>Ga0182018_10000085_pt1 | contig 107731 bp, 72 predicted proteins | sample 812P2MmetaG_FD_120490 | JGI IMG/M metagenome (GOLD analysis project Ga0182018, IMG submission 120490) | Permafrost microbial communities from Stordalen Mire, Sweden - 812P2M metaG | ecosystem: Environmental > Terrestrial > Soil > Wetlands > Permafrost | place: Sweden: Stordalen | collected...
GCGCGCCGCGACGATCGGCGCCGTCGCCCAGGGGATCGCCCACAACCTGAACAACCTTCTCGGGGTCGTCATCGGCTACCTCGATCTCATCAAGAGCGGCTTCGACAAGCCCCAGGCGGTGAAGAAGAACGCCCAGAACCTGGACGACGCGATCCAGCGCATCGTCGGGATCGTGCGCCAGCTGAGCACGCTGGTCGTCAAGTCGCGGCCCGAGCTGACGCGGGTCGCGCTCACCCGTGTCATCGAGGGCGGGATCCGGCGCTTCCACTCCGACTACAAGCTCACGGCCCCGGTCGAGGTCGACAACCCCCTCGGCGACCTCGAGATCGACACCAACATCGAGACCTCCGAGGAGGTGCTGTCCAAGGTGCTGATCAACGCCTGGGAGTCGTACCACGACCTTCCGCCCGCGAAGCGGGCCATCTCGATCCACACGCGCCTGATCGAGAAGGCGCGCGGGGAGAAGACGGTCGAGATGCGCGTCGACGACAGCGGGGACGGGATTGCCGACGACATACGCGACCGGATGTTCGAGCCCTTCGTGAGCTCCAAGAGGACGGTCGGCGTCGGGATGGGGCTCACCGTCGCGCGCCATTCGCTCAGGAGCCTGGGCGGCGAGGTCACCCTGCTCCCGAGGGCCGGGGGCGGAACGAGCGCGTTTCTCGTCCATCCCGTGCGCGACCCGCGCCAGAAGGACCGGCAGCAGGCGCAGGAGGTCTAGGCCCCGGGCCCCGGGGAATCCTCCATGGACGACATCGCATTCCTTGGCGCGGGCAACATGGCCGCGGCCATGGTCGAGGGCCTGATCGCCAAGGGGGCCTATCCCCCCGGGAGGATAACCTGCATGGGCGGCGCGGGCGCGACGGCGACCGCGCTTTCCGCGCGCACCGGCATCCGCCTCGCCCGATCGCTGGATGAGCTCCTGGCCGGCGCCGGCACGCTCGTCGTCGCCTTCAAGCCGCAGCACCTGGCCGCGGCCGATCCCCGGCTCGGCGCGCTCGCGGCGGGACGCCTGGTCATCTCGGTCCTCGCGGGCCGGAGGATGGAGAGCCTGTCCAAGGCGTTTCCCAAGGCGCGCAACGTCGTCCGGAGCATGCCGAACACGCCGGGCCAGATCGGCGAGGGCATGACGGGCTGGTGCTCGCGCGAGCCGCTGGCTCCCGCCGACCGCGCCACCCTCGGCCAGCTGTTCGGCGCGCTTGGACGCTCGATGGAGCTCGCCGAGCCGCAGCTCGACGCGTTCACGGCCGTCAGCGGGTGCGGGCCGGCCTACGTCTTCGAATTCGCGGCCGCCCTGCGCGACGCCGCGGTCGCCGCGGGCCTCGACCCCGCGATCGCGCGCAACCTCTCGGTCGAGACGCTCCTGGGCGCCTCGCTCCTCATGGCGCGCCGGGGCACCGACCCCGAGGTGCTCCGCAACCAGGTGACCTCGCCCAACGGCGTCACGGCGGCGGGCCTTCGCCGGATGTCCGAGCGCGACTTGAGGGGCACGGTGCGGGAGGGCGTCCTCGCGGCGAAGGCGCGCTCGGAGGAGCTCTCGGCCTAAAGCCCGTGAACGCCCTCGGCGGACGAATCCTCGTGACCGGCGGGGCCGGCTTCATCGGCAGCGGGCTCGTCTGGGCGCTCAACGCTCGCGGCATCGACGACATCGTCGTCTGCGACGTGCTCCATTCGGATGAGAAGTGGCGAAACCTGGTCCCGCTCAGGTACGCGGACTATGTCGAGGGGGCCGACCTGCGGGCGAGACTTGCCCAGAGCCCGGCGGCCTTGGGGAAGTTCTCGGCCGTGTTCCACTTGGGGGCGTGCTCGTCGACGACGGAGCGCGACGCCTCCTACCTTATCGACAACAACACCTCGTTCACCCGGGAGCTCGCCGCCTGGGCCCTGGCCTCGGGCGCCCGGTTCATCTACGCCTCCTCCGCGGCGACCTACGGCGACGGGAGCCAGGGCATGGACGACAACGACCCTGCGATCGAGCGGCTTCGCCCGCTTAACATGTACGGGTACTCGAAGCATCTCTTCGACCTGTACGCCCGGCGCCTCGGCTGGCTCGACCGGATCGTCGGCGTCAAGTACTTCAACGTCTTTGGGCCGAACGAGGAGCACAAGGGGGACATGCGCTCGGTCGTCTCGAAGGCGCACGTGCAGATCCGGGACACGGGGCGCCTCGAGCTCTTCAGGAGCTACGACCCCCGGTACAAGGACGGCGGGCAGATGCGCGATTTCCTCTACGTGAAGGACGCCGTCGAGATGACCCTGCATTTCGCCGAGAAGGGCGCGGCGGCCGGCGGCCTCTACAACCTGGGCTCCGGCGAGGCGAACACCTGGCTCACGCTGGCAAACGCGATCTTTGGCGCCCTCGGGCGCGAGCCGAAGGTCGAGTTCATCGACATGCCCGAGTCCCTGCGCGCAAAGTACCAGTACTACACGCAGGCCGACATCTCCAAGCTTCGCGCGACCGGCTATGACCCGCCCCTCACTCCCCTCGCGGAGGCCGTGGGCGATTACGTGAGGAATTACCTGGTCCCTGGAAAGCGCCTCGGGGATTAGCTTCGCGCCGCGGCGGCCCGCCTGCCGTCCCAGGGCACCGGGCCCGCCCGGAAACTCACTTCAGCTCGCCCTCGGTCATCTGCTTGCGGTCGCCCACGGAACCGCGCAGCGCGGTGACGGCTTCCGTCGATATCGGGGTCCCCTTGTTGCCCCACTCCTGGCGGACATACGTGAGCACGGCGGCGATCTTCTCGTCGTTCCAATGGTACATCGAGTCGCCGACCATTCCGAAAACGGGCATCGCGGCCGCGTTGAACACCTTGCCCTGGACATGGATGTCGCCGGATAGCCCGTAGACGACAATCTTGATGACGGGCTCGGGCGGCCCGTTCACCCACTCGGAGCCGGCGAGAGGGGGATAGATGCCGGGCTGGCCCATGCCGTTCGCCTGGTGGCACGTGATGCAGACTGTCTGGAACTGGATTTTCCCCAGGGCAATGGGATCCATCTTTGGCGCCGCGGCCTCCCCCGTCGTCGGCTTGGCGTTCTCGTTGTAGATCGAGGGGCTGTAGTGCCCGGCGTACCGGTTGAGGTAGGTGCCCGCGAAGAGGACGAGCCCGCTAAGCGTGAACAGGATCCCGATGGGAAGAAGGCGGTAGCGGGCGCCATCATCAGGATGGCGGCCCAGCAGCTGCTCGTGGGCGTCGAGCAGGCTTTCGTCGCTGACTGCGGCCTGGTCCAGCCGGGGATCGCCTTGAGGCTGTTCGCTCACTGGGAACCTCCCGCGTGCGCAGGCGCCGCAGCGCCTCCTGCAGCTGGAGCTGCCGGGGACCCTGAAGCTGGCGTGGCCGCTCCTGTCGGTGACGGGGTTGGGGCTGCGGCGCTGGCTGCCGCAGGAGCGGGAGCACCGCCAGCCGCAGGCGCCGCCGCTGCTCCTGAAGCCGGCGTGGCTGACCCCGTCGGTGACGGGCTTGGCGCCGCGGCGCTGGCTGGGGTGGCCGCTCCCGTTGGCGAGGGCGACGGTCCCGCAGCGTTGGCCGCCGCCGGAGCGGGCGCACCACCAGCCGCAGGCGCCGCTGCGGCTCCTGGAGTTGGCGTTGCCGACGCCCCTGAGGACGGCGTGGCTGACCCCGTCGGTGACGGGCTTGGCGCTGCGGCGTTGGCTGGGGCGGCCGCTCCCGTTGGCGAGGGCGATGGCGCCGCAGCGTTTGCCGCCCCCGGAGCGGGAGCGCCGGCTGCAGGCGCCGCCGCAGCTCCTGGAGTCGGCGTCACAGAACCCGTTGGCGAAGGCGTTGAGGCGGCCGCGCCTGGCGCCGCGGGAGCTGGCGCGCCGCCGGGGGGCGGAGCCGCGGGAGCGGCGGCCGCCTTCGGCGCCTCGGCGCCTTCCGGCTTCGGAGGAACGAAGGGAACCGCCTCCGGATAGTCGTAGGTCGTCTTCAGGTTGACCAGAAAGCCGACCAGGGCCTCCGCCCGCTGCGTCGGCACGATCTCCCATCCGGCCTTCGGCGCGAGCGCCCCCGTGAGTTTCAGGGCCCGGTCCGAGAGCTGCGCGCCGCTTCCGACGTGGTGCTCCTCAAAGAGGAACCGGTACGAGGGCATGCCGCCGGAACCCGAGTAGAGGAGGTTGAGCAGGTCCTCCTCGTCGGGAGCCGACGGCTTGCGGTCGCCGAGGTTGGCCAGGTCGGGGCCGATCCGGCTCATGCCGAGCTGGGGGTACGGCTCATAGATGTAATCGCGGGCGACGCTCTGGCGGTCGCCCCAGCCCCGGTCCTTGTCGGACCCGAAATCCGGCCGGCGGACCTGCTGCGTGTGGCAGGCCGCGCAGCCGAGGTCCCTGTAGACCAGCTGGCCCCGTGCGGCGACGCCCGTCATCCACTGCGGGAACGCCGTCCCCTGGTTGTCGTCGAAATACGGCGCCAGCGAGCCCAGCTGCGCATTGGAGCCCAGGACAATCGCCGCCCAGGAGATCCCCAGGGCGCAGAACAGGCCCAGGAAAAAGACGAGATTGCTCTTCAAGGCGTGGGCGCCTCCATCGCCGAGGACGGGCTGAACGACGCGGGCTTTGACAGATCAAGGATCCTGCACGCCGTCCCGATGAAATTGACTGCGAGAGCGATGTTTCCCAGGAGGAGGATCGCCCGGGCGATCGTCGCAAAAAGCAGCCAGGAGCGCGTGTGGCTGGCGATGTCGGCGAACGGGACCTTGGCTTCCAGGAGGTCGTTGCTCTGGACGATCGAGCAGAGGGCCAGCGAAACGACGAGGAGCAGGATCCCCGCGACGGAAAGGAGGAGATGGGCCCGGACGAGCGTGGCCGACAGCCACGCCTTGCCGGTGATGCGCGGAAGCGCGTAGTAGATGCCGCCGAAAAACATCATCGAGGCCGCGCCGTAGAGGGCCAGCTGCTTCTGCGCCTCGTCGAAGTAGGTGAACTGGGTGTGGAGGGCGACGCCGTGGAACGAGGTCAGGGCGTCGAGGAGCGCCCCCAGGACGTAGACGGCGATGCCGAACGAGATGAACTTGAGCGCGACGCCGCCCCCCGTGAAGCAGGCCCGGAGGTTGAGCAGCACGACAAACGTGTGGAAGAGCAGGAGCGCGCAGGAGACGACCGCGACGGACGCGATCCAGGCGGGCACCGGCCCCCCGACCAGGTGGCGGCCCCCGGTCAGGCCGCCGACGAAGATCAGGCACCAGAACCCGAGCGCCGCGAATTCATAGGACGGCAGTAGCTTGCCCGTGACCTTGGGGACGACGTAGTAGGCGACGGAAAGGCCGAGGGGCGCCAGCCAGAGCGTCCACGCGCACTGCGCGTACCAGCCCGCCACGATGGCCTGCTCCACCCCGCGCACGGGCGCGGAGAAGAGCATCACGTGCGCGATCGACAGGATCCAGGGAAACAGGAAGAGGGCAGCCGCCGCGTACCAGTGCGACGCGTAGGCGACCTGCCTTGACCGCCCCGACCACGCGAGGAGGCCGGAGATGGCGATCGAGGAGTATGAGAAGAAGAGGATCAGCTGCACGTAGCCCGGAAGGCCGAGCAGCGGGAAACCGGTGGCGTCGCCCGCGGCGACGCCGACCAGCGCCCCGGTGACCCCGAGGTTCCAGAAGAACGCGCCGGCCAGGGCCCAGTTCTGCGCGCGGAGCGGCTCGCCCGCGAGCCGCCCCAGGACCCAGAGGGCCAGCGCCAGTCCCGTGTTGGCGAGCCAGCCGTACACGAACGCGGTCTCGGCTAGCGCGCTCATCCGCCCGTAGGTGAACCAGGGGCACCCGGCGAGAAACCCGGGGGAGCGCAGCTGCATGGAGGCGACGAGGCCCAGCGTCCCGCTCGCGACCAGCCAGAGCAGGCCCGAGGCCAGCAGGAGCAGCAGCGGCCAGCGGGAGGAGGAATCCGTGGGGGTGACTTCCGCCTTCATGTCATTTGCGGCTGGCGTTTTCCTGGATCACGAGCTCCATGGCCCGCTCGATCGGCAGCTGGACCACTCCCGCCTTCTTGTCGACCCAGCCGTAGGAGGTCGCCTGGGTCGCCTGCGTCTCGCGCAGCTCCGCGAGGTAGGCCCGCCGCGAGGCTGGTGTCGCCCGCCACGCCTGCTCCTTGGGAAGGTGCTCGGGCGCCTCGTTCTGGGGCGCAGGCGCCCTGTGCGGCACGTACACGCGGGCCGCCAGAGCCCAGAACAGGGACAGGAGGACGAAGACGGCGACGACCGCCACCGTCGAGACCGGCCGAGGGAGGGGTGCCTGGTCCTCAGTCGTCATGGTCCAGGCATTCGACGATCCGCGGGTCGTGGATCGGGATCAGTTTGGTCGTCGGCAGGCTCCGCAGGTACGCGGCGACGCAGAAGCCGCCCACCCCCACGACCGAGGTCACCGACCAGAGGAGCCTGATCGAGAAGAAGGCCAGCGGTTCGCCCTTCGCATCCTTGAGCGCCGGGAGGATGTTGTAGCAAATGTCGATGAAGATCACGAAGAGGATCAGGTACGCGATCCGCCGGATCGTCCTGTGCGTGACCTTGTAGCGGTAGGAAAGGAGCAGCAGGAAGGGCAGCAGGAAGTTCCCGAAGACCAGGAAGAGGCTCACGTACCACCAGTCGCCGACCTCGCGGATGTTGTACCAGAAGGTCTCCTCGGGGACGTTCGCGTTCCAGATGAGGAAGTACTGGTCGAACGAGATGTAGGCCCAGAAGACCGTGAACGTGAGCATCAGCTGCCCGATCGCCCACAGGTGGTCGGTCTTGAGGATGCCCTTGAAGTCGCCCCGCCCGTAGAGCCACAGCATGATGATGACGCCGAGCGACAGCGCCCCCCGCGCGCAGTCCGAGAAATACCAGACGCCGTACATCGTGGAGAACCAGTGGTACTCGAGGCTCTTGAACCAGTAGATCGCGCCCCCCGTCAGCGTGAGCGCGACCAGCGGGATGCCGAGGGCCGCCGTGAAGCGGTTCCTGTGGGTCCAGCTGACGTCGCCGTCCGCGTCCTGGGTGAACGACGCCTTCCGAAGCCGGGCCGACAGCCAGATCCAGATCGCGAAAAACCCGAGGGAAAGCACCGTGAAGAGCGGGAGGTTGAGGAAGGCCTCCTTCTTCTCGTAAAGGACGTCGTTCGAGACAGTGTGGCCGCCGTGGATCTCGTGGAGCGGGTTCATCCACGGCCAGACGACGTCCTTCTTGCCGAAGTACGACACGAGGATGAGCGGGAGGAGCGCGAGCGCCAGCCAGGGGAACGCCGCCAGGCCGTGCTCGAACTGCCTGCGCAGGACCACCGACCACGACGAGTCGAAGACGTGCCAGATGGCTATCATCATGAGCATGCCGATCGCCATCGCGGCCCAGAACCCGAACCCGACGAGCCACGAGGTCGCGACGACCGTCTGGCCGGACACGAGGATCCCGAGCGCCGTCGCCGCGGTCCCGGCGAAGCCCACCCACATGGCCTTGTTGGCGTCGGGGTTGCTCATGGGATTCCGAGGTCCACCTTGTGGCCCCCGGGGACGTCCGCCACGGTGCCCATCCGGGCGCGCTGGAGCGCCCGCACGTAGGCGATCACGGCCCAGCGGTCGGCCGGCGCGAGCTTGTCCGCATAGGGGTTCATCTGCCCCTTGCCGTTCGTGATCGTGTTGAAGATCTCCCCCTCCGCCATCTTGCGCAGCCGGTCGTCATGGTAGCTCGCCGTGGCGCCCATCCCGTACTGCCTCGTGACGCCATTGCCGTCCCCCACCGCCCCGTGGCACGGCGAGCAGTAGATCGTGAAGCGGTCTCGGCCGCGCTCCAGGAGCTTCATGTCCACCTTGACGGAGCTCGGGAAGCCTCGGGCCCAGGAGCCGTCCGGCGCCTTGCCGAGGTAGAGGAAGTTGTCGGCGCGCAGGGGCTGCCCCGCAGGCCCGTAGGAGGCGGCGACGGTATTGGGCGGCGCGGAGCGGTCCGAGCGGCCGTCGGCAAAGAAAGCGCTCGCAACCTGCTGGGTGAGCTTCGGCTGGTACTTCATCCCGGGGAAGGCCCATTCCGGGAACACGTCCATCGGGGGCTGGACGAACCTGCGGCCGCGCAGCCCGAATACCGAGAGGGTCAGGACCAGGGCGAACGCGGTGATGAGGTATACCGTGCGCATGGCTCAGCTCTCGATCTCCACGATTTCGCGGCCGCCGGCCTTCTCGAGGAGGGCCCTGGTGTTGGACGCGTCGAAGCGCGGGTCGGACTTCTCGATCACGATGAAGAACAGGTCGTCCGTGCCGCGCCGGATGTGCTCGTAATTGAGGACCGGGTGGTAGTGCATCGGCAGGCCGTTCACGAGGAACATGCCGCCGATCGTCGCGAACGCCGTGAAGAGGATCGTCAGCTCGTAGGAGACGGGGAATGCGTACAGGGGGCTGAAGAACGGCTTGCCGCCGACGGTCAATGCGTAGTCGAACTTGTCCATGTACCAGATCATGCTCATCCCGGTCCAGAATCCCGTGATGCCCCCCGCAAGGGAGAAGCGCGGCACGATCGACCGCCGCGCGCCCATCGCCTTGTCGAGCCCGTGGATGGGGCAAGGCGTGATGCAGTCCCACCGGCTGTAGCCCAGGTCGCGGACCATCTCCGCGGCGTGGTATAGCGCCCCGGGCGAGTCGAAGGTCGCGATGATGCCGTAGGCTTTCTCAGGCATGGTCGGAGGGCGACGGATGGGCGCCGGCGTAATGGGGATCGGCCTGGGGCGTCACCGCCTTCAGCTCGGCAACCGCCATGATCGGGCAGAAGCGGACGAAAAGGAGGAACAGGACCGAGAACACGCCGAAGGTCCCGAAGAAGGTGAAGATGTCGACGACCGTCGGGCTGTAGTAGCCCCAGCTCGACGGCAGGAAGTCCCGCGCAAGGGACGTCACGATGATCACGAAGCGCTCAAACCACATCCCGCAGTTGACGAAGAGCGAAAGCACCCAGACCAGCCAGGTGCACCGGCGCACCTTCTTGAACCAGAAGAACTGAGGCGTGACTACGTTGCACGTGACCATGATCCAGTAGGCCCACGCGTACGGCCCGAAGGCGCGGTTGATGAAGGTGAAGCCCTCGTTTGGGTTCGCGCCGTACCACGCGATGAAGAACTCCATCGCGTAGGCGTAGCCCACCATGCTGCCGGTCGCCAAGGTGATCTTGCACATGCAGTCGATGTGGTACTGCGTGACCAGGTCCTCCAGCTTGTAGACCGCCCTCAGCGGGAGGACGAGCGTCAGCACCATCCCGAAGCCGGAGAAGATGGCGCCGGCGACAAAGTACGGCGGGAAGATGGTCGTGTGCCACCCCGGGATGAGCGAGACGGCGAAGTCGAACGAGACGATCGTGTGGACCGAGAGGACAAGCGGGGTCGAGATGCCCGCGAGGATGAGGTAGGCCATCTCGTAGTTGCTCCAGTGGCGCGCCGAGCCCCGCCATCCCATCGCGAAAACCCCGTAGATCCGCGCGCGCACGGTCTTGCCGACCCACGCGAAGCGGTCGCGCATGGTGGCAAGGTCCGGGATCATGCCGACGTACCAGAAGAGGACGGAGACCGTGCCGTACGTCGACACCGCGAACACGTCCCACTCGAGCGGCGAGCGGTAGTTCTGCCAGATGATGTTCGAGTTGGGCAGCGGGAAGAGAAACCAGGCGTACCAGATGCGCCCCAGGTGAAAGACCGGGAATATCCCCGCGCATATGACCGCGAAGATCGTCATGGCCTCGGCGGAACGGTTGATCGACGTGCGCCACTTCTGGCGCAGCAGGCACAGGATCGCCGAGATGAGCGTCCCGGCGTGGCCGATGCCGATCCAGAAGACGAAGTTGACGATGGGCCAGGCCCAGTTGACCGGGGTGCGGTGGCCCCAGACGCCCACGCCGGTGGCGACGAGGTAGGTGAGTCCCGCGACCGTGAAGGAGGCGATGAAGCAGGCCATGCCGAAGCACCACCACCACCATGCGGGGGTCCTCTCCTCGGCGATCCCGCAGATCTTCTCCGTTATCCATGAAAAGCTCCGGCCGTGCCCCACGAGCTCGGCGCGGGGGAGCGACGCAGGCCGCACCTCGCTGAGGATCGCCGGGGCGTCGACCGATTGCTCGATGGCGTGCGACATGGGTCAGCCCTTCTTGGGCTCGTTCTTCCGATTGTACTCCACCCGGCTGAGCGGCAGAGCCGAGTAGTCCGGCATCTTCGGGTTGGGGTTGCGGATCCTGGCCAGGTACGTCGTCCTCGGCCGGGTGTTCAGGTACCCCAGCAGCTTGTAGTCCTGGTCCCGCGCCTTCGCCCGCGACACGGCGCTCTCGGGGTCGAGTATGTTGCCGAACACGATGGCCTCGACCGGGCACACCTGCTGGCAGGCCGTCCGGATCGTGCCGTCGGGGACGACGACATCCTCGGGGTGGCCCTCCTGCGCCACCTTCACCTTCCACTCGATCTTGCCGCGCTCGACCCGCTGCACGCAGTAGGTGCACTTCTCCATGACCCCGCGCATGCGGATGGTGACGTCGGGATTCTTGACCATCTGCACCAGCTCCGGCATCCCCTCGGGACCGAGGGGCCCCAGGTACAGGCTGTCGAGGCTGCGCATGTTCCAGTCGAAGAAGTTGAACCGCCTCACCTTGTACGGGCAGTTGTTCGCGCAGTACCGCGTCCCGATGCAGCGGTTGTAGGCCATCACGTTCAGGCCCTCGTCGTCGTGCACGGTCGCGTTGACCGGGCAGACCATCTCGCACGGCGCCAACTCGCACTGCATGCAGGCGACCGGCTGCATCGATATCTGGGGGTCCTCCGGGATCTGGAGGTTTCCCTCGCCGCCATAGGCCCCGGAATCGGCCTTCCCGTCGGAATAGTACCGGTCGAGCCTGATCCAGTGCATCATGCGCCCGCGCAGGACCTGCTCCTTGCCGACGATCGGGACGTTGTTCTCGGCCTGGCACGCGACCACGCACGCGTTGCACCCGATGCAGGTGTTGAGGTCTATGCTCATCCCCCACTGGTGCTTGCCGTCAAACTTCGGCGTCACGTAGAGCGAATTGCCGCGCGGGATCAATGTCGCGCGCTCGCCCGGGGTCATCGCCGCCGCATCGGGGCCCAGCACGACCTGGGGGCTCTCCGCCTCCAGGCCGAACTCCTTCGCGAAAGAGGGATTCTCCTGGTACTCGCCGAGGTTGCCCTCGCGGACCAGGTCGCGCCCCTCCATGGACCAATGCCACTGGGAGTCCGCGAGGTACATCTTGTCCCCCGTGACGGTGATCGTGGCGCCGTTCGCGACGTGGAGCATCCCGGACTCGCGCGCCGCGTACGCGTTGAATCCCGCCCCCTCGCCCACCCGGCCTGTCTTCGTCCGGCCGTAGCCCAGCGGGACGATGACCGTGTAGTTGGCCAGGCCGGGCTGGATGTGCGCGGGCCCCCTGATCGTCCGCCTGCCGACCGTCAGCATGACGATGTGCGCGTTTTCCTTCCCATGGTCGAAATCGGCGAGGTCCTTGCGCGCCACCTGGACGAGCGCCGCCGGGGAGTCGATCTTCAGCTCCTTGGCGAGGCGCGGGCTGATCTGGATCGCGTTGTCCCAGCAGATCTTCGTGATCGGGTCCGGGCATTCCTGGAGCCAGCCGTTGTTGACGAACCGGCCGTCGTCCACGGTGGCGCCGGCGACGAAGCGGACCTCGATCGCCTCGCTTGACACCGTCGGATATCCGCCGTCCGCGGCGAGGAAGCGCGCCACGCCCGCGCTGTTGAACTGGACGCGAAACGGCGCGAATGCGCTTCCCTCAAGCACGCCGTCGTGCAGGAACCGGCGAAAAAGGGCCGCGGCCGCATCGCCCTTCGTGCGGGTGACCAGAGCGATCGTGTCGTAGACGAGCTTGTACGGGTCGGTGCTCGGGAGTCCCGCGACCGAGGCGATCACCTCGTTCTGGGTCAGCCCGCCGAAGAGCGGCATGATCATCGGCTGGATCGGCACGACCGTCCCGTCGAACGTGCGCGCGTCGCCCCAGGATTCGAGGTAGTGGGCGGCGGCGATGTGGGTGCCTGCGACGGCCGACGTCTCGTCCACGTGGTAGCCCATGCGGATCACCTCCGGGACCGACTTCTGGAGCGTGGCCCAGTCCAGGTCGGCCGGCGCGTTGTAAACCGGGTTGCCGCCGAGGATGATCAGCGTCTTGACGACGCCCTTGCCGATCGTGGCCGCAAGGTCCCCGATCGAGGCGACCGGCGGCCGCCGGTCGAGCACGAAGTCCACGGTGTGCCCGATGTTTCCGAGCGCGGCGTTGATCGCGTAGGCGATCGCATGGACCCCCGCCGGCAGATGGGAGCCGGCGACGACAAGGCACGCGCCCTTGTTCTCGACCAAGTCCGCGGCGCACTCGGCGATCCACTCGGTCGCCTGGTCGGTCCCGCCCGCGAGCTTGGCATAGGTCGCGTCCCCGGTGACCTTCGCGGCGAGCGCCGCCGCAAAGGCGAACATGTGGCCCGAGGCGAGGCGCAGCCGGTGGTCCGCCATCGTGCCCGTGATCGAGAGCCCGCTCTCGGCCATGTACAGGCGGTTCATCGGGTCCTCCTTCTTCGTCACGCGCCGGCCCTTCGCGAATTCGCGCGCATACTGCAGGCTGCCCGCCTCCGCCTGGAGGAAGTCGGCGTCGATGCTGACGATCCGCCTGGCCTTCGCAAAGCGGTAGATGGGCTTCACCCTCGTGAGGAAGGCCGCCTGGGCGGCCTCGGCCGGCGGCTCGTCCACCACCGGCTCGTACTCGGCCCACGTGGACTTCGGGAACTTGGCGCGCAGGTAGCGCGTCAAGAGGGCGCGCGTCAGGGACGACGACCCGTCCGCCAGGAACGCGAGGCCGGCGCCGCCGGTCGCGGCGTGCGCCTTGCCAATACCCGCGAGCAGCGCCTTCACCCCGGGCCCGTCGAGGGACCCTGTACCGTGGGTGTGGGCCGTCGCGCGGTCCGGGTCGTAGAGGTCGAGGATCGAGGCCTGGGCAAAGAGCGAGGTCGCGCCCCCGTGCGGGGCATAGCTCGGGTTGCCCTCAAGCTTCGTCGGCCGGCCCTGGTGCGTCTCCGCAAGGAGCGGGACGGCCCACCGGCGCATCGGCATGGCGGTCGCATAGTACACGGGCAGGCCGGGGACGGCCCCCTCCTCGGACTTGCCAAAGGGCAGGATGTTCTCCTCGGGGCGCCTGCACCCGGCGAGCCCCAGGCCGCCGAGCGCAAAGGAGGCGGCCATGATCTTCATGAACTGCCTGCGGTCGACCCCGTCCGTCTCCGAGGCCCCCGAGGGAAACTCGCGGCCAAGCGCCGCCTTGAATCCGGGGGTCGCCGCCAGCTCGTCGAGGCTGCGCCAATAGCGCGGCCCGGTCATCGCGCGCTCGGACGGCTCGGGATGCTCGATCTTGCGCTTCATCGATGGCAGCCCGAGCAGCTTTGCGGGGGGTTGATGTTCCAGTCGTGCACGAATTTGCGGGCCGCCTCGATGCCGCGGCTTGCCGCGATGGTCGGCGAGTCGAGGTTGAACACGTCATCCTTCTGCCGGACGTGGTCCTCGGGCGCGCGGTGGCAGTCGAGGCAGAACGCCATGCTCATCGGCTTCTTCTGCGAGACCACGTCCATCTCGTTCACCTTCCCGTGGCATTCGACGCAGCCGATGCCCCGGTTGACGTGGATCGAGTGGTCAAAGTACACGAAGCTGTACATCACGTGGACGTGCACCCACGGGATGGCCCTGCCGGACTGGAGGCTGTCGCGCACGACGGCGAGCGCCGGGCTGGCGGTCTTGATCTGGTTGTGGCAGTTCATGCACGTCTGCGTCGTCGGCACGGCAGCCCCCGCCGTGTCGATCGTGTTGTGGCAGTAGCGGCAGTCCAGGCCGACCTCGCCCACGTGCTTTGCATGGCTGAAGGGCACCGGCTGGATCGGCGCATAGCCGACACGCGTGTACTTCGGGGTCATGTAGTAGTCCATCCCCGCCGTGGCGACGCACGCGACGACGCACAGGTAGATGATGATCTGCAGCGGCAGCTTGTTGGCCGACTTCTGGAAAAGCTTGGGCATGATCCTTTGGGCCCTCGGATTCGCTGCGTCTTTCCCTAGGCGGTGCCGTCGCGCCGCGCGACCGCGCGGGGCTGCGGGCGCAGCCGGAAGGCGACGGACTTGCCGTCAGCCTTGTTGGTCTTGGCCGGAGCGGCGGCCCCCGCCACGGCCCTGGGCGCCAGCGCGCCCAGCGCGCCAAATCCGAGCATCCTGGCGAGGAAGCGTTTTCGCGATGGATCGAAGCTCACGGATCGTCGTGTGGTGGATGGAATCGCTCCCGAAAGAAGGCTCCCGCGTTTGGGTTGTAAACCATATTTTCCGAGCAATTGGCGCTTGACTCCATAATAAGCGCGAGGCCTGCGTCCCCGCGCCCGCCCTTATCGCCCGAAAGGGCGCCCGTCAGACGAATAATCCGTCGCGCATCGGCCGCGTGAAGTCGCACCGTGCGGCTATGTCGGGATTGTGCGAGACCAGGACGACCGCCTGGCCGTTTTCCTTGGCAACGCGCGTCAGGATGTCGAAGACGATGGTGGCGTTCTTGACGTCGAGGTTTCCGGTGGGCTCGTCGGCGAGGATGATCGTCGGCTGGTTGGCCAGGGCCCGCGCGATCGCGACCCTCTGCTGCTCGCCGCCCGAAAGATGGGTTCCGAGCCTGTGGATCTTGTCCCCCAGTCCCACGGATTCGAGGAGGTGGGCCGCCCGCTCCTCCATCTGGGCCGGCGCAAGCCGGCCCAGCTTGCGCATGGGCATCATGACGTTCTCCAGAACCGTGAACTCGAGCATCAGGAAATGGAACTGGAAGACGAACCCGATGTGCTCGCAGCGGGCCGCGGTCCGGACGCCGTCCTCGCTGTTCGACATGATCTGCCCGTTGATCCAGATCTCGCCCGCGTCAGGGAGGTCGAGGAGCCCGAGGAGGTACAGGAGCGTCGATTTCCCGCATCCTGAGGGCCCGACGATGGCGTACACCTGGCCGGCCCTGGCCTCGAAGGAGACACCCTTCAAGACATGGACCCTCCCCTCGTCCCTTCCGAGGGAGCGGTGCAGCTGGTTGCAGCGCAGGGCGATTTTGGATTCGACGGCCATGGATCCGCCTACTGGGCCGTCCCCCGGATGATATCGCCCGGCTCTAGCCGCGCCGCCCGGCGCGACGGGATCATGCTCGCCAGCATGACCATGATGACGGCGGTCGTGACGGCCTCGACGTAGTGCCAGCGCGACCACTGGACCAGGAACTTGTGCGACGTGAAGATGCCGGTGATCGGAAGGGGAACCTGCGAGACCGCATAGGTGATGATGGCGCCCAGCATGCACCCCAGCACGGTTCCGATCGCGAGAACGATCCCCGCCTGCCATAGGAAGATGCGGGAGATGTCCCGCCTCGTGTAGCCCATGGAACGCAGAATCGCGATCTCCTTTGTCTTTTCTAAGACTATCATTGCAAGTGTGTTAAACATCGCGAGCCCCGCGATCAGCGTGAACACCGAAACCGTGATCCCGGTCGCGATCCTGAACGCCCGGAAGACCCCGAGCCACGACTTCTCGCGGTCCTGCCAGGCGGCCGCGCTATACTGAAGCGCATTGGACATCACGACGGCGTCCTCCCGCGCGCGGTCCTTGTCGATCAGGCCGACCTGGAGAAGGGTCGCCCCGGTCGGCTTCTTGAAGAGGGCCCGCGCCTCGCTCATCAGGATGTAGATCCGGACGCTGTCGATGTCGTTGACCCCCGTCTGGTAGATGCCGCTCACCTTGTAGTGGTGGACGATCCCCAAGTTCACCATCTCGAATGTCTCGCCGACCTCAAGCTGGAGCTTGTCCGCAATCACGCGGCCGACAAGGGCGCCGCCCTGCTGCACCCGAAAATCGCTGAGCGAGCCCTGCACGATCTGCGCCTCGAGGTCCGAGACGCGCAGGTGGTCCTCCAGATTGATGCCGTACGCCTGGCCCGTCTGGTCGCGGAAGGAGCTGCGGATCGTGACCGTCCCGCGCAGGATCTGGGAGACGGCGGCCACGTTGTTGAATTCCTTCACGCTGCGCGCCAGCTCGTTCGGATAATCGATGCCCTCGATGTACTTCTGCCCCTCCTTCTGCCGTATCTCGTAGCCCGAGTTGTAGCCGCCCGCATCGATGCTGCGCAGGGTCGCCTGGAGCTTGTCCTGGATTAGGATCGCGCCGTTCGTCCCCAGGATCGTTTTGATGAAGAAGCCCTGGAATCCGCTCGTCGTCGCCTGCGTCACCACGAAGAGCCCGATGCCCAGCACGATGCAGGACAGGCTCATCAGCATGGCCCGCTTCTTCGCCGTCAGGAATCGGAGCGCGATTCGGAAGTTCGGGGACATCCGGACGGCTATTTTTTCTTGTCCAGTACGTCCGAGGGCAGGACATCGACGCGGACGCGGTCGCCGTCTCGGAAGGTCTCCAGGTCCTCCACGATGACCTGCTCGCCGGGCTTGAGGCCCTCGAGGATCTCGGCGCCCCGGAGCCAGAGGTACCCGGGCTTGACCCGGCGCAGCTCAACCTTGCCGTCCTTGACGACGTAGACGCTCTCGTTGAACAGCGCGCGGCGCGGAATGATCGCCTCGGCGTGGTGGGTCCCGACAACGATAACCACTTCGCCCGTGATCCCCGGGATCAGCTTTGCAGGCTCGATGTCCGAGATGTCCAGGTCCACCAGGTGCCGCTGGGTCTCGGGATCCGCGGTCGGCAGGATCTCCGTCACCGTCCCGTTGTACTCCCATTGGCCGTAGGGGAGGAAGATCACCGTGGCCTTCTGCCCCTTCTTGATGTTCGCAAAGTCCTCCTCGCTTATCTTCGCCTCCACGACCCGGCTCGTCGTGATCAGAGTCACGATCGGCGAGCCCACGTTGATCAGGTCGCCCGGGCGCGCGAATATCTCGGAGATCACGCCGTCAAAGGGCGCCGTGATGGTCATCTTCTCCAGCTCGCGCTGCTTGGTCTTCAGGTTCGTCTCGTCGGTGTTCAGATCCTCCTCGTTGCGGACCTTCTCCAGGGCCAGCTGCTGCTCCAGGGTTTCCACGGCCCGGCGCGACTTCTGGTAGTCGCTATCGGACACCTGGCCCATCTTGAACAGGCGCTCGGTGTTCGTGAAATCCGACCGCGCCGTCTCGAGCTGGTAGGTCACCACGGAGCCCACGGCGATGCGCTGCTTCGCGGAATTGTAGTCGTTCTGCACCTGCCCCAGCTCAATCTGGACGTCGCCGGTATCGAGATGCACGAGCAGGTCGCCCTCCTTGACGGCCAGGCCCACCTTGAGCTTGTAGCCGTCCTTGAGCACTCGGCCGCCGACCTCGCTCTTCATGTCCATCTTGTACTCCTCCTTGACGGTCACGCTGCCGGGCTTCGCGTCGATGGCCTCGCCGCTGATCGCCGTCTCAACGGTCGCCGTCGGCCTCAGGTATTGGATGACCCCGATCGCGACAGCCGCCAGGACGGCGATGGAAAACAGGATCTTGAGCAGGAAAAAGGACCGGGAGGGTTTATCGGACATAGCGGGGCGATATATTGGAAAGCGCCGGATCTATCCCCGCCAGCGATATGAATTCGGTCCACCGGCTGAAGTAGTCGCTCCTGGCGACCGCCATGTCGTACTCGGCGTCGTAGAGGTTGGCGGTGCTCGACTCCACCGTGGCCTGCGACGCGTATCCGAGCTTCAGGTCGTCCGTTATCCGCCTCACCTCCGCATCGATCAGGTTGTGGTGGAGCTCGGACAGCTTCAGGCCGCGCGATGAGAGCCCGATCTGGTGGCGCATGTTGGTGATCAGATCTATCGTGGAGTCTATATAGGTCTTCCGCGTGCGCTCGTAATACCGCTTGATCGCAAGCGCCTCGAGCTTTGAGCCCCGGGTCGCGAATCCGTCGAATATCGACCAGTTTGCGGCGATGCTGTAGCCCTCCTGCTGCAGCGCCTCCTGCGAGACATGCCCCCCGCCCACGTTGGTCTGGTCGATGAGGTTGTAGGTAATCGAGGCGTTGAGCTTGGGGAGAAGCCTGACCTTCGCGATCGAGTAGCTCAGGTCCTGCTGCTCGATCGTCATCTGGTAGACCTCGCTCTGGAAGGTGCTCTCGACCCCGCCGCCGACAAATCCGGCGAGGATCGCGTCGGCCACCGGGGCGGAATAGTCCGGGTGCCCCACGTCAAGGGGTATGGATTCCTCGTCGAGATTGTCGATGCCGACCAGGCGCACGAAGACGCGCATCGAGTAATTGTAATCCTCCTCGATGCGGTCCGTGAAGAGCTGCGCCTGCTGAAAGGCGATCTCGTAGCCCTGCACCTCGGCCGCGGAAACGGAGCCGGCCTCCTTCTTCGCCTGCCAGGTCGCGAGCGCCTCGTCCGCAAGCTTCTGCCTGTAGCGCGCATTCCGAAGGGCTATCTTCTTGCCGACCAAATACATGTAATTCTCCCTGATCTGAATCGCGAGCACCCGGTAGGCCTCCGCATACTGCCGCTGCGCGATCTTGAGCGTGAGGCTTCCTATGGCCGCGTTGTTCTTATAGGCGCCCCACTGGAAAATCGGCTGGTTGACGCCGACATTGTAGAAAAGCCCGCGCTCGGTGCTGGTGGCTCCCCCTACCCCTGAGACCGACTCATCCTGGATGGTGTAATTGGCGCTGCCGGAAACCGACGGCCACAGCGCGGCGGCGGCGATGAACCGCTCACCCTCCCGCTGGGCCACCGTCAGGTTCGCCAGGATCGTGCTCGGCGACAATTCGACTGCGGCCTTAAGCAGGGGCCCCAGCCCAGGGAGATGGTCCTCGGGCAGCGTTCCATCTATGGAGGGCGCCTCGGCGCGAAGCGACGCAGCGGCGAGCAAAAAGAGCAGCAGGGTTGGCGGCAGTCTCAAAGGGAAGAGTTGGTCGTTGAGCCCGCGGGAATTTGGAATCGAAGGCAATCACAAACCCGGTCGGGGGCCGGAGTTTTCTTGAGCCCGGTGGGACATCTAAGGCACTCTTTGCGTTCCTTTTAATTAACCATGAACGCGGGAGACACGCTGCCGGTGGGGCAGCACGATGTTGAGATCCAGGGCAACAGGCAGGCCTGGCAGCGGAAACCTCAGCTGAGGGCCGTGTACAGGGGATTCCATGAGCTGATCGCGTCCCGCCTCGACCGGCGGGTCCCCGGGCAGATCGTTGAGCTCGGCTCCGGCATGGGATCGATCAAGGAGGTCATCCCCGACTGCGTCACGACCGATCTCTTCCCCAATCCCTGGCTCGACCGTCAGGAAAACGCCTATTGCCTTGGCTTCGCCGACGGCAGCGTCTCCAACCTGATCCTCTTCGACGTGTGGCACCACCTGCGCTACCCGGCGACTGCCCTCGCGGAATTCCGGCGCGTGCTCGCGCCGGGAGGCCGGGTGATCGTGTTCGACCCCGCGATCAGCTGGTCCGGACGACTGATCTACGGGCTTCTCCATCACGAGCCCGTGGGAATGAGTCTCCCGCTGACCTGGGACGCGCCGCCGGGATTCAAGCCCGCCGACGCGGACTATTTTGCCGCGCAGGGCGCGGCCACGCGGATATTCTGGAGACGCGAGGCGCCCGGCCGGCTGGCGGACTGGCAGCTGTGCGAGGCGACCCCGCTCGCCTCATTCGAGTATTTCGCGACGGGGGGCTTTTCCGGTCCCCAGCTGGGGAGCCCGGCGGTGTTCCGCCTATGGAAGCGCCTCGACGGACTCCTGTCGCGCTGGCCGAATCTCTTTGCCGCCCGCCTTCTTGTCGTGCTCAAGAAGGCACATTGAGCATGATTCTGGTCGATCACGCGCCCCGGGGGACGGGCCATAGGGCTTGACCAGAAACAAGTCCCAAAATAGACCATCGGCATGGAATTACTCACCGTCTCGAAGGCCAAGGCAGGCTTCAGCCGCTTGACCCGCAACGTGATAAAGACCGGCAATCCCGTGGTGGTTCGCACCCCGCGCGGCCTGGTCCAGATCGCTCCCTATGAACTGCCGGAGGCTGTGCCCCCCGCGCCCAAGGGCGCGCTCAAGCTTCTGCCCCGCGAGATCGAGCTCGGCAACACGCTGGGGGAGACGCTGTGAACCTGAGGCGCTGGGATCTTGTCTTTGTCCGAATTGACGAAAAGGACATCGTCGGGCACCCGGCGGTCGTGCTATCGCATGAGGGGCGGCTGACGAATCCAAAGATCGAAAGAATCAATGTGCTGGCCGGGACAAAGAAGCAGGCGGGGGAGACAGCACGAGATCATCACGTGATCCTCAACGGCGCGGATGGATTGGAGTTCCTCACGCTTGTGGACTGCTCGTTTCTCTACGTTGTCCGAAAGACGTCGATTCTGCGCTCCTCCGGGACGGTGGCCCTGGAGAGTCGAAACGCAATCCAGCGCAAGGTGCGCGCGTACCTTGGCCTGGGCTGATCGGGTCGCCGATCCCCAGAACTCCCATGCCGCGGCCCCTCTCCGAAATCAACGCCGAGCACCTCGAACGGGTGCGCGCGTGCTACGACGAAGCGCCCGCCAAGGCCTATCCGGTCTCGCTCGGCTACCGCGCGATCCTGGCCCACTATTATGGCCTCCTGGTATCGCCCGATTCCTCGGTCCTTGAGGTGGGGTGCGGCTCCGGGGAGCTCCTGGCCCGGCTGCACGCGAAGCGGAAGGTGGGGATAGACCTCTCGAAGAGGCGTATCGAGGCCGCGAGGGAACGCGCCCCCGAATGCGAATTCCATGTCCAGGCCGCCGAGACGCTCGAGCTGGCCGAGCGGTTCGACGCCATCGTGATCTCGGACACGCTCAACTTCGCGGCCGACGTGCAGCAGGTCCTGGAGGGGCTGCACGCGGTCTCCCACCCCGGCACCCGGCTCTTCATAAATTATCCTTCGGCCCTCTGGAGGCCGGCCTTCGCGCTCGCCCGCGCGATGGGCCTGAAGGCGAGCGAGCCCCCGAGCAACTGGCTGTCGACGACGGATATCCGGGGCCTGATGGCGCTCGCCGACTGGGAGCTGCTGGTCGTGCAGCCTCGGATCCTTTGCCCCATGCGGGCGCTGGGGATCGGCACGTTCGTCAACCGCTGGCTTGCGCCCGTCCTCTCCTGGTTCTGCGTCACCGTGTTCTGCGTGGCCCGTCCGATCCGGGCCAGGGAGACCGGGCCCATGACCGTCTCGGTCGTGATCCCGGCGAGGAACGAGGCGGGCAACATCGAGGCTGCGGTCCTGCGCACGCCGGAGATGGGGGCGGGAACCGAGCTGATATTCGTCGAGGGCCACTCCAAGGACAACACGTGGGAGGAGATCGAGCGCGTCGCCAGGGAGCACCCAGAGCGAAGGATCAAGACCCTTCGCCAGAAGGGACAGGGAAAGGGCGACGCCGTCCGGGAGGGTTTCGCCGCAGCCGAGGGCGACCTGTTCATCATCCTCGACGCCGACCTCACGGTCCCCCCCGAGGAGATGCCGAAATTCTATGCCGCCATCGTCACGGGTCGCGCCGAGTTCGCCAACGGCTCCAGGCTGGTCTACCCGATGGAAAAGGACGCGATGCGGTTCCTGAACATGTGCGCGAACAAGACGTTCGGTATCCTGTTCACCTGGATCCTGGGGCAGTCCCTCAAGGACACCCTCTGCGGGACGAAGGTCCTCAAGCGCGCCGACTACGAGCGCATCGTCGCGAACCGGGCGTATTTCGGGGACTTCGACCCGTTCGGCGACTTTGACCTGCTCTTCGGCTCGGCCCGCCTGAACATGAAGATCGTCGACGTGCCGGTGCGCTACAGGGACCGCACCTACGGATCGACGAACATCCACCGGTGGAGGCACGGGTGGCTGCTCCTGCGGATGGTGGTGTTCGCCGCCCGCAAGCTCAAGTTTGTCTGAACCCGAGGTTTGCCTTTCCGGCACAGTTCTCAAGAAACCTCGCCCTCCAATGGCTTCATCCCCCTCCCCGGTGCGCATAGGCGTCATTGGCCTTGGCCAGTGGGGGCCGAACCACGTCCGCAACTTCCGCCTGGTGGAGGGCTGCGAGGTCACCCGGGTCTGCGACAGCGCCGAGCCGCGCCTGGCGCTGGCGCGCAGGCAGTTCCAGGGCGTCAAGGCGACGCGCAACCCGCGATCGGTCACCGAGGCGGCCGACATCGACGCGGTGGTCGTGGCGACCCCCGTTAAGTCCCATTTCCAGCTGGTGCGCCAGGCCCTTGAGGCGGGAAAGGACGTGCTGTGCGAGAAGCCGCTGGCCATGAACTCAGCCGAGGCGCGGACCCTCTGCGCGATCGCCAGGAAAAGGCGCCGGATCCTGATGGTCGGCCACGTCTTCCTCTACAACCCGTCCGCCCAGCACCTCAAGCGGGCGATTGACCGGGACGAGCTCGGGCGCATCTACTACATGGACGCCGTCCGCACCAACCTCGGCCCCGTGCGCGGCGATGTCGGCGTCATCTACGACCTGGCGAGCCACGACATCTCGATATTCAACTTCCTGCTCGGGGCGAGGCCGACCTCGGTTTCGGCCGTCGGCGGGGCCTTCCTGCAGAAGGGCATCGAGGACATCGGCTTCCTCACCCTCACCTACCCCAGGGGCGTCATCTGCCACGTGCACACCTCCTGGCTCAATCCGCGCAAGGTCAGGCAGCTCACCGTGGTCGGGGACCGCAAGATGGCCGTCTGGGACGACATGAACAACCTGGAGCCCGTCCGCTACTTCGACAAGGGCGTGATGTCCGACAATTACTCCTCGTTCGGCGAGTTTCACATGATCCTGCGCGACGGGGCCATCACGACTCCCAAGCTCAAGCTCTTCGAGCCGCTCCTTCGCCAGGACCAGGAGTTCGTCGACTGCCTGCGCAGCCGGCGCACGCCGGCCGCAAGCGGGGAGTTCGGGTCGCAGATCGTGAGGGTCCTCGAGGCCGCGCGCGATTCGCTCCGGCACCACGGCAGGGTCACCCGCATCCATTACCCGTGAGCGAAATCCCGGATTCTCCGCTTTACCAGGTGGCCAAGGACGTGGTCCTCGGCAAGCGGGTGAAGCTGAACCCCTTCGTGAACCTCTATGGATGCAGGATCGGCGACGACTGCATGATAGGCACCTTTGTGGAGATCCAGGGAGACGTCACGGTCGGCGCCCGCTGCCGGATCCAAAGCCACTCGTTCATATGCTCGGGCGTGACGCTCGAGGAGGACGTCTTCGTCGGCCACGGCGTCGTCTTCATAAACGACAGACGCCCGTCCACGGCGGGGGCGCGCGGCGCCAACTGGAAGATGGAGCGCACGGACGTGAAGCGCGCCGCCTCGATCGGCTCCGGCGCCCTCATCATGGGCGGCCTGACGATCGGAGCCGGGGCCGTGGTCGGAGCCGGCGCGGTCGTCCTGCACGACGTCGCGGCGGGCGCCATTGTCGCGGGAGTGCCCGCGCGCCTGCTCTCACGGTGAGCAGCGGCGAGACCCAGTCAGGCGCCCCCGCCGTGAGCGTCATCGTCCCGGCGTACAACGAGGAGCGGCTGCTCGAGTCGTCGATCCGGGCGCTTCGCAAGACCCTCGATGACATAAAGGTCGAGGCGGAAATCATCCTCGTGGACGACGGCAGCAGCGACCGCACCGGCTCCATCGCCGAGCTCCTCGCGCGGGCGCTGCCGCAGGTGCGGGTCTACCACCAGGACAACAAGGGCATCGGCGGCGCGTTCCTCGCGGGCGCCGCCCTGGCGCGCGGCGAGTATCTCATTCTCTGGCCTGTCGACATGCCGGCGGCGCCGGACGACTTTGCGCCCTATGTCGCCGAATTCGGCCACGCCGACGTGATCGTCGGCTGCCGGAGCAGGCGCGTGGGCTATACGCCGCTCATGCGCCTCAACGCGTGGATCTATCCCAGGCTGGTCAAGCTGCTGTTCGGCCTGCGCGTTCGCGACGTGAACTGGATCCACGCCTACCGGCGAACGACGTTCCTCCGGATCAAGCTCACCCAGGAAGGCATCCCGATGCTTGCCGAGGCGCTCGTGAGGCTGCGTGACGCGGGGGCCAGCTTTGCCGAGGTGGACGTCGTGATGAAGCCGCGCGAGCACGGCGTCGCGTCGGCGTCGCGGCCCAAGGTGATGTGGGAGACCTTGACCGGCCTGTTCTCTTTCTGGGAGATCTGGCGCGCCGAAAGACGCTGACCCGCCCGCACCGTTTCCATGCCCCCCGCAAAAGTCCCGTTTCAGGACATTCCGCTTCAGGTTCGAAGCCTGAAGGCCGAGATCGACGCCGCGATGCAGGCCGTGCTCGCGCACGGCGAGTTCATCCTCGGGCCCGAGGTGGCCGCCTTCGAGCGCGAATGGGCCCATTTCACGCATGTGCCGCACGCGGTGGGCGTCGGCTCGGGCACCGACGCCCTGCACCTGATTCTCCGGGCCATCGGGATCGGGGCCGGCGACGAGGTGATCACCGTGGCGAACACGTTCATCGCGACCGCCGAGGCCATCTCGTATGCCGGCGCCAAGCCCGTCCTCGTCGACTGCCGCATCGAGGATTACCTGATCGACCCGGCTGCGGTGGCCGCGGCCGTCACGACGCGCACGCGCGCGATCATCCCCGTCCATCTCTACGGCCAGCCGGCGGACATGGCCTCGCTTGCCGCGATTGCGCAGAAGAACGGCCTCGCGCTCATCGAGGACGCGGCGCAGGCCCACGGCGCGTCCCTCGCCGATGGCCGGCCCTGCGGCTCCCTGGGCCTCGCCGCGGCGTTCAGCTTCTATCCCATCAAGAATCTGGGGGCTTTCGGCGACGGCGGAGCGGTGACCACCTCCAACGAGCCGCTGGCAAACCAGATCCGGCTGCTCCGCAACTGGGGCTCCGTCGTCAAGTATCACCACGAGGTCCAGGGCTTCAATTCCCGGCTGGACACGATCCAGGCGGCGATCCTCTCGGTGAAGCTCCGGCGCCTGGCCGCCTGGAACGACGCCCGCCGCGCCGCCGCCGGCTGGTACCGCTCCGCCCTCTCCGGATGCCCGGGCGTTGCCCTGCCGTCCGAGGCTCCCTGGACCGGCCGGCACGCCTACCACCTGTTCGTCGTGCGCGTGCTCGAGCGCGACCGGGACACCGTCGCCCGCGCCCTGGCCGACCGAGGCGTGCAGACCGTCGTCCATTATCCCGTGCCGATCCACCTCCAGAAGGCCTATGCCGAGCTTGGACTGCGCAAGGGCGCCTTTCCCTCGGCCGAGGCTGCTTCGCGCTCGATCCTCTCCCTGCCGATGTTTCCGGAGATCACCCAGGCACAGGTAGGCCACGTTGCGGACAGCCTTCGCGCCGTGCTTGCGAGTTAGCGGCGCCTGACGAGCCACCGGCCCACGCGGGTGCCGTAGCGGAGCTCGAACTTCCTAAAAGGCCGCCCCAAAGGCGACCGCCGGAGCAATCCCGCCGAGAACGACACAAGACGCGGGAGCCAGCCGCCTTCGCGAAGCCGCTGGTTCCAGGCGTCGGCGCCAAGGTCTTCCGCCTTGAGCTCGGCCAGGTCGCCCGCAACGGCGCCCACGTTCGCGGGCGAAGTCCGCGCCTTCAGGGGCGCCTCGCCGCTTCGCACGGCGCCGCGGAAAATCGCGTTCATCTGCTCCCCCGTCTGATCAAGCTGGAAATGCTCCCGGACCCGCTTTCGCCCAACCGCCGACAGCCGGTCGCGCAACGGCCCGTCCCTCAGCAGGGCGTCGATCGATTCCACCATCGCGCCGGCCAGCCTTTCGTCGGCAGGCAGGAGGACGCCGCAGTCCGGGGTCACAAGCTCGCGCTGGCCCCCGACCTCGGTCGAAACGGGCACCACCCCCATGCTCAACGCCTCAAACAGCACCAGGGCGATTCCCTCGGACAGGGACGGAAGCATCAGCAGGTCCGCCGCGCTCATCACCAGGCGCATCGCCTCCGGGCCCACGGGCCCCAGCATCCTGGCCGAATGGGCCTGGCCCCGGCACAGGTGTTCCTCGAGCCATTGCCGGTCGGGCCCCTCTCCAACGATCAGCAGGACGAAGCTCCGGCCCCGGGCCTCCAGGCTTTCCACAATCTGCGGAAGCAGGCGCGGCTGCTTCTGCGGGGCAAATCGAGCGGCGTACACGATCACCGGCTGATCGGCGGGGATGCGCCACCGCTCCCGGGCGGTTTCCACGAGCTCGGCCGAGCGGGTCCAGTGCGCCGCGTCAATGCCCGTGTAGACCTGCTCGAGGGTTTCGGCGTCCGCCCCGTTGTCGGCGAGCCAGCGCCTGACCGCCTGCGATGTCGCGACGGTCCGCGCCAGCCAGGGGCGCGCCCGGCAGGAGAGGCGCGGAAAGCCGCCCTCCTTCCAGTCATCCATGACGACATGCACCAGGTCGACGACCGGCAGCGGCGGAAACGCGTCCTTGAGCCAGGGCAGCAGGCGGTAGCCGAGCTCGCTGTGGCTCAGATACACGACATCGGGCTGACGGCTCTCGATCAAGTACTCGATAAACGCCGGATATGCCTCAAACGCCAGGAAGCGATGCAGCATGAACACATCGCTCGTCAGGTCACGGAATTCTCGCAGCCAGGGATCCCACGACCTCCGCGTGGTCACCACCGTGATCTCCCAGTCGAGTCGCCCGGTGAGCTGCGCGATCAGGTCCAGGTTGAAGCGGTCGGCGCCTCCCAACTCAAGATGCGGCACCACGAAGAGCGCCTTCTTCGTGAACAGCGTTCGATCGGGCCAATCCGGCGGCTCGTACGACGGGAGCGCCGCAAGCCGGATCTCGAGTTCGAGCTCATAGGATTCGCCCGCCGTGACATGCCCGGGAATCGGCAGATGCAGCATGGCCCCCCTTCCCCAGGCGAACATTTCCAATGTGTCCCGGCTTCCAACCCGGTGCGCATCGCCATCGACTCCGATGCGCCTATAATCCTCGGCTGTTTCCGCGGACCATAGAATATTGCCCGTCGCTGCCTCGCGGGCCCGGATGCGGCGCAGCGCAACGAGCCCCGTCCCCGTTATGGGGACAAGTGAAGCGCTGCCCCGGCAGCTTGCGACAGTTACGCCTGTCCATCTCCAGGTGTCGTAGGGGCGCGGGTGGACCTGCACGGGCCGGACGCCATCGGTCAGGTGGACCTCCATAACGGGCGCCTTTTCGCTCGGCGGCCCGGCCATCCGCTCGCGCAGATGCGGATCCAGCCGGCAGGCCGTGTCGAACAGCCCGCTGTCGTCGACAAAGGACCGGGAAGCCGGGTCCCGCTTCACGACATGGAGCAACTCGCGATAAGTGGTTCGGCAGGCCGCCTCATGCGCCGCCGGGGAAACGTCAAAGCGTTCCATGATGAATCTCTGCACGGCATACATCTCAGCGATGATCCCGCCGTCCAGGCTGGCCATGCCCCGCGCCGTGGCGCCGTGGCGCCTGTAGGAATTCAACGTCTCCGAGACGAACGCGATGTCGTGTCGCTCGCATATCCTGGCATAGGCCATCCAGTCGCCGCAAACCCGCAGGGGAATCGACTCGAGCCCCGCCTCGAGGAGAGCCGATTTTCGAAACAGGCATGCGCTGGCATTCGGAATGGTATTGCGGATGACGAGGTAGCTGGCGGCCTCATCCCGTCCCGGGTTCACGAAATCCTGGCGCCAGCGCTGGCGGTCGATCTCATCCGTGTAGTCGAGAAGCGATTCGATCGTGCGGCCGCTTTCGTCGATGATCAGGGACTGGGCATAGGCGAGTCCAATGGCGGGATTGCGCAGGGCGACGGCCATAAGCCGCTCGATCAACTCCGGCCGGCAGCGGTCATCGGACTCGGCGATCCAGACAAATTCGCCCTGCGCCTCGTTCACGCCCCTCTGCCACTGGCGGAAGATGCTCCCGCTGTTCGTTTCGTTTGCCAGGATGCGCAGCGGAAACCGGCTCCGTAGGGAGCGCACATAGTCGAGGCTCCCGTCCGTCGAGCCATCATCGAGGAAAATGATCTCCAGGTTTGGGTAGGTCTGCGCGAATATCGACTCAAGCCGTTCCTGCAGGAAGCGCCGGTGGTTAAAATTGGGCACGACCACGCTGACAAGCGGCGCTGTCTCGGCCCGTGAACGGGCCGCATCTGCCTTTGCCGCCGGATCGCGGCGCGATTCCCCTGCCGCAAACCGCGTGAGCGCGCCCTGGAAGGCGCGGTCGGCACGCCGCGGGTTGGCCGCTAGCCACAACGGCAATCCAACCCGGGGACCCCGGATCGATTGCCATGGGACGGCGCGAGGCCGGGCCAGCACGCTCCGGTAATACGCATCGAGCGGCTTGCAGCACCGGGCGGAATCAAACGTCCCACGGGCGAAGGTCGCTGCTTGCTCGCCCATTTCCCGCCCGCGGTCGGGGGCATCGAGCACGGTCTCGATCGCCCGCGCGATGACAGCTGCGCCTCCGCCTCCGAACAGGACGGCTTGGATGCCGTTTCTCACTCCGACCCAATCGTAGCAAGCCGGCATCACGACCGGCGTGCCGCTCGCCAGATAAGGCGCAATCTTGGCGGGAAACCTCCGTCGATTGAATAGCGTGGGCCCGCCAGGCTGCACGAGGACGCTCGCGTTTGCCAGGAGCGGAGCCAACGCCGCTTGGGGGAAGTTCCCGGCATCCTGAAGGAAACCGGCCAAGCGAGCGCCTTTTCTCAGCAGGCTCGTTGGCTGGGCCGGCGGCCCATAGCGGACGAGCCGCACCGCCCTTCCCTTCTTGGCCAGCAATCCGACCGCCTTGCAGAGCTCAAGGAAGTCATCCGCAACCGCGGGGTGCACGCCGCCGGCGTACACCACAACAGCTTCCCGTTCATCAGGTTGCAACCGTGCCGGTTGCTTGAACCAAAATTTATCCAGGGGCGGAGTCAGCTGCAGGCATGGCGTTTGCGGCAAGACAAGCCCTGAAAGTTCCGGACTGAGGATCGTCACGCCGTCAGCGCATGCCATGAGGCAACGTGTGAGAAGCGGATGGGACAGATTCTGCAGGCCCAGTCTTTGCAGCGACTCTGGATCGAACGCGTCATCCGGCCGGATCCGCCCACGGCTGACGAGCTTCAGGACTTCGTCCTCGTCGTCCTCCAGGTGCAGAATCAGCGCATGGCCGATCAAGCGGTGAAAACGCCCGATGAAATCCCAGATTGCGCCCCGGGGCGTCCAGACATGGACAATGTCGAACGATGCCCGTTCGGCGCCCGGATCAACCGGCGCCAGGCCTCCATTCTCCGCGCAGGTGTAGAAGGCGAAATCGGTGGAGCGCGCCCGCAGGACGAGCGCCGCAATGTGCACATCCCAGCCCAGGGAAGCCAGGCCTCGGCCGAATGCAACGACATGGTCGGTGCTGACGATCCCAATCTCGGCGTAGCTGACGAGCAGGCATCGCATGGCGGCTAGCGCGCGATCTTGCTCGACCTGAACTCCTGGACGGCCGCCTGGAAGGCCCCGGCCAGCGTGCCGATTTCCTTCTCATCGTCGAACATCTGCAGCCGGATAGCGCCTCGCGTCGCCAGACCGGCCCGCAGGTCGGGCCGTGAGCTCATTTGGAACATGGCGTCGGCTATGGAAGCCGGATCGCTGGGTTCAAAGAGCAGCGCCGAGTCCCCCGCCACCTCCGTTGTCGCGGGGATGCCGCTCGCGGCAATGGGAACCCGCGAATTCATGGCCTCGATAAGTGGCATTCCAAAGCCCTCGTAAAGGGAGGGGAAAACCAATGCGCCTGTTTTCTCCCAGATAGCCGCGAACTCGCGATCACCAAGGAAGCCGCAAAACTGGAGATGCTGCGCGCTCAGCCCCAATTCGCGCGCCCGGGCCTCAAGGACGGCCTTTCGTTCGGGATTTTCATGGCCTGTGAGCACGAGCGGCCACGCGCCGGTCCCCGCCCGCTGGCGGTACAGGCTATAGGCCAGGAGCAGTCTCTCGTGGTTCTTGTGGGGCCAGGAATTCGCGGGATATAGGAATCCCGAGCGCTCCCGGGCGGCCTGGCCCTCCGGCGCGGACTCGAGGAGTTTCTCTCGAGGCGGATAAGTCCTGAGGAGCCTGCTGGTCTGCACGCCGTAATGCTGCCGGATCCGTTCGACCATGGTGTCGGATATTGTCTGAATGCGCGCGGCAGTCCTCACGGAGAACTTGACGATCTCCTCGCGCCACAGCCGCTCGCTCTCGCCCGAAAGCATCTCGGGGTGGTCCCTGTGCAGCATGTCCGCGAACATCGCTATTGTGGGCCGTCGGCGCGAATGGAACGGGCTGAACCAGACCGGGGCATAGAGCAGATCCGCCTGCCTGAGAGCCCACCGGCCCCGCAACGAGAGCCGCATGCCCGGGCGCGTCGCCAGGGGCTCGGCGCGTTTTGAGACACATACCAGCCGGCAGCCTGGAATCGCGAGCTCCAGTTCAGGCGCCAGCGCCTGATTGACGAGGAAAATGAATTCAAAACGCCCAGGATGCCATTCCCTCAGCCTCCGGACCTGGCGGAGAATCAACGGCTTGATTCCGCCATTGAGCGCCCCGGGAGCCAGCATCTGCAAGTCGACGGCGATGCGCACCATGTTGCGAATGAGCCGGCGTTACTTGACCTTCTCGAGCCAAAGCGAGCCTCCGGGATACTCAAGGCACCGCGGCATCTTTTCCTTAAACCACGCGCGGTGTTTTCCGAACAGGTACGAGTTGAAGAACCGCATCTTGAAATGATCGTTGAACTGCAGGAAGGCCCTCAGGATATATGATTCGTTCCATGCGCGGCCTTCCTCGAGCCACTCCAGCGGGTATTCAAAGGGGTAGAATATGTCATGGACATGGATGAAAACGCCGCGCGTCAGGCGCGGAAAGATCTCGAAAAGGAAATAGTTCACGTCGCTGTTGAGCTTGCTCACATGCGTCGAGTCGATGAACAGGATGTCATTCTCCCCCAGCCTCTCGAATTCGGCCAGCGGCACATCCTGGAGGCGGAGGGCGAGCAGCCTGACCTTGTCCCTCTCGCCTGGCCGCAGCAGGGAAAGGAAAAATTTCGGGTAGGGCTCGACGAAGGTAAGCTCGATCCCCGATCCGAAGAACCGGTCATTGGTGTCCATGATCATGCACGACGAGTTGCCGCTTCCCACCTCGATGATTCGCTTGGGCCGCAGGTGCCGGATCATGCAATGCGACGGAATGGCGTCACCCGACGGGTACGAGCCGTTGATGTAGCGGTAGCGCAACCCGGGAACGGCCTCATCCTGGAACGGAATCTCCGGATAGAACATGGCGAACGCGTCCATGAGCCTGCGCTGTTCAACATCCTGGAAATCGACCGCCGGAAAGCTGCCCGGGATGCGCCGCTTGCGCCTGTATTCCGCAATCTCCTCGGTCGAGGGATATGGCGAATAAAAATGGCCGTCCGGCACCCATTGGTTCGCCTTCGCCCTCGCGCGAAACTCGTCGCTGGTAACGAACGAAACCAGCACGCTGAGGCGGGATTGCCCATTCTTGAGTCGGGCAAGGTGGTATTTTCGTCCTTCGGCATCCGCCTCCCGCCTTAGCAATAAACGGAAGCAAGAATCAACAAAATCTACCGGCGTTTGGTCGTCGGAAGGAATTTTCGCCTCGTCGGATGGCATGCGGTTTGTCGATTTTTTGATCGTGGGGGTGGGCCTACAGATCACCGGCGAGACGCAGTAAGAAAATCTCTGACGATCGCGGCATTGGAGGCGGCGATCGCCGAGAAATCCTGGACCGGATCGGAGTGGCCGACGCCGAGCCGAACCTGCCCAAGCGTTGCGCTGGCGGCCGTTGGATCCAAGGGACCCAGGGCATAGGCCTTGCCGCAGCGAAGAACCTCGGCGACTGAAGCCGGTGCGCCGGCGATGGCGCCGTCGAGCAGCGCGAGAAGCCCCCGTTTGTCGAGGCTCAGGAAAGCGTTGACCTTCTCGGTGGATGGGATGTTCCTGCAGAGGTAATAGGCGGTGGCGCCAAATACATGGCCGATCAGCTCAAAGTCATCCTTGAAGTATTCCATGGTCGCAGCGACCCACCACTGCGCAAAGTACACATAGTCCTGCTGCAGCAGGATTGAGCGCCCCGGAATAATCCGGGGAAACCATTGCCGCAGGATCCATGCATTCAGCTCCAGGGTTTTGGAGATGTCGATGAAGAGGATCTCTATCGGGAGGCTTGGGTTCCAGGTCATCATCATCAGGTCGCCCGGCGAACTATGAATCTCGTTTCTAAAGTCCTCGTTCAGGCTGAGGAAATCCTCGAAGACCGAGCCGGTCTGCAGGCCCAGGCCGGCGGTATAGTGTCCGAGGCCGCTCGCGAGCCAGAGGTCGAAGGACCAGATGCGCTTGTCCTTCCGTGAGACCCCGGCGTTGTCGGCCAGGCCCTGCGCGAGAGCCCGAGTCCCCACGCCTATGAGAGGACCGGCATCCACGATTTCGCCTGAACCATTGTACCAGTCGCGAGCCAAACTGTAGAGTAGCGCGATCTCATAGTGGGTCAGCATGGAGCGCATGCGCCGGACCCCTTTGCTCGTCCGTACGTCGTAAACCTGAAACTCGGTGGACGTGATGCCGAGCGACGGGTCGTAGGACTGGCCGGCCAAGAATTGAACATGTTTGCGCCAGTCAGTTATCGTTGCTTTCGGCATGCACAGTAAGATTCAGGGATAGGGGCCCGACGCAATTCCATTGCCGAATCCGGCTCCTAGAGTACCACGGGAGGGCGCAAGCATTTGAGACCTCACAATGTGATGCGGCGGCGCCGTATTAATGTGAGCGTCAGGATGCCGGCCTAATTGTCCCTAATCACCCATTGTGTCGCGACAGTGCCTAGTTGAACGGATTCGGCGAAGTTTGTTCCATCCATGAGCCAGACATAGCGGTCCCCCGTGCTCGTGTTCTGCCAAAGAATGTCGGGCCTGCCGTCGCCATTGAAATCACCCGTGCCGGCGATCTGCCACTGGGTTGGGACGATGCCAATGCTGACATAACTGGCAAAAGAGGTGCCGCTCATAAGCCAGACGCCGCGTTCTCCCGTGCCGGTGTTCTGCCAAAGGATGTCGGGCTTGCCGTCCCCGTTGAAATCGCCTGTCCCTGCGATCTGCCACTGCGTGGAGACGATTCCCAGTGAGACGCTCGAGACATAGGCGGTGCCGTTCATCAGCCAGATCAGGCGTTCACCGGTGCTGCTATTCTGCCAAAGAATATCGGTATTTCCGTCCCCGTTAAAATCGCCCGTGCCTGCAATTTGCCATTGAGTTGGAACGATGCCAAAGCTGACATAACTGACAAAAGTGGTGCCGTCCATCAGCCAGACGCCACACTCTCCGGTGCTGGTGTTCTGCCAAAGGATGTCGCAATTTCCAGATCCGCCAAAGCTGCCGGTCGCAGCAATCTGCCACTGGTTGGGCACGATGCCGAGGCTGAACCACCCGGTGTAGGTTGTGCCGTCCATAAACCATATGCCGCGTTCCCCAGTTGAGGTGTTCTGCCAAAGGATGTCCGACTGTCCCGTGCTGGTGAAGTCGACTCGAGCGGCTTGATCGCCGTGAAGGACGACCGTCAGGGTGACGGCAGGGCTTGCGTAAGACTGGGTTTGACCCGACACCATGGTGGACACGACCACCGAATAACTGCCGTCGCTGCCTGGTTGGACATCGGAAAAATTCAGGGATGCGCCGGTGGCGCCCTGAATTGCGTTGTCGTTGAGGAACCACTGATAGGACAAGGCCGCCCCCGTAGCCGAGATGCTGAAGGAGGCGGTTGTTCCCGCTACGACAGTTTGACTGTATGGGATGGAAAGGACCACGAGGGACCCCTGTGACCCGGATGGCGAAACGCTGAGATATTCGGCCTGCGTCTGTATTTGCCCGTAGGCATTGCTCACGACCGCCTGGTAGTCGCCCGTTTGAGACGGCTGGATATTACCCAGCACCAGCTGCGAGGATGATTCACCCTGCAGAGCCGCGCCGTTGAACAGCCATTGGTAGGTAAGCCCTGAACCGACGACCGAAACCGAGAACGTGACATTGGAGCCGGTGCTGGCGAGCTGCGGCGGAAAGGTGATGGCGCTGAAACTCGGGGGCACGCTGGGCGTTCCCGTGTTGGAATTCTGCGCGACGATGGTGCCGCTCGAATTGAGCTCCGTGAATATCGGCCCCGAACCGAGGATCGAAAGGGCCATGACCTCGTTGGCGGGCAGCGCCCAGAGGCGCTGGGGATAGCCGACAACGAAGGTTGTGTTTGTTAGCGTATATCCGGACCCGGTCCAGAGTTGCACCTGCGAGTCGTAGCCCGAGGGCATGAGGCTCAGGCCGAAGACGTTCACACCCAGCCATCCCGCGTCGGTCAATGTCTCCGATAGCGTGCCGTCGGTGCCGAAGGTGGATGCATTCAGGATCCCGCCATTTCCCGTGGCGATGAGAGCGCCGTTGGCCGAGAACCGGTATGGGTTGACGAAGTACTGGCTCGACGGGCTGCTGTAAAATACGGTCGGGGAGCCGAACGCCCCGGTCTGGATGGGCGTGATGACGTCGCCCTCGTACAGCGCATGCATCGGGCTGTTCCAGTAGGTCTGGTCGGCAAAATAGCTCCACTGGGTTGACGCGACGCGTGTGCCGCTCGAGGAGTACAAGGTGCGGTAGTCGCCGGTGTCCAGGCCGTCGGACAAATGGACGTAAAGCTGGTCGTCGACGGCGGCCAGCGTCATGATCGATGACGACGCTGACGTGAGCGGATTCTCTGCGGGGGAAGTGCCGAGGTCGATATAGGTGATCCGCCGATCGGCATAGCAGACGTAAATCCGATTGAGCGTCGCCGAGTATGTGAAGCGGTCCGGGAAGCCGCTAAGCGGGATGGAGTTCAGGTAAGCGCCCAGCGTTGGAGACCAGACGAGGATATTCTGAGCCAACCGGTCCAGCAGGTAGATCAAGCCGCTCGTGTCGATCAGCGCATCATCGGGGACAAAGCTCAGGGCAGCCTCCGAGGCGGGTGACAGGCCGGCAACGGGCGTCGGGGGCGCCGCAGCGACCTGGGACTCGGTGACCGTAGTGACGCCGATCGCACCCCCGGATGTGGCTGGCGGGTTGAACCCGACCACGGTCGTTCCCTCTGCAAAGATCGCGAGTGCCCCCGATGACGCCGTCACTGTGCCAAGCAGGGCAAATGTCGACGGGTTGTAGAGCGAGAATTGGTTGCCCCGGAGAACCATGAGGCTGGAGTCCGGCAGAAAGCAGATATCATCAAACGGCCCGGACGAGAGGGACCCGCGATAGGAGAGATCAGCCGTATTGTAGACGATTCCATTGTCGGAGACGACGTAGGATCCGTCCGGCGACACAAAGGTCCGGGTCCCCTCGATAGCCTTGTCGAACGGACCGGCTGTGAAACCGCCGACCGTCCCATCGCTGTTCAAATCAAGAAGGATCAGCGAGGACGGCTCCTCAATGATTTCCCAGCCGAACGCATGGCCCGTGGCCGCCGACACCGAGACCTGGGGGAAGTTCGACGAGTAGTACCCGGTTGGGGACGAGGTCGCTGCCAGTGTCCCATTCGACCTCAGGAGCGCAGTGAAAACGCCTGGAGCTGAACCAATGTAGCCGTAAAAGTAGACGTAGGTTTGATCCAGGAAAATGGCGCCCGTGGCCACTGTCGCACTCGGCAGCGCGGTTCCGGATGTCGAGAGGTCCAGGGGATAAAGGTACGCGCTTTCCCCGAAGGAAACGTAGACGCCCTCTGACGCGGCGCGCAGCGCCGTGGCCGTGCCGTGCGTGAGCGCCGCAGGAGCCAGCCACATCCCGGCCGACATGTCATAACGCAGGATTTGCGAGGGAAACAGGAAATAGGCGACACTGCCCTGCGACTGGGCATCCAACCATGAGTTTGCGTTGTAAGAGATCCCAGGGGTGGACGCGGTCACAAGTGTCGGCTCGGAGTTGATCGTGCCTCCCGCCGTGCTGACCGTCGCCACATAGACACCCGCGTTGGGATAGCCGAAATCTTCAAGGTCATACACGAATTCCGTCGCGCCGGGAATCAGCTGCCCGTTGAGGTACCACTGGTAATAGGTATTCGGCTGCGGCTGGCTGCTAAACCCGACGGAGGGACCGATCAGCGTTAGGGAGCCTCCGACATCAATGCGGTAGATCTGCGAGGAGATGGTGGATGCGCCGGGTATGCTTGGCGCCGCTGCTTGGGAGACGACCAGGGCTGCGCCATCGCTGACAACCGTCCCGGCCGGGTTGGTGACGGCCACGCTGTAGGTCCCGGCATCGCTTGGCTGGACAAGCATGATGGTGTATTGCGATAGCGTCGCCCCGGGAACGGCCACCGTGTCGTTGAACCATTGGTAGGTCAACGGGCCGGAGCCCGAAGCGACGACCGTAAGTGAGAAATTGGGAGTGTTCGCCTGCACCGTCTGGCCGACCGGCTGCTGCGTGATCGTGATCGATGTCGGCGCGCCGACCGTCACCTGGGCGCCAGCGCTTGTGACGGAGCCGCCGGCGTTCACGGCCTGAACCGTGTAGGTCCCGGAATCTGCGAGCGTTGCCACCGAAACGCCGGAGGAGCGTTGGTTCGCGCCAGCGATGGGGGCGCCGTTCAGGAACCATTGGTAGGCGATCGGAACTGAGCCCGCCACGGTTACGGAGAGCCCGAAGATTCCCCCATAGGCCACCGACGTGCTGGCGGCTGGCTGGACGCTGATTGTCGGAGCCACAGCTGCGGTGACCGTAAGGGCAGCCGGCGTGCTCGTGGCATTCCCATCGGAATTTGAGGCCAGCACCGAGTAATTGCCCGCGTTTTCGCCCGTGGCCGCGTCTATCGTCAGCGTGGGCGCTGTTGCCCCCCCGATCGGCTGTGTCCCCAGATACCATTGGAAAGTCTGCGGGAGGCTTCCCGTCGTAACCACCGTGAAGGTCGCCATCTGGCCCGTCGCAACGCTGACGGGCGACGGCTGCGTCGTGAAGCTCGGCTTGACCGGCGGGTCCACCACCACGGAGATGTTCGCCGTCGTTGGTCCTGTCGAGTCGGTGGCCGCAATCGAATAGGTGCCTTGGTCGGACGGGGCGACCGAGGTGATGAAGAAAGTCTGCCCGGTGGCCCCGCCGATCGCCGCGCTGTCATGGCTCCATTGGAGGGTGACCGCTCCCGTGCTGCTGAGAATCGTGACCTGGAGATACAGCGGCGCCCCTATTTCAAGGGTGACGGGACTCGCGGTGGCGCTGATCGACGGGCCGGCGGACAGTGTCCGCGCCGCGCACAGGGTAATCAGAAACAATGCCAACGCTGGTTTGACGTTGGAAAATCGCCTCACAAAGGAAATCTTCGCGAATTGAAGGCTGCCGCCACCAAGTGAATGATCATGATCTGGGCAAAAATCGCTTCTGGCAGAGATTGTCAATCTTTTGTAAATACCAATCAGTCAATGTTTTTCAGCTTAAATCGGGAGACGGATAACCGGGTGCTGAGATTGCCGGCCGATGCGTGCCAAATGCCTCCCAGACAGCCGATTGCAGGCGTCCATCGCGCGATTTCTGACGCGCGCCACGGGGCACCGGCCCATGGCGGATCGCAGAGGCAACAGAGCCCTTATGATTCCTCGGCAATCAAGCCCTCCCGGTCAGTTCCTGATCTGCCACTGGGTCGCCACATTGCCCAGGTAGACCGATGATTCGAAGGTGGTTCCGTTCATCAGCCAAATATAGCGGTCCCCAGTCGAGGTGTTCTCGAAGACGATGTCCGCCTGGCCCACGCCGTCGAAGGGCTCGGCCGCCGCGATCTGCCACTGCGTGCCGGGATTGCCGATGTAAACGGAGGTTGTGAATGCGGTGCCATTCATCAGCCAGACGTAGCAGTCCCCGGTCGAGGTGTTCTGGAACACGATGTCGGGCTGGCCGTCGCCGGTAAAGTCAGCGGCGTCGGCGATCCGCCACTGCGTTCCCACGATGCCCAGCGAGACGCTGGAGACGAAGTTGGGGCCGCTCATGAGCCAGATCAGCCGTTCGCCGGTTGTCGTGTTGGTCCACAGGATGTCGGGGGAGCCGTCGCCGTTGAAGTCGGCGACCGCGGAAACCGACCACCCGGCGGGCGCCACGGCAACGGGCACGGTGGAGATGTAGCTTGTGCCGTCCATGACCCAGATAACAACCTGGCCGGTCGAGCTGTTCTGCCAAAGGATGTCGGGGCTTCCGTCGGCGCTGAAGTCGCCGGTCCCGACGACCTGCCACGGCGCGGGGACGTTTGCGATGAACACGCTGGAGGAGAGGCTGGTCCCGTTCATCAGCCAGGCATAGAGGTCCCCGGTCGAGCTGTTCTCGAACAGGATGTCCGGGTTGCCGTCGCCGTTGAAGTCGTACTTTGCCAGCTCGACCGGCTCCACGCCCCCCTGGAATAGCTCCCAGTTCGAGGTGACGGTTCCCAAGGTGTTTGATTCAACGAGGCTGGCGCCAAGCAGCCCCAAAACCGTCCGCTCGTTGGTTTCCGCGTTGGTCATGACAATGTCCGCCACGCCGCCGCCGCCGTTGTTGCCCACCGCCGAGACCCTCAGCTCCGCCGGGACAATCCCGAGCGACACGGCAGAACCGAAGCTCGTCCCGTACATGAGCCACACCAGCCGCTGGCCGGTTGTGATGTTCGTGAACAGGATGTCGGGCTGGCCGTCGTTGTTGAAGTCCGCGACCCCGTCGATGGACCAGTAGGCTGGGACCACGCCGAGCGACACGACGGAGGAGAACGCGGTGCCGTTCATAATCCAGATCACCCGCTCGCCGGTCGCCGTGTTCGTCCAGAGGATGTCGGGCTGGTTGCCGCCGCCGAAGGCGCCGACCCCGGAGATGACCCAGTTGGTGCCGACCACCCCGAGCGACACGCTTGAGGAGAAGGTGTTGCCGCTCATCAGCCAGATCACCCGCTCGCCGGTCGTCGTGTTCGTCCACAGGATGTCGGTGTTGCCGTTGGTGTTGAAATCCCCGGTTCCGTCGATCTCCCAGGCGGTCGCTACGTTGCCAAGCGGCACGCTGGAGCTGTAGCTGGTCCCGCTCATCACCCAGATCACCCGGTTGCCGGTCGACGTATCCGTCCAGTAGAGGTTGGGATTCGCCACGGGCGCGGCGCCCACCTTGATGTTCCCCGAGGTGCCGGTTTCGTAGGACAGGAACGTATCGGTCGCGGTGATCGTCTGGATTCCGTCCGTGTTCAGGGTGACCTCAAAGACCCCCACCCCGTTGGTCAGCGTCGAATTGGCCGGCAGGACCGCGGCCCCGTCCGTGCTGGTGTACGCAACCGTCCCCGAATAGCCCGTGACCGTGTTTCCCGAGTCATCGAGGGCGGTGACCGTCATGCTGTATAACTTGCCCTTGGTCACCACGGTCGGGAAGCTCACCGAAAAGTGGGTGAAGGATGTTGTGTCGGCGGCCAGGAATATTCCAGGTTCTATGAGCGAGCCGGAACCCACGCCGCCGAGGTCGGTCGTTGGCGTGGTGTTGCCACTTGAGCCCACCGGATAGCTGGTGACCGTTTCGGCAAGGGTGTTCCTGACAAATATATCGGTTCCGGTGACCGCAATGCCATCGGGGCCCTCGAGGAGCGTATTGGTGCCGCTGATGGTAACGGCCGGGGTGCTGCCGCTGCTGAGGCCGCTCAATGAGTAAAGGACCACCTGGTAGAGGCCCGACACCGCAGTCTCGTTGGTGATGTAGAGATAGTTGGAGTCGACCGCGACGGCGATGGGACCGTGAAGCCCGCTGGCGCTGTTAGACAGAATGATGCCCGGCGTGAAATTGCCATTCAAGGTCTTCGGGAAGACTCCCACCACGTCGCCGCCCTGACTCGTGAGATAGATGTTGGTGGCATCGACCGCGATTCCGTTGAAATAGCCGAAGCCCGCGTTCTGAAAATCTGAGCCGCCAATGACGGCAATCGGGGTCGCGTTGCCGTTGGCGTTCTTCGGGAAGACGCAAATCGAGCCAAAGGGGTAGTCCACGGCGGACTCGTTGGCGACGTAGATATAGTTGGCGTCGACCGCGATGCCATAGCAGTTGGCAAGACCCGTGTTGCTGCCGATGATCTCGGCCACCGGGGCGGCATTGCCGCTGGCGTTGATCGGGTAGATCGTCACCGAATTGCCAATGACCGAGCCTGCGCTCTCCCAGTTGGCGACGTAGATATAATTGGCGTCGACCGCGACGCCTAAGGGTTGGCTCAATTGGGTGAGGTTGCCGCTGATAACGACGGTGGGCGTCGCGTTGAAGCCGGTGGCAGTGTTGGGGTAGATGTTGATCTGGTCGCGGGATTCATCGGCGAGGTAGATCCGCGCCATCGCGCTGGATTGAAGCAGGCCGATAGCCAGCAGGAACGCGGCAACGTGGCGGGAGAGAGAGGAGCGGGGCATAATCGTAGATTGGGCGGACGGGACGGAGTTGACGCAAGGCCGAACGCACTTGAAATGCAGCATTGTGACCTCGGGAAAAGGCGAGAGCCTCGATCCGCACACGCTTCCGAAAGGTTGAACAACCCTTTGGATCAAAGGGACGTGCAACACAACGGGTGCCGCATTCGTTCGGTGAGAAACGCCTTCACCGATCGGCGGGTGTTAGTTCCTGATCTGCCACTGGGTGCCCACATTTCCCAGGTAGACGGCGGAGGAGAAAGTGGTTCCGTTCATGAGCCAGATATAGCGGTCCCCGGTGGAGGTATTCTCAAAGACGATGTCCGCCTGGCCCACGCCGTCGAAATCCTCGGTCGCCGCGATTTGCCACTGTGTGCCGGGATTTCCAAGATAGACGGAGGAGGAATAGGCGGTGCCGTTCATCAGCCAGATATATATATCCCCGGTCGAGGTGTTCTGGAACAGGATATCCGGCTGCCCGGTGGCGTAGAAATCCCCCGTGTCCGCGATCCGCCATTGGGTGCCCACGGTTCCGAGCGAGACGCTCGAGGCGTAGCTGGTGCCGTTCATCAGCCAGATCAGGCGTTGGCCGGTCGTCGTGTTCGTCCAAAGAATGTCGGGCGAGCCGTCGCCGTTGAAATCGGCGACCGCGTTGATCGACCATCCGGCCGGCGCCGTGCCAAGTGAAACCGTGGATTGGTAGGTCGTGCCATTCATCAGCCAGATCACGACCTGGCCGGTCGATGTGTTCTGCCAAAGGAGATCGGCATTGCCGCTGCCGGTGAAGTCGCCGGTCCCCACAACCTGCCACTGCGTGGAGACATTCCCAAGATAGACGCTCGACGCAAAACTTGTGCCGTTCATCAGCCAGACATAGTGGTCACCGGTCGTGGTGTTCTCGAACAGGATGTCCGGCTGGCCATCGCCGTTGAAGTCGAGCTTTGCCAGCTCAACCGGATCCAGGCCCGACTGGTACAGCACCCAGTTCTGACTGACGATACCCAGCGAGGCGGTGCTCAAGCGCGTGGCGCCATTCATCACCCAGATCGTGCGCTCGTTGGTCTCGGCGTTGGTCATCAGCAGGTCCGGCGTGCCGTCGCCGTTGAAGTTGCCGATCGCCGAAATCCGCAGCTCCGCCGGGATGACCCCAAACGACACTGTGGAGCTGTACGTTGTTCCGTTCATCAGCCATGCATGCCGCTCACCGGTCATCGTGTTTGTGAAGACGATGTCGGGCTGGCCGTCGCCGTTGATGTCGGCGACGCCGGAAATGGACAGGTACAGCGGGACCACGCCGAGGGACACGCTGGAGCTGAAGGACGTGCCGCTCATGAGCCATATCACGCGCTCGCCGGTCGCCGTGTTAGTCCAGAGGATATCAGGCTGGGTGCCGCCGAAGGCGCCGACCCCGGAGATGACCCAATTGAGCGGGACGACGCCCAGCGACACGCTGGAGCTGAAGTTGGTCCCGTTCATGAGCCATATCACGCGCTGGCCGGTCGCCGTGTTGGTCCAGAGGATGTCGGGAAATCCGTCTTGGTTGAAATCGGCCGAGCCGTCGATCTCCCACTCCGTGCCGACATTGCCGAGCGACACGCTGGAGCCGTAGCTGTTGCCGTTCATGATCCAGATATCGCGGTTGCCGGTCGACGTGTCGGTCCAGAGCAGCGCCGGCTGGCCGCCAACACTGAACCCGATTGGAATCGGCGTTACGGTCAGCACCACCGAGCTCGACGTCACCGTCGCGGTGCCATTAGTAGAGACCAACTGGTATTGGTAGGCATTCATGCCGAGCGTGGCGCCGGTGATGTGCAGTGTCGCTGTCTGCGCCGTCGAGTAGACCCCGCCATTCGTCACGTTATTCCATGCTCCGCCATTGATGCTGAGCTGCCACTGGTAGGTGGTTTCGGAGTCGCCGATGACCGTGGCGCCGAATTGCGCGGACCCTCCAGCCACAGTCGTCGCGGTGCTGGCAGGCTGCGTCTCGATCCAGATCGAGCCAAGAAAGGTCATCAGATTGGTGGTCAGGGGCGATCCAAGCCCCGTGCACAGATCATAGCCCGTGCCGGCGGAATAGGCGCCGTTGCTGCCGTTGGTGATGTCAGTGAAGGCGGATGTGCCCAATGCGGGATATATCTTTGGATTGAGGGCTCCAACCGAGCTCTGACCGTCGGCGGCCCGTATTTGGTTGATCAACGCCATGGACCCGGCCCAAATGGGGCTAGCGAGGCTGGTGCCGCCTCCGTAATAGGCATTCCCGCCTTGAAAGACGATGGCCCCCATGTTGCTATAGAAGGCCATAGCCGAGACATCAGGGACGCACCGCATGGTGCCCGTCGGCACGCCCGTCCCAACCTGCCAGGATGGCCGGTCGAACAATGTGCTGATGCCTCCCCCCGTTCCATTGGTCCCGTTGGCTCCCACGGACCATACGACCTCCGGCGGGACGAAGACGCCGTTGTCCGCCACGGGAAAATTAAGGACCGTGCCCCCCACTCCGGTCATGCTCGGGTCCGACGACGGATATTGGATGGCGATCGGATCGGCTGTATTGTAAGTCCCGTTCGATGGGTTGGGATTGGAACCGCCGTCGCCCGAGGAGGCAAAGCAGGTTACCCCTTGTGCGATCAGCAGTGCCAACGAACTGTCGCCGTCACCCCCGAATTCGATTCCACCATAGCTCTCGGTGACCTGGTGAATGCTGGGATACGTCGTCAGGTCGTTGTAAATCTGCGTATATGCCGCCGCCTCGGTGACGTTCGTCATCGGCCATGGAGTTCCATAGATCCGGACCTTGGCTGCAGGGGCCTCTCCGCTCGTCCATTCCGAATCCATGGAGAGTTCAAACTGGTCATTGGTATTTGTACCGGGCCCGGCCCCCACGTCGATGAAACTGACATTGCTCAGCGACTGGGAAATTCCGCACTGGGTCCAAAACAGGGTCAAGTCACTGGTGGCCGGAAACGAAGCGCCAACGATGGCTATCGTCTGACCCGCACCTGTCACGTTGGGAAACTGGTAGGTGGCGGCGATGGCCCCAGGAGCGATCGCTTCATAATTGGTCGGTTCGAGTTGCGCGTTGTTCTGAAGGGAATTCGGCTTATTCGCAGTGTTTCCGGTAGGAGTCAGCGGCTGGCTTTGCATGACGTGGGAACGGCGAATCAACGGTTGGAGTCCCTTGACTCCGGATACGACCCCCGCGATCTCATCTGGCAGCGAAGGCGCCGTCACAGCCGCCGTGAACTCACCATCGATGGTGGCAACCCGCGCCAGGGTGACGCCAAGGACTGAGGCCATCCTGGCATGCGAACCGCTGACAAAAATCTTGTTCCGGGCGCTTGAATCCAGGGTGACGTCAAAACCCTGTGAAACGAGCCATGCCCTGACCTTTGCGTAGTCCGCCGCCGTCGGAAGGTAGGGTTCAAGGGCCTCGCGCGACAGTATCTCCCCGCGGTTGATCCTCGCCTGAAGGTCGCTCCGGTTGGGCAAATTCAGCTCTATCACGAAATCGACCTTTGCCGCCAATTCATCGGCGGTGAGGGCCGTACGGACAATCCGACCGTAGGTATTAGTGCTTACGCCAGACGCAGATGTCGACTCTTCAACCGGGGCGATACTGCGTGGGAACGGGGTGCTCCCCCTGGCTATCAAAACACAGGAAAGCGAAAAACCCACTGCTAGAATAGACGCCGCTCGTGTTGGTAACATAGGCGAAAATCCTGCCGCTTCGCCGGGGCTGGGTCAAATGTACAATTATTTGCGAAACTCCCTAAACCGATTGTTGACGTGCTCCTTCGCAGGCAATGCAGCGGCCCGTTTTTGCTGTATCGGGGTCCATTCAGGCTGAACCAAACCCCCAGTGATCATTCTGACGACTGTCTAAGTTTCACAAGCGGCCGGCAGAGCCCAACTCCCGCGTGGGCCTCATTCTCGATGTTGATTTCGGCTCCAGCCAGCGGCCTGTGACAAACGCTGAACTCCTCCACGATCTCGCAATACGCGGTGTATCTGCCTTTCGCCAGACTGAGTACGACCTCAAAATCCAAGACCCGTCGCTCGCCGGCTTCCAGTCGCAGGCGGCAGCCAAGGGCCGCCGTGTTTGTCCCACAGATTGTCGTTCCATTCTCGTCGACGATGAGAACCCCGCAGTTGTAGTCCCCGGCCTCAGTCGCATGCAGCTGGCCTCGTATGAGCACAACTCCCGCCATTGCCTCCGCATGGATCGATTCGATGGTGCAGGCACGATTGCCGTAGGAGTCCGCAAGCCCGGCCCGCGAGACCCTTCCGGGCTTGGCCTCGGGTCCGCCTTTCAATCTCTGCGCCCGGCCCAGGGCAAATTGGTACAGCTCGGTATCCAGACCATTGGCCTGCCGGAGAAATTCAAGCGTCCCTGAAGGGAGCTCCTCCGTTCGCAGCCTCGATGGGGTGCGGTTTTCATGGGGGATCGCGGGCAGGTCAGCCTTATCCAGGCCTGAGGCGATCGCCGATCTGAACTCCCCCAGCCTTTCGGTGACGCCGACAACATCGATGCGCGCCAGGTTCTCCTTGGCCGCCTCCAGCCTTTCAAACGGATCCGCCGATCCGCGCGCGTAACCTGCGAGGATTCCGGTCTGAAGGTTGGAAAGCAGGCACAACTGCTCGCGGGGCCCTCGTTCGAGAACGCGCCGCAGTGCATGATTCAGCGAATCCCGGCCGCTCATCTGCAGCGGGAATGCCTCCGCATTCTGCCGGTTGAACGCAAAATGGGAAAGCGCCCGCTCGACCGGATCCCGAAGCACCACGGCCGTGGTGGCACGGCCGCCCACAAGATTGTCCACGTGCTCCCAGAGGAAATGCCCCCCGATGATGGGAAAGCTTTCAAGCCAGGACGAGGCCCTCATCCGCGCCAGGGAGTCCACGACCCTGTAGGTCCCCCAGATCCCCCCCAGGAAACGGTTCACCGAAACGCCGCCCGCCTTCCAAATATGGATGAAGACAAAGGGCTTGGTGCCAAATGAAGCCATGGGCTTATTCCGTCTTCACCGGGCATTCGCCTGGCGCTGGCAGTATTCGAAGCTGCGCTGCGCCGATTGGCTGACAACGAGACCGTCGGGCCGCGGGGCGCGGGCCAGGACCGCAAGCGCCAAGCCTCCCCACATCTGGCCATCGAAGGGCGCGCCAGGCTGGTTGACCACCAGTCCCGGGACAAAATCCAGCTCGACCCTGTGGACGTAGGCACACTCGCCCCAAGGCACCTCGAGCATTCCGGCCCGGCATTCCGGATTGAAGCTGTCGTGCATCAGGACAAACAGGGTCCCCAGGGGGCGATGCGCCAGAACAGCGCGCAGGTCCGCGGCAATCCCGGCGCGGGAATGATCCCCGTCTATCAATATGAAATCCACCGGGATCTGCTCGTCCTCCAGCTCCCGCAACAGAACCGGAAGCACCCGGCTCGAGGCCCCCGTCAGGAAACTGACGTTCTGCATGTGCGAATACGCGGCCGCCACCGTCGGATCAATATCGACCGAGAACACCACCGGGGAGAACTGCCGGATGAGCGAGAGGCTTCCCGCTTTGTACGTCCCCACTTCAATGCTGCATTTGGGCCTTATCCGATGCAGCAAACCCGTGAGCGCCATCCGCTCCGCATGGGCCATCTGCCATCCGGCGGCGTGAAGGCACTTTGGATAAAGCAGGTCGTCGACCTCAGGGACCACCGGTGTCTCAGGCTCCTCGTGCCTTTGGTGTTCCTCCAACACGCCGCGGAATTCGTCCGCATATTGCCGCCAGGTCTTCAGAACCCGGCCTGCGGCCTCGGACGACAAGCGGGATGCCAGCGCCGCGTCCGTGGACAGCCGGACGATCGCCTCCGCCAGTTTCTCGGGGTTCTCCACGTCGACGGTTAAGCAGCCGCCGCCAGCCGCGAGCTCGGCCATCACCCCCGCGTTCGAGCAGATGCAGGGCCTCCCATGCCAGAGACTCTCGAGTATCGGCAGACCAAATCCCTCGATAATCGACGGATATATCGTGAAAGCCGCGGCGTCATAAAGCTGGCTCAGCGTCCTGTCGTCGACAATCCGGTGCCAGACAACGCGCGGGTCCCGGCGCATGGCGGCCTCGACGGATTCAGAGATATCGACCGCGCCCGCATAGGCGTTGCCGACCAGGTGCAGCTTCCATTTCAGGTCGGGCACGCGCCGCGCGACGATCTCCATCGCTGCCAGCAGACTGCGGTGGTTCTTCCTGGGCTCCAGCGTGGAGACACAGAGGATATTGACGGCCGAGGTCCGCTCGGAGGCGGCCTGGCCCGAACCCGTGAATTCCCCGGGCAGAAGCACCGCCCTTACCTGGGGCGCGGTGACTCCCTTGCCTCGCCAGTAGTCCTGGAGGCAATCGCCCGAAAACTGGCTGATCGCCATGACGAGGTCGCATTTCGCGAGCGCTGTCATGTATGCGGCATGGTTTTCCACGATCTCCTCGTTGCAGAGATCCGGCCGCAGAACAGGAATCGCATCGTAAAAGATGGCCGCTACCAGCATGCGGTGGCTCCGCGCATACGTGACGACCGCGTCCAGGACGGCTGCGTCGAGGAGCTCCGGCAGGATCAACCAAGCGCCCGGGAGGAGATCCGCGCATTCCCGGGACTGATGCACTGGGACCTTGGTCCCCTCGGTTCGGCCCGGCTCGCTCGCGTCGCCCTGGTTGGGCCCGTTGAAACGGCCGAGGTACTCGGCCTCTCCCTCGTCCAGGAAAACAACCCCGCCCGACGCCTCGTCCCAGCGCGTAAACCAGGGCCGGACGCTGGCCTGCAATTCCCGGCCCAGCCGCCTGGCGACGCGAACACAGCCGGAATTGGCGGGGTCGCGGGTCGCGTTGCGCAGGAGATAGAAGATGCTTCCCCTGTGAATCGGCAGGGGATCGTTCTCCGCCTTGAACTTGGACGCGACCGGGGATGCGGCTACCTGCACGATCTCGCCGATCATGCGTTCGATCGAGAGGTGATAGCGAACCCGGCTCCGCGCGGCGTCGCCAAGCCTTGAGGCCATCGCGCGCTCTGATTCAAGTCTGTCGATTCTCTCTCCCAACGCTTCCGCCGCGCCCGCCGGGTAGAGGAGCCCCGACTGTCCGTCGACGATCGCCTCGGGGGACCCCCCGCTGTCGGAGGCGATAACGGCCATCCCGCAGGACATGGCTTCAACCAGCGCGATGCTGAAGGGCTCCTGGAAATGGCCCAGGATCGAATGCGACGGCAGCACGAACACCTGCGCGCGCCCCGTCAGGGCGGGCCACACCTTCTCGGGGGCCAGGCGCCCAAGGAACTCGATCCTGCTGTTTAGCTCCGAGTTCTGCAGGAATTTCTGGCAGAGCCGAGCGTACTCCGTGTTGGGATCGCCGCATACCAGCAGACGGTGGGCGCGCTTGGTCCGCAGGAGCGCCCTCAGGAGGTCGTAGAGGCCCTTGTGGCTCTCGATTTGCCCGGCGTAGGCCAGGGTCAGCGGCTCGCCGCCGAAGAATGCCTCGCTCGGGACAACCGGATACCCGAGCGCCGCCGGCACGCCCCAGGGCACAACAAACCCTTCCGCGCTCTGCGGCTTCGCGCCCGCATAGCGCTTTCTCAGGGACTCGCTGCAAAAGATTCTCTTATCGATATGCGGTTCCTCCAGGAAATTGAAGATTCCCTCGCCTTCCCACTTCCTGCATTGCTCCAGCAATCGCCGCCTGCCGGGGACCAGCGAATTCCGGGATTTCCCCGCGTTTTCCCGGAAAAAATCATGCAGGTAGATCAGCGGGTTGCTTCTGGACCATCGGATCAGCCAGTCGTCGCTCACATAGGCAATGAGAGGCCTGGCGCTCAGTTGCGGAATCCGGGTGATCTCCGAAAGGACCGGGTCCAGCATGCAGGCCGGATTGAAAAGCAGGATCACATCCGGGTCGAAGGCGAGCATCTGGCGTTTGCGATCCCTGCGGCGCTGGGAATAGCCCTCGAAGTGCCTGTCGAGGGCGGACCTCGCCTCTGAAAACTCGGCCCCGTATCCGCCCAAGAGCAGTCCGCCGAGCACGTCCAATCCATAGAAACAGGTGCCGGCGTCGATGAACATACCTCCGTTGTCCCCCCAATCGGCGTGCGCGGACTTGGCGCAGATGCCCCCTTTCGCATGAAACAGCTGGCTGCAGGTCAGCACCGCGACCTGATGCCCTCGCTCCTTCAGGCCACGGCACACCCAGGACGCGCCGATTTCATACCCGCCAAGGTAGCATGGCGGGTAGAGGTTGCTGATGACTAAAAACTTCATGGATCGGTCATTGAATCCCCGTGAAACACTTCAGCTCCTGCATGAATCGGGCCCAAGTGAATCTCGCGGAATAATCCTTTGCTTCTTCGGCTGTTATCCGCGCCATGCTGCTTTCCCCACAGAGCGCGACAGCCGCCTTGCCGGCCATTTCGTCCAGGTCATCGCAGAGAAACCAGGGGCGCAGGACAACCTCGGGATGGGCAGCCAGGTTGAAGCACAGAGCCGCGCGCCCCCGCAGGTACATTTCCGCGATCGGCAGATTGAAACCCTCCCAAAGGGACATCGAGACCCCGAGCTGCACCCGGGACATCACCCAGGTAAGCGTCTGATCGTCGGGATGACCCAGCCCGACCACGCGTCCCGTAAGCGCCGAATCAATGCTAAGCTCGGCCGCCTTCTCCAGGACCAGAAGCACCGCACCAGGCTCGAGGACCAACACCCGGCGCATCAGGTGCATCGCGGCGGGCGAGTTCTTGTACCCGCACGGCTCGAAACGGCCAAGAAGAAGGATAAGCTTCCTTCCCGATGCCTCGGCATCGGCCACCAGCTTGCCAACCGCGGCATCCCTTGGCGCGGTCTCGCTGGAACCCGCTGGCAGGTGATCAATCCCATTGAGAATGGCGCACAAGAGCGGGCCCTTGCCCGCGTCCCCCACGCTCTGCGATTCGAGGGTGAAGCGGCTGTTTGCCGCAATATGGGTGCACAATGCGAGGTTTTGCCGGCGCAGACGTCTCAATTCATCGAAAATGAGCACAGTCTCCCTGGGAAACCCGTCGTTCGGGACAACGCCGCAGTCGATAAACAGGACGACAGCGCAGGAGGCGCGGAACAGTGGAATTGAGGAGAAAAACGGCCAACCGCCGACTACGACCAAGTCGTAGGATTTGAGGCCTTCCTTCTCCTTGCCGTCCCATTCCTTCAGCCAAGCCGACGTTTGCTCGTCGAACCTTTCATAATTGGAGGGCGCTGGGATGCATATTTGCCGGCCTCCGGTTCCAGCTCCCAGGCCGGGCTGGAAATGCTGGCCCATGAAGTCGACCTTCCAACCGTCGGCGGCAAGGTGCTGCCCGATGTTGATCAGGACCCGGTCGGCCCCAAAGCGCGGCAGGAACCGCTCATGGCATATCAATGCTCTCTTCCGTTGGGTCATGATGGCTGTCTCGCCTCGGTCACACGTAGCGCCGTGTCTGCGCGGTGATTCGCGGCATTCCTAGCGGGATGACGACGAATCGGAGCTTGAGCCCGCCTCGGTTGCCGGCCGCCGGGCGATGACCGCATAGTCCCGCGCCCCGAAGAAGAACGAGTTCAAGGCCTCCTCCGTCGCGGATCTCGGCAATGGAAAGTGATTCTCGGGTGGAAACGGGTTGCGGGGAAGGACCCGGACCTCGCTGAAGCCGGCGTACTCGACGAGGAAGGCCAGCGTCATCGGAGGAATCGGATTCTTGTGCGTCGGGTCCATGTAAAAATTGCATGCCCCCACCAGCAGGTTCTGTGGGTTGGGCGTTTCCAGGACCAAAACCCCACCCGGCTTCAGGGTTCGGAAGCTCTCGGCGAGGATCTCCTGCAGCGCCTTTAGGCCAAGGTGCTCCACGAGATGGAATGACGTGATGCCCTTGAGGCTCGAGCTCTGGAGGGAGCGGAGGTGGTCCAGCGCGTCATTCACAACCCCGGTCAGGCCCCTGCGAAGGCACTCCTCGACCATCGCCGGGCTTATGTCGACTCCGTAGGCCTCGATTCCGCTGGCCCGGATGACCTCCAGCCATTCACCGCGGCCGCAGCCGAGATCGAGCACCGGTCCGGCGATCGGCCGAACTTCGGGATCCATGATCGTCGGCACATAGTCATTCAGCTTCGAGATGACCTCCTCCCGGCTTCCCCGGAACCTGTTTTCGAACGCGAGGTAGAACTTCTCATCCGAGAATCCCACCGGACGCTTCTCAAGCTCCCTCGCCAGCTCCGCCTTGATCTCCTCCTGCGCCGCATCCGCGGCGTCCACCTGGGCGATGGTCTCCGTCAACAGCTGGCCGAGCTCCGCATAGCGCGCCTCCGCGAGCTTCGCCTGCGCCTTGTTCCCGGCCCTCATTGCCTCGATATTTCCGTTGATCGCCTGGGCACTGCCCTCGGCGGCTTTCTTGAGCGCCTCGATATTCCCCTTCAGGCCCTGAACGCCTTCCGAAGTCTTCTTGAGCTCAATCTCCGCCTTGAGCTGCGAGCCCTCCTGGGACGCAACCTTGGATTCCAGCCCGTTCAGACGCGCCATGATTGCCGCCGCCTGCTGCTGGAGCATCTCATTGTTTTTATCGGACCGCTGCTGTGCCGCCCGGATCTCGGACCGAATGTCCGCCCGAACACGCTCAAGGCCCGCAACAAGCGCCGAAAGCTGACTCTCGACCCCGGCGTTATGCGCGGTTGTCGCCTCCCGATCCCGAAGGACGCCCTCCGTCAAGCCCCGCAAGACGGCCTCAGCCTCGTCAAACCTTGCGAAATACCTGTCCGAGGCCCTCTGTATTTCCGCGAGCGCGCGCTGCTCGCGCTCGACCGAGTCCGCCGCCCGCGCGCTCATCGCCTCGGCAAGGTCCAGCAGCAGCTTGTTGATCTCGTTCTGTGGATTGAGGATCCGCGCCAGCGGGCGCGGCAAACGCCAGTATCGCTGGTTAAACGCGGTGATTTGAGCGATCCGGTCTTCCACGCTCCCGGCGAGCCCTTGGGTGTTCATGAGTCGATTTCCATGATTAGTTCCGCCACCGCAATTCCAAGCAATCTTGGATCGTCGCCCTGCCCTATGCTCAGTGGCGCTGCCGGGGCCTCGGGTATGAGGTCCATCAGGAGTTCCTTGAGCCCCGATACCTGCTGATGAAACAGGCGCCCGCGCACCCAGGTAAAGTCGCCCGAAACGAGCCAATTGAGGTCCACGCGGGCATTCGAGCGAAGCCTCAGGGTTTGAGGCTGGCTGCCGAATGGCGCCAGGGCCTTCACGCAAAGCGACAGCCGGATGTCGCCGCTCGGCGGGCTGATGCGCATCGCGATCGACGCGCGGCTCCCCTCGGTCCAAACATAGCCGGCCTCGTCATGGCTCCAGCCGGTTGTCATGAACTCCCGCGCCTGGCCACCGATTCCGAAGCGAAGCCGCGTCCCCCAGGTGTAGGATCCATGGCCCTCCGCCGTGATGGGAGTTCCGCTGGCTGCCGTGGGAAGCTCACGTTTTCTCTGGCGCACCGCGAGCCTTACGCTGTTCACGATCTCTTCGTCGGCTGATTCCTTCATGAGGGTCCAGGGATTGGCACTAGGCTTCGATGACAACATCCAACTCGCACTGGCACGAGGGGTTCACGTCGTTGAACCACATCACGTGCTCCTGGACCAATGTGACCTGCAGAACATAGGCACCGGGAACGGATGGAGCCGCTACAACCGCCCAATGGCGGCGCCGGCAATCGGCGGGCTGGATCCCGTTTAGCCGGGTCCTGTGCCCCTCAAATGCAGCGACGCTTCGGTCGCCATTCTTGAGCCAGTGATATGAAAGAAATGTGGGCCAGCTTCCTGCGCTCCCAAGATTTTTCGCGGAACCATTGGTGACCTCGACGTCGACAGCCATCTTCTCGCTGATGCGGCCGCGCATCTTGGCCCTGTCACAAGTGATGGCCAACAATCCAGCGTCGGCGGCGGACAATTTCGAAGTCGCGAACAGGTCGGCTATGGGGCCCAGGGAAAACGGCTCGTTTGACGCGACCGCAAACAGGTCGCGTTGCGCGGCCAGCTCGGTGTGAGTCATCTTCCGCCGCAAGCTGGCCGTGGGAGCCTCGGGAGACCCAAACCAGAGCTCCACTTGCTTGAAGTGCCGGCGCAATTGGCGGCGCAGGACACGGGGATTTTGCTCGTTGATGTGCATGTCGCGCTCGAAGCGTGACCGGGGCTGCACCGGCAGATGGGCCCCGAGGGCCGCTGCCGCCCGCCGCCGCCTCGGATAGTCATAGGTGTAGAACCAGCTGTTGGGAAACGTATGCAGCACCAGCTTGCCGGCCGGCATTAGCAGGGATGCCGCCCGGCCAAGCATGTTCTCGATTTCCTTTTCCGAGAGGTGTTCGGCCACATCGCTGACGACGACGACATCGAATGGCCCCGTCAGCTGGGCCGCATTCAGGTCATCACAGATCCAGGTCACCCTGGGAAGCAGCTCCGGCGAGTTGGCCGCCTTGCGGCGGGCAATCTCAACCGCATCCCTCGCGTAGTCCACACCCACCGTCGTCACGCCATTGCGCGCCGCGTGAAGGCATATCTCCCCGCGCCCGCAGCCCAGGTCGAGGAGCGACTCCGGCTTCCACATCATAACCAGGTCGAATAGCGCGCGCAGGCGGGCATCCTCCAGCGGCGACAGCTTCTCGCCGCCCTCGAACTCCCATCCACCGCAGCTCCCAAGGAAATAGTCGCGATCATAGAGATCCCGGATGGCGCCGCTCCCGCCGGTTTCGGGCGCGCGCTTGCCACGCTCAACCGCCCGGTCGTTGAACCGGATCAGAAGGTCCCCGGCATAACCAGGGATCACCAGGCTGTATTCGATCAGGTCCCGGTGCCTCAGCACGAAGTCATTCGCGGTGACAAAATTGCTCCGGGTCCAGAAATAGCCGTCGAAAAGCAGAAACCTCGACTGCCGCGAGGCCAGTTCCAGGTCGTGGTAGGTCCCAACCTCGTCCTGCTGCCCATCCACGTGGATCAAGTCATAGAAGCCTCCAGGCAAGCTAGTGAGCTTCTGCGTGTCCTCCCGCAGGAGTGATGCGGACGCTGGAAGGTGCTTCCTGCTGAATTCGAGGCCATCAGTCCCGCCGCCATATGCCGGAGCATCAAGATCGATGCCGCAATACTCCGCTCTCGGCGCTCCCGCGAGCATCGCCGCCGCCGAATAGCCGTATCGGACCCCTATCTCGAGGATTCGCTTCGGCTTGATCGCGCGCGCCAGCGCCTCCTTCATCCTGTAGTAGTCGACCCACTGGTCGAAGAGCGCGCGAAGGGGGTCATCAGCCTTGGCGATGGTCCGAAAGTCGAAGGTGCACTTCCGATATTCCTCAAGAATCTTGCGAATCACCCTGATGCCTCCTGCGTCCCCGCCTCAGACATTAGAAAATACTCCAGCTTCGGCTTCAGGTTGACCATCCCCGACCACTTCAGGTCGCCCCGATCCTTCACGATCTCGAATACCTTTGCCCCCTGCAGATACAGAAGCAGGTCCCGATAAAAATGCTCCCCGCGCCCCCCGTTTGCAAAGCCGACAACCACGCTGTACTCGCCCGCAAATAGCGGAATCTGGAATCGGAAATTCGCCACCAACGTCTCCCCCGCCGCGAGCACCCCGAAATGGCACTTCATGCAATATGAACTCGATTCGAAGAACACGCGGCCCATTTGGTCGCGGATCTTGAAACCGACATGGGGATCATCGAGGGCCGCGGCCGAGCGAACCCCTATGCTGATGGTTATCTGCGATCCGCTCACCACGACGCTCGTTTCGGCCGAGTTCTGGTCAAGTATCCGCACAAACGCCAGTTCGGCACCCGGCGCAACGATGCTGCCCAGTTGGTCATCGACCGGACGCAACTCCGCGGCCAACGAGGGCGCCGCATCTCCGGCTGCGGAATCATTCTCGCTTCGACCCGCGACGGACGGCACGGAAGCCCTCGGCTTTTCATGCACTTGAACGTTCCCTGCATTGGTGAACAGCTTTTGCACCGCCGTGCTCTCATAGATCCTCACCGCCTCATCGGCGGATCCCATGAATTTGACGCCGCCCTTCTCCAGGAGAACAGCCCGATCACATAATTCGAGCACGCTGCCCATGGAATGGGAGACGAAGAGAAAGGTGCACCCGATTTTCCTGAAGCGCCTGATCACGTCGAAGCACTTCTGCTGAAACAGGAAGTCCCCCACGGCCAGGGCCTCGTCCACGATCAGCACCTCCGGGTCGATCTGCGTCAGAACCGCAAACGCCAGCCGGACGGCCATGCCGGAGGAATACGTTCGCACCGGCTGGTCGATGAAGTCGCCGATCTCGGCAAAATCCGCTATCGCCGCGTAACGCTCCCTGACCTCGTCGGGCTCCAGCCCGAGAACGGTCGCGTTCAGGAAAACGTTCTCTCGACCGGTGCATTCCGGGTTGAAGCCCGAGCCCAGCTCGAGGAGAGCGGCCACCCGGCCCCTCTTCTCCACTGTCCCATGGCTCGGCGTGAGAACTCCGGCTGCAATCTGGAGGAGGGTCGATTTCCCCGAGCCGTTGCGCCCGATGACACCCACGGATTCCCCGGGACGCAGTTCCAGGTTCACGTCGCGCAGGGCGCTGAAGTCCCGGTACAAACGGTGCGCCCGAGCCTCCATCCGGTCGTGCATCATCGGCAGCACCTTGCCTCCGGCGGTGAGAAGGGCGGCCTTCAGCCTCGCCGCGGGGCTGTTCCAGATCCGGTAGGTCTTGCCGATCCCCCGAAGGCTAAGGCCGATGTCGTCTTTCATATCACATCGGCAAATGCCGGCCGCAAATACCTGAACAGGGCGTAGCCGCCGAAGCAGATCGCCGCGCTCACGACCCCAAGATAGATCATCTCCGCGGCCGACGGAACGATCTTCCAGAGCAGCGCGCCACGGCTGCATTCCAGCGCGATCAAGACAGGGTTAAAGCGAAGAAAGCGGAAATGCGCAGGGATCTGCTTCAGCGAATAGAAGACCCCGCTCATGAACATCAGCAGGATCGAGAACGATTGCGTGAACGGGCCGAGATCCCTCAGGAAAACGCCCACCGCAGCCAGGAACCAGCTCAGTCCAAGGCAAAGCATGCACAACATCAGCGCGATTACGGGGAACCACCACGCGGCCCTCGTCAATCCGGGGCCAAAAAGCAGCGTTGCGGCGACAACGATGGCGATGGAGACCAGAAACCGGAGGAATGCCCCCCCGAATGCCGCTGCCGGCAGTATCGCGACGGGAAAGACGACCCGTTTCACATAGTTCGCATTCTGAAGAACGGCAAAAGGGGAAACGGCAAGGACCTCCTGGATGAGCTGCAGGAGCGTCAGGCTGAGGAGGAGGCCGATCGCATAGTCACTGTCTTTCTCGGTTGGAACCACCCCATATCGCCCGTGAAAGATCGCGATAAACACAAACGCGTAGACCCCAAAGATCATCATCGGGCTGATCACCGACCACGCGAGGCCGAGATAGCTTCCCCGGTGCTGCAATGCGAAGTTCCGCCAGGTGAGCTGCGACAGCAACGCCCACGTCCTGTTGCCATGCCGAACGCGCCAGGCATTCCCCAAAAAAACGAGGACTCTCTTCATTCCCGCGCCCCCCGATTCCGATCCTTGGCCAAAAACGCCATCAGCAACGGGTAGGTGGCAGCCGTCGGGCGGCAGGCCGGCACGGCGGACCTGACGGGCACGAGGGTGGCTGCGAAATACATGGAATTTAACTAGAGGGACCAGCGACTTTGGCAAACCAGAGATTAAGCAGCCCAAATTGAAGTGCCAACGCTTATTGGGTTTTTTGGAGCACTCCCTTTCGGCTGCCGCGCAAGGAGATGGAAGAGGGACATGGCGAACCAATGTCTCCCTTGCGAAGCTTGCGTTGACCCGGGCCTCCGCGTCAGATCCTCCGGATTATTCACAACCCGCTCGGTCCCTCACCGCAGGAGCGGTCGAGGGTGTGAGTTTGGAAATATGCCCAGTGTCTCGATTGTAATGCCCGCATACCAGGCCGCGGACACGATCACGCGCGCCGTGGCGAGCGTGCTTGCCCAGACATGGCCAGACTGGGAGCTCATCGTCGTGGATGACGCCTCAAGCGATGCAACAGCCGCAGCGGCGCACGCCGCCGCCAAAGGTGATCCCCGCATTATCGTAATGCAATTGAGCCGAAACGTCGGGGCCGCGGCCGCCATGAACATCGGATGGCGCAGCACCCGGTCCGATTTGATTGCCATTCTCGACGCCGACGACTTCGCCCTGCCTGGAAGGCTGGCCCAGCAACAGGAATTCATGAAACTGCACCCTGGAATCAGCGTCCTGGGCGGAGCGGCGCATTTCGTTGACTTTCAAGGACATTACTTGCGAACCGTGGCCCGCCCTCCGGACCACGCGCTGTTGAAGCAACGGCGATGGCACCTGAACCCGTTCATCCATTCAACCGTGATGATGCGGAGGACTTTCCTGGAAGCGACGGGCGGTTACGCGGATGGGCTGCGCCTGGGAGAAGATTACGACCTTTGGATGCGCGGCTTCATCCTTGGCGGTTTCGAGTACGCTAACCTGCCCGAGCCGCTGGTTCTTTACCGAACGCAGGCCGTTCAGCGCTGGGCGATGATCAAGGCCAGCGCCCGAGTGCGACTGCTAGCGGGCTCCCGGGAGGGACGAGTGCTGCGCTCGTGGTGGTCAGCATCGCGCATATTTGCGGAGGGTGCGCTCGAACAAACGAGGATTTTCGCTTGGCTCAACCGCCGACGACTTGGACTAGGTCCCGGAGACTCGACACGCTCATTGGCGAAACGTTGAGGAGACTCGAATCACAAGACCTTTTGGGCCGACGGTGACAGCGCCTCAACATCGGCGTCCGTCATGAGCTGCGCCAGGGCCTTCATGCGCGTGGCAGGCTCCCAGCCGAGCGCCTTCTTCGCCTTGCCGTAATCGCCGCAGAGCAGATTGACCTCAGCCGGCCGCACGAAACGCGGGTCGAACTTTACATGCTCATGCCAGTCGAGCCCGACATGGCCGAATGCGGCGTCGAGAAACTCGCCGATCGAATGCGTCTCGTTGGTGGCCAGAATGTAGTCGTCGGGCTTGTCCGCCTGCAGCATGCGCCACATTCCCTCGACGTACTCCGGCGCATAGCCCCAATCCCGCCTGAGCCCCAGATCGCCCAAATGCACATCGTCCTGGAGGCCCAGTTTGATCCTCGCAGCCGCGAGCGTGATCTTGCGGGTGACAAAATTCTCACCCCGCCGGGGTGACTCGTGGTTGAACGCGATGCCCGTGCTGACAAACATCCCGTAGGCCATGCGGTAGGTGCGGCAAAGCTGGGCTGCAAATGCCTTTGCGCAGCCATAGGGACTGACAGGGCGGTATGGCGTCTCCTCGTTCTGCGGCGATTGCAGGGGGTTCCCGAAAATCTCGGAGCTGGCGGCATAATAGAGGCGCACGGGCCGGCTGTGGTCGCGCAAGATTTCCAGCAGGCTCAATGTCGCCATGCCGACCTCCTGGCACGTGGCCTCCGGGATCTCGTAGCTGAGCCCCACGTGGCTTTGGCCCGCAAAATGGTACACCTCGTCCGGGTTAACATCCTTTACCAGCCGACGCAGCGAGGTCGCGTCGTATAAATCGGCATAGTGAAGAAATATCTGCCTTTCGGGATTCGTATCATCTGTCCGCAGATGTTCGATGCGCGAGCGGTTGAACATGCTGGCCCGGCGCACAAGCCCATGGACCTGGTAGCCCTTTCCCAGAAGCAACTCGGCGAGATACGAGCCGTCCTGGCCGGTGATTCCAGTGATCAACGCACTCTTCATGTCAATTAGCTCTGCGCTCCCAAAGCCGAGTGAAATGCCAAGCGCCCACAAATGAATCGATAGGCTTCCATGGTGATTCCCACTTAAAAGGCTGCATAATTTATGGGGTACGATGAGGCCTTCAGGCAAAGCGCCAGTCAACCTGCATCTCCCGTGGCCATCAGCTCAACTCCCTGCCCCGATGGCACTAGAATTCGTTCAAGCCTGCAGCCAGCGCGATTCGAGCGGAGAATCCGAATACTTCCCGGGCCCGTGCGGGGCTCCCTGCCGATCGCCTGACGTCCATCGGCTGCCGGGGCGCAAAGATGGGGTCGGGCGGCGCCGCAAATTTGCTGCGCAATGCGGCGGCGAGCTCATTCACCGCGACCTCGCGCCCCGTGCAGATATTGAAGACACCTTTGAAGGGCGCCGGGGCTCCCACCGCGAGGACGTTGGCGCGCGCGACGTCGAGGACGTGGATGAAGTCGCGGGTTTGCAGACCGTCGCCGAATATCAGCAGCGGCTGAGCCGCGCGGAGCCGATTGAGGAAGCGAGACACCACTCCGCTGTAGGGCGAGTCCCCTGGCTGGCGCGGTCCGTAGATATTGAAATAGCGCAGGCACACCGCCTCGAAGCCATGTTCCCTGCCCTGCTTGAGCACCAGGGACTCCCCCGCCAGTTTCGCCTCGCCGTAGGGATTGAGCGGGCGCGTCGGCGACTCCTCGGCAAAAGGCAGCGCATCGGACTCCCCATATACCGCTGCGGAAGACGCAAAGACCAGGCGGCGCACCCCCGTCTTCACCGCGGCGTCCGTCACGACATGCACCGCCCGGATGTTCTGCTCAAAATTGAGCCGGAGGTTCGCGATGCTTTCCGGCACGCTCACCAGGGCCGCAAGGTGCAGGATGACATCCGGCTTCGCCGTGCGCACCGTTTGGTTGAAGTTCTCGACGTCGAGAATGTCCTGCCGGACGAACCGCCAGCGGGGGTGCCCGGCAAACAGGACGAGGTGCACCTCGCGGCCGGTGCTCGGGTTGTCGACGCCGGTCACGTCATGTCCCGCTGCCAGCAGGCCCTCAACGGTGTGGCTGCCAACGAAACCAGCGGCGCCGGTAACAAGAACCTTGGCCATGGGAGACCCCTACGGGCTCGCGCGGCGTAGGCATGCCCGGCCAAGGATCTCCTCGTAGGCCGCGATCATTTGCTCCGGCGAAAATCTCTCGATCACCGTCCGCCTGGCCCGCAGGCCCATTTTCTCGCTGCCGGGCGCGTCGTCGAGGGTCCGCTTCAGCGCCGTCGCGAGCGCTGTCGCGTCGGCCGGAGGCACCAGCCACCCGTCGACGCCATCGCTGATAAGCTCCGCTATCCCGTCCACCGACGAGGCGACAACGGGAAGCGTCGCCGCCATCGCCTCCATGAGCGCGTTGGGCATGCCTTCAAATCGCGAGGGCTGGACGTAGAGCGTGAGGCCGGGCAGCAGGGCCGGCACGTTGTCGTGCTCGCCCGCGAAAACCACCTTTCCATTGAGTCCCAGCGCCTCCGCCTTGGCGGCCAGGGCCGCCGTCGGGCCCGCGCCCACCAGCAGCAACGACAGGTCCGCGTTTTTCGCGGCAAGGGTGCCAAATGCGTTCAGCAGGACGTCATATCCCTTCTGCGAGACGAGGCGTCCCACGGAGCCTATGACCCGGCGCCCGACGAGCTGCGGCCAGCCCCATATTGTCCAGTCCGGGGGCGGCAGAAGATCAACCGGGACGTCGATGGCATTCGGCACATACTGGCAGCGCGCCGGGTCGACGCCTTCGTGCTTGGCCGCGAAATCTATGGCCGCCCGGCTGTTTGAGATCGTGTAGGAATTGAATCCCGACGTGATCCGCAGGAGCACCCTGCGCCAGCCCTGAAAATTGATGTTTCGCGCCTGAAGGCATGCAACGGTAGGCACCCCCGCCAATCGGGCCGCCAGCCGGCCCACCACGTTGCTGACAAACAGGAGCGTTACGGCGACATCCATCTTTTCGCGCCGCATCGCGGCCGCCAGTTCAAACACGGCGGCTCCGCACGCCACCCTTACCTTCCCGATCACGCGGACAGTTGCGCCAGCCGCAACGAGCTCCGCCCGGCGCTGCGGATGCACCTTGTCGTTCAGGCAGTAGACAAACGCCTCATGCCCGCGCGCCCGCATCCCGCGCACCAGCTGCACGAGGTGCTTTTGCGCCCCGCCGAGCACGAGGCTGTCGATCACGTAGGCGATCTTCATGCGCGCCCGGTGTCGGCCTCTGACAGGAGTTGGTCCCATTCAAGCATCACGTGGGCGGTGGCCAGTCGCGGCGCCTTGACTCGGGCAGCGGCCCCAAGGCGCCTTCGCTCGGGGGTATCGTCGATGAGCCGGATCATCGCCAGGCCAAGCGCAGCCGCGTCCTCCGGGGGCACCAGGATCCCATTTTCCCCGTTTTCGATTATGGCAACCGGCCCCGTGGGGCAGTCCGATGCGATGATCGCCAGTCCCGCAGCCATCGCCTCACAAAGCACCATCGGATAGGCCTCCTGGCGCGATGACAGCACGAAGAGCTCCGCTGATCTCATGCGGGCCGCAACGTCGGATACGTGTCCGGGCATGAATACCCTGGATTCCAGGCCAAACTCCTTGATTTGCTCCGTAAGGACCCCCCGCTCCGGTCCCTCACCTGCAATCTCCAGCCGCCAGCCGCTCCTTTTCTCCGAGACGCCGGCAAAGGCCGAGAGCAGCAGGTCGTAGCCCTTCTCGTGGGCCAGGCGTCCGGCCGAAAAGATAATCTGGGAGCGATCCTCCTGCTCGCCGTTCGAAAGATCGTGATGCGCCGGATAGGGCAGCGTCAGGTATTTCCCGTCGTAATGCTCCTTGAACCAGTCGGTCATCCCCAGGGTTGGGCTGATGACCGCCCAAGCGCGCGGATAAGCCGCCGCGCGCAGCTTTTCCCACACCAGGCCAAGCTTGTTTTTCCAGGGCACGAGGTGCTCCGTCGCGACAACCGGTATTCCGGTGCCCGCCAGCGACAGCAGAACGGCGACGTTGAGCTTGTCGATGAACGACAGGACCAGCGTGGGGCGCAGGCTCTTAAGCAGCCGGCGCAGCCGCCAAAGGCGTCCAAAATGCCTGGGATCCCAAACGGGATTGTGCTCGTGGATCAGGTTCATCCGGTGGATGCGAACCGTGGGCGGAACGGCGTAGGCCGGCCCGTGCTCATCGGCTCTCAGGGCGACCACATGGACCTCGTGGCCGGCATTCGACCAGTAGGCTGCCATAGTCGCCACAATCCGCTCGGCCCCTCCTCCGCCGATGCAGGAGGTCACCAGAACCAATTTGCGTGATCTGCCGGCTATCATTGGGTCAGCACCCGCAATGGGTTAGGCGCGTCAGCCTCCACCGCGCGCATGAGTGCAGATGCTTCCTGAGAGGCTGACGTGGTGACAGTGATAAGAGGCATTTCATACGGACGGGAACCACAATTGCAATGAGGGATACGTGACGCATACTGCAAGCCAACCTCGAGGCCTGCCCTTGAAAGCCGCGGGATATCTTTCAGTGCAATTGCCAGGTGCCGGGAATACCGGCGTGGCCTTTCAACAGTCATCCACCTGCCCCCGCAGTTCCAATGCCCAGATTCCCCGTCCCCCCATGCGCAAAAGCATGGGCCGTGCCTCGCCGACGGGCCGGCGCGGAGCCGCCGCGTGATGGCCGGGCCCCTGATTCGCCGGCCCGCGGCACCGAGATCCTGCAAGGTCTCGATTTGTCGCGCCATGGCCGGCGCGCCCATTTTGCCGATCAGATCCATGACAGACGTGCTGCGAACACCCGCCAGCGCAATAATAGCCGCTCGCCCCGAAGATTTGCTTGCCGCACCCGGGGCCACATTCAGCATCAACGATTTATCAGTGACCAAATGATTTCTGTCGTCATCCCGTTGCGCAACGAGGACTCGAACATACCCATCCTCGTGGGCAAGCTCACCGAGGCCCTTGGGGCGCTCGGGCATGACTACGAGGTGCTCTTCATCAACGACGGCAGCACCGATTCCACGGCGGCGCGCCTCCATGCGGCCTGCGCCGCCGACCAGCGCCTGAAGGCCATTCATTTTCGCCGCAACTATGGCCAGACGGCGGCCATGCAGGCCGGCTTCGCCCACGCCCGGGGCGAGATCATTGTCGCGATGGACGGCGACCTGCAGAACGACCCGGCTGATATAGGCAAGTTGGTCGCCAAGCTGGATGAGGGTTACGATCTCGTGTCGGGGTGGCGAAAGGACAGGCAGGACCACCCGATCAGGCGCAACTTCCTCAGCCGCGTGGCCAACGGTCTCATCTCACACGCCACCGGAGTGCATCTGCACGACTATGGATGCTCACTGAAGGCCTACCGGCGCGAGATCCTGGAGGGAATCGCGCTCTACGGGGAGATGCACCGCTTCATACCCGTTTACGCCTTTTGGAACGGCGCCCGCATCGCCGAGGTGCCCGTCGCGCACCATCCGCGCGTTCACGGGGTCTCAAATTACGGGCTCGAGCGCGTCGTCAAGGTTGTCCTCGACCTGGGCGTTGTGCTTTTCCTGCACCGATTCGCCCAGAGGCCGATGTATGTTTTCGGCCTGTGCGGACTCCTGAGCTGGATGATCAGCGGCGTGGCGGGATTCGCCGCCGTGATATACAAGTTCTTCGGGCACAGGTCCTTCATTGAGACGCCGCTGCCGCTTGTCGCCGTGACCATGTTCTTCACCGGTGTCATCTGCTTCCTGCTCGGCCTGCTCGCCGAGCTCAGCATTCGCACGTATCACGAGTCTCAGGGGAAGCCCACCTACCTCATATCGGCGCGGGACAATGTCGCTGGGCCTGCGCGGCGCGCCTCCGACCGGATCGCCTGATCCACGAGTGATTAGCCGGCGCGCCCGGCGATCCGTTCGCTTAATTTTTACTCCTTTTTCGCGACAGCAAGCACGCTCAATCCCCCGAAATTCGCCGCGACGGGATCCGTGAGCCGGGACAGGCCCACGAAAAAACGGTCGTAAAACCTGAGGAGCCAATTCGTGGAGGGCGCATTGAGGTCGGTTTTCGACCGGCTCGCACGGCTCAGCCAGCCCGCCACGAGCCAGCCGGGGACGCCCGGCACATTTATGTAGCGCGCCGCGACGACATTCCAGCCGGCCGCGGCCAACGCCTGTCTCAGCGACGCCCTGGTGTAGCGCCGATGGTGGCCGGCCTCGCGATCGAGGCCGTTGGACAGCGCAGGCAGCGCCGGTACGATGAGCACGATTCGCCCGTCCGGGGCAGTCACCTCGCGCAGGAATGTGAGCGCGGGCACGTCCGTGCGGATATGCTCGAGCACGTTGAGGAGTATGACCGTGTCCGGGGAGAACGCCGCGATGGCCGCTCGGGCCGGCGCGGGACCCTCAAGGTCAAGGCGCAGGGTTTCCAGAAAGGGCGAGGGGCACGAGGCCCCAAGCGCCTCCAGGTGCCCGGCATCCAGGTCGCAGCCGAGCACGCGGCGCCCATCCGCCAGCAGCCGGCGCGTGTACTGTCCGAAGCCGACGCCTATTTCCAGGACGCGCCGCCCCAGGCACGGCTGCACGAACGACCACAGGTAGTCGTGATAGCGCGTGGCGGAGGCCATCGCCGAACTCATGGTCAGCGGCAGTTCCGTCTCCCCGCCCGGCGCGGGCTCCTTCGATCCGTTCATTGCGCGGGGACTGCGCCCTTGGTCACAGGCGGCCGGGAGCCGGGGCTCTGCGCGAAATTGGCGCGCGCCCGCACCCTTGTCCGCGGTTCGTAGCGCTCATTTCTTGTTGATGATCTCCGCGATCAGCCCGAAGAAAAACACCTGGAACGCCATGAAGCACAGGACGAGCGTGAGCCCGCCAAAGTGGTCGTTGAGCATCAGGTCCCGCAGGCCGCGGGCCACGGCCAATATCCCGATCAAACCGCTGAGCGGCAGGAAAAATCGAAGCGGCCTGAAATAGAGCGAGAGCCGCAGGAGCTGGTAGCCGAAGCGGAGCGGATCCTTCAGCGGATGGATGCTCGAGCGGCCGACGCGCTCCGAATAATCGATGCCAAGGAAGCATGTCTCATATCCGCTCGTCAGGCTGACCATCGTCAGTGTGGAGCTGAACGAGAAACGGTCGGGATAGACACGGCGGTGCTCGTCGTAGATTTCCCTGCGGAAGACCCGCATGCCCGAGTTGAGGTCCGGGATCGAGTGGTCCGCCAGGAAGCTCGCGAGCCACGTCAGGCACCGCTTCGGAATGCGGCGCAGCCAGTGAATGTCGCCCCAGGCGCGCGCGCCGACAATCATCTGGTAGTCGCCCGTGAGGCGCAGCATCTCGGCGAATCTCTCGACCGGATAGGTGCCGTCCGCGTCGATGATCCCGATCCACGGATGCTTCGCCTGGCGCAGGCCGCTCGACAGGGCCGCGCCGTATCCCCTGTTTTCCTTGTGCCGAAGCAGGCGGGCGCCCCCCAGGAGCGCCTCGTCGTATGCGAAGCGGCCCGAGGCGTCGTCGACGACGATGATCTCGTGGGCCCATTGCGCCGCGGTCGCCGCCTCCCGCACGCGTTTCACGGTCCCCAGGAGCGTGCCGGGATCCTCGTTGAAGCAGGGCACGATGAATGTGACTCCCCCGCCGTCATCGGCCGCATCCCGCCGCTGCTGTTGCTTATCGGTCATGTGATCGGTGATCAAGGGTACGGGAGGGGAAAACATCCGGACGGTCAAATGCATCCCATTTCAGGGGCGAAGGCCGGGCCCCCGCGGTCAATGCTGGGCCTCCAGGGCAGGCAGGGCGCCGGCCGCTTGCATCCGATTGAGCCTGGATCGATCGCGCAGCCGGCTCCTCAGTATCTCGATCGGCTGGTCAATGCAGAGCTTGAGCGCCAAGGCCATGACAATGACCGCCGCCACCGTCAGCGCCACCTTGGTCGCCAGCTGCGGCAGGTTCATGTACTGGTTGACCAGGCGCATTCCCAGCCAGTGGCAGATATAGATAGGATACGAGAGGTCGCCGAGGAAGCGGTCGAGCCGGCTTGAGCGGCTCGCGATGGAAAGGAACGGGAGCGTCGAGGCGACCAGCGCCAGAGAGAACAACCGCTCCCGGTCCCCGCCCGAGCCCAGTGGTCCCACGCAGGCGATGATCACCCAGACACCCACGGTGATCGCCCGGCTCAGCCGAAGTTTCTCGCCCAGGCTCGGCTGCACGGCGCGATAGATTCTGTAGGCAACGCAACCCAGCAAGAACGTCGCCAGTTCATTTGGGAAAAAGCGGTATGACCACGGGTCGCCGCTCAGGCCCGCCCCGGCGAGGACCAGGCGCAGCCCGAGCGATGCCAGCAGGCAGCCCAGAAGCACGCCCCAACCCCTTCTGAGGATGAAAGGCGCCAGCGCATAGAAGCTGAGCTCGACGCCGAGGGACCATGCCGGAGGGACCAGCAGGAGCTGGTAGAGGGGAAAATCGGAGTTCTGGAAATGGCTCACGACCGACATGTGTCCGTGCCTGAATCCGAGGAACAGCATCCAATCCTGGCCGAAGAGGGCGCCGTTTGAAAAGACAACGAACGCGCGATCGACGATCGGCAGGCTCAGGAACTTGGCCCAGATATCCGTCGGGAAAGGCGGCAGGATCAGGGGCGTGAGCACCGCGACAGCCCAGTAGGACGGAAAGAGGCGCAGCCCCCGGTTTGCCCAGAAAAGCCCGTTGCTGCTGTAGGTCCGGTCAAGGACAAGGCTTATGTAGAAGCCGGAGATGATGTAGAAGCACTGCACGGAGAATTCCCCGCCGGGCCCGAATTTGATGGCGCCCATGCTTTGGTGGTCGATGACGACCGACAGGGCGAGGAGCAGCCTCAGGATGCCCATTGGATTCCCCGGGGACCAGACGTGAGAATCCGGGATGGAATGCGCGTCGGGCGCCGTCGAAATAGCTCTGTGGAGTCATCCATGCTTGCCCGGTGCAACAATCACAGTTGCCTACGCATTTTCCTTTTGCTTTGTCTACCTGTTAACATGGGAACCGCTTCCGGCAATGAGTGATTACGCGAATCGACTCAAGTCTCCGCTTTGCGGGACGGCACCGGGAGCCCGGCTCGCCCCGCGGTCGATCGCGCCGGCCGACTGACCATGTGCGGAATCACGGGCTTTGTCGGCGCGGGAAGCGAGGCCGACCTCACGCGAATGACCGACTCGCTCGCCCACCGGGGGCCGGATGACGCCGGCTACTGGAGGGACCCGAGCCGCCCTGTCTTTTTCGGCCACCGCCGGCTCTCCATCCTCGATCTCACGGGCGGCCATCAGCCCATGATTAGCGCCGATGGCAGCCTTGTCATCATCTTTAACGGTGAGATCTACAATTTTGCCGAGCTCCGCGCCGAGCTGATCGCCAAGGGCCACCGGTTCCTCACCGACCACACCGACACCGAGGCCCTTCTCTGCGGCTATCGCGAGTGGGGAGAGGCCCTTCCGTCCCACTGCAACGGCATGTGGACTTTTGTCATCTACGACATCGCCCGGCGCCGCCTCTTCGGCAGCCGCGACCGCTTCGGCAAGAAGCCCTTTTACTATGCGACCCATAACGGGGCCTTTGTCTTCGGCTCCGAGCTGACCGCCCTGCGCGCCCACCCTTCCATCGATTGCTCCCTCTCGCACCGCTCGCTCAAGAAATACTTCGGATACGGCTACATTCCGGCGCCGAACACCATCCTCGAGAACGTCTACAAGCTGCCCGGCGGCCATTCGTTCACGCTCGATGTCGATGCCGGGTCCCTCGCTCCCAGGATAACGAAATACTGGGATTTCGTCCTCGAGCCCTTCGCGGGCGCCGAGATCCCCGCGGATCCCGAGGGAGCCTGGGGCGAGGAGCTGAGGTCGCTGCTGGACGCCGCGGTGCGCCGGCGGCTTGTCGCCGACGTGCCGGTTGGCGTCTTCCTGAGCGGCGGAATCGATTCCTCCGCCGTCACCGCGTTCGCGTCGCGGCATGTCCCGCCGGGAAACCTGAAGACATTCAGCATCGGATTTGAGGAGGCGAGCTTTGACGAGTCCGCCCACGCAAGGCGGGTCGCGGCGCTCTTCAAGACGGACCACCATGTCGAGACGCTTTCCATCGAGAGGGCCCACTCGCTGCTGCCGGCGATCGTCAAGAAGCTCGACGAGCCGATGGGCGACAGCTCGATCCTGCCGACCTACCTTCTCAGCCAGTTCACCCGGAAGCACGTGAAGGTGGCGCTCGGGGGCGACGCCGGCGACGAGCTCTTCGCGGGCTACGATCCTTTTGTCGCGCTCGGGCGCGCCGAGCTGTATTCCAAGCTCGTGCCGCGCCCGGTGCATCGCGCGATCTGCATGCTCGCGGCCCGGTTGCCGGTCTCGCACGGCTACATGAGCCTCGATTTCAGGCTCAAGCGCGTGCTTCGCGGCCTGAGCTACCCGCCGCGGCTCTGGCTGCCCGTCTGGATGTCGTCGCTCGACGCCGCCGAGCTTGCCGAGCTGTTCAGCGAGCCCGCGGACCTGGAGGATGTCTTTTCCGAGGCGATCGCCGCCTGGGACGGGTGCGCGCAGACCGACGCGATCGACCGGACACTTCAATTCTACACGAAGCTCTACCTGGAGGACGACATACTCGTGAAGGTCGACCGCGCGACCATGATGCACGGCCTCGAGGCGCGGGCGCCCTTTCTCGACATCGACTTCGTGAATTTTGCCCGGCGGATTCCCTCGGACTGGAAATTCCGGCACGGACAGACCAAGTACATCCTAAAAAAGGCCCTCGAGCCCGTGCTCCCGGCGGACGTCCTCCATCGGAAGAAGAAGGGCTTCGGCGTGCCGATCGGCGCCTGGTTCAAGGACGGCCAGCTCAAGCTCGCCGACACGGCGCCCGTGGCGTCGATGAACAACGCCTTTGTTCAGCGGAAACTCGCGGAGCACCGGGCCGGACGGGCGGACCAGCGCGCGTTCCTCTGGAACACGTGGCTCCTCGGCCAATGGTCGCTCCCCCGATAGATGCCCGACTTGAAGCCAGCACAAAGCTCCAAGCACCTTCTTCCCCGAAACGGCGCCTTTATCGCTGCCCGCCTCCCAGCAAACGCAGCGGCATCTGCCGCCGACGCCGCAGCCTCACCATGAGGGTCCTGCTCATAAACTATGAGTATCCCCCCGTGGGCGCGGGCGCGGCGACGGCCGCAAGGGCGATGGCGCGCTCGCTCCTCGCCGCGGGCCATGTCCCGACGGTGCTCACCACAAGCTTCGGCGAGCTTCGCGGCGCGCGGGAGGAGGATGGCCTCCGCGTGATCAGGGTCGCCTCCCGCCGCCAAAGGCGCGAATCCGCGACCATCTCCGAGATGGTCTCCTTCATGGTTCATTCCACGAGGGAGGTCCGGCGGGTCGTCCGTTCCGAGCGCATCGACGGCATTATAGCTTTCTTCTCCTTTCCGTCCGGCCCGGCGGCCTGGTGGGCCCATCGGGATTCAGGCGTCCCCTATATCGTCTCCCTGCGCGGCGGGGACGTGCCGGGCGCGGAACCCGGGCTCGCCATCGTGCACTGGGGCCTGGCCCCGGTCCGGCGCCGGGTCCTGCGGGCGGCACTGGCGGTTGTCGCCAACTCGCCCGGCCTAAAGGCGATGTCCGAAAGGGCCGACCCGGTGCCCGTCCGGATGATTCCCAACGGCGTCGACACCGAGTTTTTCGCCCCTCCCGGGCAACCGCGCCAGGCCAACCCCGCTCCGCGCCTTCTCTTCGTCGGGCGATTCCAGGCGCAGAAGAACCTGCCATGGCTTCTTGGGCAGCTTGCCGCGTTCCGCCGGACCTCAGGCCCGTCCTTCGTCGTCGACCTGGTCGGCGACGGCCCGCAGCGCCCCATGCTGGCCGCCCGCGTCGAGGCCCTCCAGCTTGCCGACGTCGTGCGCTTCCACGGCTGGACGGATCGCGCCGGGCTGCGCGCCCATTACCTAGCCGCCGATCTCGTGATCAATCCGTCGACTTACGAGGGCATGCCCAATGTCGTCTTGGAGGCCATGGCCTGCGGCCGGCCGGTCCTCGCCAGCCGCGTCCCGGGCAATGACACGGTTGTCGTCGACCGTGTCACCGGCTGGCTCTTTTCCCCGGATGACGCCGCCGGCTTCGCCGACTGCCTCCGCACGCTCCTGTCCCGGCCCGACATCACCCTCCCGCTCGGCGTTGCCGCGCGGGCGCGCGCGGAAAGTGAATATTCTTGGGCGCGCGCGACCCAGAGTTATCTTGAGCTGCTGGCTTCGGCGCCCCCAATTTCAACCCACGCATGATCCTCGTCACCGGAGCCGCCGGATTCATCGGCTTTCACGTCGTCCAGCGCCTCCTGCGCGACGGCCACGCCGTCCACGGCCTGGACAACATAAACGACTACTATGACCCGGAGCTCAAGAGGGCGCGCCTGCGCCTGCTCACGGCCGAGCCCAAGTTCACCTTTCACAAGACCGACCTCATCGACCAGGCCGCGATTTCCGGCATCTTCGAGGACCATCGGCCGGAATATGTCGTCCATCTTGCCGCCCAGGCCGGGGTGCGCCATTCGATCACGCAGCCCCGCCTCTACACGGAAAGCAACGTCACCGGCTTCCTGAATATCCTCGAGGGCTGCCGGCATTGCGGCGTCAGGCACCTTGTCTACGCCTCGTCCAGCTCCGTCTACGGGCTCAACAGCTCGATGCCGCTGTCGGTCCACCAGGACGTCGACCATCCCGTCAGCCTCTACGGGGCGACCAAGAAGGCCAACGAGCTGATGGCGCACAGCTACAGCCACCTTTACAGTCTGCCCACGACCGGCCTCAGGTTCTTCACGGTCTACGGCCCGTGGGGACGGCCGGACATGGCGTATTTTCTGTTCACCAAGGCGATCCTCGAGGGGAAGCCGATCGACGTCTACAACGAGGGCAGGATGAGGCGGGACTTCACCTACATCGACGACATCGTCGAGGGCCTGGTGCGCGTGATGGCGCGCCCCGCCGCTCCCGATCCGCAATGGAGGCGCGAGGCGCCGGACTCCGCCGCCAGCTCCGCGCCCTACCGGCTCTACAACATCGGCAATCATTCGTCGGTCGAGCTCCTCCACTTCATCGGGGTCATCGAGAGCTGCCTCGGCAAGAAGGCGGTGAAGCGCCTCCTGCCCGCCCAGCCCGGCGACGTGCTTTCCACGGCGGCCGACGTCTCCGACCTCGCCCGCGACGTCGGATTCGCGCCCGACACCCCCATCGAGACCGGCCTCCGCCGCTTCATCGACTGGTATCGCGCCTATTACGGCGTATGATCCGCCTCGGCGTCGCCCGGGTAGCCCCCGCCTCAATCGCGTGTTGTCAGCCGCGGGGCAGGCTCCCATCAAGGATGCCATGACAGGGAAACGCCGCCCCGCCCTGGGACTTCGCCGGAAAACGGGCGGAGCCCGCCCGCGATGAATCCGTGGCGTCGTTTTTTCCGGCGGTACCGCGGACACCTCGGCGCGCTCGCGGTCGAGGACCATCTCGGCTGGCTCGTTCGGGGCCTTCCCGGTCCGATCGGTTTCGCGCTTCGGTCGGCGGTCCTGAAACTTACGTGCAAGCAGTCGGCCGGGCGTCCCCTGATATTCCCGGGCGCCTACCTCACGCACACATACGGCCTTTCGTTTGGCAGCTTCTTCGCCGCCAACACCGGCGTGCAGATCGATGCGCGGGGCGGCGTCACGATCGGCACGGGCGTGATGATCGGCCCCAATGCCGTGATCGTGTCCTCGGACCACGACCACATGCAGACGGACCGCCTCATGGTCTTCCAGGATCACGTGATGGCACCCGTTTTCATCGAGGACGATGTCTGGATCGGCGGAAACGTCGTCGTCTGCGGCGGCGTGCGGATCGGCAAGGGCGCGGTGATCGCGGCCGGCGCGGTGGTCACCAAGGATGTTCCGCAGATGGCCATAGTCGGCGGCGTCCCGGCCCGGATCATCCGCTCCCGAAACGGGTGAACCGAGGCCGCCGTCCCCCCTAATTGTCCCTCAAGGCACCACTCGCCCAAGCCACGGAAACCGCGCGCGCGCAAGGCGGCCGGTTCCAGGTCTTGCTCGGGGTGTTTGCCGCCCTAGCGGCGCTCGCCTGGATGGCGCTGTTCCCCGGGTCGGCGGCGCGCTGCGGGCGGGAGCTGCATCAGGGCATCGTGTTGCCGCTCCTTTTTGCCGCAGGGGCCGCTGCGGCGCTCAGGATTCGGGGCCGGCAATGCGCGCTCCTGTCCTTCGCCCTCGTGGCCGCTGCCCTCCTGCTCCCGCTGTGGTGGCGCTGGTTTTCCGGGGAGAGCGACACGATGCTGGTGGGCGGCCTTCTTCCATACTCGGACGCCTCGGATTATCTCGCGAACGCCCAGCGCCTCGCCTCCGGCGAGCGCTTCACCGGCGACGCCAACAACCGGCCGATCGCAACCGCGATGCTGGCCGTCCTTTGGAAGCTTACCGGGGGTGATTATCGCCTGGTCCTGGCGCTGATCGCCCTTCTGGGAGCATCGGCTGCCTGGCTGGCCATGGCGGAGATATCGCTCCTGCTCGGCCCGGCAGCGGCCGCGGCGTGGCTGTTCGTGGACATCCTCTTTCTACGGCGGTTCGCGGGCATTCCCATGACCGAGCACCTGGGGGTGCTTCTCGGAAGCCTGGCGGTCGCGTTCGGCTGCCGCGCCGCCCGTGCGGGCCGCAGAGGGAACTGGATTTGGGCCGCCTTCGCCATGGCGCTTGCCCTCTGCGCCCGCGCAGGCCCGATGCTTGTTCTCCTGGCGCTTCTGTGCGGCGCCTTTCTTGCGCAGCCCCGCAGGGAAAGAAGGAGATGGGTTCTGCCGGGGCTGATGGCGGTCTCGATGATGGCGGCCTTCGCACTCAGCAGGATCGTTTCCCTCTGCGTCGGAAACCCCGATTACCTGACGAACGCGGTCTATATCCTTCACGGCCTCGTCTTTGGCGGCACGTGGAAGGACGCGATGGGGCAATATGGAAACGATCGCCATGCGGTCTGGCTCGCCGTGGAGGCCCAGGTGCTCGCCCACCCGTTCTCCCTGCTGTCAGGCGGCGCGAGATCCCTATTTGGCTTCGTCCGGCAATGCTACCTGTTCTCATTCGCCGGGCGCCGGTGGCTGAACGCGGCCCTGCACGTCGCGTTTGCCGCGGGGGGCGTCTCCGCCCTCTCGATGCTCCGCCATGACAGGCGCGCGTGGTGGCTGCTGGCGCCGCTCATCGGCCTGCTCGCCTCGATGGCGCTTCTGCCGCCATGGGACACCGACGTCATGAGGATCTATGCGGCAACGATTCCGCTCCTGGCGTTCACCGTGGCCGTCGGCGTCCATGCCGGCGCCTCGGCGATGCGCGCTTCCCGCAAGTTGGGGAGCGACCTGGGAACCGGGCGCCCGGGAGGCGACTCCCATGTTCCGGCCGATGCCGGTCGAATCCAGGCGGGGCGCATGGCCAAAACACTCCTCGCGGCCGCGGTTCTCCTGTGCGCCCTCCTGCCGCCCCTCCTTCGGCTGCGCGCGTCCCAACCCCGCTCGTCCCTGGAGGACGCGTATGCGAGCGGCGAGGAGAAGTCCGATTTTACCTATCTGCCCCGCGCCGCGCTCTGGCTGGTCCCGAATGAGGCTCCAAGGGGACTGACGCGCCTGCGGCTCGCCGATTTTGGCGCGGGCCTGGCCGACTTCGCCTCCCTCTACCCCGCCGAGGGCGCGTTGCTTGCCAGCCTGCCTTCCGACTGCGCGGTTCTTCCCCGCGACGGCAGGTTCTCGTTTGTCGTGATCGACGCCGCCCACGTTCCTGCAGGAAAAGGCAGCCCTGCCGCGAATGCCCGGTTTCAGTTCGTCACCCAGGGCATGATGTTGCTCGCCGTCGACGAATCGTTGCTTGCCCGCAGCCCCGCCCTGACGGCGTACCATCCCGGACGAGTCGGCCTGTTTTCATTTTCAAATGAGAGGTATCCCGTCATCCGCGCCGGCGACACTGTGACCTATGCCGAGATTATCACGTCGTTGGACTTCGCCCCCCCGTCCGCCGGCCGGCAAAACGTAAATCCCGTCCGGCCGATTGTCCTGGATGTCCATCGCCTGAATTTCCCGGTGCCGGGGGAGTACTGCCTGCGGCTGAACAAGCGGGACATGCTCAGGCTGTTGGTCCTAGCCCGGGACTCTGCGACGCCCGAGGCAAACCGGAGGATCGCCGATTTCGTGACATCCAATTGCATTGCCGAGACAGGCAACGCGGTCCCGTCGGGTGGCCACGCCGCGCAGGACGTCGAGCGCCTCTCCTGCTCGGAGTCGCCCGCGAGCATGAGCGAGGCCTCGAAGCGCGAGCTGACGGCCCTCCTGCAATCCGCATTCGAAGGGTCCGGGCCGCCTTGAGGTTTCCAGCTGGAATACCGCCCGATCCCGCGCCCTTCTGACTCTCCCGCTTGCGGCCCGCGATTGACGTGGTCCCTCCTTTAGTCGAAGCAAGTCGGTTCCTAAATGGTCGGACAACCCCTGAAACCCGTTTCATCCGCGGACAGCAAACGCGCCCCGGTCTTCTGGCTTGAAGCCTTGCTGGGCATCGTCCTGGGCCTGATTGTCCTCTCCTGGGTGCGCCTGTTTCCCGAGGCGGCAGCCTGGTCGGGGCGCCAGCTGCATTACGGGGTCCCCATTCTGCTTTTCTTCTGCGCCGTCGCCGTGGCGGCGCTCAAGGTTCGCGGCTTCCAATTCCCTTCATGGTCCCTCGCCTTGGTCGCGGGGATCCTGCTGCCGCAATTGTGGTGGCTCTGGCATTCCGGAATCAGCGACACGATGCTCGTCGGGGGATTCCTGCCGTTTTCGGATGCCGCGGAATACCTGATCAGCGCCCGGGTGCTCGCAGGGGGCCAGCGCCTCCAGGGCATCGCCAACAACCACACGCTCGCGACCGCGATGCTGGGCTCGCTGTGGAAGCTCACCCAGGGCGACTACCGGCTGATCCTGGTCCTGATCACCCTGCTGGGCGCCGCCGCCGTCTGGCTGGCCATGGTCGAGGTTTCGCTCCTGCTGGGGGCCGGCGCCGCCGTCGCCTGGCTCTTCGTGGACATTCTTTTTCTCCGCCGGTTCATCGGCGTGCCGCTGTCTGAGCACCTGGGGTTGATCCTTGGCAATCTGGGCCTGGCCCTCGGCTGCCGCGCCGTTCGCAAGGGCAACGCCGGAAACTGGGTGCTCGCCATGTTCTCCATCACGCTGGCGCTCTGCGCGCGCCCGGGCGCGATGCTGACAATCCCGGCGCTCTTCGTCGGCGCCTTCCTTTCCATGCCTCGCGGGCAGCCGCGGCGCTGGGTCCTGCCCTTCGCCATGGTCCTGGCCGCCGTGGCGGCGGTGCTCGTGAACAACCTGGTGTCGCACGCGGTCGGCAAGCCGGAGAGCGTCTCGGTCAGCTATGCCGTCTATATCCTGCACAGCATCGTGCTCGGGGGCACGTGGAAGGACGCCCTGAACCGCTACGGCGACAACCGCATCGCCGCATGGAACGCGGTGACGGCGCAGATCACGGCGCATCCCATGTCGCTGGTCGCGGGCATAGCGCGGTCGCTTTCCGCGTTCGTGCTCCGGGGCTATCTCTTCTCGTTCGTGATTTTCAGGTGGCTCAATGTCCTCCTTCACCTGGCCTTTATCGCGGGGGTCGTCGCCGTCCTGTCGAAGTTGCGCAGCGACAGGCGTGTCTGGTGGCTGTTCGCGTTTCTCGCCGGCCTGGCCGCCTCGATGCCGCTGCTGCCCCCGTGGGATACCGACAACATGAGGGCCTACGCCGCCTCGATCCCGTTCATCGCGTTTACCGTCGCCCTCGGCGTTCGCGCGACGATCCTGGCCTTCAGGGCCTCGCGCTTCGCCCCCCGTCCAGCCGACGCCGGGCCCGCGGTTCAGGCGATGCCGGCGGCCGATGGCGAACCGAGATGCCTTGGGCATTTGTCGCGGGGCCTTCTGGTGGTCGTTCTGCTGCTGTGCGCTCTGATCCCTCCGTTGCTTAGGAAGCCGGACCTGCCGCTCGGCCTGTCGCTGGAAAACACGTATTCCGCCGGAAGGTCCGACGGCAGCATCTCGTACTCGCCGCGGGTCGCCCTCCATCTCGTCCCGGGCGCCCCGCCGCCCGGCATGCCGGCGCTGGGACTTGGCAATTTCAGGGCAGGCCTCGGAGGTCTTGGCAGGCTCTTCCCGGGGGAGGCCGTGCTGCTTTCCACGTTGCCCGGCGATTGCGCGCTGCTTCCGGGATTCCATGAGTTCTCGTTCATAGCCATCGACGCGAGCCACCTGGCCGCCGGCGGCGGCGAACGCACCGTTAACGTGCAGTTCAAGTTCTTTGCCGAGGGCCTGATGCTGGTCGCGGTCGACGAGGGGCTGCTTGAGCGCAGCGCGGCGCTTGCGGCATATGACTCGAGCGCGCTGGGGCCATTCTCCTTCGGGCTCAACCGGTTTCCCGTTCTCCGGTCATACGACACGGCGTCCCTCAACGAGAACGTCGTCTCGACGGATTTCATGAACGACGTCGGCGGCCGACCGAACGTAAACCCGAACCAGCCCCTCGTTTTGGGCAGCCAGCGCATCCAGTTTCCGCTGGCGGGGGAATACCACCTGCTCGTGAACCACAAGTATCCCCTCAAGGTCCTGGTCATTCCGCGCGATTCGACGAGGGCCGACTCCGAGCGCCTGATCAGCAGTTTTGTCGAGGCCAATTGCGTGATCATTCCCGACAACGGCGCCGTGCATGTCGGCGTCGGATCCAAGCCCGATCTGCTGCGCTTTTTCGAGTCCGACTCGCCGGCCCGGTTGACCCGCAAGTCCATGCTCGAGCTCATCGCTCTCCTGAAAACGGGCGCGGCCAATACCAATTCGCGGTGAGCCGGCGAATCCGGAATCATCGAACGGCACCCGCCCTCATGCGCTTACCCGCCTTGGCGCGGCCCCTGGCATTCGTCCCATTCGGGACCCAAGAGATTGAACGGGGCAAAGTGTCGTACCGACCGACCAGCTGCTCCGGCGAATGACCCCCATGGCTCCCGCCAGAGAAACATCCCATGATGGCGGTGGCCCGGCATTCGCGCGCGGCACCCGGGCGCTGCAGGCGGCGGCGCTGTCGGCAACAGTGCTTGGATGCTGGTGGCTTTACTCGCGCGGCATAAGCATTCCAGCGAGGTTTAGCCTGCTGAACGGGCCGCTGGGCGTCGGGGTTGGGGTGGTGGGCGTCGTTCTGGGACTGGCCGCAAGGCCGCCCCTTCGCCTCTGGCTTGTCGCCGGGTGGCTGTGCATTTGGTTCACCGCCGGCCTTGCGGAACTGCGGAAGAGCGCGATCACCGACGGGACCGTGCTCGGTGGAATGATCCCCTACTCCGACGCGGGAAATTACCTCAGGGAGGCGTCGCGGGTCATCGAGGGGCACGACATGACCGGATGGGGCTCGCGGCGCCCGCTGGCCGACGCCTATCTGGCCGGCAACCTCTATATCGCCGGCAACAATGTCGCCCTCTCGCTTGCGCTGGCAGGCGTGCTCAGCGCCGCGGCTATCGCACTGGCCGCGGTGGAGCTGCGCAAGTGCCTGGGATTGCCCGCGGCGGCGCTGTGGAGCTGGCTCCTGCTGGTCTATTGCCGCCGCTATTTTGGCGAGATGATGAGCGAGCAGGCGGGGATCGCCTTTGGCGCCCTCGGGGTCGCCCTGCTCGTCCGCGCATTCGCCGGAAATGCGATGCGCTGCCTTTGGGCCGGCCTCTTTGTCCTGGGTCTCGCGCTTAGCGCCCGGGCGGGGGCGCTCCTTGTGCTGCCGGCCCTGGTCGCCGCCGCCGCATGGCGCTGGCGCAGCCGCGGTCCGGTCCGCGTGATGACCCTCGCCGCCCTCAGCGTGGCCGCCGCGTTCGCGATCGGCGTGGCCTTCGTCAAGCTGATCGGGGAACGCGAGGGGAAGATCCTGTCGAATTACCACAATGTCATCTACGGCGTGGTTTTTGGGGGAAATTGGCAGAAGGCCGCGGCGGACATTCCCAACTATGGCAGGATGGACGAGTCGGCGCAGGCGGCCGAGGTGTACCGGCGCGTGGGAGCGGCCGTGCGGGCGCATCCGTCCCTGATATGGCGCGGGGCCGCGCGCAACTGGTCGGATTTCTTCACCCGCAGCGACGCCGCGCTGGGGCCTTATTCGTTCTTCAGGAGTCCGGCGACCGAGCACGTTCTCCTCATCTTGTCGGGGATCGGCCTCCTCTGGTCCATGGCCCTCTCGGACCGGGTGGCCCCCCTGATCCTTGCCGCGGGCGTCGGCGTCGTCCTTTCCGTGCCGTTCGTTCCGACGCCGGACGCGGACCTGATGCGCGCCTACGCGGCGACGATGCCCCTCATGGTGTTGATCCCGGCATTCTCCGTGGCCGGGTGGCGACCCTGGATCAGGCGCCTTTTTCCGGGCACAGCCTCCCTGGGCCTTCCCGACAGCCTCGCCCCGGATTATGCGGACAGGGACTTTCCCGACCGGGCCTGCTGGGCGTGCCCTTTTGTGGCCGTCATGATCCTGGTCCCCCTGCTGGCGCGCTTTGTCGCGCCCTTGAGGCCCGCGGTCGCCCTGGTTACCAGGGGCTCCGACACCGTGCTGACCCTCGATCTCAGCCGGGCGTCATGGATCGAGCTGACCCCGCCCGGCGATTCCGGGGGCGCGGACCTGCGGCGCGTTCCGGCGGAGAAACTCAAGGGCGGGATTTTCGGGATGTTCCGCGATTTTTACCCCGGGCAGGCGCGGGCCCTCGACTCGGTTTCCCGGCCCGGTGTGGCGCTGATTTGCTCCGGCAGCACCGACACCGCGTTCCTCGCCATAGACGCGCGGCACCTAAGCGCCGCCAGCCGAAAGATTACCGTTTTGGGGCGTGCCATCTCCACCGATTCCAACTACGACCCCACCTTCATGGAAGACTCAGTCGCCATGCCCGGCGTGAAAAAGTAGCCCATGGATTGAACCCATGCCTGCGATCCCGACCCGTTAAATGACATTCCTGCTCTATTGCTTCCAGGCGGCCGTCGTCCTCCTGGTGCCGGTGTTTTTCGGCTGGGTCGTGCTCCGGCGGGTGCTCCGGGAGCATGATTGGCTGGTCATGCTGCCCGGCTCGGTCGTTGTCGGGAGTATCGCCCTGATGGCGCTCATGAACGAGCTGCGCTACTGGCTCGAGATGTCGTTTGCGGCATGGTTTGCCTACAAGCTGCTCCTGGCCGGCGCCTTCGTGCTGCTGATGCTGACCCGCAAGCCGCAGTTCAGCCTGCGGCTGGCCGGCGGACCGACCCGGATATTCTGGATGTGCCTCGCGCTACTTGGGACGGCCGTGACGGCACTGTATTTCGGCGTGCCTGCGGCGCGCGGAATCCTCAACGACTCATGGTGGTTTCACTATCCGGCTGCCACGCTTGTCCAGGACCTGAAGACGTTCCCGATCCCGAGCCCCTTCGCGCCGGACGATCCCCTCTATTACCACTTCGGCCCGGACATTCTCGCGGGCACGTGGGCCTATCTCCTCAACTGCACGGTGCAGGTCGGCTTTGTCGTCTGCATCTGCGTCTATGCGCCCAGCGCTTTCCTGCTGGCCTACGCGCTGGTGCTGCGCGGCAGCCGCAGCCACCTGGGCGCGCTGGCGGGCGCCACCTTCCTCCTGGTCGGCGGGAACATGCTGTTCCTGCGCCTGCCCAGCTCCCATTTCGCGATGCCCCTGAGCGTGATCGAGAGGCTGAACAGCGACTCGATCGACGGCCTGCTGAAGCTGATCTTCACGCCTTCCCATGCGTGCGGGATACCCGCCCTGCTGGTCGGCATCGCGATATTCCGGCATTTCACCATGCGCCCCTCATGGCCTCTCGCCGTGCTGCTCGGCCTCTGGATGGGAGCGCTGACGCTTATCGCCGAATGGTATTTCTTCCCGTTCCTGGCCGCCGTCGGGCTGTTCATGCTGGGCGACATGGTCACAAAGGGCCGCCGGTCCGGCCGCGCTGCCTTTTCCGGGGCCATGCTTTGGCTTCGCGTGGCGCCGATCGTGATCGCCCTGGGCGTCGGCTTTTTCAACAACACATACGTCTCCGGCATCTTCGGGCATTTCTGGATGCGCCCGTCGAGCGTCGGGTTGATGGCCAACCCGCGGGTCGAATACGCCCGCTTCGACCAGGAGGTGCGGGATGCCCAGGCCCGCCAGGTTTACCTCGACCTCACGCATACGGTGCTGCCGGCGGTGACGCCGCCATTGGTGCGCCCCGCCGAGGTCCTGGACCTGCCCCTGCCCGCCGAGCACTGGGTACCTCCGGGACTCGTGCCGCTAAAGCTGAACCTGAAGCATTTCGGGATGGTGCCTTCCTGGGAGGGCGCCGGCTCGAGCGGCGGATCCTTCGTCCCAATCCTTAGTTTCCGGTTCATCGCGGAATGCACCCCCGTGATCCTGCTGGGGCTGCCCTTCGGCGTCTGGCTCGCCTCCAGGCAGCGGCGCCCCGTCTTGCGCATACTGGTGCTCCTCGCCGTGCTGTCGGTGCTCCCGCCGATATTCCTCGACTGGGGCTTCCGCTCCACGGATTTCCTACGCTTTTTCACCGGCACGTTCTCGTTTTCCGCGCTCCTGCTGGGCTGGTTGGTCGGCTACCTGTGGAGGCTCGCCACGATCGCGGCGCGCGCGGGCGCCGTTGCGATATGCTGCTGCGTTCTTGTCAACCCGTTCATCATCGGCCTGCTCGGCCTCAAGGGATCGACCTTCGCCGCAGTTCAAGATGTGAACCAGTCCGCCGGCTCGCTGCAGTCTGCCGCCCTCGCCCAGGAGACGGCCGCCAAGCCAAAGGAGGCGCCTCCCCCCCCGCCGTCGGCGCCGTCCGCGCCGGTCGCTCCAGTCGCTCCACCCGTGCTGTCGCAGGCCGAGAGGCGCGCAGCCGCGTTTGCGAAGCTGACAGAGGAGGCCAGGCGATACCTCTATCCCCTGACCCTGGGGCGGGAGCGCGCCATCGTTGTCGTTCCGATAAGCAAGCTTCCCCCCACCGAGGCGTTTCCGGAATGGCTCAAGCTCGCGACCCTCGTCCACGTGCAGCTGCCGATCGGCTGGTACTGGAGCGACTCGTTCTATGCGGGGTTTTACCGGGAGGCGGTCACAAAGCTGAGCCCGGCCAGCGTCAACGTTCTCGATGCGCACTGGGTGATCGTGAGCAATCTCTTCGCCCCAGACCCGCTCCCCCCGCGGGTCCTCAAGGCGCTCGTCGACCCCCGCCGCTTTGCCTTTGCCCGATCATTCGTCACCGACCACTACTACCTGAACATCTATCGCGCTTCGAGCTTCGGGGGACGCCCGTCCAGCGATGAAGACGAATGACCGGCAAACGAAGGCATGGCGCCGGTCCCCTCCCAAGGGGCTGCCTGTCGGGGCCATGCCGATCCGACTGTTTCTGTCTACTGCCGCGTCCTACTGAGGAATGGGATTGTGACTCGGGGCCAGCCACCTAGGGTCGCCATGAGAGCCGGGCCCATTGCGCCCCTCCTGCCCGCGATAGACGCTTCAAACCCGCCGTGACCCCACCCGCCGCCGTCCCGCGCCGAAAAATCCCAACCCCGATATTGATTGCCGCGAAGATCGCGGTGGCGGGAGCGCTGCTCTATCTGGTCCTGTCCCGGATCAACGTGGCGGAGGCCGCGCATCGGCTGGCCCAGGCCCGGCCGTCCTCCCTCGCCGCCGCGGCGGCGTTTGCCCTCGCAATCCCCGTCGTCCTCGCGCTGCGCTGGTGGGTGCTTGCCCGGCCGGTGATCGGCTGGCCCGATGCATTGGCCTTCACATGGATCGGGTCCCTTTATGCCCTGATACTTCCAGGCGCCGTGTCCGGCGACGTCGTCAAAGGCGGCCTCCTTGCGTGGAGAAACTCCAGCGCGCGCCAGGCCGCCCTTCCCGCCTCAATCCTGGCGGACCGCCTGGTCGGGTTCGCGGTCATGCTGCTGTTCTTCTGCCTGAGCAGCCTCCTTGTCCTGCGCACGGCCGCATCCCCCGAGCTGGCCCATTTCGCACTGCCGGCGGCGGGGGTGGGCGCGCTGGCCTTCTGCGCGCTTCTGCTGGCTTGGACCCGGTCATGCCAGAGGCTGGCGATGGCCGTTCTCGCGCGCCTTCCGTGGGCCACCGGACGCGCCAAGTTTCAGCAGTTTGCCGAGGCCACCTTCGCGTACACCAAGCAGCCGGGCCGCCTGTGGACGGCCGCGGCGCTCAGCGTGGTCTCCCAGGGCCTGAGTGTGTCGATGTACGTCGCCCTCCTACATTCGCTCACGATTCGCTTCGGCCTGATCCCGGTCTTCGCGCTCTATTCCATCATCGCGGTGCTGGGAGTGGCACCGATCACGTTTGCCGGGATCGGCCTTCGGGACTGGTTTGCCGTGGGGTTCTTCGCCGCCTACCGCCTCCCCCCGGAGGCCGGCGTGGCGTTCGCGTGGCTCTGCCTCGCGATGAGCGCGCTGCAGGCGTTGATCGGCGGCCTCTGGCAGTTCGGGATCTTCATTTCCCGCCCGGCCCCGCCCGCCGCGAACCCGTGATGAGCGTCCCCGATTCCATCCTGCGCCGCGTCATCGCCACCTATGGAACCACCTACGAGGCCTATTCCCGGATCCCGGCGGAAAAGATCGGCCGCGACGCGCTGGACGAGGAGAAGGTCCACGACCAGATAGCGGTCTTCTGCCGCACCTTCGGCCTGTCGCCGGCCGACCTGCGCGGCAAGCGGCTGCTCGAGGTCGGCAGCGGTTTCGGGGTATTCCTGGCGGTGACGCGCCGCGACTACGGCGTGGAGAGCTTCGGCATCGAGCCGGCCACCGGCGGATTCGACTCGAGCCGCGAGCTCGCCCGCGAGATCCTCTCGAGCTACGGTCTTGACGCATCCATCGTCACGGACGCCAAGGGCGAGGACCTGCCCTTCCCGGACAGCCATTTTGACCTGATATTCTCGTCCACGGTGCTGGAGCATACCGAGGATCCCCAGCTCGTTCTCGACGAGGCCATCCGCGTGCTCAGGCGCGGGGGCCGGATGCAGTTCGTCTATCCCAACTACGGGGCCTTTTTCGAGGGCCACTACGCCCTGCCGTGGATACCCTACATGAGCCGCACCCTCGGAAAGCTCTGGGTCGGCCTTTGGGGCCGCGACCCCGGGTATATCGACACGCTCCAGCTGACCAATTACTTCCGGACGCGGAAGTGGCTGCGCAGCCATAGCGACATACGCGTCGTTTCCTACGGCGAGGCGATCTTCCGCAACCGCATGCTGGGGCTGCAGATCAAGACCTGGGCGGGTCTAGGCCGGGTGAAGCGCTGGCTGGAAACGGCCCACCGCCTGCACGCGATCCGGCCGCTCACCTGGCTTCTGCTCCGCCTGAAGAGCTTTGACCCGATCATCCTTTCCCTGGTGAAGCGTCCCGCCGGGGAGGCCCCGCCGGCGCCGGACAACCGCCTCATCTACGAGGTGCGCTGGACGGACTGGACGGACATGAAGATCTACGGGCCAAGCAGCCGATGGCTGCGCGCATTGGTCGGGGACCACCTGCGCCGTCTCCTTCCGGGAGGGCAGCCCGTCCGGGTCCTCGACTTCGGCTGCGGCGAGGGGACGACCACGGACTTCCTGGCGGCGGAGATGAAATCCGGCGAGGTCGTGGGGATGGACCGCTCCGAGATGGGAATCCAGTGCGCTCGCAGCCGCTACCGGCGGTCCAACCTGACCTTCATCCGCCAGGAGAACACCGCCGGGATTCCCGACGACTCCTTCTACCTGGTCACCTGCCTTGAGGTGCTGGAGCACGTGGAGGACTGGCGCGCCATGGCGCGGGAACTGACCCGCCTGAGCTCGCGGTACCTCGTCGTCTCGTTCCCCACCGGCCGCATGCGGCCCTTCGAGCGAAACGTCGGGCACCTGCGCAATTTTCGCCGGGGCCAGTTCGAGCGCTTCGCGCGTTCGATCGGGCTCGAGCCGGTTTCCATCTACTATGCCGGCTTCCCCTTCTATTCCCCGCTCTTCCGGGAGGCGTGCAACCTCGTCAACAGCGGTGGGAATTCCCTGACCATCGGACGCTATACGAGGTTGCAAAAGCTCACGAGCAATGTGATTTACGCCGCTTTTCGGCATCTCTCCATGACGCGTCACGGCGACCAATTCTGCGGGTTGTTTGTCAAGCGCGCCGATGCGGGGGGAAAGGCGCGCGGCCCATGAGGCACGCCCCGAACCAAACGCGCCCGGCCGGCGGGCGGATACCTTTGCCCAAGGACTAGGAATGTCGACACCCGCTGCATCCCATCTCGCCCGACCGGAGCGGGCGTTCTACACGACGCTCGCGGGGCTCGGCGCCACCGTGGCCGCGGCGCTCGCATGGGCGCAGTTCCGCGGCTTCGACATGCTCGACGGCGCATTCTACTTCCTGCTTTACCAGGACCCGGCGGACAATTCCGACACGCAGACGAGATTTCACCTGCTCGCCCGGCCGATCTGGCTGCTTTGCGGCCAGAACATCGTGGCCTTCAGGTTCGCAACCCTCGCGCTTGCCTCGGCCGCCTGCTGGCTCTTTTGGCGGGCCCTGAGGCGGCTGCTGGCGTCTCCCCCGGCGCCGGGCCTCTACTGGTGGCCGCTTTGGCTGGCCGCCATGGCCGGCATCACCTGGGTGCCGGTGGCCCTCACCTACAATTCGATCGCCGTGCTCCTCGGCCTGGCCGCGCTGGCCATCGTGCTCGAGATCCCGGACCCGCCGCCGGCCGGGCCGCTGCGGCGATGGATCCGGTGGCCGATGGCCCTCCTTCTGCCCGTCCTTCTCTACGGCGTGTACCTGGCCAAGGCGCCGGCCGCGGCATCCCTTGCGGGATGCATCTACGTGCTGTTCTGCGTCGATCCGCGGATCAACGCGAAGCTGCGGCGCGTCCTTGTTTTCGCCGGGGTCCTGATAGCCTCCGTCGTCGTCGCGTCCCTCCTCTATGTGGTGACCAGGCCCGACTTCGGCCCCAACAAGATTTTCTTCGTCAGGGGCCTGCTGTTCACTCCCAAGCTTCTCTACGCCATTGTCGGGAGGTACTGGGCCGAGATCCTCGTCCTGCTCCCCGCGGTGCGCGGCGATTTCGAGTGGACGATCGCCCCGGCGGTGCTTGCTGCCGCGTCAGCAGTCTTCGTCGCCCGGCGCCCGCGGGCCTGGTCGGTGGCAAGCCTTCTGCTCCTGCTGATCGCATTTTCCGTGGCGCTGCTGGACAGGCGGCTTTGGGACAGCAGCTTCGCCGCGGCTGTCAGCGGGGAGGCCTCGCGCTTTTATCTTCTGCTTTGGGGTTCGCTGCTTCCCGTCTGGCTCGTTTGCCTTTGGCGAACCGCCGGGACGGATTCCCGGGGGACGCTCCAGCAGGCCGCATGGGTCGCGGTCATGCTGACGCTTCCCCTGGTAAGCTCCTTTGGAAGCACCAACACGGTGTACGTATCCGCGCTGCACCAGACCGTCTACTGGGTCGCCGGCCTGCTCCTCGTCGCCGATCGCATTGCGGCGGCATTCGCGGCCCCGTGGTTCAAGTTTGGGTTTGCCGCCCTGCTCTGCCTCGCGGCCGCTGGGCATGTTTTCTCCGGCCATTTCCTCCGGCCCTACATGTACCAGGCAAGCCTCTGGAGGCAGACCGAGGCCTGCGACATAGGCTTTCCCCCGACCCGGCTGAAGATCGATCCCGTCCTCGCGGCCTTCATTCGGAAGGTCCGCACGGACCTCGACGCGAACGGCTACAGGCCGGGCGACGACGTGTTCGGCTTCTTCAACCTGCCCGGCGTGATCTTCTCCATCGGCGCAAAGGAGCCCGGCGCTCCCTGGTATTTCGGCACCTGGTACCACCAGGAAAACATCGACGAGCTGAAGCTCGAGCGCGTCCCCCTGAAGCGCCGGCAGGACGCGTGGATCGTCACCCAGGCGGACGTCAGCCGGTTTCGCCAGCAGTTCCTCAAATGCGACATCGATTTTCCCGACGGATATAGGAAGATCGGCACGACAACCAACCCCGTCACCGGACTTGAAATTGGAATCTGGAAGCCCCGCAGCCGCCCCTGAACGCGCCGCACCGCCCGGCCGCGAGGCCGCGCGCTGGCTCGTGCTGCTCGTCGTCACGCTCTGGCTCGCCCACCCGTATTTCACGCCGCGCCTGATCGGCACCGGGGATGCGGTCTGGTACCACCACTCGCTGGCCGATGCCGTGACGCAGTTTCGCGCGGGCGTCTTCCCCGTGTTTGTCGGCCAGTCCGACTATTCATTCAACGGATCGGTCTATCCCCTGCGCGCCGCGCCCTACTACCAGTACCTCGCCGGACTGCTCGATCTGCTGACCGGCCGCGGGCTCGGGTTCTTCGCCCTCGAGCACCTGACCGCGATCGTGAGCCTCCTGGCCGGCGCGTTCGCCGCCTACGGGGCGTTGGTCTGGATCGCGCCGCGGCACCGCTGGGAGGCGAGCGCGTTCGCGCTCCTTTACGTGACGTGTCCCGGGGTCGCTGGGCTGTTCTACGCCCAGGACCTGTACATGAGCGGGATGGCGCTCCCCTGGGTTCCGCTCGCCTTCGCCGCCCTCGTGCGCTCGTTCGACGACGAGGGCCTCCTGCCGCAGGCGGTGCTCGCCGCGAGCCTGGCCGCGCTGTGGTGGGCGCATTCCCCCATCGCGCTTTGGGCGACCATGTTCGCGGCCGCGGGCCAGCTCGTGCGGCTCGTCGTCCAGGGCCCGGGCCGCCGCGCCCTGGTGCGCGTCTCGATCGCCGCCGCGATCTTCGCCGTCCTTGCGGCCTATCCGATAGTCTCCGTGTTCCTGCTGCGCACCCCCGGCGAGGCGCTGGTTCCCTACCTGATGGACCGCGAGCTGCTGCTTCACGTGGTCGGCGACTCGTATCCCTCGTCGCTTGAGCCCATAAACCTGGGCGCGCCCATCCTCACCTACATGCAGCTTGGCTATGGGCTGTGGGTGGTCCTGCTCGCGACCTCCGCCGTCTGGTTCCGCCGCCCGCGCCTGCCGGCGGTGGCCCTCCTTCTCGCCTCGGTGGCACTGCTCCTCCTGCTGCTGTTTCCCGTGCCGGGTGTGACCCGGGCCCTCTGGCTCAGCTTTCCCGAGACGCTCGTCGGCATGACGCTCTATTGGCCCATGCAGCGATTCTACATCCTGATCGCCGCGGCCGCGATCGTCTGCGCCCAGCGCCTGCTCAAGGATCGCTTCCCGGAGAAGGCCCCGGTTCGCGCCGCGGTCTACGCGGGCCTGATCGTCGCGGCGCTCTGGAGCGCCAGCGAGGCCGCGAAGCTCATCGAGCTGACCCGGCGCCAGAGCGACACGGTCCTTGATTCGCGCCGATGGTCCCTTCTGGAGAATGTCGCCGTCCAGCGCCACACCTACGGCCTCTTTCCCAGGCGGCCCGCGTACTTCACCCATGGCGTCGTTGAGCCGCGCATGGAGTCCCGGCTCCTCGAGCCGGCGACCGGCCGGGTACTGGCGTCCGACTATGACCTGGGCCGCGCCCAGGCGCCGAGGGACGAGTTCAAGGGTAAAATCGACGCGAACCCGGGCATTCTCGACCTGGAGCCGCATCTCACGCTCCGCTCGGGGGAGCAATACCTGCTGACGTTCGACTTCGCGCGGGCGGACACGACAGGCCTGCTCCAGATCATCGGACCCGACTTCTACCGCGAGTACGCGCTGCCACGCTCCGGCGAGGCGAAGTCGTTCGGCAGCGCCGCGGAGTCGGAAAAATCGATCACCATCTGGACGACGGTGCCGGGAACGGAGACGGTCGGGCTGCGCTTCATTCCCACGGCGGAGAATGAGAGGCCGGCCGGGTTCATTCCCTTTGCGAGGTACCACCTCCAGCGGATCGACGAGCAGGCGCTGCCCATTCGCGTGAGCTCGCTCATGCCCTTCCGGGCGACGGTGAGCAGCCCGCAGGCTGCGCTTCTCGAGAGCCCCCGGATGTTCGTCCCGGGATACGCCGCCACCGTCAACGGCGCCGAGGTGCCCGTGCGGAGGTCCGCCGAGGGCCTCGTGGCCTTCCCCGTGCCGGCCGGGGAAAGCCGCGTCGAGTTGCGGTTCGCCGGGCCGGTCGCGCTGCACCTGGCGTTCTGGCTGAGCGCCGCGGGCTGGTTCGCCGCCGCGCTCTGGCTGGCCGCGCGCACGATCGCGAAATTTCGGCGCGCCCACGCGTAGGGCCGCCAGTTCGGGTTGACTCCAACCCCATGTCCGTGCGGAGGTTCTGGGGCCCATTATGAGCGCACCAGGCCAAATCTCGCCGTTCTCGGGCATCGCCCGGAAAAGGGACCTCTGGTGGCAGTTCACGGTGAGGGCCGTCGAGTCGCGCTACCGCGGCAGCTACCTCGGAATCCTCTGGGCCGTGCTCAACCCGCTGCTGATGCTCGCCATCTATTTCGCGGTCTTCGGCGTCATTTTTACGGGGCACTTTGGCGTCCTCAGGGATGAGACTCCGACGGACTTCGCCATGGCCATGTTCCTGGGCCTCACGCTCTATCAGCTGATCGCGGAGACCCTGGGGGCGTCCCCGCTCCTGATCATAGGGAACACGAACCTCGTGAAGAAGGTTGTCTTCCCTCTCGAGATACTGCCCCTGGCCCAGTCGGGCGGACTCTGGTTCAACCTGGCGATCGGGCTCGTCCTGGCGCTGGGAGGCTCGCTGATCTTCGGCCGCGGCTTGAGCCTAGCAGGCCTCGCGTGGCTGCCCGTCATCCTGGTGCCGCTCCTCATGCTTTCCGCGGGGCTCGCGTGGTTTCTCGCCGCCCTTGGGGTCTTTTTCCGCGACCTCTCGCAGGCGATGCCCTTCGTCTCGCAGGTCATCCTTTACTCGAGCGCCGTCTTCTATTCGCCCAGCCGGATTCCACCGGGCGGATGGGCCATTCTCAAGTGGAATCCCTTCCTGCAGACCGCCGTCCTCGCGCGCGAGGTCGTCCTCTGGGGCATGCCCGTCAACGCCTGGCACCTCGGGTACACGTACGCCGCGGGGTTTGCCGTGCTCGTCGGGGGCCGCTGGCTCTTCCGCAGGCTTCGGCCCGCCTTCGCCGACGTGATCTAGGGCGCGCCGTCCGATCGCATGTCCAACGACCCGCTCATCGAAGCCAGCGCCCTGACAAAGGCGTACCGGATCTGGGAGAGCCCCTCCTCGCGGCTGACGACTCCCCTGCTGGAGGCCGCCGCCGGACTGCTGCCCCGGGAGTCCGGGATGCACAAGGCCATGGCCAGGCGCGCCTCGGGCAAATACAGGGACTTCTACGCGCTGCGGGACGTCAGCTTTTCCGTCTTGCGCGGGGAGGCCACCGGCATCATCGGGCGCAACGGGTCCGGGAAGAGCACCCTGCTCCAGCTGATCGCCGGCACGCTCACGCCCACGTCCGGATCGGTGGGCGTCCGCGGGAAGGTCTCGGCCCTGCTTGAGCTCGGCAGCGGGTTCAACCCGGACTTCACCGGGCGCGAGAATGTTTTCCTGAACGGCGCGATCTACGGGTTCACCCATGCCGAGATGGGCTCGAAGATGGACGAGATCACCGCATTCGCCGACATCGGCGATTTCATCGACCAGCCGGTGAAGACCTACTCGTCGGGCATGATGATGCGGCTCGCCTTCGCGATCGCCGTGAACGTGCAGCCCGACGTGCTGATCATCGACGAGGCCCTTTCGGTCGGGGATGTCTTCTTCTCCCAGAAGTGCTTTCAGAGGATTCGTGAGATCGTGCACCGGGGCGCCACCCTCATCTTCGTGTCGCACGACATGGGGGCCATTCAGTCGCTCTGCGACCGCGCGATCCTGCTGAGCCAGGGCGCCCTGGTGTTTGACGGGGCGCCGGAGGACTGCGTCAGCCGGTACTTCAACCTCCACAGGCCCCCGTCCAGCTCGGGCGCTTCCGTGGCCGGGAAGCATCCGCCGATCGATCCGGCGACGCGAAGCGCGGTCCAGGCGGGCGACATCCTGGCCACGGCCAAATCGCGGCACGGAAACAAGGACCTGGAGATCGTCGCGGCCGTCGTCGTCGACGGCCACGGCGCCGCCACTTGGGATTTCGAGATGATGCACCGCGCGGCCGTGCGGATGCTCCTCAGGGCGAATGCCGACATCAAGAGGCCTTCCGCAGGGGTCCAGTTCCACGACCGGATGGGGAACCTGGTGTTTGCCGCCGGCACCCCCCAGCTCCGTTTTTCCCTTCCCGCCCTGTCCCAGGGACAGGAGATCATCCTCGAGTTCCGCATCACCCTGAACCTGCAGGCCGGCCCCTACACCCTCTCGTTTGACGCCGCCGAGTTCGACCAGGACGATCCCAATGTGGGCGTCTTCTTCGACCGCATCGGCGGCCTGGGGCCGCTCAATGTCGCCTATCACGGCTCCGGGGCCCTCCCCTTTTACGGCATCGCCCAGCTCCCGATGGACATCAGCTACCTGTAGGCAGACCGGGCGCCGCCGTGCCGGCGCCTCGCTACCTGAGTTCCGTCCGGGTTGAACCGATGATCCGGCCGCTGAACCTGGCCGAGCAACTCGACGACCCAATCGAGTTTCGTCCGACAACCACGGTCTCCGCGGGAACGTCGTAAAATGAGGCGCTTGCCTCGTAGACCTTCCGGCCGTCCAGCATGATGACCAGTTTACCCGCGGCATCGGACCATCGGGACGCCGGAACATCGGCCGGCCGCGCGGACGCGGGAAAAAAGGAGCCGAACCGGATCTCCAGGACCTGCCGCACCCCCGGCTTTATCTCCACCGGATCGCTTGTCGGCCCGCCGTGGCCCCAATGGTCCAGCGTGAATGTGACATGATTCGCGTCCAGAAAGTTGACCGCCAGGACGTCGCCCCTGCCGGTGAACCCGCTGGAGACGATCGGCTCGCGCGCGCCTGCCTGGCCTACGGGGAATTCCAGCGTGATATCCAGGGGGCCGGCGGGAGTCACCCTTGGCGCAGCATGCCAATCCTTCGCCAGGCGCCTGACGCCAAGGACCTCGCCGGTAAACCGGCCCCCAAGGGCGCCCTGGCCTGCGGCCCCGGAGCCAATCGACGGCTGGAGCGCAAATGGCGGATAGAACTGCTGCGTCGTGTGGATCACCTCCTCCCCGTCGAGGCTGACCGTCAGGCGTTGGCTGAACACCTCGACCGTCGCCGCGGAAATGCCGTCGAAATAGGGGTCGCCGAGCGGCGGATAGAGCGGTGGCATGTCCACCGTGATCCGGTGGGGCCGCCTGTAATCGACCGGAATCGCGTCCGTCACGGGACCCCCGTAGCTCGTATGCTCGAAGCCTATGACCGCCTTGTCGCTCGCGACATAGTACACGTACAGGTAGTCCGACAGGAAGTCGGAGCCCGTGATCACGAGAGGCTCCAGTTTTCCCTGCTTGTCCGTCGGGAATTTGACGGTGAGCTCCACCGGCCCGTAGCTTCGCCCAGCCAGACGGTCGACGGCGTAGCGCGGAAGATCAAACGCATGGACGAGGCGCCGAAAGACCGCCGGTTTGCTTATGCGCAGGAACTCGTTGTGCCCAAACGAGGCGAAAAGGTTGAACAGGACGGACCAGGCCAGAAGCACCCAGCACGCGGAATTGACGATGCATTTCACGATCCCGGTGAAACGCTCCCGCACGCCCCAGAATCCAATGACGGCCAGGACGACGAGCCCCGGGAGGAAATCGACCATGTAGCGATTGGCAGCGAACTGGAACGTGAAGATGACCGCGGCTACGGCGAGCGACGCGACGGCGACCGCAAGGGCGAACATCCTGAGCGCCGGCCGGCTGGCGCACGCCAGCGGCGCGGCGAACGCGAGCGCGACGAATGGGATGTTGGGGAATATGCCGTAGGGGTCCTCGACGCCCATGTAGCCGGCCGGCACCGGCGGCAGCGAAGCAACCCGGACAAACGGGAAATATGCGCTCAAATGGGCCGGCGCAAAGAGGTACGCGCGGCAGTTGAACCAGACGAACGCCAGGCTGAAGTGCGTGCTGTTCGACTCGTTGGAGCCCGAAAAGGCGAAGTGATATCCAAACTCGAAGGGGCTGTCGAAGCGGAGGTCGTTGTAGAGCAGCATGCAGGCAGTCACCAGGCCGACGGGAACGATCGCCGCGCACGCCAGCGCAAGCCGGGGACGCCTGACGACGAGGAGGACCGGGACCGGGAGGCACGCGGCGCCGAAGAGATAGGTTGGCCGCGAGGCGATCGCCAGGCCGTAGCTCAGGCTCGCGAAGGCAAGCCAGAGCCATTTCCGCTCCTTGTGGATCGACTGGTACAGGAGGAGCAGCGAAATCATGAAGAACGCGTCCGCCGAGGAAATGGCGACCTCGTAGACCTCCTGGCGCCGGAGGAGGACCGGGACCATCGTCGCCAGTCCCATCGCGGCTATCCCGCCCAGCTCCCCGGCGATGCCGATCGCCGGGAAATAGCGCCGGCTGATCCGCGTCAGCAGGAAGGAGCCGGCCAGGAACGCCGCGGTGCTGAACAGGAAGACCGCCTGCCTGTCGGTTAGGTCGTGGCCGGAGACGGCGGCAAACGGCCCATAGAGCACCAGGGCCGGCGTCGCGCCAAAATAAAGGTAGAACCGGCCCTTGTAATAGCTGACGTCATGCATCCCGAACGGCGCATTCTGCTTGGGGTCATAGGGATCCTTCAGCCTGAGCACGCCGGCGGGCACCTCGGCCTGCAGACTCAGGTGGCCGGCGCGGAATCCCTTGGCCAGCAGGTTGTAATAACTTCCGCCTCCGTCGAACCTCGCGAAGAGAGGCTCGCCGGGCGCGACGGCCCACGCGTAGAAGGCGATCACCGCGAGCAGCGCCAGTGTCAGCGCCGAGTAGCGGGTCCAGGCCCCCCGCGTTGTCATATCAATGGCTGGCGGAGGGTCGTTCGGCATGGCACTGCATTTCGCGGGAAAGCCGTGTTAGCCGACCCGTTCGGCCGCATCCAGCCAATCCCGTCTGCGCCATACACATTGAAAAAACGAAATCACGGGCAACGAAGCCTTCCCCTTCGTCCCGAAACACTTTGCGGCCTTGGCCATGCGTGGTAAAAACAGGCTCGCCTCATCCGGCGCCCATCGTGTGAAGTGACCCCTTTTCCGTGCCCGTACAGCCCAAGACCATCGTATACCTGCGCCCTGACACGATAGGCGACCTGATCCTGTTCACCCCGGCGCTGGGGCTTTTCATGGCCGAATGGCCCAAGGCGCGCCATATCATTGTGGTCCGGGAGGGTTATGAGAGCCTGGCGCCCCTCTTTCCCCAAGCGCTCGAATGGAAGGTGGCGCGCCTGAACCCGTTCAGGCAGCGGCCCTCGGAATGCCGGAAGGAGCTCTCGGCGCTGCTCGGCGAGCTGGCGGCCGCGGCCCCGGAGCTGATCCTTGCCCCGACGCTTAACCGCACCTGGCTGGAAATCGCGGTCGCGGCGCATTTCAGGAACATCCGGAGCGTCGTCCTCGGGGGCGCCGAGGTGGATCCCATTTTCGCGGCGTCGCTCAGGCTCGACCTCGGCGTCGACCCCGCCGTCGCGTTCAGGGAGACGGTGGCCTCCGACAAGTCGCTCGGCGACGTCGAGAACCAGCACAGTCTCGCCGAGAACCTCATCGGCCGAAAGCTGCCAAGCGAGCCGCCGGCGGTCGACGTTTCGAGGGAATCCGCCGCAAGGGCGCGCGCGATCGCGGCCAAGCTCGGGCTGCCGGCCGGCAAGTGGGCGGCGGTGTTCCCGGGCGGCCTCGCGAATGTCGCCGTCAAGTCCTGGCCGGCGGCGCATTTCGCCCAGGTCGTCGCCTGGCTGCAGGTGGAAGGAAAGACCCCCGTCCTGTTGCTCGCGCACGCGGATGAGGCCCCGATCGTCGAGCAGGTGGCCTCGGAGGTCGTGAAGGCGGGGGGCGCCCGGCCCGCCGCGTGGCTCGGCAGGAACGGCGAGCTGCCGCTCCTTGCCGCGCTCCTCAAGGAATCGAGGGTCTACGTGGGGCACGACACGGGGGCCATGCACATGGCGGGCGCCGTGGGCCGCCCGGTCGTCGGCGTCTTCGGCGGGGGGCACTGGCCCAGGTTCCGCCCCTCGGCGCGGCAGGCCGTGTCGGTTGTCCAGCCGCTGCCCTGCTTCGGCTGCAACTGGGACTGCCACTTTGGCGACGGCCCCTGCGTGAAGACGATACCGGCGTCCGACGTCATCCTTGCGGCCGGGCGGGTCCTTGCCGCCGAGGATCAGCCGATCGATTTTGTCCTGGAGTCCCACGCGCTTCCCGATGCGGCGCTGAAACTGATCGCCGCGGCGACCCCGGGGATCGCCGGCCTGAAACGCGACAGGGTCGAGCGCCAGCACAAGATCGAGGAGCTGAAATCTGAGACGGACTCCAAGGACGTCGAGATCGAGGACCTCAAGCGCGCCGCCGAGGAGCGCAAGACCGAGATGGAGGCCATCAAGGCCGAGCTCGAGCAGGAATGCGCCGACAAGGACACGGAGATCGCGGAACTCAAGGCGGAGACCAATTCCAAGGACGTCGAGATAGAGGACCTCAAGCGCGCCGCCGAGGAGCGCAAGACCGAGATGGAGGCCATTAAGGCCGAGCTCGAGCAGGAATGCGCCGACAAGGACACGGAGATCGCGGAACTCAAGGCGGAGACCAACGCCAAGGATTCGGAGATCGAGGAGCTCAAGCTGACGTGCAACGAGCGCGAGCAGCTCATCATCCGCCTCGACGGCGGCCTGAAGGACCACATCCGGGCTGCGGCGGCCCGCGAGGCGCGGATGGGCGAGATCGAGGCCGCGAAGGCAAGGCTTGAGGAGACGCTGGGACGGCTCCCGCCGGACGCCTCCACCTGGGCCCAGGCCCTCCACGACAAGGACGTCCACATCGTAAACATCGAGGCCATCCTCAGGATCCGCGACGAGGAGATCCTCGCCCTCAGGCAGACGAGCTCCAACTACGCGTCGGGATACGGGAACATCGAGATGGCGAAGCACTACGGGCGCCTCCTCACCGAGAAGGAGGCGGTGATCCAGGAGCTCCACCGCGCCTGCGTCGAGCGGGAGGCGGTGATCAACCAGCTCGCCGCCGAGGCGACGGCCCCGACGGCAAAGCTGCGAAGGCTCTGGATCGCCCTGTCGCTCAACGTCCGCGAGAAGCTCTGGCGCCCGGTCGACCGCTGGGTCTTCAGGCGGGTCGTCGAGAACTACTGGATGCAGATAGGCATCCTCAGGCAGTACGAGCCCAGGCCGATCGAGTGGGATCCGCGCATGCCCAAGGCCGCCGTCGCGGACGACGCGCTTCCCAGGCTAGGAATCGTCACCCCCAGCTTCGCCCAGCCCGCGTTCCTCGAGAGCACGATGCTGAGCATCCTTAACCAGGACTACCCGAGGCTCCTCTACGTGGTCCAGGACGGCGCCTCGCGCGACGCGAGCGCCGAGATCATCGCCCGGTACGGCGCGAGGCTGACCCACTGGGCGTCCGAGCCCGACAACGGGCAGGCGGACGCGGTCCGCAAGGGATTCGCCCGCATCGAGGCCGAGCTCGGCCCGGACGACGTGATGGCGTGGTTCAACTCGGACGACCTGGTCGCCCCCAGGGCCCTCAGGTTCGTCGCCTCCTACTTCGCGGCGCACCCCGACGTGGACGTGATCTACGGGCACCGTATCATCATCGACGACGCCGACCGCGAGATCGGGCGCTGGATCATGCCCAGGCATGAGGCGGACTCGATCGAATGGATCGACTACGTCCCGCAGGAGACCCTGTTCTGGAGGAAGCGCGCGTGGGACGCGGCGGGCGGCATCGACCCGAGCTTCCAGTTCGCCCTCGACTGGGACCTCCTCGCCCGTTTCCGGCAGGCCGGCTGCAGGATCGTCCGGCTGCCCTACTTTCTCGGCTGCTTCCGGGTGCACGCCCAGCAGAAGACCAGCCAGGTGATCCACACGACCGGGGCGCAGGAGATGTCGCGCATACGCTCGCGCTTCCACGGCCCCGAGAGGGACAACGCGGCGAACATCGAGCGCCACGCCCGCAGGATCCGGTTCCGCGGCGCCTTGACCGCAAGGCTGCACGCGGCGGGGATCCGGTGGTAGGAGCTTGTTTTTTGACGTGAATTCCAAAGTCTAGCCCTTTCCCGACAGAATGATCGCACTGCTCCTCGTCGCCGGACTCTACCTTTATCTCACCATCATAGGGCAGGCCGTGGTGAGCCTGTTCAAGCCAAGGATAGGCGTGCTCTGGGGCTGGTTTGCGGCCCCCACGGTCGGCCTGTCGCTCGTCGTCGTCATCATCACCCGGCTGAGCGTCTGGGGGATCCCTATCCGGACCGCGGGGCCCTGGACCTCCGCCGCGCTCCTTGCCGGGTCCGTCGCCGTGCTCGCCTGGCGCCGGCCCTCGTTCCCGCTGCGCAAGCTGGCGCCGTTCCTCGCGTTGGGGGGCTTCTATCTCCTGTACACCGGCTGGCCCGCCCTGCGGTTCGGCTTCAACTGGATCTCGTACGCGAACGACGACATGGCGAACTACTGCATGGCGGCCGAGCGGTTCCTGGAGCACGGCTACTACGACATCCCCCTGCAGACCGACCTGCAGGGCCGCGACTACACCCAGCATTACTGGTTCATGCACGCGCTCCAGCAGATCCGGCCGGGCTCGGAGATGACGATCGCGTGGATCTGCTCGGTTACGGGCCGCCGCGCCCACGAGGTGTTCATGCCGGCGATCCTCCTGCTCAGCCTGATCCAGCTCTTCGGCATGGGCACGATCGCCATATGGAAGGGGCGCCACCGGCGGGTCGCGCTTGTCGCGTTCTTCCTGCTCGCGACGAGCCCCCTCTTCGGCCTCGGCACGCTCTACCAGCTGATAGCGCAGGTCGGGGGCGTCGCGCTCCTCCTGGTGATTGCCTCGGTGCTTTTCGTGACCCGCCGGCTCACGCTAAGGACCATGGCGATCGGGGGCCTGCTGACGGCGAGCCTCGCGATCTTCTATCCCGAGGTTTCGCCCTTCGTGGCCGTGGGCATCATCCTCGTCGCGCTCAAGGCGCGCTATTCGGACGCGCCCCGGTTCAAGCCCTACACCCTCTTCATCGCGGGCGTCGCCGTCCTGACCTTCGTCCTCATCGCCAGCAACACCTACGAGTTCATCAACACCCTGGTCATGCAGTCGGTGGGCTCGGCGGGACTGGGCGCGATGGCGGAGATCAACGACCAGAGCGGCGGGCTCGTCCTCTTCCCGTGGACGCTCGTCCCCTCCTTCATCCCGATGCTCTTCGGGCTTCATCCCTTCGGCATCGTGGGGGTCGACCCGCTGATCTCGGCGCAGATCCTGGTCGGCGTGGCCCTCCTGATCTATTTCACCTGGCGCTCCTGGAGGAATTTCGTCGAGGGCGCCCCCGTCGGCGTCCTCGGGGTCGTCATGATCGTGCTCGGGATCTATCTCTTCCAGAAGGGCCAGGATTTCGGGCTGTTCAAGCTGGCGATGTGGGCGCAGCCCGCCATCACGCTCTGCCTCGCGCAGGCCTTCGCCCCCTTCCTCTTCTCGGCCCGAGCCGCCGTCCAGAAGAGGGCCCGGGTGGCGCTCGCCGTGTTCTTTGTCTGCACCTCGCTCTCCTTCTTCTACTACACCATCGCGTCCCTCGGCACCTACGGCGGCGGCCTCACCGAGATCGTGAAGGGCTCGGCGCTGGGCGTGGGCTTCACGCCGCCTACGAACCTCAAGTACCAGGGGATCGAGAGCGACATCTCGAACGTCGTGAGCGCCAAGATGCTCTCGCAGTACACGCGCGGGATAGACACGCGGTTCCTGTCCCGGAGCTACATGGACAACATCGCCAACATCGCGGTGCTCAAGTTCCTGCGCACGGAGGATCCCGACCTCGGGCCGCAGGCCCGCCTTGTCGAGAAGCTCTCGCTCCTCCGGTTCATGCTGCCCGAGGAGATCCTCTCGGGCGACATTCCGGACTACAAGGTGGTCACGATCCGCAAGGAGGCCGACAGCGTCGTCTACGCCAACAACTGGACGGAGACCAGCTCGAGGCACCTGCGCTACGACGACCGGCTGTTTGTCTCAACCCGGACCGACCTGGACCATTTCAACAAGCTCAATCCGGGCACGGGCTGGACGGTGCAGAACATGTACCAGTACAAGCTCGAGAGCCAGATCAAGGACCGGCTGGTCTTCGTCCACTCCGAGCTGAGCCCGCACTACTACTCCTCCGCCCGGTTCAAGGCCGCGTTCTTCCAGCGGGAAAGGGAGCCCATCTCCAAGAACAGGTCCTCATTCCACGGAACCGGCCAGTTCAACGTCTTCCACATCATAAACCCGTCGCCGGACCTGAGGGTCATCGTGGACTTCTCGCGCACGTCGCTCGGCGCGGGGCGCACCATGCTGCCGGAGAAGGCGATCGTCGTCGGCGACGAGGACTACCGGATCCCGTTCGTCGGCGCCGGCTCCGCGCGGGTCGTCACCCAGGTCATCAAGCCCGAGTACTACGAGCGGCAGGCCTACATCACGATCGACTTCGGCGACCTGGCCAGGGTGATCGACAAGCTCAAGACCGGCCTCATGCGCTGGTACGGCGTCCAGTTCGCCCTCGACGACCGGCGGCTCATCGGGTTCACGCGCGACATCTCGGTGATCACCGACGAGGAGTACCGCGCGATGTCGCGGCCGACGAAGATCAGCAGGTTCCCGCGGGACCTGCTCGAGTACAAGGGCCTCGAGTATTCGGGAATATACGAGGACGGCTGGATCGGCAGGGACTCGTATTTCAAGCTGGGCGCCTCGCGCGCCGGGCAGGTGCTCTATTTCAAGGGATACATCCCCGACACCCCGCGCTTCGCGCGCGATGGCGTGGACGCGACGATCTCGATCAACGACCGGCCGACCGAGGTGGTGAAGCTAAAGGCGGGAAAGTTCACGCTTACGCGCCTCATCAAGGAGTCCGCCGACATCACGTCCATCTCGCTTCATTTCTCCGACGCGCAGGTCTACGACACGGACGTCGACAAGCGCGCGGTGTCCGCGTACGTGGACGAGATATCGATCAACGACGTCGCGGACTTCGCGAGTTTCCGCAGCCTGGGCAACAGCTCGGGGGAGAAGTTCGAGCTGACGGGCATCGACGAGGACGGCTGGATCGGCAAGTCCGCGGATTTCAAGGCCCCGGCATTCGACGGGTTCAAGGTCCTCAAGCTCGACCTCGAGATGCCCGGCTGGTCCCCGATCGCCTCGAACGCGATCAAGGTTTCGGTCGACGGCCAGGTCGTGAAGTCAGACTCGGTCCCGAGGCAGACTTTCGAGAGCATCTATGTGCCGCTTCCGCCCGGAGGCCAAAGGCTCATACATCTGGATTCCTCCGACGTCTTCGCGCTCCCCCATGACGGGAGAATGCGCTCCTTCGTCATAAAGAACATCTCCTACGAGAACCTGAGCGTCACCGATCTCTTCGCGCATGGATGGCACAAGTCGGGATACCTGTTCGGCATCAACGGCGCTGACACCGACGGCTGGGTGGACAAGCGCCTGGCGCTGCGCTTCCCGGCAACCGAGAGGTTCAAGGAGGCGATCGTCGAGGTGATCCGGTTCCCGGCGCCGTCGGACGTGCCCCTGGCCCTGTCGCAGGATGGCGGCCCGGAGACGACGGTCACGCTCGGCCTGGAGAAGACCGAGCAGATCCGGATCCCGCTTTCCCGCACCCGCGAAACGACCGCGACCCTGTCCACCGACCAGAGCTTCCCGCTCGCGGCCCCGGACACCCGGAGCAGGTCGTACCGCGTGGTGAACATCGACTTCGATTGAGTTTCCGGCAAATCTCCACACCGCCATGCTGATCAGCCTCGTCGTCCCCGTTTACCGCGAGGAGAAGAACGTCCCCGAGTTCATCCGCAGGATCGGCCCGATCCTGGCCGGCATCACCGAGGACTATGAGATCATCTTTGCCATGGACCCGTCACCCGACCGGACCGAGGACGTCATCCTGGAGCAGAGGGCGGTCGACGGGCGCATCAAGCTGCTGAAATTCTCGCGGAGGTTCGGGCAGCCGATGGCCAGCCTCGCCGGCATGCAGTATTCGTCCGGGGAGGCCATCATCGTGATGGACGTCGACATGCAGGATCCCCCCGAGCTGGTCCGGGAGATGGTCGCCAAATGGCGCGAGGGCTACGACGTCGTCCTGCCGCAGCGCACCCGCCGGAGCGGGGAGCCCTGGATCAAGACCCTTGTGGCTGAGACGGGCTACAAGGTCATCAACAAGATCGCGGACGTGAGGATCCCTCCCAACACCGGCGATTTCCGGCTCATGTCCCGCAGGGTCGTCAACGAGGTCGTGAGGCTCCGGGAAAGCCACGGGTTCCTCCGCGGCATGGTCGCGGTCGTCGGCTTCAAGCAGTACCTGCTTCCCTTCGAGCGGCCTGCGCGGTTCGCCGGGGAGACCAAGTACAACCGCTTCTTCGGCTCGCTTCGGATCGGCTTCAACGGGATCTTCTGCTTCTCGACCTACGCCCTGACGCTCAGCACCCAGTTCGGCTTCGTCATCGCGGGGGCCTCGTTCCTGTTCGCGCTCGCCTACGGCGTCGCGAAGCTGTGCGGCTTCCCGTTTCCCGTCGGCAATCCGACGCTGGTCATCCTGGTGCTTTTCATGGGAGGGATCCAGCTGATCAGCGTGGGCATCCTCGGCGAATACATCGGGCGGATCTACGAGGAGGTCCGGGCCCGGCCAAGGTTCATTGTCGACCGGGCCGAGGGCTTTGGCGGCAAGCCCGGCTCCGAATGACGCCTCCCGCCGCGCCCGCTCCGGACCGCGGGGTGGCCGAATGCGGCCCGGCCGGCGACCCCGCATTAATGTCTTTTCCAAAGCCGCAAATGCCCGTCCAATAGCTCCTCCATGCAAACCGACAAGTGGCCCAAGATCCTGCCTCCGATGACCCCGGACCAAAAGCGGATCAGCGACGAGTTCATGAAGCGCTGGCACGAGCAGCTTCCCAGCCGCTACGGCATCGTCGAGCGCTTCAACCACTCCTTTCCGGTACGCCTTTCCCGCCCCGGGTTCCGGGCGACGATAGAGATCGGCGCCGGCCTGGGGGAGCACCTCCACTACGAGAAGCTCACGCCCGAGCAGGAAAAGAACTACTACGCCGTCGAGCTCCGGGAGAACATGGCCGCCGAGATCCGCAAGAGCTTTCCCAAGATCCAGGCGATCACGGGCGACTGCCAGGCCCGCCTCGACTTCCCGGACGGGCACTTCGACCGCTACATCGCGGTCCACGTCCTCGAGCACCTCCCGAACCTTCCCGCCTGCATCCGCGAGGCGCACCGGCTGCTCGACAAGCAGCGCGGCCAGATGCTCGTCGTGATCCCCTGCGAGGGCGGCACAGCGTATTCCTTCGCGCGAAAGATCTCGGCAGAGCGGGTTTACAACCGCCATTTCAGCGGAGGGTACACGTGGCTCATCTCGCGGGAGCACATCAACCGGCCGCACGAGATCCTGGCGGAGCTGGACCCCTATTTCACTGTGGAGAAAAAGGTCTTCTTCCCGCTTCCCTTCCTCCCCTTCATTTTCAACAACCTGTGCATCGGCCTGGCGCTCCGGCCGCGCCCGACGTGAGCACGGTGTTCGCTCATGAGTGCGCTCTTGAAGCGTTGGTTCGCTGGCCCTCTCCCGTTCCTTCGATGGGCAACCGCAAGCCTTGTGCTCCCGATCCTGCTGGCATGGCTATTGGCAAATGCGCTTCACAACCACGTTCACCCTGCCGATGACAGGCCTATCGCGCCCAATGGCGACAGGTTCGGGCCCATTACGATCAGGATAAGCCTTCCAGGGACCATCGGGGGCCTGCCGGAGCCGCTGCTCGTCTGCGGCCGAACCGGCAATGCCGAACTGGTGTACATTCGAATCCTCGCCAACAGCAGAGCCCGGGTGGGCGTAGAATTCTGGGGCTTGCGCGCCGACGAGAGCGACACGTTTGATTTGCCCTCGATGGACGCGGTTCTTGACGTAAAATGTTATCTTCCGACGTTTTTCCCGGAAGAGGGCGACGATTACTGGCGGCTTTTGCCAGCGAGCATTCAAAGGAGCCGCCGGACCCAGTATTTCATCGTTGTCGACAATGTTGTGAGGCTCAAGGGCCCGCTGAAATACGACATACGCCCACACTCGCCCATCTATTTTGGGAGGAATCCCCTTGGAGGCTCCCTCGTCTCAGACAGATTCACAGGCACGATTCTTCAGACCTCGCAGTCGCCATTTTGAAGACGACGACTTTACCTCGGTGCCCACAAGGCTATGGCCTGCCCTTCAGCTCTTGATCCGGCGGAAGTTTCGTGAACGGCGCAAGACTCCCCTACCAGCCGCACATCGACGGGCTCCGCGCCATTGCGGTGATCTCCGTTGTCGGCTTCCATGTGTTTCCCGCGGCCGTTCCGGGCGGCTTTCTTGGGGTCGATGTATTTTTTGTGATTTCCGGGTTTCTGATCTCGACGATACTCTACGCCGATTTTTCCCGTCACGGCGCATCTGGAGCCCGTATTGTCGGCAACTTCTACTCGCGACGGGTCAGGAGAATCTTTCCGTCCCTCGTCATTGTCTTGGCGGCCGTCCTGGTCGCCGGCTACGTTCTGCTTCTTCCAAGCGAGCTGGTGCGGCTATCGAAGAATGTAATCCTCAGCGCTTGTTTCGGCCTCAACATTTTCCTCGCAAGGGCCACCGATTATTTCGGCGCCGATTCGCAATCGAACCCGCTCCTTAACCTCTGGACCCTGGGGGTGGAGGAGCAGTTCTACCTGGTTTGGCCGCTGATCATATGGATGGTGCTGCGATTCCGCATGAGGCTGCTGCCTGTCGCGGTATTCCTTGCCGCCGGGTCCTTCTTCCTGAACGCCCACAAATATGAAAGCGATGTGGTGAGGGCTTTTTACCTGCCCCAGACAAGGCTGTGGGAGCTGCTGGTCGGCGCTGTTGCGGCAGCGCTAACGAGGGGCCCGTCCGAGAATGGCGCCAACGGAAAGCGGGCCGCGGCCCTTTTCCCTTCTGGCCTTGGATGGCGCGCCGGCTGTTTGCGGCCTTGGGTTTCCAGCCTCCTGACGGTCCTTGGATGCGCATTGATCGGTGTCAGCCTCAGGGTGGTAAGGAACGACATGGGCCTGCCAAACGGCTGGTCGCTGCTCCCTACCCTGGGTGCGGCTCTGGTCGTTTGCTCAGGCGGAATGGGTTGGGTGAATCGCAGGCTGCTCTCGAATCCAATCTTGGTGTGGGTAGGCTTGATAAGCTATCCTCTCTATCTGTGGCACTGGCCGCTGTTGTCCTATTCGCGGATTTTGGCCGACCGGCCCGATTCGCTTGCAGCGAAGACGGTGGTTATCTCCCTCTCGGTCGTTCTCGCCTGGCTGACGTACGTGTTTGTCGAGAATCCCATTCGAGGTGCAACGCTCCAAAGCACGACACCCAAATTGGTGGGTGCTATGGTCCTGACCGTATGCCTGGCTGCGTTTGTGGGGTACGAGCGAGGGTTTCCGGAGAGATTCCCTCCGCTCCTGAAACAAATTTCGGACTGGCATTACGACCCCTCAGGTCCGTATCGCCAGGGCTCCTATTTTCTTACGGAGGGCCAGGATGAAAGGGATTTCAGGGTCGACCCGGATGAGATGGCGCCGGGGAAACCGTCGATCGTGCTCTGGGGCGACTCGCATGCGGCCGCGCTATACCCGGGATTGAACCGGGTGTTTGGCGGGCGGTTCAACATCGTGCAGAGAACGTTGGCAAAAACCCCTCCTTTCATGGGCAGCGACCTTGTTTCGGAGAGCGGCCGCAGGGTCAGCGGCAGTGTGATCGACATCGTCAGGCGAATTCACCCCGAATACGTCGTTCTCGAGGCGGCTTGGGAACGATACGAGTGGAGGAGCGTGGAGGCCACCATTGGCGAACTTAAGAGCCAGGGCGTTCCGCACGTCGTCCTTGTCGGTCCGGTGCCTCTCTGGAACGAAAGCCTTCCCCGTCTGATGTTCGACTATATTCGATGGCACAGGAACGAGGCTGTGCCGCTGAGAATCCGGGGAAGGGTCAGCCAAGAGCCGCTCCGGATCGATAAAGCGATGGAAGCGATGGGCCAAAGGCTTGGTATAGACTACATTTCGCCGTGCGCGATTCTTGGAAATGCCGACGGCTTTCTTGTCAGGGCAGGCGATGCCGCCGACGACCTTATGGATTACGACAGCAGCCATCTGACGGCGAACGGTTCGATATACCTCGTCTCCCGCTTTCCAAACTTCTAGGTCGCCGTCGATTTGCCCAATCAATTCACGTTGGGCGACATGACAACCATCTCCAATAACTGGTGCGAGTCGTCGCAACATTTCCTGGCACCTTCCTCACTACCGAACTGCTTCCGCTGTCGGAGACCGCCGATGTAGGTGGCGGGTACCGCGCAGCAAGTGCAGTACCGAACGTCTTCCCGTTGTGACTGTTCGGCACCTTTGTGATGGTGCAGCCGCTCCTGCGCGGATACCCTTCAATGGTGGTCTCATCGACATTAGAACTTGATCCGCGAGCGTGCACACGGGATTTTGTCAGGAATATGACCGCAGCATCCTGATGCTAATCTTAGTTGCTGATAATGAACAACAATGAATAGCAAGAGCACGGTATTCGTCACGGGCGCCGCCGGGTTCATCGGGTCAAGCCTGGTCGACCGCCTCCTGGCGGACGGGGTCCGCGTCGTCGGGTGGGACAATTTCTCCACCGGCATGGAGCAATTCCTCGAGACGGCGGCGAAAAATCCCGCGTTCAAGCTCATTCGCGGGGACAATCTCGACATGCCTGCGCTTTCTAAGGCGATGGCGGGCTGCGATACGGTCTACCACCTCGCGGCGAACGCCGACGTTCGCTTTGGCACCGAGCACACGAGGAAGGACCTCGAGCAGAACACGATCGCCACGTACAACGTCCTCGAGGCCATGCGGGCGAACGGCATCAAGCGGATCGCGTTCTCGTCGACCGGGTCCACGTACGGCGAGACGGAGCTGATCCCCACCCCGGAGAATGCGCCGTTTCCCGTCCAGACGTCGCTCTACGGCGCGTCTAAGGTAGCCTGCGAGGGGCTCATCAGCGCCTATTGCGAGGGATTCGGGTTCGAGGGCTACATCTACCGCTTCGTCTCCATCCTCGGGGAGCGCTACACCCACGGCCACGTGTTCGATTTCTACCGCCAGCTGGCCGAGCATCCCGGCTGGCTGACGATCCTCGGGGACGGCACGCAGAGGAAGAGCTATCTTTACATCCAGGACTGCGTGGAGGCGATCCTCCACACGGCGCGCGGGGAGACGGCCCGCGGCGCGCGGCACGGGGTCCAGGTGTACAACCTGGGAACCTCCGAATATGTGCGGGTGAGCGACAGCATCGGATTCATCTGCGGCGCGCTGGGCCTGAAGCCCGAGCTGCGCTACGGCGGGGGCGACCGGGGCTGGATCGGCGACAATCCCTTCATCTTCCTCGACACGAAGAAAATCCTGTCCACCGGATGGAAGCCCAAGCTCTCGATCGAGCAGGGCATCGTGCGCACGCTTCGCTGGCTCGAGGCAAATAGCTGGGTCTACGACGCGCGCCGCTAGTACGCCCGTGCCATGACGTCATTCGCCATCGCGTGCCTGGTACCGGTCACGGCGCTGCTGGCGATGGCCTGCTTCCGGTGCCCTCGGACATGGGTGGAATGGAAGCCCCGGGTCGTCACGGTGCTTTTCCTCTTCGCGGCGGGAATCTACGCCGCCAGTCCCTTCTTGCGGGGAACCTACGTGGGCACGGGCGAGGCCTACAACTACAGCCTCTCCCTGGCGGACGCCGTGACGCAGGAGCGGGCGGGCGTCTTTCCCGTGCTCGTCGGGCAGACCGAGTTCGCGTTCAACGGGCGCGTTCATCCGGTTCGCACGGCCCCCGCGTACTGCTGCGCCGCCTGCATCCTTGATTTTGCGACCTTTCACCGCCTGACGTTCTGGCAGATCCAGGACACCCTCCTCACCCTGAGCATCGTCTGCGCCGCGTTCGCGGCCTACGCGACCCTGCGTTTCCTCGTGGGGACCACGAGCCGGGTAGCCCTTTTCGCCGCCATCCTGTACGAGTTCTCTCCGGGGGTGCTGTCCACCGTATACTCCATGGACCTCTACATGACGGTGACGGCGCTGCCGCTCGTCCCCCTGGTCGCCGGGAGCAATTTCGCGAGCTTCACGCGGAGGTCCGTGGGCGTGTACCTCTGCCTCGGAGCCTCGATCGGCCTCGCGTGGCTCGCCCACCCGCCCATCGCGCTCTGGCTCTCTGCATGCACGGCAGCCATCCAGCTTGCCGTCTGGTCGGTACGCAAGCCAGCGATCCGCAAGTTTGCCGCCGTCCTGCCCGGGTTGCTTGTTTGCTTCCTGCTCGCCAGCTATTCGTTCGTGTCAACCTCCGCGATGAATGACGTCGGTGGGCTCTCGAGGCCCGAGGACTACTCGCCGCTGTTCATCGAGCTTGGCCGGGCATTTCCGGCATCCGTCCTGCCGGTGAGCGAGGAAGCCAGGCAGCTCAGCGACTTCCAGCTGGGGTATGCGGGTTGGGCCCTGTTCCTCTGCGCGGGCGCCCTTGCCGTCATCAGGCGCAGGCTCGCCCCCTTGGTCTTTCTCGGGATCGCGGGTTTTCTCCTAGTCCTCGCCCTTCCGGTACCCTTCGTGACGAGGGCCCTCTGGCTGCATCTGCCCCCGGCGTTCCCCAACCTGACCAACATCTGGCCGATGCAGCGGCTCTACCTGGTCGCGACGGGCCTGATCCTGGTCGCGGGCTGCTCCATGTGGCCGGACGCCGACGCCCGGCTGCGCGTGCTCTCTCCCGGGCGCCGGGTGGGCCTCATTGTCCTGTGCGCCGCAGCCCTCGTTTGGACGCTTTCACAGGCCCGCCTGTTTATCCACCGGGGCCATGTCCTGCAGCATGGCGGCCAGGAGAGCGCCGATTACCATCGCTCGGAAAACATAAATCTCACGGTGACGTCCTACGCCCTCCTGGGCCTGCCTCGCCATTTTGCGAACGGCGTCATGGACCCCGAGAGGGAATTTAGGATCCTGCGCGCTTCGGACCGCCAGGAGATCGCAAACAACTGGGGCAGCGCGAGCGCAGGCAAGCTGCGGGCCCACGGGACCCTCCATCCCGTGAATATGCAGTCCGTCCTGGCGCCGCTTTCCCCCGTGCTCCGGATCGATCCCGGCCGGCGCTACCTCCTGAGCCTGAAGTTCAGGCGTCCGCCGTTCGAGGGCGTTCTCATCATCGAGGGCGAGCATTTCCAGCGGGAATATCCCCTGCCCAGCGCGGGAGAGGAGCGCGGATTCGGGATGAAGCCGGGAAATGACCCTTCCATTTCCCTGTGGACGACGGATCCCGAGGGGACGGAGCTCCATTTGACGCTCCTTGGCCTGAAGGATTCGGGCCCGTTCGCCGACTTTGAGCTGCGGGAGGTTGATCCGGAAAGTTTCCCGGTGGAGCTCGAGAAGCTCCTTCCGCTTATGGGCAGGGTGCGTGTGAAGGAGGCCGCATGGCTGGAGACGCCCAGGCGCTTCATCCCGGGCTACGCGGCGGCCGTCGACGGCCACCCCGCGCGCGTCGGCGCCTCGCCGGACGGCTCCGTGATGATCGAGATGCCTGCCGGCGACCACCGGTTCAGGCTCCGCTATATCGGCTCAGCGCTTCTCCTCGGCGCCTTCTGGACCTCGTTTTCGACGGCGTGCGCGCTCGCCGTCGCGGCCCTCGGATTCCTTGCCTCGAAGGCGGTTCGGCAGGTTCGCGACGCTTCCGATCGGTAAGGCTGCGCAGGTGCGCCTACTCCGGCTCCCGGACGCGCCCGGGCATGACCCGCCCGGTGCGGTCGACGGCCGAAGGGTCGGCCTCCTCGTGGTATTCGGCGTCGGTGTTCACCTTCCAGAGGTCGAAATGCTGTCCCGTGAGGTTTCGCACGGCGAGGAGCGCGGTCATCATCGAGTGATCCTGGTTGTTGTACTTGTGCATCCCGTTGCGCCCGACCACCTGGAAATTCTCCAAGGCTCCCAGGGCAACGCGTAGGGTGTCCAGGTTGGCCTGGTAACCCGGGCCGTAGATGGGATAGGCCTTTTCGACCCGCACCACGAAGCCCTCCGTCACCCGGTCGGCGGCGCAAAGGCCGAGCTGGGCGAGCTCGCGCTTTCCCAGCTCGACCAAGTCGGAATCCGCCATGGTCCACAGGCCGTCGCCCTCGAAGCAGAAGTACTCCAGGCCAAGGCACGTCGTTCCCGCCCGGCCGATCATCGCCTCGCTCCAGTTCTTGAAATTCTGGACCCTCCCGAGCCTGACACCCGGCTCGTGAATGTAGATCCAGTTGTCGGGAAACGGATTCTCGCCCTCGACGACCAGGGCGACCGCGATGAAGTCCCGGTAGGCCAGGGCGCGCGCCGCGGCCTGCACCTGCTCAGGCAGCTGGGGGTCGAACGCGAGCACCGTCTCGCGCAGGGGCATCGAGACGATGAACTGGTCGCCCTGCACGACGGCGCGGCCGCCGTCGGCGCCCGACGTCTCGACGGCCGTCACCCGGTTGCCGTCGCGGATGATCCGGGTCACCCGCCTGCCCATCTCCAGGCGCCCGCCCTGGGCCTTCAGGTCCGCGGCCGCCTGCTCCCACATCTGGCCGGGTCCCAGCCTCGGGTAGTCGAAGGTGTCGATCAGCGTCTTGATGGTCGGGCCGGTGTTCGGCTGGCCGCCCCTGAAGGCGTTGATGATGGCCTTGGAGAGGGAGAGCCCCTTGATCCGCTGGGCGGCCCAGTCCGC
>Ga0182018_10000086_pt1 | contig 107631 bp, 88 predicted proteins | sample 812P2MmetaG_FD_120490 | JGI IMG/M metagenome (GOLD analysis project Ga0182018, IMG submission 120490) | Permafrost microbial communities from Stordalen Mire, Sweden - 812P2M metaG | ecosystem: Environmental > Terrestrial > Soil > Wetlands > Permafrost | place: Sweden: Stordalen | collected...
ACCCTGCCCCCGGGCCTGTCCATCGACCCCTCGAGCGGGGTGATCTCGGGTACACCGACCACTGGCGGGACGTTCGCAGTGACCATCACCGTGACCGACAACACCGGGGCCACCGGCAGCGCCACCTTCAACTGGGTCATTGGCAACACGGTGTCGGTGACCAGCCCCGGTGACCAGTCCGATATGTCCGGCTCGCCGATCACCGCATTGGCGATCAGCGCCTCGGACTCCTCGGCAGGTGCCACCCTGGCCTTCAGCGACGGTGGCACTCTGCCGCCGGGCCTGTCCATCGATCCGTCGAGCGGCGTCATCACCGGCACGCCCACCACCGGCGGGACGTTCGCAGTGACCATCACCGTGACCGACAACACCGGGGCCAGCGGCAGTGCCACCTTCAACTGGGCGGTCGTCAATACGGTGACGGTGACCAGCCCGGGTGACCAGACCAGCGGTTCGGGCACGGCCATCACCGCACTGCCCATCAGCGCCTCGGACTCGTCGTCGACGGCCACCTTGTCCTACACCGACGGCGGCACCCTGCCCCCGGGCCTGTCCATCGACCCCTCGAGTGGGGTGATCTCGGGCACGCCGACCACGGCAGGGAGCTATCCGGTGACCATCACCGCCCTCGACAATGCCGGCTTCACCGGGGGCGTCAGCTTCAACTGGACGGTGACCAACACGGTGACGGTGACCAGCCCCGGTGACCAGGCCAGCGGATCGGGCACGGCCATCACCGCCCTGCCGATCACTGCGACGGACTCCTCGTCCACCGCCACGCTCACCTACAGCGACGGTGGCACCCTGCCCCCGGGCCTGTCCATCGACCCGTCGAGCGGCATCATCACCGGCACGCCCACCACCGGCGGGACCTTCGCGGTGACCATCACCGCCACCGACAACGCCGGGGCCACCGGCAGCGCCACCTTCAACTGGGTCATCACCAACACGGTGACGGTGACCAGCCCCGGTGACCAGGCCAGTGGATCGGGCACCGCCATCACCCCGTTGCCGATCAGCGCCTCGGACTCGTCTTCCGCCGCAACCCTCTCCTACAGCGACGGTGGCACCCTGCCGCCCGGGTTGTCGATCGACCCGTCGAGCGGCATCATCACCGGCACCCCGACCACCGGCGGGACGTTCGCGGTGACCATCACAGTCACCGACAACACCGGGGCCACCGGCAGCGCCACCTTCAACTGGGTCATCACCAACACGGTGACGGTGACCAGCCCCGGTGACCAGTCCAACGTGTCGGGCACGGCGATCACCCCGGTGACCGTCGTCGCCTCGGACTCGTCATCGGCGGCCACCCTGGCCTACAGCGACGGTGGCACCCTGCCGCCGGGCCTGTCGATCGACCCGGCGAGCGGGATCGTCTCGGGGACACCGACCACCGCCGGCACCTCCTCGGTGACCATCACCGTCACTGACAGTGCCGGGGCCAGCGGAACCTCCTCCTTCACCTGGACGATTACCAACACGGTGACCGTTGCTCCGGTCCCCAACCAGAACAGCCAGACCAGTGTGGGCATCCCGGTGACCAAGGCGACGGCGACCGACTCCCAGACCTCACCGGAACCGGTCTTCACCTGGACGGCCACCGGACTGCCACCCGGTCTCTTCATCAGGGCCACCAACGGCGGCTTCGGGGGCACCCCGACCACGCCGGGTACCTACTCGGTGACGGTGACGGCCACCGACCAGGACGGATTCTCGGGTTCGACCAGCTTCACCTGGACGGTCGTCGACAATGCCCCCACCATCACCTCGGTGAGCCCGTCTAGCGGGCCCGGCTCCGGTGGCACCAGGGTCAAAATCGTGGGTACCAGGCTCTTCAACGTGACATCGGTCGACTTCGGCTCGGTAGCGGCCAAGAGTTTCAAGGTCAACAAAAAGGGCACCAAGATCACCGCGGTGTCGCCGGCCGAGTCGGGCGGGACCGTGGACATCCTGATCACCACCACGGGCGGGACGAACACCGCAGCACCGGCCGACCAGTTCACCTTTGGCGGGCCGGTGGTGAGCTCTGTGTCGCCCTCGAGCGGTCCGGCGAGCGGCGGTACCCAGGTGAGCATCGCCGGCACCGATCTGAGCGGAGCCAGCGCGGTCAGCTTCGGCCCTGACGCGGCCACCAGCTTCTCGGCGGCGAAGAACGGCAAGAAGATCACCGCCGTCGCCCCCGCCGAGTCGGCCGGAGCTGTCTCGATCACCATCACCACGCCGGGCGGGACCACCACGGTGAACAATGCGTTCACCTATGTGGGCCCGACCGTCACCGGGGTGAGCCCGACCAGTGGGAGCCATCTCGGCGGCACCAGGGTGTTCATCACCGGTACCAACCTCAACGGGGCCACCTCCGTCGAGTTCGGATCGGTAGCCGGCACCAATGTGTCGGTCAACGGGGCGGGTACCAGAATCACCGTCTACACCCCGGCGGAGTCGGCCGGGCCCGTTTCCATCACGGTTGCCACCCCGAGTGGGACGGTCACGGTGAGCGGCGCCTACACCTTCACCTGAGCGCACCCAGCACCGGCAGGTACCGCACGACCATCGAGCATCGACAGCATCAGCCAAGGTTGGCCCGGAAGAGCGAGCCAACGAGGTCAGAACCAAGTGAATCTATTGAACGTGATCCGCGATCCCAATGGAGGGGCAGTGTTCCACAGCAAGAACTCGACGAGTCCAGAGACGACCGCCACCGGCGCTGAGCGCACGGTGGCGCCCGGGGCCTCCGGCACCCGTCTCCGCCGATCCCGGGTGGCCGTCATGGGCACCTGCGCGGTCGTCCTCGCCCTGGTCGGCGGGATGTTCGCGGTCGTCGCCGAAACGCCCGGCGTCGCCGGTGCCTCCACCACCCCGGTGGCGGCCACCTGGAGTGGTAGCGGTCCCAACTGCTCGAGCTTCGTGACGGCCACGCCTCCGGCGGGCACGGTTTCCGCCACGGTGACCGTCAACGGGGCCGGTGGCGGCGGCGGGGCCACCAATTCGGGATCGGGCGGCACCGGTGGGTCCGGAGCCCAGGTCACCGGCACCCTGGCGCTCACCCACAACACCGGCGCCGTGTCGGTGAAGCTCGGCTGTGGCGGTGGCGGCGGATCGACCGGCGGCGGCGGCGGGAGCACCATCGGCGGAGCATCCGGCGGAGCCGGCTTTGCCGCCGGGGCCTCGTCCGGCGGGGCCACCGATGAGGACGTGTCGGTCGACGGTATCTCCTCGGGCGGCGGCGGTGGCGGTGCGTCCGGGCTCTGCCTGGGCACCACCGCATGCACGACGGCCGTGGCAGTGTCCGGTGGCGGTGGCGGTGGCGGGTCCCGGTGGGACTGCACCGGCTCGACAGGGCCGGGCAGCGGCGGCGCCGCACAGAGCGGAGGCTCGGGCACGACCAGCCCCGGTGCCGCCGGTACCAACGGTGACGGCACCGATGGCACCGGCGGGGGCGGCGGTGCCGCCAGCAGCGGCGGTGGCGGTGGCGGTGGCGACTCGGGCAACGGATCGACGGGCGCCAACAGCCCCTACAGCTCGGGCGGTGGGAGCGGCGGCGGCGGCGGGGGCGGCTTCCCGGTCGAGGCAGGAGCCAGCGGTGGTGGCGGCGGCGGCGGCTACACCGGTGGTGGCGGGGGCGGCGGTGACAAGTGCACCACCGGCTCGGACGCCGGCGGTGGCGGCGGTGGCGGATCCTCGGCCGTCAACTCGACCTACTCGTCGGGCATCTCCTACAACGGCAGCGGTGGGGCCGGGGCCGGTACCAGCAGCACCGGTGGTGGCGGTTCGATCACCCTCACCTGGAACGTGGACGCCCTGAGCATCACCAACCCGGGCAGCCAGGCCAACGTGTCCGGCAGTGCCATCAGCACCCTGACCATCGTCAACTCCCACGACACCACCGGCGGCAACTCGGTCACCTATTCGGCCAGCGGGCTGCCCACCGGGCTCTCGATCAACAGCGCGACCGGAGCCATCACCGGCACCCCGACCACGGCGGGGTCCTATTCGCCGACCGTCACGGTGACCGACTCCCAAACCCTGGCCAAGAGCACCTCGTTCACCTGGGCCGTCACCAACACGGTGACGGTGAGCAACCCCGGGAACCAATCCAGTGTCTCGGGCACGGCCATCCCGACGGTGTCCGCCAGCGCCACCGACTCTTCGTCGACGGCGACCATCAGCTCGTACACCGCCAGCGGGCTGCCCGCCGGGCTCTCGATCAACTCGGGCACCGGCAAGATCACCGGCACCCCGACCACGGCCGGCGTCTCCTCGGTGACGGTTACCGCCACCGATAGTGCCGGCTTCACCGGCCACGCCTCCTTCACCTGGACGGTGACCAACACCGTGTCGGTGGCCAACCCGGGCAACCAGTCCAGCCTGTCGGGCACGGCCATCTCCTCCCTGTCCAACTCGGCCACCGACACCTCGTCGACCGCCACCATCGCAACGTGGTCGGCCAGCGGGCTGCCCTCCGGGCTCTCGATCAACTCGGGGACGGGTGCCATCACCGGCACTCCGACCACGGCCGGTTCCTCCTCGGTGACGGTGACCGCCACCGACAGTGCCGGCTTCTCCGGTCACGCCTCCCTCACTTGGACGGTGACCAACACGTTGTCGGTGGCCAACCCCGGACCGCAGTCCGATGTCTCCGGTTCCTCCATCACCCCGCTGGCCATCAGCGCGTCGGACTCGTCCACCACGGCGACGCTGTCGTACTCGGACGGTGGCACCCTGCCCCCCGGGCTGTCCATCGATGCGGGCTCCGGCGTCATCTCCGGTACGCCGACCACGGCGGGCACCTACCCGGTGACCATCACCGTGGATGACAGTGCCAGCTACTCGGCCCAGACCTCGTTCACCTGGACCATCACCAATACGGTGTCGGTGACCAATCCGGGAGATCAGAGCGATGTCTCGGGTTCGGCCATCACGGCCGTGCCGGTGGTCGCCTCGGACTCGTCGTCCACCGCCACCCTCACCTACTCGGCCAGCGGGCTCCCGAACGGCCTGTCCATCGACGCCGGGTCGGGGATCATCTCCGGCACGCCGACCACGGCGGGCACCTACCCGGTGACCATCACCGTGGATGACAGTGCCAGCTACTCGGCCCAGACCTCGTTCACCTGGACCATCACCAACACGGTGACCGTGACCAACCCGGGAGATCAGAGCAATGTCTCGGGCACGGCCATCACCCCGGTGACGGTGAACGCCTCGGACTCGGTACCGTCGGCGACCCTTTCCTTCGCCGACAACGGGACCCTGCCCGCCGGGCTCTCCATCGACGCCGGGTCGGGGACCATCTCCGGCACGCCGACCACCGCGGGGACCTATGCGGTGACCATCACGGTCACCGACAGCGACAGCTTCGCCGCCCAGGTCACCTTCAACTGGACCGTCATCAACACGGTGTCGGTGACCAGCCCCGGTGATCAATCGGACTCGTCGGGCGCGGCGATCAGCCCGCTCCCGGTCACTGCCGCGGACTCCTCGTCGACGGCCACCCTCTCCTACTCGGCCACCGGCCTTCCCGCCGGGCTCTCCATCGACGCCGGGTCGGGGATCATCTCCGGCACGCCGACCACCGCCGGGTCATCGTCGGTGACGGTGACCGCCACCGACGACGCCGGCTTCACCGGTTCCACCAGCTTCACCTGGACCGTCACCAACACCGTGTCGGTGACAAACCCGGGGACGCAGACGAACACCTCAGGATCGGCCATCAGCCCGTTGTCCAACTCGGCGACCGACTCCTCGTCGGCCGCCTCCATCGCCTCATGGTCGGCGACCGGCCTTCCGCCCGGGCTCTCGATCAACTCGGGCACCGGCAGGATCAGCGGCACCCCGACCACCGGTGGGTCCTACTCGGTGACGGTGACCGCCACCGACAGCGATGGCTTCACCGGGTCGGCCGGCTTCACCTGGTCGATCACCAACACGGTGTCGGTGAACAACCCCGGAAACCAGACCAGCCCGGTCGGCAAAGGCATCACGCCGCTGACCGTGACCGCCTCTGACTCCTCGACGACGGCCACGCTGACCTACTCGGCCGGCTCGACCCTGCCCCCGGGATTGATCATCGGAGCCTCCTCCGGGGTCGTCACCGGAACGCCCAGCCTTGCCGGCGTCTACCCGGTGACCATCACCGCCACCGACAGCGCAGGATTCACCGGCACCACCACCTTCACATGGACCGTGGTGGGGCCGATCATCACGCGCCTGAAGCCGACCTCCGGACCTGGCGCGGCCGGGAAGCGGGTCAAGATCAGCGGGAGTGGCTTCAGCGGTGCGACATCGGTGATGTTCGGCTCGGTGACTGCCACCAGCTTCACCGTCAACAGCAAAGGGACCACCATCACGGCCATCGCCCCTGCGCATGCCGCCGGAACCGTCAACGTGGTGGTGAACACGCCGTCCGGACCGACCATCGTCACCAGCGCCGACCAGTACACCTACCTGGGACCGTCGATCACCGCCGTGAGCCCCGACAGCGGACCTCTCGCAGGAGGCAACAAGATCCGGATCACCGGCGCCGGACTGTACGGGGCGACATCGGTGATGTTCGGCTCGGTGGCGGCCACCACCTTCAAGCCAGACTCCAGGGGTACCAGGATGACAGTCACCGTGCCGGCACAAGGGGCGGGCACCGTGAACATCGTCATCACCACACCGGGTGGGGTCAGCACCACCACCAGCACCGACCAGTACACCTACAACCCGTAATGAACCCCTCCTGATCCACGGGCGAGCCCTCGACGGGCCGCCCGTGGATCAGTGGTTCAGAGGTCGAACCTGACCACGCCGCGCACGTTGGTGCCGGCGGCCAGCTCGTCGTAGCCGTTCTGGACCTCGTCCAGCGTGTACTCCTGGGTGACCAGGTTGGGGATCTGCACCCTCGGGCTGCACGACCCGAACACCGTGCCCAGCAGCCATTGATTGAACATGGCCGTGTTGAAGAGTTGAGGGTCACCTCGTTCTGGGGCCATCTGCACCACCACCTCGTGGGGGCCGGAGGGATCGATGTCGACCGCTTCGACCGTCCACGGCTCATGCAGCCCCGAACAGACAACCGCGCGAGTCCTCATGTGGCGCTCCTCCCCAGCTGAGGGCGATCCCGGAAGCCGGGAAGCCCGCACCTGGCATGCGCCGCGCCGCCGCCGCGTCGAGTGGGCGCGGCTCCTGTCAGCGTGACAGGAGCGCCTCGTCGAACCCGGTGGCCAACAGCCGGAAGGCCTGATCCACCTCTCCGATCAGGTCGTCGGTGTCGTGGCGGGCCCAGCATGCGAACGCGGCCATGGCTGCACCCAGCGCGGCACGAGCCACCGTCTGGGGGGCCAGGTCCTCGGGAGCTCCGCCGATGCGGCCGGCCACGAAGCCGGCCACCACCTCGCACCACTCGGCATAGCGAACCGCCGAGTGGGCGACCAGGGAGGGGACCGAACTGATCAGGCCCATTCGGATACGGAGCTCGTCGAGCTCCCGAGCACCGAACCGGTTGGTAGCCATGACCGCCTGGCGGAGGACGTCCATCATCGGCTGGTCCTCCGGCGCTCCCTCGAGCTCATGGCGCAGGCGGACCAGCTCGGCGTCGAACTCGCCCCAGACCACCTCTCGCTTCGAGTCGTAGTAGCGGAAGAAGGTCCGCCTGCTGACCCCGACGGCGGCGGCGATCTCATCCACGGTGGTGTGGTCGTACCCCTGGCGGGCGAAGAGGTCGAGCGCGGCCCGGGCCACGTCCTGGCGGGACGTGCTCGGCCGCCGCCCGCGTGCCACCCCCGCTGGGCCGTCCTGCCCGGTGGTCGCCGATGCGGTCATCAGACTTCCATTTTGACATCGAGTGTTATAAATTGAAACCACCGTCCACCAGCCGGCCCCGGCCGGAAGACCACCGGAGGTCCCATGAGCCCCACCACCACCCACCACGACCCGCAGGCGACCGCGGCCGACGACCCCCGGCCGGGCCACGCCTCCGCCACCGTCGGGGCGCCCGTCGCCGATGGAACCTCCGTGGTGACAGAGGACCTGGTGGAGGAGGACCTGCTGGTCGAAGACGTGTCCATCGACGGCATGTGCGGCGTCTACTAGACCCCGCCCGTCGATCCATCGAACCCGAGCGCGCCTCCCATGCCACCCACCCCACCGGCCGCGGTGACCGAACGCTTCGACGGCTCGCGTCCGTGGGCACTGCACCCCCAGGTATCCCTGCGTCCGGAGTCGTTCGGGGCCCTGGCCTATCACTTCGGGACCCGCCGACTCTCGTTCCTGAAGAGCCGGACCCTGTTGACGGTGGTCGAGTCGCTGGCCGGTCATCCGACCGGCCATGACGCGTGCCGGGCGGCCGGCGTCACCGCCTCGGAGCTCGACTCCTACGAACGGGCCCTGGACCGGCTGGCCGAGTCCGGGATGATCCGCCCACGGGAGGGTTCGTGAGCCTGGTCAGCGATCATCCCGCTTCCGCGGCCACGCCGGCAGGGCGACTGGTGGACATCTTCGAGGGCGGCTTGGACGCACCGATCTGCCTGACCTGGGAGCTGACCTACGCCTGCAACCTGGCCTGTGTGCACTGCCTGTCCAGCTCCGGCCGTCGTGATCCACACGAGCTGACCACCGACGAGTGCAAGGCGGTGATCGACGAGTTCGAGCGGATGCAGATCTTCTACGTCAACATCGGCGGTGGCGAGCCCACCGTGCGGGCCGACTTTTGGGAGCTGGTGGACTACGCCACCGAGCACCACGTCGGCGTGAAGTTCTCCACCAACGGGTCACGCATCACCACCGCGGTGGCCCGACGGTTGGCGGACAGTGACTACGTGGACGTGCAGATCTCGCTCGACGGCGCCACCGCCGCCACCAACGACGCCGTCCGCGGCGCCGGCTCCTATGACACCGCGCTGGCGGCCATGGGCCGGCTGGCCGAGGCCGGCTTCGTCGGCTTCAAGCTGTCGGTGGTGGTCACCCGCCACAACATCGCCCAGCTCGACGCCCTCAAGGACCTGGCCGACCGCTTCGGCGCGCAGCTCCGGCTCACACGGCTACGGCCGTCGGGTCGGGGGGCCGACGTGTGGGACGAGCTCCATCCCACCGCTGCTCAGCAGCGCGTCCTTTACGACTGGTTGGTGGTCCACGGGGAGGAGGTGCTCACCGGCGACTCGTTCTTCCATCTGGCCGGCTACGGCGAGCCCCTGCCCGGACTGAACCTCTGCGGCGCCGGCCGGGTGGTGTGCCTGGTCGACCCGGTGGGTGACGTCTATGCCTGCCCCTTCGCCATCCATGACCAGTTCCTGGCCGGCAACGTGCGCTCGCCGGGTGGGTTCGCCGAGGTGTGGCGCAATTCGGACCTCTTCGTCGAGCTGCGACGGCCGCAGAGCGCGGGAGCGTGTGGCACGTGCGGCCACTACGACGCCTGCCGCGGCGGGTGCATGGCGGCGAAGTTCTTCACCGGCCTCCCCCTCGACGGGCCCGATCCGGAATGCGTCCTCGGCCACGGCGAGCGAACCCTCGCCGATGGCGGCCGGCCCACACCCCCCAAGCCGTCACTCGACCATTCGCGGCCTCCCCGCCGGTCACCAGTGGCCCTCCTCCCGGCGCGCCGGCCCGACCGGGCCTGCAACCAGAGCCCCGTCGCCTCCTTCGCTCCCGACCTTCCCGCCCGCTGAGCCGTGGCACGCCTGGTCGACCCGGTGGTGCTGGCCGGTCGTACCGCGCCGTCACGGGTCCTGTTCGGGCCGCACGAGACCAACCTCGGTCGAGGGCGCCAGCTGAGTGACCGCCACACCGCCTACTACCAGGCCCGGGCGGCCGGGGGCGCCGGCATCGTGGTCACCGAGACGGCGTCGGTCCACCCCTCGGACTGGCCCTACGAGCGGGCCCCCTTGGCCGATCAGTGCGGGCCGGGATGGAGGCGCCTGGCCGAGGCCTGCCGCCCCCACGGCACGGTGGTGCTGGCCGGGCTCGGCCACTGCGGGATGCAGGGGTCGAGCGCCTACTCGCAATCGGTGCTGTGGGGGCCGTCACCAGTGGCCGACGTGGTCAGCCGAGAGATGCCGGCGGCCATGGAGCCGGCCGACATCGATGCGGTCAGGGTCGGCTTCGCCGACGCTGCCCGAGGTGCGGTGGACGCAGGGCTCGACGGAGTGGAGATCGACGCCGGCTACTCCTCGCTACTCCGCCAGTTCCACTCGGGCCTCACCAACCAGCGGGCCGACGGGTACGGGTCCGATCGCCTCCGCCTGACCACCGAGGTACTCACCGCGGTGAGGGCGACCCTCGGACCCGGCCGCGTGCTTTCCCTGCGGCTGTGCTGCGACGAGCTGGCACCGTGGGCCGGGGTCACCCCCGAGCACGCCGCCACCCAGGTGGCGGTCCTGGCTGATCTGGTCGACCTTCTGGTGGTCGTCCGTGGCGGTCCGTACTCGGCGTCCGCCTATCGTCCCGACGCCCATACCCCGCCCGCGTTCAACGTCGGGCTCTGTCGGCAGATGCGCGAGGCGGCGGCCGGCAAGGCCGCGGTGGTGCTGCAGGGCAGCGTGGTCGATCCGACGGTGGCCCAGTCCGCCCTCGACGACGGCGTGGCCGACCTGGCGGAGATGACCAGGGCCCAGATCGCCGATCCCCGACTGGTCTCACTGGTGCGGGCCGGCGCCTCCGATCGGGCCCGTCCCTGCATCCTGTGCAATCAGGCCTGCCGGGTCCGCGACAATCGCAACCCGGTGGTCAGCTGCGTGGGAGAGCCTCGTAGCGGGTACGAGACCGTCGAGCCCCCGGTGGACGGGACCGATCCGGTTCAGCGCCGCGTAGTGGTCGTCGGCGCCGGGGTGGCCGGCCTCGAGTGCGCCCGGGTGCTGGCCACCCGCGGTCACCAGGTACGGGTGGTGGAGCGGTCCGATCGGCTCGGCGGGGCGCTGCGGGCAGCGGCGGTGGGACCGGGGCGCGACCGCCTGGCCGCGCTGGCCGAATGGTTGGTCGCCGAGTGCCGAGTGCTCGGGGTGACCATGGAGACCGGCGCCGAGGTCACCGCCGCGGCACTCGACGCCGCCCGCGCCGGCGGCCAAGAGGTGGTCCTGGCCACCGGGGCCCGGGCCGCACCCCTGGGCGTCCCAGTGGACGGGTCGTGCCTGGTCGTCGAGGCGTCGGCCCTGCTGGTCGACGGCGCCGGCACGCTGCCCGACGGGCCGGTGGTCGTCCATGACCCGGTGGGTGGTCCGATCGGGGTCGGGGTGGCCGAGTGGCTGGCCGGCGCCGGGCGTGATGTGGCCCTGGTCACCCCGGACCCGATCGCCGGGACCCTGTTGTCGCTGACCGGGGACCTGGCCGACGCCAACACCCGGCTGCAACGGGCCGGAGTCCGCCGACAGTTGCGGGCCCTGCTGCGCGGCGTCCACCATGGGCAGGCCCTACTCGACGACGTGTGGACCGGTGAGCGGCGAACCGTCGGCTGCGCCGTCCTGGTCGACTGCGGCCATCGTCTCCCCGAGGAGACCCTCTACCTGGCGCGGCCGGGGACGCTGCGGGCGGGCGACTGCGTGGCGCCGCGGGGTGTGCTCGACGCCGTGCTCGAAGGCCGTCGTCGGGCCCTGGACGTGGCCGCCGGCGCCACCGCCGAGCGGATCCCGGCGGCGGCGGGAGCCACCAGATGAGCGCCGCCGGGCCCACCTCCACCGGCCGGGTGGCCGGAAAGGTGGCCCTGATCACCGGAGCCGCCCGCGGCCAGGGCCGGAGCCACGCCGTCCGGCTGGCCGCCGAGGGGGCCGACATCATCGGCATCGACCTCTGCACCGACGTGGGCCCCATCCCCTATCCCCTGGCCACGCCCGACGACCTGGCCGAGACGGTGCGACTGGTCGAAGCGACCGGGGCACGCATGGTGGCCGCCGAGGCGGATGTACGGGATCCCGATGCCCTGGCCGCCGCCGTCGGCGACGGGGTGGGCCGCCTCGGCCGGCTCGACATCGCCGTCGCCAATGCCGGCGTGTGCACCGTACAGCGGTGGGACGAAGTCACCCCGGCGGTGTGGGACGCGGTCATCGGCATCAACCTGACCGGGGCCTGGAACACCTGCGTGGCCGCCATCCCCCCCCTGGTGGAGACCGGTGGTGGCTCGCTCGTCCTGATCAGCTCGGTCGCCGGCCTCAAGGGCCAACCCTTCCTGGCGCCCTATGTCGCCTCCAAGCACGGCATGGTCGGGGTGATGCGCACCCTGGCCAACGAGCTGGCCGCCCGGTCCATCCGGGTCAACACCATCCATCCCACCGGTGTCGACACCCCCATGCTGGTGGGCATGGCCGGGTTGACGGCGCGCATCGAAGCCAGCCCCGACACCGGTTCCGTATTCCTCAACTCCCTGCCTGTGGACGTGGTGGCCCCGAGCGATGTCAGCGACGCCGTCCTCTACCTGGCCTCCGACGAATCCAGGTACGTCACCGGCCTCACCATGACCGTCGACGCCGGTTCGTCGGCCCGCTGAGTGAGGGATGGACCGATGAGCGCAGGCAGCCAGTACCGCCACCTGTTCACGCCGCTCCGCCTCGGGCCGGTCACCGTGGCCAACCGGATCGTCTTCGCCGCCCACCTGACCAACTACGCCGAGGGGGGAATGCCCACCGCGCAGCACACCGCCTACTACGAGGCCAGGGCCGCCGGTGGGGCCGGCCTGATCATCACCGAGGAACACTCCACCCACCCGACCGACTGGCCCTACGAGAAGCTGATCCACGGGTTCGACCCGGACGTCATCGAGGGGTACCGGCGGATCACCGGTGCCGTGCACGACCACGACGTGCCCATCTTCGCCCAGATCAACCACAACGGTGGGCAGGCGTCGAGCATGTACACGCGGCTGCCGGTGTGGGCGCCCAGCCCAGTGCCCGATCCCCTGTTCCGCGAGGTCCCCAAGGCGGTCGAGCGCCACGAGATCGCCCAGATCGTCGACGGCTACGCCACCGTGGCCGGCCACTGCATGGCCGGTGGGTTCGACGGGATCGAGCTGCAGTGCTCCCACTCCTCGATCGTGCGGGGATTCCTGTCCCCGGCCACCAACACCAGGGAAGACCAGTACGGAGGGCCGCTGGCCAACCGGGCCCGGCTGCTGCTCGAGATCGTCGACGCCGTGCGCGACACCATCGGGCGCGACCGCGCCCTCGGGGTCCGCCTGTGCGGTGACGAGCTCATCGAGGGCGGAACCGGGATCGACGACGCGGTAGCGGTGGCCCGCCTGGTCGACGCCACCGGCACGGTCGACTACATCAACACCTCGATCGGCGTGGCCACGGCCACCTTGTACATGATCGAGGCCAGCATGCAGGTCCCCCCCGGGTATGCCTTGTTCATCCCCAGTGCCATCCGCGAGGTGGTCGACGTTCCGGTGGTGGGCGTCGGGCGCTTCAAGGACCCCAAGCAAGCCGACCGGGCCCTCGGCGAGGGGGTCTGCGATCTGGTCGGGGTGGTGCGCGGCCAGATCGCCGACCCCGACTTCGCGACCAAGGCCCGGTCCGGTCATGCCACCGACATCCGGACCTGTCTCTCCTGCAACCAGGAGTGCGTGGGCCGGATGGGCCTCAACCGTTGGCTCGGTTGCATCGAGAACCCGCGGGCGGGACGGGAGGCCACCGTCCTCCCCGTCCCCGACCCCGTCCGGCGCCGGAAGGTGGTGGTGGTCGGCGGGGGGCCGGGCGGGTTGCAGGCCGCGGTCACCGCCGCCGAGCGCGGCCACCAGGTGGTCCTGTTCGAGCGACACGATCGACTGGGCGGCCAGGTCCGGGTGGCCGCCACCGTGCCCAGCCGGGCCGAGTTCCTCGACATCACCCGCAACCTCATCGTGGCCGCCCGCCGCGTGGGCGTGGACCTGCGGACCGGCACCGAGGCCACGCCCGAGTTGGTGCGGGCCGAACAGCCCGACGCGGTGGTGGTGGCCACCGGCGGGCGGCCCTCCCGTCCGTGGTGGGCCGGCGACCTGTCGCAGGTAGTGGACGTGCGCGACGTGCTCGAGGGGCGCGCCGATCCCCACGGGCGGGTGGTGGTGATCGACGAGCTCGGGTTCCACCAGGCTACCTCGGTGGCCGAGCTGCTGGCCGACCGGGGCTGTGACGTCGAGATCGTGACCAACGCCATGGTGGTGGCCCAGGACCTGGGGGTGACCCTGGACCTGGAGACCTGGAACGTGAAGGCCCACGCCAAGGGCATCGGCCAGCGCGTGGACCTGGTGCCCATGGGCGTGCGACCCGACGGTGACGGGGTGGTGCTCTCACTGCAGCACCACCCGACCGGGACCGACCACGAGCGGGCCTGTGACTGGGTGGTCTGCGCAGTGCACCAACAGCCCGACGACGAGCTGTGGCGGGCCATGCGCGACGGGCCCGTCCCCCTCCACCGGATCGGCGACTGCCTGGCGCCGCGGCGGGCCCACGCCGCGGTCATCGAGGGCCACCGGGTGGCGGTGTCCCTGTGACCGGTCCTGGCGCCCGGACCGTCGGGAACGCCGTGGCGGTGGTGGTGGCCCGGGACGGCCGGCTCCCGGCCGGGGCCGACGAGGCGGTGGCCGAGGCAGGGGGGGCGGCCGTGGTGGTGGGAACCGGGTCCGAGCAGGGAGCCCGTGCCTTGGTGGGGGCCGACCAGGTGTGGTGGGCGGACACCGGTGCCGGCCTGCGGCCGGCCGCCCTGGCCGCCCGTCTCGCCCCCGCGGTGGAGGGAGCCCGGTTGGTCATCCTCCCGGCATCGCCCGATGGGCGCGACCTGGCTCCCCGGCTGGCGGCGGCGCTGCGCCGGCCGCTGGTGGCCCGGGCCATCCGCGCCGACTACCACGCCGGGGACGGCCCGGCGGGCGGTCCCCGGGTGCGGGCCATGGTGGCGCGGCTCGACGACCGGGTGCTCCTCCCGGTGGACATCGACGGGCCGGCGGTGGTCACCCTGGTGCCGGGGAGCCGCAGCGTGGTATCGGCCCGGACGGCGGCGGTCCTCGAGCCGTTACCCGACGACACCCGACCGGGGGCCGACCCTCCCGACCCCGAGGTGACCGCCATCCTCGAGCCGGACCCGCACACCATGGACCTGGCCGACGCCAGCCGGGTGGTGGCCGGGGGAGCCGGGCTGGCGGCGGGCGTCGATGATCGACATGCCGTCCGGATCTTCGACCTGCTGGCCGAGGTGGCGGCGGCGATGGGCGGGTCGGCCGGAGCCACCCGGGTGGCCACCGATGCCGGCTGGACCGGCTACGAGCGCCAGATCGGCACCACCGGCGTGACCATCGATCCCGAGCTGTACATCGCCTTCGGTGTGTCGGGCGCCGCCCAGCACACCGGTGGGCTGGGGACGCCCCGGCACATCGTCAGCATCAACACCGACCCCGCCTCGCCGATGACCGCCATGGCCGATCTCGGGTTGGTCACCGATGCCCGGGGACTCCTGGTGGAATTGGGCCGGCGATTCGGCGTGGCCGGGGTCGACGATGGGCCCCCGCCGGATGCCCAGCCGGTCGGCCGATCGGAGCCCGGTCGTGCCTGAGCCGGCTGCCCCCGAGACGACCATGCCCGGAGCGACCACTCCCGATGCCTCGTCGTTCGACGCCATCGTGGTGGGGGCCGGCCCGGCGGGATCGGCGGCGGCCCTGGCCTTGGCCCGGGCCGGTCGGTCGGTGGTGATGGTCGAGCGCGGTCCCTTCCCCGGCTCGAAGAACGTCTACGGCGGGGTGGTGTACGGGCGGGTGCTCGATGCCATCGTCCCCCGCTGGTGGGAGGAGGTCCCGGTCGAGCGATGGGTGGTGCGACGGTCCACCATGGTGATGACCGAGGCCCAGTCACTGTCGATCGACTACCGCTCCGAGGCCTGGGGAGCAGCCCCGTTCAACGGCATGACCACCGTGCGCTCCCACTTCGACTCGTGGCTCGCCACCAAGGCGACCGCCGCCGGGGCCACGCTGCTCACCGCCACCGTGGCCACCGGGCTGGTCCGCGACGGGGGCGGCCGGGTGGTCGGCGTGCGCACCGATCGAGACGGTGCCGAGCTCCGGGCCCCGGTGGTCATCGCCTGCGACGGGGTGAACTCGTTCCTGGCCAAGGAGGCCGGGCTGGCGCCGGCCCCGGATGCCTCCCACCACACCCTCGGCGTCAAGGAGGTGCTGGCGCTTCCCGCCGACGTGATCGACGAGCGCTTCGGGGTGCGCGGCGACCAGGGCGTCGACATCGAGATGCTCGGGTGCACCAGGGGCATCCCCGGCGGTGGGTTCCTCTACACCAACGCCGACACCATCAGCGTCGGCGTGGTGGTGTCCCTCCCCCACCTGGCCGAGTCCAAGGTCCGTCCCGAGGAGCTGGTCGCCGACCTGAAGGACCACCCGGCCATCGCCCCGTACCTGCGCGGGTCGTCGCTGCGCGAGTACGCCGCCCACCTCATCCCCGAGGGTGGCTACGACACCATGCCCACCCTGGTCGCCGACGGGATGCTGGTGGCCGGGGACGCGGCGGCGATGACCCTGGCCGCCGGGATCTGGCTGGAGGGGGTCAACTTCGCCATCGGTTCGGGGCACGCGGCCGGAGTGGCCGTCGACCGGGCCCTCGCCGTCGGTGACACCTCGGCCCGGGGGCTCGCCTCGTACCGGTCCGCCCTCGAAGCGCAGTTCGTCCTGGCCGATCACAAGCGACTGCGGCGGGCCCCGGCCCTGGTCCTCTCCGAACGGGTCCAACGTCGGTATCCGGGCCTGCTCTGCGACCTGGTCGAGGGGATGTTCACCGTGACCAACCCCACCCCCAAACGCGGCGGGCTGCGGATCACCCGGGACGCCGCCACCACCCACGGCGTGAAGCTCCGCCAGCTGGCGTCCGACACCCTGCGAGCGATGAGGATCTTCGGATGAGCGAGACCGATCCGAGCCCGACCGCAGCCGGCGCCGACGACGGGCGTCGGTGGCGAGGCCCGTCCTTCGAGGACCGCATGGCCACCGTCGACTTCCGGGTCGGTGACCGGGCCCACATCACCGTGGACGCCGACGTCTGCCGATCGTGCACCACCCGGGCCTGTGTGACTGCCTGCCCGGCCAATCTGTTCGCACCCACCGCTGACGGCGGCATCCTGTTCAACTACGAGGAGTGCTTCGAGTGCGGGACCTGCTACATGGTCTGCGATCACGAGGGCGCCATCACCTGGACCTACCCCGACGGCGGCTGTGGCGTCGTCTTCCACCACGGATGAGCCCGGCCCCGCTGCGCCCCGCACCGCCGGCCGAGTCCCGACCACTGGTGGTGGCCTGCCTGCGGATCTGCGACCTGCGCCCGGAGGTCGATGCCATCACCGGCTCCATCCGGCGGGACGCCTGGGGCATCGGGTTGTCCGCCGCCGACGGCGCCGCGCTGGAGCACGCGCTGCGGATCGCCGAGCGGTGGACGGCCCGGGTGCTGGCGGTGAGCGTGGGGCCCGCCGCCGTCGAACCGGTGCTCCGTGAGGTGGCGGCGCTCGGCGCCGACGTGCTGCGGGTCCCCATGCCGGGGGCCGAGTCCGACCACCCCTACGAGCGGGAGCTCGGCGGGGATGAGCAGGCGCTGGCCCGGGTCATCGCCGCCGCCCTGCGCCCATGGGGCCCGCCCTCCCTGGTGCTGTGCGGCGACCGATCGGCCGATCGGGGCACCGGCGCCCTCCCCGCCTTTCTGGCCCACGAGCTGGGCGCCGCCCAAGCACTCGGCCTGGTGTCGCTCGAGGCGCCGGCGGCCACCGACGATGCCGGCCGCCTGCTGTGCGCCCACCGCCGACTCGACGGCGGCTGGCGCGAGCGGCTCACCGTGCCCCTGCCCGCGGTGTGCTCGGTGGAAGGGGCGGGGGTCCGACTGCGCCGTGCCTCATTGGGGGGGGCCCTGGCTGCCACCGGGTCGGCCGTCCCGACTGCCAGTTCAGGGCCGGTGGCGCCGGACGGAACCGATGACGCGGGCGGCGACGAGCGGGTCGGCGCCAGCCGGGCCTTCACCCCCCGGACCCGCGTGCTCCCGGCCCCCCATGACGAGGATCCCCGCATCCGACTGCTCGCCCTCACCGGGGCGTTGGTGGCCCACGACCCCCCGACGCTCGTCGGGCCGATCGGCGCTGATGAGGCCGCCGACCAGCTGGTCGACTTTCTGGTCCGACACGACTACCTCGACGGCCCGCCCGCCGGCCACGGCGCCGGGACGGGTGGTGACCGGTGATCGGCTTCGACCAGTCGACCTGGGTGGAGATGGCCCCGCGGGCCGGGTCGGGAGCGATCCTCCTCGTCCCCGTGGGGGCGACCGAGCAGCACGGGCCCCACCTGCCGCTGACCACCGACACCGACATTGCCCTGGCCGTGGCCACCGGTGCCGCCCAACGCGTGGACCGGTTGGTGGTGGCCCCACCCCTGGCCTACGGATCCAGTGGGGAGCACCAGGGCTTTGCCGGAACCTTGTCCATCGGAGGCGACGCCACCGAGCTGGTCCTCGTCGAGCTGGGCCGGTCGGCCACCGTCGATTTCCAACGGGTGGTGATGGTCTGCGCCCACGGCGGCAACTCGGTGCCCCTGGGGAGGGCCCTGGCCCGCCTTACTGCAGAAGGACGGGCGGTGACGGCATGGTCACCCCCGTGGTCGGGCGACCTGCACGCCGGTCGCACCGAGACCTCGGTGATGCTGGCCATCGATCCGGGGCGGGTCCGCATGGAGCGGGCCGAGGCCGGTGATCCCCGGCCCATCGACACGCTGTTGCCCCTGCTCCGTATCCAGGGGGTGCGCCGGATCAGCGCCAATGGGGTACTCGGTGACCCCACCGGGGCGAGCGCCGACGAAGGTCACCGACTGCTTGCCATCGCCGTCGACGACCTCGTCGGGATGGTGCAGCGACCGGCAGTGGTCTCGACCAGGGAGGTGACCGGATGATTCGGGTTGCAGTGGTGACCGGGGCGGCACGGGGGATCGGGGCCGCCACCGTGCGCGGGCTGGCCGCGGCCGGATGGGCGGTGGTGGCCGTGGACCGGGGCGATGACGATCCCCGGGTCCCCTACGCCATGGCCTCCGCCGACGAGCTGCACGCGGTGGTCGAGTCGGCGCTGGCGCTGGCACCGCCCTATGTGGCCACCGGTGGTCCGGACGGCGCCCCCGTGATCGCCCAGCTGGCCGACGCCACCGACCCCGATGCCATGACCGGCGCCGTGGCCGCGGCCGAGGAGCGGTTCGGAGGTCTCGACGCCATGATCTCGTTGGCCGGGGTCATCGCCGGCGGGGTCCCCCTGTGGGAGATGCCCGGCGACCAGGTGGATGCGGTGCTCGGTGTCGATCTGGGGGGACCGATCACCGCCGCCCGTGTCGGCGTCCCGGCCCTGTTGCGCCGGGACGTCCCCCGGCAGGGGCGCTACCTGGCCGCGGCCTCCGCCGCCGCCACCCGCGGGCTCCCCATGCTCAGTGCCTACGGGGCGGCCAAGGCCGGCGTGGCCGGCCTGGTCCGCGGACTGGCCGTCGAGCTGGCCGGCACCGGGGTGACCGCCAACGCCATCAGCCCCGGTTCGACCGCCACCGCCATGCTGCGCGAGAGCGCTCGGCTCTACGGCCTCGACGACACCGTCTCCTTTGCCGACCATCAACCGATCGGGCGCCTCCTCACCCCCGAGGAGGTGGCGGGGACACTGCTATGGCTGGCCGGGAGCGAGAGCGCCCCGATCACCGGGGCGGTGATCCCGGTGGACGGCGGCCTGTCGCTGTGACGACCCTGCCGGAGGGGTTGGGACTGGTCCTCGACCGGTCGGTCCGATCCTTCCGCCACCAAACCGTCCTGGTCGGTGGCCACCCCGGACGACTGATCACGCTGAGCCCCGAGGGCGTGCACGGTCTCGCCTCCCTGATCGCCGGTACCTCGCCATCGGTCGCCGCCCGCCGGCTGGGGGGTCGCCTGGTCGAGGCCGGAATGGCCCATCCCCGTCCCCCGGCGGCGCCTGGCCCGGCCGGTTCCCCGACCATCACCGTGGTGGTGCCGGCACGCGACCGGAGCGATGCCCTCGACCGCTGCCTCCGATCACTGGGGCCGGGCGCGCCGGTGGTGGTGGTCGACGACGGCTCCGACGATCCGGGTGCCATCGCCGAGGTGTGTCGTGCGCACGGGGCGGAAGTGATCCGGCGTTCCGCCAACGGTGGGCCGGCGGCGGCCCGCAACCAGGCGCTGGTAGCGCTCGGCACCGAGCTGGTGGCCTTCGTCGACAGCGACTGCACGGTCACCGAGGGGTGGATCGAGCGATTGGTCTGGCTGTTCGACGACCCGGGCATCGCCGCCGTCGCACCCCGGATCCGTCCCGAGCGCCGGGCGGGAGGCCACGGTCATCGGGCCCTCACCCGGTATGCAGAGGCCCGTTCGGCGCTGGACATGGGTCCCGACGAGAGTGAGGTGGGACCGGGTCGGCTGGTGCGCTACGTCCCCACCGCGGCACTGATCGTGCGCCGATCGGCCCTGGCCTCCGGGTTCGATCCCGCCCTCCGGGTCGGCGAGGACGTGGATCTGGTGTGGCGGATGGTCGACGCCGGTTGGCGGGTCCGCTACGACCCCTCGGTCACCGTCTCCCACCGCGAGCCGTCGTCATGGAGGGCGCTGGCCGCCCGCCGCTTCCGATACGGGACGTCGGCGGCGGCGCTGTCACAGCGTCACCCGGGCCGGCTGGCCCCGGTCGAGCTGCGTCCGTGGCCGGCGGCGGCCACCGTGGCCGGACTGAGCGGCCGCCCCCGGGCCGCCGTGCTGCTCGTGGTGGCGGCCGCCGCCGTTCTCTTCGGAAAGGTTCGCCACCGGGGCCTCCCCGCGTGGCTCTCCCTCCGCTGGAGCGCCGAGGCCGCGGGGTGGACGGCGGTCGGGGTGGGGCGGGCGGTGACCACCCTGGCCGGACCGGCGGTGGTGGTGTCCATCGGCCGCGGCCGTGCTCGCCGGCGAGTGGCGGTGGCCGCGCTGGTGCTGGTTCCACCGATCGTCGAGTGGTGGCGACGTCGTCCGGCGCTCGATCCGGTCCGCTGGGCGGCGGCGTCCATCGTCGACGACGTGGCCTACGGGGCCGGGGTGTGGTCGGGATGCCTGCGGGTGGGTTCGTTCGGACCCCTGGTGCCCGCACTCCGCGTCGGGCCGATCGACGCACCACGCCCGTCCGGTGACACCGGGGGTGACGATTTGGTGTGACAATGGAGGATGACGAGGTGGCACATCGCTCGGCCCGTCCCCCGGCACGCCGGGCTCGAGGTGGGGCGTAACCGTTGAGGCGAGTGGCAGACAACCCACATGGCAACCGACCAAGTCACCGCCGTACCGTCACCAGTCGACAACGGTAACGACGCCGCCATGCCGGCGGGGGGCCGGCGGCGATGGGGGTTCCTGGTCGTCTGCCTGGTCGGCGTGGTGTTGCTCAGCGCAAGTACCGCGGTGGCTGTCGGGGCCCATGCCCAGCAGCACCGCACCGATGCCGCCCTCGCCTCGGTCAGAGCCCGACTCAGCCAAATGGACACGCTGTTGATCGAGGCCCGTGCCCAGCTGGCGGTGGACACCGCCCAGTCCAACCAGGCCGGCCACACCCTCTCCACCGAGTCCGCCCAGCTGGCCGCCGACCAGGCCCAACTGGCCCAGGCACAAGCCGGCGTCTACGCCCAAGGGGTGAGCATCTCCGACCTCGACACCTGCCTGTCCGGCGTGGAGGAGTCGCTCAACCAGCTGTCGCTGGGCAATGAGAGCGGCGCTGCCACCACCTTGAGCGGGGTGGCCGCCACCTGCCAGGACGCAGAGCCCTCGTGACCAGGTCCGACCGAAGTGTCGTCACCCTCCTCGATGACGACGGTCACCCGGCTCCCGAGCCGACCCGGCCCACCCCGCCGTCCCCCGGTGGGAGCCGGCGCCGCATCGTCCTCCTGGCGGTGGCGGTGCTGATCGTGGCGGCCGTGGTCTACGACGTGGCCACCATCTCCTCGAATCACCAGGGGGAAAGCGCGCTCCGCAAGGCCGTCGCCCGGGCCGGGCGCGCCCACACCGTGCTGGCGGCCACCACCGCCGAGGTGGCGACGGCCAATGCCACCGTCGATGCCCGCGATCAGGCCGGGGCCCGGACGGCTGATGAGATCACCAGCACACAACAGCGCCTGAAGACCGCCACCCAGACTGTCGGGCTCCAATCCCTCGACGTCACCAGTCTCCAGACATGCCTCGCCGGAGTGTCGAGCGCGGTCAGCGCCTTCGCGGCGTCGAACCCCCAGGGCGCCATCAGCTCGATTACCGCCGCATCTTCGGCCTGCCTGGCCATCGACGGTACCGGTGGGGGGCTCGTCTATCCCTTTGACTTCCCCGACCCGTTCGTCCTCACCGTTGGCTCCGAGTACTTCGCCTTCGCCACCAATTCGGTGGCCGGGAACATCCAGATCATCGAATCGTCGGATCTGACCCACTGGACCACTCTCGGCGAAGCGCTCCCCACGGTTGCCGCCTGGGCGCAGCCGGGCGCCACCTGGGCCCCATCGGTGCTCAAGCAAGGAGACAATTACGTTCTCTACTACTCCGCTCTCGACGGGACCACTGGTGAGCAGTGCATCTCCGAGGCGGTCGCCGCCCAACCCCAGGGGCCCTATGTGGACAGCTCCCAGACGCCCCTGGTGTGCCAGTTGACCCTCGGAGGGTCGATCGATCCCAGTGCCTTCGTGGGTACCGACAGCAACGCCTATCTGACCTGGAAGTCGCAAGGAGCCACCGGACAGCCGTCCACCATCTGGTCACAGCAGCTGACATCGGACGGCACCGCGCTGGCCGCCGGATCGCCCTCCGAGCTCCTCACCCCCAGCCAGGGTTGGCAGGGCGGGGTGGTCGAAGGCCCGGACATGGTCGTCTCGGGGGGCCAGTACCTGCTCTTCTATTCGGCCAACAACTGGCAGTCCGCCGACTACGCCATCGGTGTGACCGACTGCAGCGGACCACTGGGCCCGTGCGCGGCACCGTCGGGGCAGCCACTACTGGCATCGGACCAGTCGATGAGCGGCCCGGGGGGACCGTCGGTGTTCGCCGACACCCAGGGCAATCTGTGGTTGGCCTTCGACGCCTGGCTGCCGGGGAAAGTGGGCTTTCCGAACAGCCGGCCCCTCTTCCTCCGCCGGATCACCATCACCGCCGGGGCGGTGCAGGTCGGGGCCTGAGGCGGACCGGATGGAGCGACGATTGGCCGGGGTGTCAGCCGTGAGCATGGCCGCGCCCGGGCCGGCCGTTGGCGGGGCAACCCCGGACGCAGAACGGCCACCCCGAGGGGCGGCCGTTCTGCGACTGTCGGGGAGCATGCGCTCCGTCGGTCAGCAAATGGCGGCAGGAGACCCGTCGCCATGGGGCAGGCAGGCGTTGCCCGTCCATGTGTTGTCGGTGCCGCCCGTACCCGAACCGGGTCCGGACTTGTCCTGGGCGTCCCACACGACGTCGTGCTTGAGGGAGTTGCCGCTGAACGTGTTCCCCGTCGAGGAAGTGTCAGCCAGGATTCCGTCGTTGCTGTTCGACGACGCCATGTTGCCCGAGATGGTGTTGCCGTTGGCAGTGGCCCCGGACCGTACCGGATCCGAGGTAGATCCCGTTGCCGTTGCCGGTGGCCATGTTGTTGGACACCGTGGTGTCGGTTGCTCCGTACAAGGAGATGCCGTTGCCATCAAAGGGATACTTGATACAACCGCTCAGCGTCACTCCGTGGTCACTCTTCGTCGTGGTTGCCGGGTCGCGCCCACGGGCGCCGAGGGGGCAAACAGCCAAAAGCAATGGTTCCACTTTTCTCCTCAATCGTTGGGAGACCGAAGGGCTGTACTGGGGATATGCGCCGGCTCTGTACCCATCTCCTACAGCTATTCTGCTCAGCAGATGATGGACATCAATCAAAAAGATGAAGATACGCGCATTCGCTATTGTCACGACCCTTACTCGACGACCTCGCAATCGTCAAAATAACCGGTGAATGATTGGATGTTCCCGGGACACAATGCAGCGTCTACCTCCGCATTTATCATCACAATCACCCAGTTCAGTGGCCATCTTGGCTGCCCGCTACTAAGTGATGAGAAGCACCCGCTATACTCCTGCAAACAACGATGTTCTCGCCGTTTCGCAGACCGCAACTGGGGCCAACGTCGACTCGAAATGATCGACTTTGCGCGGCAGGGCAGCAACGTATCACTGCGGTCTCCGGCTTGGAGCCACTTTCTTGCTGGTTGACCGAAGTCGAGGGAGAACATCGGCAGTGAAACGACGATGAAATGAGTGGTGTCCCCACGACGCAATCCAGGGCGTAACTAACACCGGCCGCACACCCTTCGGCGTGACGCCAGGACGAACGAAGCCTTCCCGCTCGCCGTCCGGGGAACGAATGCAATGGCCGTCGCCCGCCAACACCGAACAGAGCTCGGCGCTTCTACGCGCCCAACGAAGGGAGGTGCCGTGCGGACCCGCATTGCACTCGTGGCGATCATTTCGGTCGCCCTCATCACCGTCAGCATTCTGGAGCAGGCTGCCACCGCGCCGTCGGCTCACGCCGGAGTCACGTCGTCCTCACCGACGAAGTCGTCTCCCATCCATGTCATGCCACCCAAGGTGGTGGCCCGCCCGGTGCTCCCGTCGGATGCACCCCTACTCACCGGATCGAGCCTTCTCCTCGGTCTCCCGACCACGCTGCCGTTCACCGGCACCGCCGCCCCACCGGTGACCGCGGCACCGCCCCCTCCCCCAGCGACGCCCGTCGACACCGTGACGCCGGTCCAGCGGGAGGAGTGGGAACGGGTGGCCATGTGCGAGGAGGGCGGTGACTGGGCCTCCGACGGCGGACGCTTCAGCGGTGGCCTGGGCATCACCCGGACCAACTGGGATGCCTACGGAGGCGAGGCGTACGCGGCCGAAGGAGCGACGGCCACCGAGGACCAGCAGATCATGGTGGCTGAGCGCATCGAATCCAGCCCGCCGGATCAGTACGGCTGCCACGGTTGGTAGCCGACAACCAGTAACAACGGCGGGAGCCCACCGGCGATAGGCGGGAGGCGACCACCGCCCGACGTCCGTCGCTTCGCTTCGCCCCCAGAGGCCCGATCGGCACCAGCCGGTCGGGCCTCTGGGCCGCTCCGGAACGGCGTCAACGTCCACTGGTCGACGGTGCGCCGGCGGTTGACGCGGGCCCCCGGTTGGGTCGGATACCATGAGGGGAGCGCCTTTCATCTGGGCCTCGTACAGATGTCCAGCGGATGGGGGTGATCGGATGATGGCAACCAATCAGACAGACGCGGGCAACGCCGTCGCGTCCGTCGTCCTCATCCCCGCCGGGGACGGGGCGATGACGATATGACCGTCGCCCTCCGTCCGGCACAACCCGGTCGAGACGTTCGGTCGACCGCGGACCTGCCGTCAGCCTGACTGACGCTCGGGCATCCACGATGCCCATCCCCACTCTTCTCACTCCGTAGTCCCGGCCGAGAGGCCGCCGGGGTCATTCCCCCGCCGACCCCGGGACGCCCCCTCACAAGGAAGCCTGCAGTGGCTGAACTCTCTCAATTCCCATCCGCCTCAGCCAAGGAGACCGTTGCCTTCTGTTGGCAGCAGGTCGAAGGCCAGAAGCGACAGCTCGTCACCTCCTGGGTGGTGATGGTGCTGGCCGTGGTGGTGGCTGACATCGCCTGCCCGCTGATCTTCGCGTCCATACTGGGTCGCGTCGCCACCCTCCCCCATCACGCGGTGGTCGACGAACGCCGCGTCTTCGGTCCGCTCCTGCTGGCCTACGGCGTGGCGGGGATCGTCGCCATGGGCCTCTGGCGTGTCGCCGGCTGGCTCGAGTGGGGTGCCTGCCTGCGTGGCTTCGCCACCGGCACCAACAACGGCTACCGACATCTGCTCACGCTCAGCTACCGCTGGCACATGGACCATCCCGCCGGGGAGGTCATCTCATCACTGGGCAACTTCTCGTGGGCCTTCGTCGAGATGGTCGACGTCGCCTCCTGGGGATTGCTGCCGGTGATCGTGGTGGTGCTGTCGGCCATCGTGGTGCTCGCCGTCTTCGTGTGGCCGGCGGCCCTGGCCATGCTGGTGATGGTGGGCGGGTTCGTCTTCGTTCTCTCCCGACGCCTCCGGGTGGTGCGCGCCGCGGCCGAGCAGTTCGAGCACCACCACTCCAAGGCCACCGGGGTGGTGGCGGACACGGTCACCAATCTGATGGCGGTCCGGACCGCAGCCGCCGAACCCCACGAACGGAGCCGGGTGGAGGACCTGATGCGCCAGTCGGTCGATGCCGACCTGCGGGCCCGCTCCATCTTCATGCGCACCCAGCTACAGCTGGAGTCCTCGATCGTGGTCGGGACCCTGCTCGCCCTCATCGCAGGGACGACCATGGCCGTACACCATTGGGCCACCACCGCTGCTCTCTACCTGATCCTCTACTACTCGGCTCAGGTGGCACTGAGTCTGCAGCAGTCCTCCGAGCACTTGCGCCAGTTCACCCGCTCGTTGGGGCGGGCAGCCAAGTTCACCGCCATCGCCGCCGTGGAGGCCGAGATCACCGATGCTCCCGGGGCGGGGAACCTCACGGTGACCGGTGGCCGCCTCGAATTCGATCACGTCGGGTTCGGCTACCGCCTCGGCACCCGACTGTTCGATGACTTGGTCCTCACCGTCGAGCCCGGGGAGCACGTGGCCCTGGTCGGCCCCTCAGGATCGGGGAAGTCGACCCTGTCCAAGCTGCTGCTCCGCTTCATGGAGGTGAACAGCGGCCAGATACTCGTCGACGGCCAGGACATCAGGGACATCACCCTGGCCTCGCTGCGCCGCCACATCTCCTACGTCCCCCAGGACCCACAGCTCCTGCACCGGACCATCGCCGAGAACATCTGCTACGGGCTCGGGCCAGGGGACGGCGACGGGGTGGTGGCGTCGACCGTCGACTACGACATCGTCCATAAGGTGGGAAAGGCCGCCCACGTCGAGGAGTTCGTCTACGCCCTTCCCGACCAGTACGACACCATCGTGGGTGAGCGCGGGCTCAAGCTGTCGGGGGGTCAGCGCCAGCGGGTCGCCATCGCCCAGGCCATGGCCAAGAACGCCCCGCTTCTGGTGTTAGACGAGGCCACCTCGGCACTCGACTCCGAATCCGAGCACCTGGTCCAAGAGGCGCTGTGGAGGCTCATGGAGGAGTCAACCGCGCTGGTCATCGCCCACCGGCTCTCGACCATCGCCCACATGGACCGCATCGTGGTGTTCGACCAGGGCAGGATCGTGGAGGAGGGCACCCACCGCCAACTGCTCGATCAGGGCGAGCACGGGCTGTACGGGAAGCTGTGGCACCACCAGTCCGGTGGGTTCCTGGTCGGGTGACCCCCGCGGGGCGCGCGGTGAGACCAACGACCCGACGTCGTCCAGCCTCGTTCCCGAGGCACGACATCGGTGGGGGAGTCGTCCCGACGGCCGCTACCGGATATCCGGCAGGGCCGTCAGGTCGACACCGGGCACGACTCGAGTCAGATCTTGCGGACCTGGCTCGCCTGCAGGCCCTTTTGGCCCTGCTTGGTCTCGAACTCCACACGTTGGCCCTCCGCGAGGTCGCGGAAGCCCTCCATCTGGATCTCGGACTGGTGAACGAAGAGGTCATCCCCGCCGCCGTCAGGCGTAATGAAACCGAAGCCCTTCTCGGCATTGAACCACTTGACTGCACCTACACCCATAACTGTCACTCCTTGAAATTCACGCACGGTAACGCGGGGATCCATTGTGAAGCCCTACATGCACCGACCCGCGTGATTGGGTCGATGACCCCATCACCCTAGGCGGAAAGGAAGCACACCGTTGAAATTCCCGGACCTCAGGTCCGGTGGCGGCGGGATCGGGCCCCGGTGACGCTGCCTACCCGATGGCCGGGGAACGGAGGTTGGTGGGCGCTGACATCATCGGCGATATCGGCAATTCGATCGCCAGTGTCGCCTGACCGGAGATCTGGTCGGCGGGCTCGATTCCGCGTGCCGCCACGCGCTCCGACCAGCTCGGAGCCGTCCCACGGCCGACCGGCTCGAAGATCACCGTCAGCACCATGACGGAGAAGGCGACGAAGAAGACCGGCTCCACCAGTGTCCCCAGACGGTCGGTCAGGTAGACCAGCCCGAGCAACGGATACCCGGTGACCAGTACCTTCACCACTCCTTGGTACACCCTGGCCTCGGTGGTGGACTGGCCGCGGGTGCGCCGCATGGCGATGACCGCGGCAACGGTCAACGCGGCGAACTCGGCGATGCCGGATACGACGTGGACGTAGTGGTGGACGGGAAGCTGCAGGTGCCATTCGAGGCGACGGCAGGTGGCGCTCAAACCCTCGGCACAGGCGTAGGGGTACCGGCCGCCCACCGCGCCGGCCAGGGCGAAGGCCACCATCCACTTCCACTCGCGCCGGACTCCTTGCCCGGCTCGAGGACCGCGCAGGAGCAGGGCCGCCACCATCAGGACGCCGGCGGTGAGATCGGCGTCCGACATCAGCGCCGCGTGGGGCCGCCCAGTGGCCTCGAGGTCGGAGAAGAAGCCGTTGACCGACGGCATCAGGCCCGGCACGAAGGGGACCACCACCCACCAGTTGTAGGCGGCCACCCCGGCCACCGCCAACACCTTGGCCGCAGTCACGGTCGCCGACTGATGGTCGGCTGATCGTGGCTGCCGGAGCCGCGAAGGAAAGGCCAACACCTCCATAGACTTCCCAACAGAGTGGCCGCCCCAGGCATTCCCTGGTTCCCCATACCGGCGACGACCAGGGAACAACGCCCCCTGGGGGTCGTCGTTCATCCTTTCCTCACATTCCCCTGATCGGATCCTCACCGTCCCCACACCGGTCCTTCACAGTGGGCGCCCATGGTTGGTGCTGAGGCCTCGGTGGCAGGGCCCGGGATACCGGTCCCGGTCACGGACAACCCGGAGGGAGGGACTGATGGGTATCGATGGGAGCGTCACCCATCTGCTGCGGAGGGCCGGCCTCGGACCCACCGCGGCCGAAGCCGCGGCGGCCTCCGCCCAAGGGTTCGGGGCCACGGTCGATGCACTCATCGCCGGGTTGGGCGCCCCGGACCCAGGCGGTGATGCCGTGCCCCTGCCCACGCTCGGCTCACCACTCACCTACCAGCGACGGTTGAGACGGGCGCGACAGAGCGGGGACACCGCGACCAAGCGTGCCATCGCTCTCCAGCTGAGTGACCAGCGCCGACAATTGACCAGCTGGTGGCTGTCCCGGATGGTGGCCACCTCCAACCCGCTGGCCGAGAAGCTGACCTTCCTCCTCCACGGGCACTTTCCCACCGCCATCTCCAAAGTCCGGTTCCCCGCCTTCATGTACGGGCAGAACCAGCTGTTCCGTACCGCGGGCAGCGGCAATTTCGACGCCCTCACCCAAGCGGTGGCCACCGATCCGGCCATGCTCATCTGGCTGGATGCCTCGTCGGACAAGGCGGCCGACCCCAACGAGAACTTCGCCCGCGAACTGATGGAGCGGTTCACCATGGGCATCGGCACCTACCACGAGGCCGACGTACGCGCTGCGGCCTACTGCTTCACCGGCTGGCAGCTCGACCTGGCCACCGGCGGGTGGGTGATGGATGCGAAGAACCACAGCCCGGTCGTCCAACAGGTGCTGGGAACGCCGGTCAACACGGGAGCGCAGGTCATCGACCTGGTCACCCACAGCCCGGCATCGGCCCGCTACGTGCCCGCGGCGTTCTGGAGCCACCTGGCCTACCCGGTCCCGCCATCCGATCCGGTGGTCACCGACCTGGCCGCCGGCTATGCCACCGACCTCGACGTGGGCAATCTCCTGCGGGCCATCTTCGAGCACCCCGAGTTCACCTCCTCCGCGGCCATGGCCGGACTGGTGAAGCAACCGTGCGAGTACGTGGTCGGGGCGGTGCGGGCGCTCGGGGTGGCACCCACCGAGGGGACCGGCGACCTCGAGCTCCTCCAAGCGACCATGACCGCCATGGGCCAAGTCCTCTTCGATCCGCCCAGCGTCGGCGGGTGGTCCCAGAACCAGTACTGGCTATCCACGGCGGCGGCACTGGCCCGGTGGAGATTCGCCCACCGGCTGACGGCGGGCGCCGACCTCTCCCCGGTGGCCGACGCCTCTCCTGCCTCGCGACCCGACGCGGTGGCCGAGCTCCTGTCGGTTCAAGGATGGTCGGACACCACTGCCGCGGCACTGGGGAGGGCGGGCGGCGACCCAACCATGCTCACCACCCTGGCACTGGTCTCTCCCGAGTACGTCAACAACTGAGGTCCGCCATGACCATCGACACGACACCATCGACACACGAGAGCGCACCAGCGGTGGCAGATGACACGTCTGCTCGATCGCTCAGTCGGCGCCGGTTCCTCGCCCTCGCCGGGGGCGCCGGTGCGGTGGGCTTCCTCGGAGCGACCCTCGGCCCTCGAGCGTGGGACGTGATGTTCGGGGGTGCATCGGATACCCGCGGGTCGCTCGGACCGAGCGACGGGCGGCGACTGGTGCTGGTCACCCTGTACGGCGGGAACGACGGGCTGAACACCGTGGTCCCCTACGAGAATCCGAAGTACGCCTCCGGCCGCGGCTCGCTGGCCCTCGATCCGAGCACCGTGCTCCCGCTGGGCGAGGGGTACGGCCTCCACCCGGCCATGCCCGGGCTGAAGGCGTTGTGGGACGCCAAAAAGCTGGCCATCGTCCAGGGCGTGGGGTTCGCCGATCCCAACTACAGCCATTTCGAGTCGATGGACATCTGGCAGAGCGGGGTGACCTCATCCTCGGAGAGCACGGGTTGGTTGGGGCGTTGGCTGGATGCCGACGGGGCCAGCCCCCTGCGAGCGGTGGGCATCGGCCCCACCACACCGGTGCTGCTCACCGGGGAGAAGGTCCAGGGTGCCTCCATCTCCGCCGGCCCCCTCGTCCTTCCCGGGAGCGCCCCCGAACAGGCGCTGTACTCGTCGCTGGCCGGGACGACCATGGGCGAGGCCCTGTTGCACAGCCAGGCCGCGCAGTCCAATGCCGACCTGTTGGTGGTGGACCACCAGCTCGGGCCGATCCTCGATCGCACCGCCACCAGCAACCCGCTCCACCTGAAGGGCGGCGCCTCGAACTCGACGGCCCAGGCGTCGGGCGCCCTGGCCATCGCCAACGGTGGCGGCGGCCTGTCCAGCCCCGACGTGTTGGCCACCCAGCTCAGCATCGTGGCCAATCTCATCCTGGCCGGGTCACCGACCGACGTCTACAGCGTCGAGCTGGGTGGCTTCGACACCCATGCCGACCAGGCCCCGACCCAGACCACCCTGCTGGGGGAACTCTCCACCGGTGTCTCCGCTTTCGTGGACGCCCTCGGCGCCGACCCCCGTGGTCGCCAGACGGTGGTCGTCGTGTACACCGAATTCGGCCGCCGGGTCACCGGTAACGCCAGCGCCGGCTCCGACCACGGCTGGGCCAACGTGGTGTTCGTGGCCGGCGATCCGGTGCGGGGTGGCTGGTACGGGGACCCCCCCAGCCTCAACACGCTCGCTGACGGGAACCTGGTCTTCACCACCGACTTCCGCTCGGTGTACGCAACCCTGTTCGACCAGATCCTCGGGGTGGACCCGTCAACCTTTCTGCAGGGACGGTTCCCGACCATGCCGTTCGTCTGATCCCGCCCGCTGGTCGGTGACCGGTGAACCGCCCGCGGCCAGTTTCCCTCGCTGCTACGTTCGCAACCCATGGCACCAGGGGGCCGGCACCGGCGATTCGGTGCCTCGCTGGGAATCGTCCTCATCGTGCTGGTGGGTGCCGGATGCGGTTCGGCGTCCGGGCCGGCGGCCACGCCCACTACCGCGGCCCGCTCGGGACCGACTCCAGTGGCGGTCCCGGCGCTGCCTCCACCGGCGCCGATCGTCTGGTCGACATGCCCGGGGAGCTCCTCGCTCCAATGCGGCACCGTCTCGGTGCCGGTGGACTACCGCCATCCAAGCGGCCCGCAACTCACGTTGGCGGTCAGCCGCGCCCCGGCGCTCGACGCCTCCGACCCCGGCGGGATGCTGTTGTTCAACCCGGGAGGGCCGGCAGAGAGTGGGAACCAGATCCTGCCTGTCGTCCTCGGTCTGCTCCCGTCGGCCATCCGCGAGCGGTTCGACATCGTGAGCTTCGACCCGCGCGGGACCGGCGCCAGCGATCCGCTCACCTGTGGCACCGCGCCCTCGGCGCTGACCAGCGTGCTCCCGGTCCCCGCCGCCCCGGGGCTGCCGCTGCCGGGAGCGGCGGCGTTCACGGCGATGGCCCGGGCCTGCCAGACCCAGGCCGTCGAGCCCTTCCTCGACACCACCGACACGGCCCGGGACATGGACCGGATCCGCCAGGCGCTCGGCGTGCCCACCATCAGCTTCTACGGCATGTCCTACGGCACGGTGCTCGGGGCGGTCTACGCCGACCTCTTCCCCCACCGGGTGGCCGGCATGGTGCTCGACGGCGCGGTGGACGTGAACGCGTCGCTCACTCAACAGGCCGTGCAGGAGGCGCCGGCCGCCGAGCAGTCGCTGCACCACCTCTTCGCCACCTGCCTGGCCGACGCCCCGTGCCCGCTGGGAACCGATCCCCAGGCCTTCTTCTCCGACCTGGCCACCTCGCTGCGCGACCATCCGCTGCCGGCGCCTGGTTCCGGTGACCGCTACCCGGTGACCGAGGGCGATCTGGACACGGCCACCCTGTTCGCGTTGAGCGTGACCCAGTCCACCGGGTTGTTCTACTCGGCGCTCGTCGCCGCCAAGGGCGGCAACGGGGTCCCCCTCAGGAACCTGGCCCTCGAGTTCGCCACCGACGTCGACGGGGCACCCCTGGTCGATCCGCTGTGGGCCATCACCTGCAACGACGCCGCCGCCCACCCCGGGCCGGTCGCCGCCGGCACGCTGGCCCGGACCCTCGGTGCCCGCTATCCGCTGGTCGGCGCCTACGCAGTTATGTACACCATGGGCGGTTGCGTGGCATGGCCGGCGGCCAGGCAACCGGTGACCGACCTCCACCCGGCGGGGACACCACCGATACTGGTCATCGGCAACACCGGCGACCCCAACACCCCGATCATCGGGGCACGACATCTGGCCGCCATCTTCCCCTCGGCCACCATGGTCACCTGGAAGGGGTGGGGCCACACCTGGCTGCTCAGCGGGTCCGGCGACACGTGCATGCAGCAGGTGGTGACCAGCTACCTCGACGGTGCCGGCCTTCCCCCTCACGGCACCGTCTGCGACTGACCGTCTCACCCCAGCGGGCGCCCCGTCCCTTCGAGGAGCGTCGTCTCTTCGAGGAGCGCCATCTCCTCGAGCAGCAGGGCCCGTCGGGGGCAGGCGGCTGCCGCCCGCCGGGCCAGCCCCACCAGATCGGCCTCGACCGGCGTGCCATCCACCATCGGGTAGCCCCACTCGTCGAGCGTGATCCGTTCGGGCAGCAGCTCGGCGCAGTAGCCGTGGGCGTCACAGGCCACCGGGTCCACCCGCATGCGAACGCCGGTCCGAAGGTGGACGGTCACCGGGCCCTCCCGGTCGGCGCATGCTCCTTGGGGAAGGTCAACACTGACCCTCCGGCGTGCCCTCGACACGGCCGACCCGACGCGTGCTGGTGTACGTCGTCGGCGAAGACCGCCAGCGCGCTCCGGACCAGGCGGACCACCCCGTCGGGATGGCGGCACGCCCCTCGTCCCTCGATCTGTGCGGCGCGCCCCTCGATCCGGGCCACCACCCCACCGTCACCCGAACCCGCCCACAACGCCTCGAGGTCATCGGCCAGGGCGGGCAGGCCGAAGACACAGGGTCCACACTGTCCGGCGCTCTGGCCGGCCATGTAACGCGCCACCCTGGCCGTTTCGGCGATGCCGCACGAGGTGGCGGGCAAGGCGACGACGATGCCGACGCCACAGGACGCTCCCATGGTGGCCATGGGACCGGGGGCATAGGCGGTGGAGAGATCGGACGCGTCGAGCCATGCACCGCCATACCCACCCACCAGCGCCCCGGACAGCTCGTCGTTCACCCCGGCACGGCGCACGATGTCGTCGACCGGCGTCCCATACTCCACCTCGAGCACACCCGGGGTACGCACCGCGCCGGTGACCGTCACCAGGGTCGACCCCGGGGCGTCGAGCGTACCCAGGCGGCGGAACCACTCGGGGCCATAGCGGGCGACCAGGGCCACCTGGGCCAGGGTCTCGGCGTTGTGCACAAGCACCGGGCGACGGGCCACCTCGAGGGGCACCGACTTGTCGATGCGCAGGATTGGGAGGGCGCGACCGTTGCGAAGCCACCCGACCAGTGCCGACTCCTCGCCCGTCACGTACCGGCCCGGCGGGCGCTGCACCGACATCCGGCGACGGACCGTGCCGGCCCGCTCCCGTTCGGCAATGGCCCGGGTCACCGATGAGGCCGGGCCGTGGGCACCGTCGGCGAGGCAGATCACGATGTCGGAGGCGCCGATCACCGCGGCGGCAACCTCGGCGCCGTCGAGCACCAGATGGGGTGAGCGCTCCATCAGTACCCGGTCCTTGGCGCTGGCCGGCTCGCCCTCCATGGCGTTGACCACCACCATCGCCCGGCGCCGGCCAGTCGAGGCCGAGTTCCACTTCGCCCCTGTCGGGAAGCCGGCGCCGCCCCGACCGAGCAGACCGGACTCGGCCACGGCCTGCCGGATCCGGTCCCCCCAGACGGGATCGTCACCGGAGGGGACGGTCAACGCCGGGTGCATGGCCAGGTGAGCGGCCAGGGCCGGGGAGCCGGCCACCGGTGGCACCACCGGCAACAGTCGCTGGGTGACGTCAACGGTCATGATGGTCATTGCCGTTCCCCCTCGAGGAGCCGGGTGGCGGCGGTGGCAGGTGACCGATGCCCGGGGACCACCGACGCCGACCACCCCGGGAGTGTGAACGACGGACCGCCCATCGAAGGCACCGGTACCGTGCTGCGCCGGTGGTCGGCGATCCGCCAGGTGAGCGATGCGACCACGGCCAGGCAACAGGCGCCGGCCAGGATGTCCAACCACACGGTGCCGGCGTCGGTCCCCATCCCCAACGAGTGGGCCATGGCCACTGGCCAGCTCCCGTAGGCCAACCAGTGGATGCCGCGCCAGGTCCGGGCCGCGATCCGCTGGCGGAGGGCGCTGGACACGGCGACGGCAACCATGAGGTCGACCCCGACCGTGCCCAGACCGGTCCACAGTGGGCGGTAGGGGGAGACGAATGGCACCACCACGGCCGCCCATCCCACGTTGACGTAGGTGTCGACCACCGCGGTCAACACGTGGATCGACAGGAAGACCATGGCCAGCAGGGACACCCGCTTGTGAAGGTCGGCACGGGCGAACGCCGGCCACGATCGGGTCGCGGCCCTCCCGGCGGTGAGGATCCCGAGCACCATGGTGACGGTCAGGAGCGCCAGGGCGACGACCCCGGTGGCCCGCATGGTGTACCAGACGGTGGTGGAGGTGGTGGCCAGCATCACCGCGCCGGCCCGCACAGGAGGGGACCGTCGGTGGGCTCGGCCCCGGTGGGCGCCGGGGCCTCGACTGGCCACCCGCCGACGTGGACGACGGCTCCGTGGGCGTCAACCAGCCGGGCGGTGACTCCGAAACCGGCCAGGTTGCCGGCCGCGTCGTCTCCCCACACCACGGCGGCGGTGCTCCAGGCATTGGCCTCGACACAGCTCGGCGCCATCACCGACACGTAGGACCAGACCGGACGGGCCGCCTCCCCCGTCCACGGGTCGACGATGTGATGCACGGTGCGTCCGTTCCGGATCCACGAGCGCGCCGTCGTCCCCGACGTGGCCAGGCCACCGTCGAAGACGGCCACCACCGGACCGACCGAGTCGAGGGGCGCCGTGCAAACCGGGGCGATGCCGACCCCCCACCCCCCGGTCGGGGAGGATCCGGACACCGCCACATCGCCGCCCAGGTTGACCAGGGCCCCGCAGTCGAGCGCCCGGGCGATCCGCCGGGACGACCGGTCCGCAGCCAGCGCCTTGGCCGTCGCACCCAGGTCGACGTGGACGCCGATCGGAACGGTAACGGTGCGCGACCCGGGGTCCATCTCGATCTGCCACCACCCGGGTGCGGGCTGGGGCCGGGCAGCAAGGGTGGCACCGCAGGATTCGATCTGGTCGAAGTCCCGGTCGTAGCCGAGGTCGACGAGGGCCGATCCGATGGTCGGATCGACGGTTCCGGCGGTCTGGACGGCCACCACGCAGGCCACCTCGATGGCGTCGAACAGCAGCGGGCTGACCGCCACCGGCCGTCCCCCACCGGTCTGTTCGAGCTGCATCAGCTCCGAGTCGGCGCGAAACCGGCTGCAGGCGAGGTCGAGGGCGCATAGGTCCTCGGACAACAGGGCTGCCGCCTCGTCGGCCCGATCCGCGTCGGTGACCACCACCGCCACCGTGGTGCCGATGGCGCGGAAGGTGCGGGTGCCGACGGTCGGGTCAGGTACCGGCGGCTCGACGCCGTGGGCCAACGCACCACGGCCGGTCATGACGGCACTCATGTCTGGCCCGAGACGGTGTGGGTTTCGGGAATGACGGTGGTTGTCGTGGTGGTCGGATCGCTCGTCGCCGTCGTTCCCGCCGACGCGCTACCGCTCGTCGATGCCGCCGACGTCGGGGACGTCGTGGTGGTGGTGCCCTCACCCGAAGCGGTCGACGTCGCCGAGCTGGTCACCCGATCGGCCGCCGAGGCCGACGAGTGGACGGTCGTCTCCGACGCCACCAGCACCCCGAGGCCGGCCGCGCTCACCGTGGCGGCCAGCCCGATGAGGGTGGTGGCCCGACGAACCCGGGTCACCGCCCGATCGCGGGCCCGTCGTCCCGACCGGTCATTCGGTGTGCGCAATGGGCGGTGGCTCGTCATGTCGTGTCCTCTCTGCTCATGTCGTGTCCTCTCTGCCAGCGGTGCTACATCGGATCGCCAGACGAGCCGATCGGTTCGGATGCGGTGACGGACCCATTGGACAGGGTTGCCTGCAACGCCAGCGCAGTCCCGGCTGGGGGCTTCCTGTGAATCCGGGGCCGGCCCCGACCGTCGGTCACAGCCGGCTCACAGGCGGGTCACACCCGGCGTCCAACGGCGGATGCGATGCTGGTGGAACTCCCAGGTCAACCGCGGTGAATCACCAAGAGAAGGACGAGCGCCATGGAGCCCACCCGCAGCCAACGCATTCTGGTGGTCGACGACGAGCCCTCCATCGTCGACGCCGTGGCCACCTCACTGCGCTATGAGGGCTTCGGCGTCGAGGAGGCGGTCAACGGCCGCCTGGCCCTGGCCGCGGCACAGGAGCGACCCCCCGATCTCATCGTTCTGGATGTGATGCTCCCCGACCTCGACGGCCTCGAGGTCACCCGCCGGTTGCGGGCCGACGGCATCCGGGTCCCCATACTCTTTTTGACCGCACGCGACGCCATCGACGACAAGGTGGCCGGGCTCACCGTGGGTGGCGACGACTACGTGACCAAGCCCTTCGCCCTGGCCGAAATCGTGGCCCGGGTGCACGCCATCCTGCGGCGGATCGGGACCGAGCCCGAGGACGACGGGTTCCTCCGGTTCGCCGACGTCGAGATGGATGAGAACGCCCACGAGGTGACCCGTGCCGGCCGGACCATCTCGTTGACCGCCACCGAGTTCAATCTCCTCCGGTTCTTCCTCCTCAATCCCCGCCACGTGCTGTCCAAATCCCAGATCCTCGACCACGTGTGGCACTACGACTTCGGCGGAGACGGCAACGTGGTGGAGACCTATGTCAGCTATCTCCGCAAGAAGCTCGAGGCCGTCGGCCCCCCGCTCATCCATACCGTCCGCCTGGTCGGCTACGCACTGCGCGAGCCAGCCGGGGAATAGGCGATGTCACTTCGGACCCGGCTGTTGATCGCCATCGGCGTCATCGCCGTGGTGGCCCTGGTGGTGGCCGACGTGGTCACCTACTCGGCGCTCGAGTCCTTTCTCTACCAGCGGGTCGACCAGCAGCTCGACCAGGTTCATGTCGGGTACCAGCAAGAAGCGAACGGCGGGTTCCTCCTGCGGTGCTTCAACCCGGGCCAGATCGTCCCCGGCCGCGGTGGCCCTGGTGGGGAGGGCAACCTGCCCGATGGTGCCCCACCCTCCTTCCAGTCGTCGGCCACCGAGGTGCGATCCGTCTCCGGCAAGGTGGTCAGTTCGCAGAGCTGCCCGGCGTATGTCAACGGGACCGCCTTCACCCCCTCGCTCCCCACCACCATCGCCGGGTTCTCGGCCACCTCCAGTCCCACCCAGGTCACCTACTTCAATGCTCCGGCCACCCGGGCCGGTGGCCCGGCATTTCGGGTGCTGGCCTCTGCCCTCGACAACGGTGACGTGCTCATCGTGGCCCAGCCCCTCGGCGACACCGGCAGCACCCTCCACCACCTTCTGCTCGTGGAGCTGGCGGTGACCGCCGCCGCCGTGGTGGTGGCCTTGATCGGTGGTCTCTGGCTGGTGCGCATCGGGTTGCGCCCACTGCGAGACATGGAGCGTTCAGCCGAGTCCATCGCCGACGGGAACTTGACCGAGCGGGTCCCGGGTGAGAACGACACTACCGAGGTGGGCCGCCTGGCCCGCACCCTGAACGTGATGTTGTCCCGCATCGAGTCGGCGTTCACGGCGCGACTGACATCGGAGCGACGGCTGCGCGCCTCGGAACAGCAGCTCCGGCAATTCGTGGCCGATGCATCCCACGAATTGCGCACGCCGATCGCGGCCATATCGGCCTACGCCGAGTTGTTCGGACGGGGGGCGTCCGAACAGAAGGCGGACCTCGAGAGGCTGATGGGGGGCATCCGGAGCGAGACGACCAGGATGGAGCACCTGGTCGCCGACCTGTTGCTCCTGGCCCGGCTGGATGAGGGCCGACCGATGGAGAATCGCTCGGTCGACCTGGTCGCCCTGTGTGCCGAGGCAGTGCAGACCGCATCGACGGTGGGGCCCGAGTGGCCGCTCGCCTTCGAGGCCTCCGAGCCCATCGAAGTCCTCGGCGACGCCACCAGCCTGCGTCAGGTCATCGACAACCTCTTGGGCAACATTCGAGCCCACACGCCGCCGGGGTCGACGGGCCGGGTCAGCGTGGACCGTGACGGTGCTTCCGCGGTGATCGCGGTGACCGACAACGGCCCGGGGATGGACCCCGACGCGGCGGAGCACGTGTTCGAGCGGTTCTATCGCTCCGACCCGTCGCGGTCGAGGACCCATGGCGGAGCCGGGTTGGGCCTGTCCATCGTGAGCGCCATCGTGGTGGCCCATGGGGGCACGGTGTCCGCCCAGGGGTCCGCCGGAACCGGTACCACCTTCATCGTGCGCCTGCCGGCAACCCCACCCGACGGCGACCTCAGCGCCGACGCCCACGCCGACGCATCGCCGAATGAGCCGATCAGCGGCACGGGAGATCATTCTCATCAAACGCACAGCTCGCTCCTAGGCAACACCGAATCCCACCAGCCAGTGTCAAGGTCATGACCGTCATCCCCTTCGCTCGAGCGCAGCACAACGGGACGCCGACCAGGGTGGACGTGGACATCGTGATCCCCGTCTACAACGAGGAGGACCGGCTCGAGGCCAGCGTCACCGCCTTGCGCACCTTCCTCGACGCCTCGTTCCCCTTCGACGCGGCGGTGGTCATCGCCGACAATGCCAGCATCGACGGCACGTGGCGGATCGCCTCCGAGCTCGCTACCACCCTCGACGGGGTGACCGCCATCCACCTCGACGAGAAGGGGCGGGGACGGGCCCTGCGGGCGGCGTGGTCGGCAAGCACCGCCTCGGTGGTCGCCTACATGGACGTCGACTTGGCCACCGGGTTGGACGCCCTGCTTCCCCTGGTCGCTCCCCTCCTGTCAGGCCACAGCGACCTGGCTATCGGTACCCGGCTCGGCACCGGTGCCCACGTCGTACGGGGCGCCCGTCGTGAGTTCATCTCCCGCGGGTACAACCTGCTGTTGCGGTCGGCGCTGCGGAGCTCGTGCACGGACGCGCAGTGTGGGTTCAAGGCGATGCGCCGCCAAGCCGCCATGGAGCTCCTGCCACTGGTCGAGGACGACGAGTGGTTCTTCGACACCGAGGTGCTGGTGACCGCGCAACGGATCGGCCTTCGCATCCACGAGGTGCCGGTCGACTGGGTCGACGACACCGACTCCCGGGTCGAGGTCCTCCACACCGCGCTGATGGACCTGCGAGGGGTGTGGCGCCTGCTGGGACCGACGGCGAGACAGCGCGCCGTTCTCCAACCGGCCCGTCCGGACCAGGACATCCACCGGTGGGGCACCGGCGTTACTCCCGACCGTCTCCCCATCGACCTCGGGGACCGACGGGGAGACGGGGTCACCGAGCTCGTCCCCGGGGCGCCGTCGGACCGGGAGGGGGCGACGTCTCCCCACGACAGCCCCGGCACTGCGGTCTTCGCCGATGAGCTGCTCCGGTTCGCCGGTGTGGGCGCGTTCAGCACCGTGGCCTATGCGGCACTGTTCGCCGCCCTCGAGCCGGGGCTGGGCAGCTATCCGGCCAACGCGGTGGCCATTGCCCTCTGCAGTCTCGGGAACACTGCCGCCCACCGGGGCATGGTCGGCACGGCCCACCACGGCCTCGACCGCCGTCATCGGATGGTCACGGCGGCGGCGCTGGCGGGGGTGAGCCTGGCCTTCACCACGGGTGCCCTGGCGGTGACCAGGGCTGTCGGCCTGACCTCGCTTGTTCCCGAGCTGGTGGCGGTGAGCGTGGCCAACGTCGGCGCCGCCGTCATCCGGTTCGGCATCCTCCGCACCTGGGTGTTCCGGCCCGAGTTCGGGACCAACCTCACCCCTCGTCTGACCACTCCGATCGTGGGAGCCCATCAGCAGCAATCAATGGAGTTGACGAGGACGCCATCGTGACCGATACCGATCTCACCGACCAGACCACCACGGAGGGCCCATTGGCGGTGACCACCGACCCGGGCACGCTTGACCCTGCCCGGCCGGGGCCCGCGCCCCAGCTCCCCGCGCCCTCCCGCTGGGCACCCGATGGCCAGGCGGTAGCCACTGCGGCCGACGCGCCCGGTGGAGGGGGCCTCGCGCCCGGTCCGCCGGCTCCGACGCCACCAGCCGGGCGCATGGCCAGACTGGTCCGCGGACGACCCCAGGATCCGGCCTGGGTCCGCCCCGCCCTGCTCGTGCTCCTGGTCGGCACCGGGTTCCTCTACATCTGGGGACTGGGTCAGTCGGGCTGGGCCAACAGCTTCTACTCGGCCGCGGTACAGGCGGGAACCAAAAGCTGGAAGGCCTTCTTCTTCGGGTCCTCGGACGCCTCCAACTTCATCACCGTCGACAAGCCGCCGGCGGCCCTGTGGGTGATGGAGATCTCGGCCCGTCTGTTCGGCGTCAATGCCTGGAGCATCCTGGTGCCCCAGGCCCTCGAGGGCGTGGCCACGGTCGGGCTCCTCTTCGTGACCGTCCGTCGGTGGTTCCACCCCGGTGCGGCGCTGTTGGCCGGTGCCGTGGTGGCCCTCACCCCGGTGGCCACCTTGATGTTCCGTTACAACAATCCCGACGCGCTGCTCACCCTGGTGCTGACCGCCGCCGCCTACGCCACCGTGCGGGCCATCGAGGGAGGGCGGACCCGGTGGATAGTCGCTGCCGGCGCGCTCATCGGGTTCGGGTTCATCACCAAGATGATGCAGGCCTTGATCCTCCTGCCGGTGCTGGCGCTCGTGTACCTGCTGGCCGGTCCCCCCAAGCTCGGGCGTCGCATCGTGCAGTTGATCTACACGGGAGTGGCCTTGTTGATCTCCGGCGGCTGGTGGGTGGCGGCCGTGCAACTGACGCCGGCGGCCGACCGTCCCTACGTCGGTGGCTCGACCAACAATTCCGAGCTCAATCTGATCTTCGGCTACAACGGCTTCGGACGGATCACCGGTAACGAGACCGGCAGTGTCGGCGGGCGCGGCACCCCGGGCAACCTCTGGGGCCCCACCGGATGGAACCGGTTGTTCCTCTCCTCGATGGGAGGACAGATCTCGTGGTTGATCCCGGGGGCGCTGATCGGCCTGGTTGCCGCCCTGTGGCTGACCCGCCGGGCCCCGAGGACCGACCGGGTCCGTGCCGGATTCCTCATCTTCGGGGGCTGGCTCCTGCTCACCGGGGCCGTCCTCAGTTTCGCTCACGGCATCATCCACCCCTATTACACCGTCGCCCTGGCCCCGGCCATCGGGGCGCTCGTAGGGATGGGCGCCTCGACGCTGTGGGCTCGTCGCACCGAGCTCTTCCCCCGGCTGGCCCTGGCCGCAGCCATCGTGGCCAGCATCGCCTGGGCGTTCGTCATCCTCGGGTGGAGCCCCACCTGGTACCCGGCGCTGCGGTGGGTGATCCTGGCCGTTGGCATCGTCGCCGCCCTCGGCATCGCCCTCATTCCCCGGGCCCGGGGCGTGTTGCTGGTCGGTCTGGCCGGTTTCGGCATCGCCTCGGTGATCGCTGCGCCGGCCGCTTACTCCCTCACCACCGCGGCCACCCCGCACAATGGAGCCATTCCCTCCGCCGGCCCACCCATCCAGACTGGCGGTGGGTTCGGCGGGCCGGGCGGGTTCGGCGGAGCCGGGGGCTTCGGCGGTATCGCCCATAACGGCATCACCCTCCCACCGGGCTTCACCCTGCCCAACGGCGCCAAGCTCCCCCACGGGCTGAAGGTCCCCGGGAGCGTGATCCGGCACTTCCTCGGCGGTGGGCCCGGAGGCGGCGGGGCGCCCCGCGGCTTCGGCGGCGGTGCGCCTGCGGGTGGGTTCGGTGGCGGACCGGGCGGCGGAGGATTCGCGGGAGGGGCGAGGGGCGGGGGCGGCAACCGAGGCGGCGCGGCCGGAGGCCTGCTCAACGCGGCGACACCCGGCAAGCAGCTCACCGCCCTGCTCGGCGCCGATGCCTCCCGCTACTCGTGGGTGGCGGCGACTACCGGCTCGAACTCGGCCTCGGGCTACCAGTTGGCCACCGGTGACCCGGTGATGGCCATCGGAGGATTCAACGGGACCGACCCCGCCCCGACCCTGGCCCAGTTCGAGAAGTACGTGGCCGAGGGCAAGATCCACTACTACATCGGTGGCGGCGGTGGCCTCGGCGGTGGATTCGGTGGCGGTGGTGGCTCCACCGGCGCCTCGCCGGCTTCGCAGATCGCCTCGTGGGTGGCCACCCATTTCACCGCCCAGACCGTCGACGGGGTCACCGTCTACGACCTTGCCGGCGGGTCGTAGCCGGCGGCTGCACCGCGATCCCCTCCGCTGAGCCATGATGGCGAGGGCGCTGTCGATGCTCGATGGCCCGTCCCTCATGACCGACGCCTGACAAGGAGACCGCAGTGGCGATCAACGTGACGCCGATACCCGGCCTGGATCCCGCCATCAACGACATCCGCCGGCGCACGGCAGACTTCATCAACGCCGAGATCCTCCCCTACGAGGAGGTGTTGTGGCGATCGCGCCGGGGCGCCGATCTCACCGACGATCAGCGCGAGGTCGGCAGGCGCCAGAGCATCGAGTTGCGCGAGGAGGTCAAGGCCAAAGTCAACAAGGCCGGACTGTGGGCGCCACACCTCCCCACCGAGTACGGCGGCATGGGGCTCGACTTTCTGGCGCTGGCCTACATGTACGAGATCCTCTCCTACGCGGTGGGTGCGTCAGCCCTGTTCGGCATCGCCGCCCCCAACTCGGGCAACGCCACCATCCTGGTCAAGTACGGGACCGAGGAGCAGAAGCGCAAGTGGCTCCTGCCACTCATCGACGGGACCATGCAGTCCGGGTTCTCGATGACCGAGCCGGACAACGCCGGGTCGGACCCCCGCTCCATCCAGACCGAGGCAGTCCGCGATGGGGACCACTGGGTCATCAACGGGCACAAGTGGTTCACCTCCAATGGCATCGACGCAAACTTCTTCATCGTCATGTGCCGGGCCAACGATCCGACCGGTGAGCTCGGTGCCCCTGGCCGGATGACTCAGATCATCGTGCCCACCGACACCAAGGGCGTGAACATCCTCCGGGGCATCGGCATCTTCGGCCACTCCACCTCCGACCACTGCGAGATCAAGTACGAGAACGTTCGGGTCCCCGTCGAGAACACCCTCGGCCTGGTCGGCCAGGGGCACCAGGCCGCCCAGGACCGGCTCGGGGCGGGGCGGGTCTACCACTGCATGAACTCGGTGGGCCAGATGCATAGGGCATTCGACCTGATGGTCGAGCGCACGTTGACCCGAGAGGTCCACGGCGGGTTGCTCAAGGACAAGCAGTTCATCCAGGGCTTCATCGCCGAGAGCTACATGGATGTGCAATCGGCTCGACTGATGACCATCAACGCCGCCGAGAAGGTGGCCAACGGGGATCCCGATCTCCGTACCGCCATCTCCGCGATCAAGGTGTTCGTCCCCGCCGCCTACCACCGGGTGGTCGACCGGGCCATCCAGGTCTGGGGTGGTGCCGGGGTGAGCAATGACCTTCCCCTGGGCCAGATGTACCTCACCGCCAGGGTCCTGCGCCTCGCCGATGGCCCCGACGAGGTGCACAAGATCCTGATGGCCAAGAACATCCTGCACCGCTACGAGGACGGGGGCAGCTGGAACTTCGGGAACTGATCGGGGCAGGCCCCTTCGGTCGCCACCGACCCGGGCGATGACCCGCCACTTCGTGCCAGTCTGTGGGGACAGCAGCCCACGGCCTCGTCCGCGTCGAGTAGCCCCCAGACCAGCAAAGGAGCGTGCCATGCCCGCCATTACCAGCTATGAGCCCGGGACCCCTTCGTGGGTGGACCTGGCCAGTCCCGATCTCCCCGGATCCGTGGCCTTCTACCGGTCGCTGTTCGGCTGGGACGCCACCGACCAGGGAGAAGAGGCAGGGCACTACCACATGTTCGAGCTGAACGGCGTACCTGTGGCCGGCGCCGGGCCGATCATGATGGAGGGCCAACCCCCGGCGTGGACAACCTACGTCTCCGTCAACGATGCCAACGAGGCCATCGACAAGGTCAAGGAGGCCGGCGGCACGGTCTTCGTCGAGCCCATGGACGTGCTCGACGTCGGCCGCATGGCCGTCTTCGCCGATCCCACCGGCGCGGCCGCCGCGGTCTGGCAGCCAAAGATCCACCCCGGTGCCGGGTTGGTCAACGAGCCCGGCGCCCTGGTCTGGAACGAACTGAACACCCGCGACGTCCCGGCAGCCGCAGCCTTCTACGCTCACGTGTTCGGATGGGATCCGGACACCAACCAGATGGGTGCGATGGAGTACACCGAGTGGAAGCTCGGCGACCAAACCGTCGGAGGAATGATGGACATGCCTGAAGGCGTGCCCGCCGACATGCCCGCCCATTGGCTGGCCTATTTCGGCACCGCCGACTGCGACGCCACCGTGGACCAGGCCACCGGGTTGGGGGCGACCCTGTTGGCGGGTCCGATGGACATCCCGGCCGGCCGGTTCGCCGTCTTGGCCGATCCGGCGGGCGCTGTGTTCGGCGTGATCACCCTGGCGGCCTCCTAGCGGAGCCGCCGTTGGTCGCTCCGCCCCCCGTGGATCGGCCGAACTACTCTGCCCGTGGTGGAAGGCCCCGTGATCAGACAGCAGCGCAACCTGGTCACCGAGCTACCAGGGCCGAGATCGAGAGCGTTGGCCGAGCGGCGGTCGGCCGCGGTGGCGACAGGTGTCAGCTCCGCGCTCCCCCTCTACGTGGCCGAGGCCTCCGGCGCCATCGTGGTCGACGTCGATGGAAACTCACTGATCGACCTCGGGGCGGGGATCGCCGTGGTCAGCGTGGGCCACGCCGCGCCGGGCGTGGTGGAGGCAGTCACCGACCAAGTGGCCCGGTTCTCCCATACCTGCTTCATGGTCAATCCCTACGAGTCCTACGTGGCGGTCTGCGAGGCGCTCAACGAGATGGCTCCTGGCAATCTGCCCCGGCGGACCGCGCTGTTCAATTCGGGCGCCGAGGCAGTCGAGAACGCGGTCAAGGTGGCACGGCAGGTGACCGGTCGCCAGGCGGTGGTGGTCTTCGACCACGCCTACCACGGCCGCACCAACCTGACCATGGCGCTCACCGCCAAGAACATGCCCTACCGGGACGGGTTCGGGCCGTTTGCCCCCGAGGTCTACCGGGTGCCGATGTCGTACCCCTACCGGGACCCTGACGGGATGACCGGAGCGGAGGCTGCGGCCCGGGCCCTCGAACAGATCGAACGCCAGGTGGGAGCGGACCGGGCGGCCTGCGTGCTCATCGAGCCCATCCAGGGAGAGGGTGGGTTCGTGGTTCCCGCCCCGGGCTTCCTCCCTGCCATCGCCAGGTGGTGCGCCGACCGCGGCGTGCTGTTGGTCGTCGATGAGATCCAGACCGGCTTCTGCCGCACCGGCGATTGGTTCGCCTGCGAGGACGAAGGGGTGGTCCCCGATCTGATGGCCACGGCCAAGGCCTTGGCCGGGGGCCTTCCGCTGGCCGCGGTGACCGGACGCGCCGAGTTGATGAATGGGGTCCATGTCGGCGGCCTGGGGGGCACCTACGGCGGCAATCCGGTGGCGTGCGCCGCCGCCCTTGCCGCCATCCACATCATGCGGACCGAGGACCTGGCGGCGGCGGCCCGCCGCATCGGGCAGACCATCTCGACGGCGATGACCTCGATGCAAGCCCGCTACCCGGCCATCGGCGACGTGCGCGGTCGAGGGGCGATGATGGCCATGGAACTGGTCCGTCCCGGCACCAAGGATCCCGACCCGGAAGCCACCCGGCGAGTGGCCGAGGCATGCCATCAGGCCGGGGTGGTCGTCCTCACTTGTGGCAGCTTCGGCAACGTCATCCGGCTGCTCCCCCCGTTGGTGATCGACGGCGCCCTCCTGGATGACGGCCTCGAGGTGCTGGCCGGCGCACTCGACCAGGTGTTGTCGGCGACGTCCTGATCGGGACCGTCAGCGTCGGCGGCGCGGCAGTGCGGCCTGGGCCGAGGCCAGGCCGGCATCGAGGCACTGGATCTCGTGATCGGCGTCGCGGACCAGGTCCCGGACCTGCTGGCCGGTGGCATCGCTGGCCGACGCCACCGCAGCCCGTTGGACGTCGGATGCCGCCTGGATCACCTCGATGACCTGTGCCACCACCTCAGCCGGGGCCGATCCGGACGTCTCGATCCGGAGGACCCGGTCGAGACCGACGGCGGCATCGTTCAGGCGCCGGCACAGTGAGGGGAGCGAGGCGGTGGGCGCCCCGGCATCGGAGGCCGCTCGCACCGCGGCATCGGCCCGGTCGACGCTCCGCCACAACTCCTTGCGGACCCGGCGCGGCGCCCACCGGTAGACGTCCTCGGGTGACGACGGCGCCCGGCGCCCGTATCCACCTGCGGCCGTCGCCTCCCACAACGCCATGGCCCCGATCACCGCACCGTGGGAGTGGAAGGCGCGCCACTTGCGCCGGCTGTAGCGCCACACCAGCAGTCCGCCGACGACCATTGCCGACATGAGGACGGTGGCCACCACCAGCGTCCCCACCAGTACCGGTTCCCACAGGGCGGCGAGCACCTCCCAAGTGTAAACCGCGGCTCGCACCGGCGGGCGGGCGGAACGTAGTGGGGCGACCGTCTACGGGGCTGGCTCGAGCAGCAGTTGCTCCATCTGGTCCAGCTGTTCGGGTGCCAAGCCGGAGGCGACCGCCCAGGCCCGGGCACCGCCGAACCGGTCGTGGAGCTCGGCGAGGAAGCCGACCATGGTCACCTCCTCGACACCGAAGTGCCCCGGCGGCACCTCGGCCATTCGCTCGGCGAAGGTGGGGTCGGACCGATAGCGGCCCATGATCAGCTCCATCCGCCCGGCGGTGATCGCGTAGTCGGCCACGATCACCTCGGGTTCCACACCCAGGATGTCGAGCACCAGCGCTGCCAGGACTCCCGTACGGTCCTTTCCCGCCGCGCAGTGGAACACCAGCGGGAGGCTGGCCGGCACGGAGAGCAACGTGAGCGCGGCGACCAGGGGTCGACGCCCGACATCGAGATACCAGAGGTACCGCTCGGAGAGATCCTCACCCGCCGGGGCCGGCGCGGCCACGGCCTCGCCCTCGGCGTCCTGGATGACCGAGAGGTGCCGGTAGTCGATGGGCTCGGGTCCGAGGGGCCCGCGCCCGGTGCGCTCGAGCTCGGCGGAGGTGCGCAGGTCGACGATGGTGGACAGGCCCATGGCGCGCAGCGTGTCGACGTCTGGGCCGGTCAGTTCGTGCAGGGTGTCGCTGCGGAACATCGTCCCCCACCGGGTGACGCGACCATCCTGGCTCGGATACCCACCGAGATCCCGGAAATTGAAGGCCCCGTCGAGGGGAACGAGGCGCCGGCGCAGATCCATGCCCCCATCTTGGCCGACGGTGATCGTGACCCGTCCCACCTGGGCGTCTGTGATCGTGGCCCGGCCATCAGGGCCGACGGTGAATCCCGCCGACAGGACCAGGGCGGTACCGGTACCGGTCCCGGCGCCACTAACGTTCTCAAGCGAACGGGTGAATCGGACGATCTAACGGTTGTCGATCACCGTCGACGAGAATGCCTGCGCGCCCGTGCCCTGCCGGTTGGTCGGGGCGCCACCGCCAGCCAGCAAGGCAAATGGCTGAACCTACCGAGATTCGACTGTGAGGAGTCCCCTGATATGAAGGCCCTGGCCACCTGGTGTGTCCGCCACCGCGTCGTTGTCCTGCTCCTGTGGCTGGCCGCGCTGGTCGGCATGACGCTGCTCTCGGCGACGGTGGGAACTGCCTACTCGAACAGTTTCACGCTGCCCAACACCGAGTCGACCCAGGCCCTGTCCCTCCTGCAAGCGGCGGCACCGAGCGTGGCCGGCGACCGGGAGCAGATCGTCTTCCACACCACCGACGGGACCAAGGTCACCGATCCCGAGGTCAAAGCGGCCGTCACTGCCATGCTGGACAAGGTCAAGGCCGTTCCCCATGTCACCGACATCGCCAGCCCGTACGGGCCGTTCGGCGCCACCCAGATCAGCAAAGACGGGACCACCGCGTTCGCCACGGTCAGCTTCGACCGCCTGTCCCAGAACATCTCGACTCCCGTGGCCAAGCAGCTGGTGTCCACCGCGCAGTCGGCCGGCGGTCCCCACCTGCAGGTGGCCGTGGCCGGGCTGGTGGCCGAAGCGGCCGACAAACAGTCGTTCGGCGGTACGGGCCTGGGTGTCATCCTCGCCGGCATCGTCTTGTTTCTGGTGTTCGGCTCGCTCTTCGCCATGGCCCTCCCCCTGTTGTCAGCACTCGCCTCCCTGGGCACGGCCATCGGGCTCATCGGGCTGCTCAGCCACCTGTTGAAGATGCCGGTGTTCTCCAGCGAGCTGGTGCTGCTCATCGGGCTCGGCGTCGGAGTCGATTACGCCCTGTTCATCGTCACCCGGCACCGGCAGGGCCTGATCGCCGGGCGTGACGTCGAGTCGTCCATCGTCAACGCCGTCAACACCTCGGGGCGAGCCGTCATGTTCGCCGGGATCATCGTGTGCATCGCCCTCCTCGGCATGTTCGCCCTCGGTGTCTCCTTCCTCTACGGGTTGGCCATCGCGGCCGCCATCGGCGTGCTGTTCACGATGTTGGCGGCCCTCACCCTGTTACCGGCCTTCCTCGGGTTCATCGGCCCACGGGTGCTTAGCAGGAAACAGAAGAAGGACCTGGCCGCCAACGGCCCCAAGGTGATCGGCACGGGCACGAAGGGCTTCTGGCCCACGTGGGCGGCGTTCATCCAGAGGCGGCCCATCGTTCCTGCCCTAGTGGCCTTCGCGGTGGTGGTACTAGTTGCCCTGCCGTTCTTCTCGCTCCGCCTCGGCTCCTCCGACCAGGGCAACGACCCGACGGGAACCACCACCCGCCAGGCGTACGACATGTTGGCCCAAGGATTCGGTCCCGGGTTCAACGGGCCGCTGTTGCTGGTGGCCCAGAACGACGGTCCGGCCGACCAGCAGACCCTCGGGAAGCTGGTCGACGCGGTGAAGGCACAGCCCGGGGTGGTCAGCGCATTCGAAGCCCCCTCCTTCCCGACCAAGGACGGCAAGACGGTCACGCTCATCACGGCCTACCCCACCACCTCGCCCGAGGCGTCCCAGACCACCTCGCTCATCGACCATCTGAGGCAGGTCACCATCCCCGAGGTGGTTTCAGGCACCGGTGTCAACGTCGACGTAGGTGGCAATACCGCCATCTTCGTCGACTTCGCCCGCGTGCTCTCGTCCAAGCTGCCGTTGTTCATCGGGTTGGTGGTGATTCTCTCGTTCCTCCTCCTCGCCATCGTGTTCCGGAGCCTGATCATCCCGCTCACCGCCGCGGTCATGAACCTCCTCTCCATCGGGGCGGCCTTCGGCGTGCTGGTGGCGGTCTTCCAGTGGGGGTGGCTGGGATCGGTGTTCCAGGTTGGGGGGCCGGGCCCGGTCGAGGCGTTCCTTCCCGTGATGTTGTTCGCCATCCTGTTCGGACTGTCCATGGACTATGAGGTCTTCCTCGTCTCCCGCATTCAAGAGGAGTATCTCAAGACCGGTGACAACGCCACCGCCGTCCGCCAGGGGCTGGCTGCCACCGGCAAGACCATCACCGCCGCCGCCCTGATCATGATCCTGGTGTTCGGGTCGTTCATTTTGGGTGGCGAACGGGTCATCAAGGAGTTCGGGCTGGGTCTCGCGGCCGGCATCCTGATGGACGCCCTGCTCATCCGCATGGCCATCGTCCCGGCCCTGATGTTCTTCTTCGGCAAGGCCAACTGGTGGTTCCCCGACTGGCTCGACCGCATCCTGCCGCGTCTCGCCGTCGACCCCGATCTGCCCCCGGCGGGCACCCGTCCCGAGGGACCGGCGCCCGAGCCCGAGCACGAGCGCGAGCCGGTGCCGGTGTGACGTCGGTCCCGACCCCGGCCGCGCTCCCTTGACAATCAGGGCCGGGCGAGTCTTAGCTTCACCCAGGAGCCAACCACGCAGGGCCTGACCACCCAGGGCCTGGGAACCGAGCATTGGGGGATCACATGTCCGACTTCGTCATGACCATCGGGGGAGACACGGTGCCGGCGGCCGAATCGTTCGGGGTGGTCAATCCGGCCAACGGCGAGGTGTTTGCCCACGCCCCCGAGTGCAGCCGCCAGCAGCTCGATGCCGCCTTCGACGCCGCCGCCAAGGCGCAGCGGGACTGGAGGTCCGACGAAGGCCTCCGGCGCCAGACCCTCCTGAAGATGGCCGACGTGCTGCTGGCCTCGGGAGCCGAGCTGGCCCCGGTGCTCACCGCCGAGCAGGGCAAGCCGCTCGGCGACGCCAACATCGAGGTGTTCGCCGCCGCCATCTGGTGCCAGTACTTCGCCAACCTCGAGACACCGCCCCAGGTCATCCAAGACGATGCCGAGGCCCTGGTCGAGGTGGTTCGCCGTCCGGTGGGCGTGGTCGCCGCCATCACCCCGTGGAACTTCCCGCTCACCCTGGCCTTCTGGAAGATCGCTCCGGCCTTACTGGCCGGAAACACCATGGTCCTCAAGCCCTCGCCCTTCACCCCCCTGGCCACCATGAAGGTGGTCGAGATCCTGCGGGACGTGATGCCCCCGGGTGTAGTCAACGTGGTCAGCGGCGGCGACGAGCTGGGGGCGTGGATGACCGGCCACCCGGTGCCGCGAAAGGTCAGCTTCACCGGCTCCATCGAGACCGGGAAGAAGGTGGCCGTGTCGGCCGCACCCGACCTCAAGCGGGTCACCCTCGAGCTGGGGGGCAACGACCCGGCCATCGTCCTCGACGATGCCGACCCGGCCGTCGTGAGCAAGGCCATCTTCGCCGGCGCCTTCAACAACAACGGCCAGGTGTGCTCGGCCATCAAGCGGGTCTACGTCCCTGAGGCGCTGTACGACGACGTGGTCGGGGGGTTGGTTGCCCAGGCGTCGGCGGTCAAGGTGGGGGACGGAACCGAGCCGGACTCCAAACTGGGCCCCATCAACAACGCGCCGCAATTCGAGCGGGTCAAGGAGCTGGTGGGCGACGCGCTGTCCCACGGGGCCCGAGCCGCGGTGGGCGGCCATGCCATGGACCGTCCGGGCTACTTCTTCGAGCCGACCATCCTGACCGGGCTGTCCGACGGCACCCGCATCGTCGACGAGGAGCAGTTCGGCCCGGCGCTGCCGGTGATCTCCTACCGTGACCTGGACGACGCCGTGGAGCGGGCCAATGCCACCCACTTCGGACTGTCCGGCTCGGTGTGGAGCGCCGACAGCGATCGGGCTGCCGACATCGCCGGCCGATTGGAGTGCGGGACGGCGTGGGTCAACACCCATCTCGCCCTCGCCCCGCAGCAACCCTTCGGAGGGTTCAAGTGGAGCGGGGTGGGGGTCGAAAACGGGCCCTGGGGCCTGGCCGAGTTCAGCGAGATCCAGGTGGTCCACCGCTCCAAGAGCACCGACGGCCTCAACATCACCACCGGAGGGCTCGTCTCCTAGCATTCCCCGTGGGCTTCTGACCGAGCAACTGGTCGGGCGTGAACGATCCGCCCGGATACTTCGATAGTCTAACTATGTGACCCCCAAAGCAACTGTGGCGCCCTCGACCGACGTCGGCGAACGCCAGAACCCGGGCCGGACAGCCGCCTGGCTGGCCAAGCAGGTGGAGATCGGCCTGGCCACCGCCGAGCTCTCCCTGCCCCAATACCGGGTGCTCGGCCTCCTCGACGAGAGCTCCGCGGTCTCCTCCGACCTGGCCGAACGGCTGGCCGTGCGACCCCCCAGCGTCACCGCCATCGTCGACGGGCTGGTCGCCCGCGGCCTGGTCGAGCGGCGCACCGTGGTGTCCGATCGCCGCCAGGTGGACCACATCCTGACCAACAGCGGTCGGCACGCCCTCGACACCGCCGACGCTGCCGTCACCGCCCGGCTGCACGAGATCGCCGGGTGTCTGGGCGATGATGTCGAGGCGGCGCGGGCCTTCGACGGCCTGGCGGTCTGGAGACGAGCCTTCGGCGCCTACCGACTCAGCCGGATGGCCAAGCAATGAGGGTCCCCACCCTTCGGCCCCGGCCGCCGGAAACGGTCGAGCAGGGAAGCGCGTTCATCCCCATCGACGAGGTGGCCCGCAACGAGGCGCCCCGAGCCACCATCGACCCGGACAAGTCGCTGTCGTGGTTGCGCCGGGCCCTGCCCATCATGGGCGCCCACAAGGGGATCTTCATCACCTCGTTAGTGGCCTCGTTCGTGGGGCTGGTCCTGCAGGTCCTGGTGCCCAACCTGTTGAACCACGCCATCACCAACTCGATCCAAAGCCACACCGTCCCCCTCAGCCATTACGTCTGGCTGATCGTCGGGATCGGGCTGGTCGGCGGGGTCGCCGGCTACATCTCCCGTCTGTTCCTCTTCGAGACGGCGTACGACATCGAGTACGACCTACGGAACATCATCTACGAACACCTCACCAAGATGTCGTTCTCCTTCTACGACCGCGTGCAGTCCGGACAACTCATCTCGCGGGCCAACTCGGACATCCGGTCAGTCCAGATGTACATGACCTTCGCCCCGTCCATCCTGGTTCAGTGCTCCATCGCCATTGTGGCCTTCGGCTTCATGTTGTCCATCGACGTGCCCCTGGCCTTCATCGCTATGGCCACCATGCCCTTCGTATACCTGGCCGGCGTGAAGATGCGGAAGTCGATGTTCCCGGTGTCGTGGCTCATCCAATCGCGGCTGGCCGACGTGGCCACCATCGTCGACGAGAACGTCAACGGCGTGCGGGTGGTCAAGTCCTTCGCCGCCGAGCAGCAGCAGCTCCGCTCGCTGTCCGGGGCGGCCGACAAGCTGCGGTGGAGCTACATCAAAGACGCCGACCTCCGGGCCCGCTTCTCCCCTCTGGTCCAGAACCTGCCCCAGGTGGGGCTGGCCCTCGTCCTGCTGTTCGGCGGGTACATGGTCATCCACGGCGGACTGGGCATCGGGGCCATCCTGGCCTTCAACGCCTATCTGCTGATGCTCCAGGCCCCGTTCATGATGCTGGGCATGCTGATCATGATGGGCCAGAGGGCGGCGGCCTCGGCCGACCGCATCTACGAGATCATCGACGAGCAGCCGACGGTCACCGACAAGCCCGACGCGGTCGACCTGACCGACTGCAAGGGCGACGTCCGCTTCCGGCACGTCGACTTCGCCTACTCGGCTGACGCCGAACAGTTGGTGCTGGCCGACTTCGACCTGCACATCACCCCGGGCGAGACGGTGGCCCTGGTCGGTCGGACCGGCGCCGGCAAGTCGACGGTGGCCCGCCTGTTGACCCGCTTCTACGACGTCAAGCACGGATCCATCCGCATCGACGGCCACGATGTGCGGGATCTGACCCTGGCCAGCCTGCGGGCCAACGTCGGGGTGGTGCTGGACGAGCCCTTCCTGTTCTCCGCCTCGGTGCGCGAGAACATCGCCTACGGCAAGCCGACCGCCACTCTCGACGAGGTGGAAGCCGCAGCAAAGGCAGCCGGCGCTCACGAGTTCATCACCCACCTGGCCGACGGTTACGACACGGTCGTCGGCGAGCGGGGCTACACCCTTTCTGGCGGGCAACGGCAGCGGATTGCCATCGCCCGGACCCTGCTGGTCAACCCGCCCATCATGGTGCTCGACGACGCCACCAGCGCCATCGACGTCCAGGTCGAACAGCGGATCCATGCCGGACTGCGGGTCCAGATGGAGGGCCGGACCACCCTGATCATCGCCCACCGGTTGTCCACCATCTCGCTGGCCGATCGGGTGGTCCTGTTGGATCAGCACAAGATCGTGGCCGACGGGACCCACGCCGAACTGCTCGAGACCACTCCTCTCTACGCCGAGGTGCTGGCACAGGCCGGTGAGTACGAACTGGAGGCCGACGCCGAGGAGGCCGCACAGGAGTCGGCGCTGGGCGCCGGCGACCCACCGGACGAGCCCGACGGCCAGCCGCTGCGGGATCTGCTCGATTCGGTGCGCGGCGGAGGCCGGCCATGATGTTCGGCGGAGGTGGCGGTGGGGGCTTCGGTGGCCCCGGAGGAGCGCAAGCTTCGGCTGCCTCCGGTCTGCCGTTCGCCGGCATCCCCCACGAGCTCCAGGACGGGGTGGACAAGCTGCTGGCCGTCGAGCCGGAGTATGCGGAGCCGGATATCGTCTTCAGCCAAAACAGCTCCGAGAGCGAGCTCAAGCGGCTCAGCCTGTGGCGGTTGCTGACCAAGTACCCGGGCATGCTGACCCTGGCGGGGGTCCTGGTGGTGGTCATCGCCGTGGCCTCCCAGGTCGGGCCCACACTCACCGAGTACGCCATCAACAACGGGATGACCAAGGGCCACTTCAGCTTCGCCGTGGTGGTGGGCGCGGCCATCGCCTACCTGTTCTTCGTCGTCCTCACCGCCCTGAGCCAACGGTTCCAGGTCCAGGTCACCGGTCGTTTGGCCGCGTGGGTGATGAACGACCTCCGGGTCAAGGTCTTCGCCCATCTTCAGCGCCTCTCGCTCGGCTTCTTCACTGAGGAGAAGGCCGGCGTGGTCATGAGCAGGATGACCAGTGACATCGAGAACCTCCAGCAGCTGCTCCAGGACGGGCTGTCCCAGCTGGCCATCCAGGGGCTGACCATGGTGGTAATCACCGTCATCCTGTTCGCCACCAATGTCCGGCTGGCCTTCATCACCGTCGTGCTGATCGTGCCGGCCCTGGTTGCTGCCTCGGTGTGGTTCAGGCGGGCCTCGGAGCGCGGCTACGACCGGGTGCGCGACGGCATCGCCAACGTGCTGGCCGACCTGTCCGAGAGCCTGCACGGCGTCCGCATTGTGACCGCCCACAACCGGCAGCGCCACAACGTGATCCACCATCGCAACGTGGTCGGCGACTACCGGGACGCCAACAACTACACCGCCCGGGTCAACGCCATCTACGGCCCCGGCACCCAGCTGCTGGGCGTCCTCGGCCAGGCCGTCCTGCTGGCCGTCGGCGGCTCCATGGTGGTCAACCACACCCTGTCCATCGGCGCCCTGGTGGCCTTTTTCTTGTACCTCAACCGGTTCCTCCAGCCCATCCAGCTGCTGGTCCAGCAGTACAACACCTACCAGCAGGGTCAGGCTTCGGTGAACAAGCTGCGGGCCCTGGTGGACACCGAGCCCGAGGTCCGAGAAGCACCCGAAGCGGTGGAGCTCCCGCCGATCGAAGGCGAGATCGTCTTCGACCACCTCTCCTTCGGCTACGACCCCGACCGGCTGGTCATCGAGGACGTGGACCTGACCGTCCACCCCGGGGAGACGGTGGCCTTCGTCGGGCCCACCGGGGCCGGCAAGTCGACCCTGGCCAAGTTGGTCACCCGCTTCTACGACCCCACGGTGGGCCGGGTGCTCATCGACGGGTACGACCTGCGCACGGTGACCATGCACTCCCTGCGCAGCCAGCTGGGGGTGGTTCCCCAGGAACCCTTCCTGTTCGCGGGGACCATCGGGGACAACATCGCCTTCGCCCGACCGTCGGCCAGCGACGCCGAGATCCACGAGGCGATCGACAAGGTCGGGCTCACCGATGTCGTCGACCGGATGCCCGACGGGCTGGACACGGTGGTCCACGAGCGGGGACAGACCCTGTCCTCCGGCGAGCGCCAGCTCCTCGCCCTGGCCCGGGCCTTCCTCGCCCATCCGCGGGTGCTGGTCCTCGACGAGGCCACCTCCAACCTCGACCTCCAGTCAGAGACGAAGATCGAGAGCGCCCTCGACGTCCTCCTCGAGAACCGCACCGCCATCCTCATCGCCCACCGGCTGTCCACCGCCATGAGGGCCGATCGCATCGTGGTCGTCGACCTGGGACGGATCATCGAGGTCGGCACCCACGACCAGCTGGTGGCAGCAGGCGGCCGCTATGCCGAGATGTACGCCACCTGGGTACGCCAGTCCGACGTGGCCGAGCACGCGCCGGCCGGACAGGACAACTGAGGAACTCCTCAGGACCTGCTCCGACGCCATGTGCTCGCCGCATTGGACGACTTCAGGCTCACACTTGCGATACGTATCGTCCTGGAGGCTGAGCTATGTTGACGAGTCTGTACTGGGCGAGAAGCTGAGTCGAGGGGACGAAGTGAATTGCAGAGCTAAGGGCGGTCCCATCATTTTTGGGTTGGTTGCGCTCGTAGTTCTCTCATCCGTCAGCCTCACATCGACGATCCCAGCAGGTGCAGCGTCAACAGCTCCCCTCCCCGATCGCATGGCGTATCTCGGGAGTCCAGTGTTCTACGACTCGTCTTTCGCCGTCATCCCCGGTTCGACCGTGAGCCTGCACTGGTCCGGAGGTTCTACGTCACTGGTCGGGTCCGGTGTGCACTTCATCGTCACATCGTCGGTCCCCAGCTTCTCCTCTTCCTCGGTGGTGAACTGGCCCGCCCACACATCACCCGCTCCCAAGTGGACTGGCACAGGCTGGGTCACCACAGCGACGGCTGTGAGCGTGGCCATTCCGGCGCCCGCGGCACCCGGGACTGAGTACCAGGTCGCCATCCAAGCGTGCGCCCCGACCTATTGCACCACGCCGAAAAGCACATCGCTCAACGTCCCACCGTCCCCCACGACGTGGACCATGCAGCCGTACGGCACCGCCTTCTCCAAAGCGGCCACCTTCGGTGTACCCGCTCTTGTCTCGCCGTTCGCCATCACGTTCATGTCTTCCGACAACTCGATCTGGAACGCCAGCGAGTTCAGCCACGACGTCATCGGGATCCCGAGCACCGCCAAGAAGGCGCAGGTGTTCCCGGTCACCTCTCCGGCTGGGGCGCAGAGCATCTTCCAGGCGCCGTTCACCAAGTGCAGCGCCACCAAGTGCAGCCGCAGCTCTTCCAGCGCCCTCAGCGAGCAAGTGACCACGTCCAACGGATGGGTCTGGATGACGTTCGGGGGCTGGCGGGTCTACGCCAACGGTCAGCGGGACGCCGGCAAGGGCGGCGGCCAGCCTAAGGCTGTCACACAGCAGAAGATGCCCCCGAACCACTCGGAGGTGGTGGCCTTCGACCCAGCCACCAAGCGGTTCTGCACCTATCTCGTGCCCGGCAACAATACCCAGGTGGCGGGTATTGCGGCGGTCGGTACTCCACTCCACACTCAGATCTGGTTCGTGGCGTCGGACGGCCCGAGTGGGGAGGGATCGCTCGACGAGTTCAATCCGTCCACCATCGGGGGAGGCTGCAATGGCCGAACGGACAGGGACTATGAGCTTCCTGCATCCGTCAAACGCCTATCCTGGCCGAGCTCGGGAGCGCAGTGGCCCGCCCAGCTTGCCGTCGATCCGTCATCCACGACCGTTTGGATCAGCAACTTCAACCCCTATACGGTCAACGGGACGGTCTATTCCGGGGTCGACCGAGTCGACATCTCTGATCCCGCCCATCCGAGGTTCGTGCAGCGGTACCTGTACCCAACCGTGAACCTCTCCAGCTTCTTCGGGGCAAAGCCGTGGGACATCGTCGCTCCACCCAACTCGGACTACGTGTATGCGGCAGACAACGGCGACGCGGAGATTGTACGGATCAACAAGGTGACCAACCAGTTGCAGGAAGTCCCCATCCCGTTGACCACGGACCTCGAGAACGTCTTCGGGTTGGCCATCTCGTCGGGGAGGCTCTACTTCACGCTGGCAAATGACTACACCTTGAGCTTCGGGAAGGGGTCGGCGTTCGGGTACCTGGACCTGTCCTCATGGCCGGCTGATGGTTCGCCCACCACCGGCGTTATCTACACAGGGCTGCCCCACCTCACCGATCCCCGATCGACGGCGGACTACCGGGCCATCGCCGCCGGCCCGACCGGCCAGGTCGCTCTGACTGATCTACACGGTCTGATCCGCCTCACGCCCAAAAGCAGTCACTAGCTTGCCATTCGGCGTTCGCCCTCCGTGGGTCACGCCTTCCTTCAAGGGGAGCTTTGCAGCCTTGGCGTCCACATTGCCTATCTGATCGAGCAGGGCACGGATCCGGCAGTCATCGCCGACCCCCTCGTGGTAGAGGTGGGCATCCCGCCCTCAGCTGAAGCGGGGGCGACGATCGGCCCAGGGGCACGCTGCCTCGAGCTGGGCGGCCACCCGGATCAGCTGGGCCTCCCGCCAGGGCCCGGCCACGATCTGCACACCCACCGGCAGCCCTGACCCGGCCATGTGCAATGGCAGGCTGACCGCCGGTTGGCCGGTGATGTTGAACACGGCAGTGAACGCGGCCATGGCCACCACCTCCATCACCGGTCCCGCCTCGCGGTGCACCGCCTCGAGGAGCCCGACCGCCGGCGGCTCGATGGTCAGGGTGGGGGTGACAAAGAGGTCGAACTCGCGGTCGAAGCGGGCCACGATGTCCCGGGTCATCCGGTGCAGCTGATTGAGCGAACGAATGAGGGTGAGGCTGTCCACCGCCTCACCGGCGGCGTGACCGGCTTGGTTGTGCGGCTCCACCCGGTCCCAGTCGATGTCGGCCAGATCACCCAGGCCGGCGTTGACCACATGGAGGAACGGTGCCAGGGCGGCCGGGTCGAAGATGTCGGCCTCCAGCCTCGATACGTGGTGACCGGCCGCCTCCAGCAGGCGCGCCGCCAGGTCCACCGCGGCCACCGGCTCGGGAGCCACCGGAAGGCCCAGGGCGGACACCGTGCACACCGCCACCCGGAGGTGGCCCGGGTCGGCATCCACCTCGGCCAGAAAAGGACGCTCGGGCCGGGGGGCGTTCCACCAGGCATAGGGGTCGGGGGCGCTGATCACGTCGAGGATGGCGGCAGCATCGGCGACGGTTCGGGTGAGTGCTCCCTGGGTGGACATGCCCTGCCAGCCCGGGACGGTGGACGCCACCCGGCCACGGCTCGGCTTGAGGCCGACCAGGCCACAGCAGGAGGCAGGGATCCGGATCGAGCCACCGCCATCGCTGGCATGGGCCGCCGGGAACATCCCGGCCGCCACCGCCGAACCCGCTCCCCCGCTCGAACCACCCGATGTGTGCGAGGTGTCCCAGGGGTTGCGAGTCACTCCGAACCGATCGTTCTCGGTCACGGTGATCGAGCCGAACTCGGGAGTGTTGGTGCGACCGCACAGCACGAACCCGGCGGCGACCAGGGCGTCGGCCACCGGCTCGCTCACCGCGCTGGGCCCGTCGGGGGCGCCTCGTGATCCGTGTGTCACCGGTTGGCCGGCCACCGGCAGGAGGTCCTTGATCGGGAGCGGCACCCCGGCAAAGGGAGGAATGGGCTCGGACCCACCGGCGATGCGCTCACCCAACTCGACTGCCTGGGCCCGGGCATCCTCGTCGTTGCGCCAGATGACCGCGTTGAGTTCGGGGTTGCGGGCATCCACCCGGGCCAGACAGTCGTCGAGGACCTCGAGCGGGCTCGCCTCCCTGGTTCGGATGGCGGCGGCGACGTCCAGGGCAGAGGCATACTCGTCCATCAGGCCAGGCTAGGCATCCCACCGGTCCCGGCGCTCGGCGCTCGGCCAGCCCCCGGTGGACACCGTGGGCACCGGCTCGGTCGCCTGATCACGACGCCCACAGCCGGTCACGCAGTCCCGACGCCCGGCTCACCGGGCGGGCGATGGCCGCTCGCAGCGAGGCCTCGCTCCCCACGACGGTCAATCGCCTCCGGGCTCGGGTCACACCGGTGTAGAGAAGCTCCCGCGTGAGGATCGGGGAGCCGGCATCGGGCAGCGAGACGATCGCATGGTCGAACTCCGACCCCTGGCTCTTGTGGATGGTCATGGCCCACCAGGTCTCCACCCGGTCGAGACGCGACGGTGCCAGGACACGGATGCCGCCCTCGTCCCCGAAGGCCACCTCCATGCCCGGGTCACCGGCCACCACCACACCCACATCCCCGTTGAAGACGCGGTTGACCCCGTCGTTGGCCGTCACCATCACCGGTCGGCCGACGTGCCAGCGCCGGGAGGGACCGAAGGCCGGCACGGCTGCGGCCACCGCCGACTCGACGCGCTCGGTCCAGTCGTTTACCCCTCCCGGGCCGCGCCGGGTGGCGGCCAGCACCTTGACCCGATTGGCCGCGGCCAGCGCGGCGACGGCATCTCCGGACAGGGCCGCGGAGACCATCTCCACACCGGCCACCACCACCTCGGTGCGGAGCCCACCCATCGCGTCCCGGTCATCGGGATCGATCCACTGGACATCGGCCGATCCCCCGTCGAGAAGAGAGATGGCCCTCTCGGCGTCGCCGGTGCGGACGGACTCCGCCAGTGCGGCGATGGTCGAATCCTCATCGAAGCGGTGCATGTGTCGGAGCACGGTGACCCGGCCGTCCAGTACCGGGGCGGCGGCGAGGGTGGTGGCGAGCGTGTCGGTGTGGGCCGGGCCGCCGACGTCGGCTACGGCGCCGGCCGGACCGACGATGTCGCTCATCACCGTGCCCGCTTCGATGCTGGCCAACTGGAACGGGTCCCCCACCAGCACCAGCCGGGCCTCGGGTCTGACCGCGTCGAGCAGCTTGGCCATCAGGGGGAGCGAGACCATCGAGGTCTCGTCGATGACCACCAGATCGTGGGGCAGCGGGTGGTGGCCGTCGTGACGGAATCGGGTCCGGTCCTTCCACCCCAGCAGGGTGTGGACGGTGGTCGGATCGGAGGCGGTCACCGCGTCGGCCAGGGCGGAGGTGACCACGCCGGCATCGCCCAGGGCGCGCACCTCCGCCTGGACCGCCTCGCCCATCCGGGCGGCGGCCTTCCCGGTCGGGGCGGCCAGAGCCACCTGCAGGTCGTGCCCGCCGGCCTCGGCCACCAGATGGGCGGCAACCAGCAGGCGGGCCACGGTGTGGGTCTTTCCGGTCCCCGGTCCCCCGGCGATGATGGAAACGCCCGGGCGCATGCCCCGGCGGGCGGCCATCCGTTGGAGGTCGGGGCGGGCGCCGCTGCCCTCGCCGAACAGGACATCGAGCGTTGTCTCGATCGCGGCCCGGCGCTCATCGGGGTCTTCGGCGGGGCCGGCGGCGGGGCCGACCGCCCGCCGGGCCAGGTCACCGGCCACGGCCACCTCGTAGTGCCAGTAGCGCTGCAGGTACAGCTGGCCCCCATCCCACACCAGTGGCCGCACCGGTTCCCCTCCGGCGTCCGCCGGAGTGGCCACCACCGGGGATCCCTCGAGGGCGGTGGCCCACTCGGAGACGGTCGGCCACGGCAGCGCCGGCATCGGTAGGCCGTGGTCATCGCTGACCGCCGCCTGCAAGCGGTCAGGATCCAGCCCCACTCGGACGTGACCGAATCGTGGGGCCCGGGCGGCGATAGCCAGGGCCAGGATCACTTCGTCGGTGACGTCGGGCTGCAGGCGTCGGACGGTGGACGCCAGCTGCACCTCGTACGAATCGAACATCCCAGCGTCGACGAACGGGGCCAGCACGCTCACCCGGTCCGGCAGGTCGAACCGACGCGGTGGCGCGCCGTCGACGGTCACGGGGCCGGCGGTCACGGGGCCGCGGGTCACACCGCCGGCCTCGCCGCCATGCGACCGTCGAGCAGATCACTGAGCTCGACCACCAGGGCGGGGGGGACGGCCCACGCGAACACGCCGTTCCGGTCGTCGGTGGCAGGGTCCGCCTCCACACCGACCATGCCCCGAAGGAAGAGATAGACGGCACCACCCAGGTGCGACGCCGGCCAGTATCCGGGGAGCCTCCACCGTAGATAGCGGTGAAGGGCTACCGAGTAGAGCAGGGCCTGCAGTGGATAGTCGTGCTCAGCCATGGCCGCGGCCAGCCGTGAGGGGTGGTAATCGGTGGATCGGGCCGGCGCCCCTTGTCGGTGCAGCGCGTTGGTCTTGTAATCGGCCACCACGAACCGCTGGTTCCCCGGCTCTGCCCCGACGCGCATCACCAGATCGATCGAGCCGGTCAGATGGCCGGCCAGGCTCAGGTCGATGTCGCCCCCGGCCAGACGGGCCGCCCACGCCTCGAGGGGGTGGTCGGTAGACAGGTGGTCGAGCACCAACCGGCCGATGTCGCTCACCTCGCCCGGCAGTCCCGAATCGGCCAAGCGGAGGTCGAAGGACACCTCGTTGAGACGGTCGGAGGCGGCGATGTCGGCCAGTCGGAGGTCGTCGCACAACGGGCCGAGCGGCGTGCCGATGGCATCGGTGAGCCCATCGATGAGCAGACGACGACCGTCCTCGCCGACGCGCCCTGACCACGGCGGGGGGGTGAGGTCCACGGCACGCCAGGCAAGCTCCCGATCGATGGCGGTGCCGAGCGCCTCGTCGAGGTGGCCGTCGCCGAAGTCGACCGATTCCAGAACGGAGTGGACCAAGGTGCCGAAGGTGGCCCCGGCCGGCAAGGCGCAGAGAGGAGTGGCCACCGCCACCGGTGACCCGTCACCATCGCGATCGGTGGCCTCGCCCGCCGGCGGATCGGTCCCATCACCGAGCGCCGGTTCATCGTCATCCTGCTCGTCGGTGGCCCCCCGGTCCGACATCGAGGGATCGTAAGGATCGACCGTGGCCGCAGTGGCCTCGTGCACGATGGCGGAGAACGACCACCGCTTCTTCGACCGATCGGGGACGGTGTCGAATCGGGCGACGGTCAATGGAGGGGGGTCCCCCCGCTGGGTGCTGTCGACCCACCGGTGGAGTTGTTCGGGTTGTGGCCCGACGGGTTCGACGGCGATGGCCCCCTTTGCGACGTCGACCACCGCCCGGAGCCTGGCCACCATCTCCCGGTCGCCGGGGATCGGCACCTGGTTCGCCCCGAAGAGATCAGGGTCGATCGCGCCGTCGTTGCGGGCGAAGAGGACGCGGGCCAGGGCGGTCATGTTGCTCCGATCCGCGTTCGCCCACCACACGATGGTCTGGTGGGCAGCCCGGGTCAGGGCGACATAGAGGAGCCGGAGCCGCTCGCCGGTCGACTCGGCAAGGGCCATCGATGTCCGGGATTCGCCGGCGGAGGCATCGGGCCAATCCTTGCCACCGGTCAGGTCGAACGTGCGCCGGCCCGTTGTCGGGTCCATGTACAGCACGGGCTCGTAGTTGCGGGGCGGATGCCACGAGGTGGGGAGGCAGACGATCGGGAACTCGAGCCCCTTGGCCGTCCACACCGTCATCACCTGGACGGCTTCGGCCTCGGTCTCGATGCGACGGGCGGCGACATCACTGCCGACCTCACTGTCGGCATCGTCGTCGGGCTCAGCATCGAGCACCGAGAGCATGCCGGCCACCCCGCTCCGTCCGGTCGGGGTGGCACCGTGGAGCAGCTCGCCCACGTGGTCGAGGTCGGTCACGTTGCGGTCGCCGCCCGGGCCGCGGAGGACCCGCGGAACCACACCGCTCTCCGACCAGACCCGGGTGAGCACATCGGCCACCGTGTGAGTGGCCAGCATCTCTGACCACTGGCGCAACTGCTCTTGGAGGTCGACCAGTACGGCATCCGATGCCGAGGCCACCTCCTCGACGCCCCATCCGACGAACCACGACAGCGCGAACATCCGTACCCGCCTGGGATCGGACGGTCGGCCCATCGCTTCCAACAACCATCGCAGCTGGTCGGCGGCCGACGACTCCAGCACGCTGCCGCCACGGGCCACCACCGCCGGGACACCCTGGTCGAGCAAGGCGGCTTGCACCCGGGCCGCGGCCGCGTGGGTGTCCACCAGCACCGCCACATCGGGGGGCCGCACCGATCGGGTGGGATCGCCCACCCCAGCGGTCGGGATGCAGGCATGCTCGAGCAGGTCGCGGATACATCCGACCAGGTCAGCGTCGATCGCCTCCTGGGCCGATGCGGTGATGACCAGGTCGTGATTCTTCTTGTGCCGGAGGATCTCGTCGCCAATGGCCAGGCGGAGGGACAGGGCCGGTAGCGCCGACCCCTCGGCATCAAGCAGTCGACGGTCCCGATGGGCGCGGGTGGCGGTGACCGGAACGAACGGGATGTCGGCATCCCCGAACGTCGCCCCCTCCAGTAGCGCAGCCAGACCGTCGACCATGGCCCCGTCCGATCTCCAGTTGGTGACCAAGGAGCGGCGCGCCGTATGGTCGTCACCCACCGCCTTCAGGTAGGTGTGCACGTCGGCGCCCCGGAAGCTGTAGATGGATTGCTTCGGATCCCCCACCAGCACCAGGACCGTGTCCGAACCGGGGTGGTCGAAGAGCTTCGAGAAGATGTCCCACTGCACTCGGTCGGTGTCCTGGAACTCGTCGATGAGGGCCACCCGGAAGCGACCCCGGAGTGCCTCGACCGCGCCCACGCCGCCAGGGCTGTACAACGCGTCGCGCAACTGGGAGAGGACGTCATCGAAGCTCAACGTGCCGAGCTCGCGCCGGCGCTCGGCGACGGCGCGGACCGAGCGGTCCACCAATTCGACCAGGATCTGTTGGGCCTCGGTGGCACCGGACTGCCCCGTCTTCGGGACAAGATCGAGATCGGGCTGCTCGGCGGCGACCCTGGTGGCCTGTCGGAGGGCATAGGGGGTGGGCAGGGCCCCGATCGGATACCCCTCCACGGCGGCGCAGGTGAGGGTGTCGGCACACGCCTCGGCGATGAGCTCGGTGCTGTCGTCGGTAAGCCGGAGGATCGGGTCGGCCCCCGCCGCGGCGCCGAGCGCGCTCCTCATCTGGGTGGCGAACCCGTGGATGGTGGTGATCGTGGCGGAATCGAATTCGGTGATCGCCCGGCGGAGGCGGCGGAGGCGGCCTTCCCGATCGTGGGAGGCCAGTTGGTCGAGCAGTGGGTCGTCGCCGGGCTCGGGCCACCGGTGGGCGAGATGATCGGCCGCCTCGACCAGCCGGTCCCGCACTTTGGCGCGGAGCTCGTTGGTGGCCGCCCGGGTGAAGGTGACCATGAGGAGCTCCGAGGCCGGTACATCGCCCTCGGCGATGTACCGCGTGGCCAAGGCGGCCAGGGCGAAGGTCTTGCCGGTCCCGGCACTGGCTTGAATGGCGAGCTTCCCCCGGGGGAGCTCGCCGAGGTGGTCGAAGGTGGCGTCGGCCGTCGGGGTCACGGTCACACCGCCGGTCCGGGCGGGCTCGCGGATGCCTCGCCGCCCGAGGATGCTTGGCCGCTCGGCACCGGCCTCGATGATGTCGATTTGTCGATCGTCTGATGGAGGTAGGTGGCGAACCGCCACACCCGGCCCATGCGGCCGATGGGATCGGTGGGCCGGGCAGGGATTTCCATGATGTCCTCGAAGCTGGCATCGCCGAACGCCAGCCGCACCGCGGGATGATCGCCGTCCTTCGGCGACGACGGGTAGCCGTTCCACTTTTTGGAGGGTGCGTACCCCTTGTACAGGTCGTAGGAGAAGGAGGGGAAGAGCGGAATCGGCTCGGTCATGCCCCGTCGGAAGCAGTCCACGGCCACGGCCAGGGCGGCACGGGCTCCGGCGCCCACCTCGGACATCGACGCCGACGGGACCAGGTCGGTGACGGCTGGATCGGCACTGATCCCCAGCGGCCGGCTCACGGCCAGGGATCGCCACGCCGTCGACGGGTCGGTAGACACCAGGGCCATCAGATCGAGCCACGCCGCCACCCGGTGGGAGGGCTTGACCCGCGAGTAGTAGAGGCGGGCTGGTCCCGGAGTCGTCGGGTGGAGCCGGAGCAGGACCGAGCCGACGACCCGGGTACCGTCGGGAAGCTCGGCATCGACGGCGTACGGCTCGCCGGCGACTTCCTCCATGCCCCGGAGGCGGGCCGTGTCGACCAGGGAACCCACGACGCGTTCGAGTTTGGCGAGCTCCCGGTCACCGAGCGAGCCCGGCGGCAGGGTCCCCATGGCGCGCTCCACCGCCGCCCAACGATCGGCGGTCGACCCGGACAGTCGGGCCTCCAGCAGCCTCGAGCCGATCCTCCATCCCTCCAGCCCCCCGATCTCGACCGGCAGGGTGGGCGGCGCCTTCTCCTCGGCCCTCGGGATCCGAGCCTCGAGCCGTCGCTGGAAGAAGGCCGTCGCCGGGTTGAGAAGGAAGGCGTGGAGCTCGGCCAAGTCGACGACTTCCGTGTCCACCGGCTCGAGCGGGGACGCCAGAAACACCGGAGGGGTATCGGACCGCGACCGCCGGGCGAGCGCACCCTCGAGGTCCCCACGGTCGAACCCCCACGGTTCTCCGGGCAGGTAGCGACCCACCTCGAAGCAGCGCTCGTCGAACGGTTGGCGGGGGTGGCTGATCTCGAGGCGGTGGGCCAGGGCGTCACGCCCGGCCGGTGCCACCACGCCCATCACCGCCTCGAACAGCTCGGCGGCCGCCACCGACATCGGGATCGGCTGATTGGTACGGACATCGCACCCGTCACGCACCAGGACCAGGTGGTCACCGGCGGCCAGCACCGCCTCGAGCAGCGACTCACGCATCTCCCCGCGGGGATCCCTGTCCCCGAGCTGCGGACCGACCGCAGTCAGGTCATCGCCGGCGGCCCCCGACGATCCGAATGCCGACTGGTCCATGCCGAGGAGGCAGACCACTCGGAAGGGGACCCACCGGAGCGGCCTCATCGAGGTGACGGTGATCCCGCCACGGAAGAAATCGGGTCGTCCCACCTCCGCGTTGAGGCGTTCGTCGAATACTCTCCTCACGTCGGAGAAGTTGAGCGGGGTCGGTGACGACACCCCCTCGGTGGTAGCGGCCTCGACGATGCCGGAGAGCAACCGCTCGAGGGTCTCCGTCTGCCATCCCAACTCCGGGGTGGCGGCGAAGAGGGCGCCGGCCGCCGATCGCACTCGGTCGATCCACTCGTCGATCGGTTGGCTGACCGCGGTCTGCTCGGCCAGCTCGGCCAGGTGCCACAGCACGTCGCTCAGTCGGCCGAGGGTGTCCACATCGGAGCCCTCGACCCCGTACGGAGCGGTGCCGCCAATGGCCAGGCGCAGGTCCTCGTCGAGCACCGCGGACCCGATGAGCAGTCGCTCCAGCGCGGCCCTCCAGGTGTTGGCGGCCACCGAGCCGGGTACGCCGAACCGCACCCGATGGTCCGCATCGAGCCCCCAGCGGACATTGGTGTCGGTCACCCACTCGGCGATGACGGCCAACTCGTCGTCATCGAAACCGAAGCGCTCCCGCACCGGTCCGAGGGCCACGAAGTCGAGGACCGAGGTGGCGTCGAACCTCCCGGCTACCAGCTCCATCAGGGCCGAGGTCGCGCTCAGCACCGGATTCGTGCTGGTCATCGACTGATCGGCGATGCGATACCGGAGGGATGGTGCCTGGCCATGGACCGGGGATGACCCGGGCAGCGTCGAGTGGCCCGGTTCGGCCGACCGCCCGAACACCGCTTCGATCAGGGGCGCGAACCGCTCGAGGGCTGGGCAGAGCACCACGATGTCGTCCTCGGTCAGGTCGGTACCGGGCGCGGCCAGCAGATGGAGCACTGCGTCCCGGAGCACCTCGACCTGGCGGGTGGGCCCGTAACAGGCATGGAACTGGACGGAGCGATCGGTCGCATCCACCACCAGCGAGGCCGACGGTTCGGCGTTGGCCCGGATGTCGTGCTGCAGCTGGCCGAGCAACGTGGTGACCGGGTCGTCGGCCGGGACGGTGTCCATAGGCGCATCCACCCGCGGCGCGGCGGGAACGCCACCGGCCTCTGCGTCGGCCATGAGCAGTGCCGTCTCCCGCCACAGGCGACCCCAGCTGCGCAACAAGGGGTGGTGCACGAGCTCGGCGGTCGGATCGCCGGTGCGTGGCCGGCCGCTGTCGCCCGGTGGGCTGGGGCTGGCGCGAAGCAGGGCGTCGGGGAGAAGATGGGAGGGTTCGAGCACGAAGAGGTGGACGTCCCGTCGCCTGGCCACGGCGTCGGCGATCTTGAGGAACCCGCCGCTAGGCAGCAGCGTGAAGCCGAACAGGACGATCCGACCGGGTAGATCGACCTCGAGCGTGCCGGCACCCAGTCGACCCAGAAGTTCGGGCAACAGCTCTGGCGGGCTGGGCTCACCGACCCGCTGGCGGACCGACCGCCACAGGTGCGCCTGCCAGAGGTCATGGTCGGCCAGGGGACGACCCGTCCCGTCGACGTCGATCCCCGTGGCCCACGCGCGCACCATCTCCGGGCGATGGAGGTGGTAGCGGTCGAAGAGGTCGGCCACCCGCCTGGCCCTGGGGTAGCCGGATGCCACCGAGGACTGCGCCAGCCACGCGGCCACTGCCGGGTCATCGACCGGTCGGTCGACTGCCTCCAGCACCGACCACACCAGTCGATCGATGCGCCACGGGTCGGGATCGTCCTCACCGCGACCAGCAGCGAGCACGGTACTGCGGAGTGTCCCCGGGTAGGCCCGGATGATGTTGGCGGCCACGCCGTCGCCGGACCCCGGGCCGGCGTTCCCCAACCGCCGGGCCAACTCGAGGGTCAGCCACCGGCGCATCCCATCCGACGGCACCGCCAGCCACTCCGGCGTCAGCGGGTCTGGCGGCGGCTCGGCCAACACCTCGGCCAACCGTCCGGCCAGGGCGCTGGCCCGGCCGGCCGAGTAGCGATGCATCATGATCGGGGACCCTACTCAGAGGCTGTGACCCCTGGGGGCCCCGACCAGCGAGCATCGACGCGATTCGGGCCCAGAAGTGGTATCAAAGATGCACTGTGTGCCCTACCGGGCGCCGACTCCATAGGGGGAACCATGGGACATGAACTGGCGGCTTCAAGTTACGGAGGTGGAGGGGTCCTCGTCATCGAGATCATCCTCTACTTCGTCTTCGCCTTCGGGGTCTACGGTTCGTACAAGAAGGCGGGAACCTACGGCGCTCCTGCCTGGGCCGCCTTCATCCCCATCTACAACTTCATCGTCTTGCTGAAGGTGGCCGGGAGACCAATCACCTGGGCGTGGTTCCTGTTGCTGGTCCTCATCCCCTTCATCGGCGGACTGGCCCTGTTCGTCATCTCGATCTTCATCCTCAACGACGTGTCGAAGAGCTTCGGCCACGGGGGCGCCTTCACCGTCGGACTGGTCATCCCGCTGGTGAACGTCATCTTCTGGTACGTCCTGTGGCTCGGCCCGAGTAGGTACCTAGGGCCGGCAGGACCGACCGGGACTGGCGGCACCTTCGGTGGTGGCGGGTACGGCGGAGGCTACGCCCCCCCGCCGGTGGGTGGCTATCCGCCGTCACAGACCGGCTACGCGGCCCCACCCCCGCCTCCGGCCGGGCAGGCTCCCCCGCCGCCAGGGCAGGCACCGCCCCCGATGCCCAGCTATCCGCCCGTGGATCCCGGACCGCCCCCACCCCCGGGGCAGATGCCACCACCGCAGTAGCCGCCGGGCGACCGCCCAGCGGACGTCCCGATCAGCCGGTCGGGCGCAGCCGGTCAGGAACGACCGGGGTGCGGTTCCCCGGCGGATCGATCAGCCCGGGCGGGACGGTGGCCAGGGTGTCGAGGATGGCCTCGGCCAGGGCCCGGGCCGAACCCGGGTCGAGTTCGACGGCCACCCTGGCCCCGGCACCGCGCGAGGGATTGAGCAGGTCGATGTTCAACGTGTGGTCGGCGCTGGCGTGGACCGGGTGGTCGAAGTAGACGGTGGCATCGGACACCGGGAACCAACCCTCCGCTCCCTTGCCGCTGCCGACGACGCTCACCTTGGTGGTCTGGTACGTGCACATGTCGATCCCCGATCAGTCGCTGGCCAGGTGGCGGCCGAAGAACTCCCAGATCCGCCCCCACCCCTCGGTGGCCGCCTCCGGCCGGTAGCTGGGCCGGTCGGTGGCGAAGAAGGCGTGCCCCGCCCCCTCGAAGGTGTGGAACTCGAACTCCTTGCCGGCCTTGGTGAGGATCGACTCCAGTTCGGCGACCTCATCTGGCCCGGGATACTGGTCCTCGGCCCCGAACAGACCCAGCAGGGGGCAGGAGAGGTCGGCGGCCAGGTGGGCGACGGGCCCGGCCCTGAGCGGGAGACCTTCGGGGGGGCTGTTGACGACAAAGGCGCCGTAGCAGTCGACGGCGGCATCGAGATCGAGGCTGCACGCCGACAGGAACGACTGGCGACCGCCCGAGCAGTACCCGATGGTGGCTGCCTTGCCGTTCGACGAGCCGAGTGACCGCAGATGGGCCACGGCACCACCGACGTCGCCGATCAGACGTTCATCGGGCACGCCGCCCTGGGCTCGTGCGGCGGCGGCGGCGTCGTCGGGGCTGGCACCGGGTGCCTCCCGGAAATAGAGGTTCGGGCAGATGCTCAGGTAGCCGTGGGCCGCGAACCGGCGGGTGATCTCCTTGGTGGCTTCGTCATAGCCGGGCATGTGATGGATCACCACCACTCCGCCGGTCGGAGGCCCGTCGAGGGGCTGCGCCACATAGGCCTCGATCTGGTCCCCGCCGTGTCCGGGAATCTGGGTCGTCTCTGCTCTCATCGCGTCGGACATTGCTTGGGGGCTCCTATCTGTGGTGAGGGTGCACGCCAGGGTGCCGGTTCATCGGGCAGATCAGGTCACTGGTGGAGGGCAGTCATCCGTCCGCGTCGTCGAGCTCCCGGCGGGCCTCCCGCAACCGGATGGACTTGGCCGCCCGTTCCTCGCGGAAGGCGCCGATCCGGGCCAGGGTGTCGTCGAGACGGTCCAGCAACTTCTCGTTGGCGTCGATGGCCTCGTCGAGCAGCGCACGTCGTCGGGCCGGGGACGAGTCGCCCCAGCGGTACTCGGACCGCACCCGATCGAGCACGTCGATGTCCTCGGTGTCGAGCACGACACGGACCTCGGCTAGGGAGAACCCCAACAGCTCCTGAAGCTCCCGGATCCGGGTCACCCGGGCCATGTCGGTCTGGGAGTAGAGCCGCTCGCCGCTCCCCCGGTAGCTGCTCGGACGGATGAGCCCGAGTTCCTCCCAGTAGCGGAGCGTGCGGGTGGTCAACCCGGTCAGCTTGGCCACCTCGCCGATCCGCAGGACCACCGGCGCCGGCTGGGTGGTCGCGTTCCGCGTGATCATCTGGCCTCCACCTGGGCGATCGAGCTGGCGGAGACGTCGTCGGTGGCACCGACCGGGAGTGGCTGCCGGTCCGGAGTGGCTGCCTTCTCATCCTCATCGGCGCCACCGTCCAGCTCATCGTCGGCTCCCCGGCGTCGATCCGGCTCCGTGTAGACGTACTTTCCACCGCGGAGCCACGAGGCGGCCGCCGCCAACAGGCTGGCCACGATGGCGAAGTCGAATGCCGCGTGCAGGCCGGCCCGGAACGGCGCGCTGATCAGCCCGGGGAAGAAGGCCCGTCCGGTGAGCACCTTCTGTTGGGCCAGGGGGAGCTGGGACAGGGTGTGGGCACCGATGAGGTGCTGGATCGGGTCGTAGCCGAGGAAGGCGGCGAACAGAGTGGAGACCGGTGACAGATGGGCGGTGCGTTCGGCCACGCTGACCGGCACCCCGTGGGAGACCAGTCCGTGGAGGAGATGCTGCGGCAGCGACGACAGGAGGCCGATGATGATCAGGGTGAAGAAGATCCCGATCGACAGCACCTGGGCCGAGTTCTGGAAGGTGGTGTTCATCCCCGAGCCGGCACCGCGGTGCTGGGCGGGAAGGCTGTTCATGACGCCGGCCCGGTTAGGTGCCCCGAAGGCGGCCATGGTCAGACCGGTGAAGAACAGCAGGAGGCCGAACACCCAGTAGGGGAAGTCGACCGGCAGCAGTTCGAGCAGGGCGAAGCACACTGCGGTGCCCAGCATGCCGCCGGTGGCGAAGGGGCGGGGACCGAAGCGGTCGGAGAGGATGCCCGAGATGGGTCCGGCGACCAGGAACCCGACGGTGAGGGGCACCATGGCGATGCCCGCCCACAGCGGGGTGACGCTGAACGCGTAGCCGTGCAACGGCAGCCAGATCCCCTGGAGCCAGATGATCAGCATGAACATCAGTCCACCCCGGCTCAGCGCGGCCAGAAAGCTGGCCAGCACGCCGCTGGTGAAGGCCCTGATCTTGAACAGCTGGAGGCGGAACATCGGCTCGGCGACCTTGGTCTCGATGACACAGAAGGCGACCAGCAGTGCCACGCCGATGACCAGCGCCGAGATCACCATGGGGTTGGTCCATCCCATGGGGTGCTGGCCGTAGGGCTCGATCCCGTAGGTGATCCCCACCATCACCAGCACCAGGCCAACGGCGAAGGTGATGTTCCCCGGCCAGTCGATGCGCGCCGGCTGGCGCGGGCTGGTCTCACGCAGTTTGAGGTAGCCGATGACGGTGCCGAGCAGCCCGATGGGAACGGACACCAGAAAGATCAGGCGCCAATTGATCGGGGCGAGGATGCCGCCGAGGATCAACCCGATGAACGTGCCACTGAGCGCCGCAGCCTGGTTGACCCCGAGCGCCATCCCCCGTTGGTTGCTCGGGAACACGTCGGTGAGGATGGCGGCCGAGTTGGCCATCAGCATGGCCGCGCCCACCCCTTGGAAGAGCCGCATGGTGATCAGCCAGACTGCGGCGCCGTGACCGGTCATCCAGGTGATGCTCAACAGCAGCGAGAAGAAGGTGAACACGGCGAAGCCGAGGTTGTAGGTGCGCACCCGGCCGTAGATGTCACCCATCCGACCCAGGCTGACTACCGTCACGCTGGTGACGACCAGAAAGCCGAGGATCATCCAGAGGAGGTAGAAGGTATTGCCGGGCTCCAGCGGATCGATGCCGATGCCCCGGAAGACGTCGGGAAGGGAGATCAGCACGATCGACCCGTCGATGGTCGCCATCAGCATGCCCAGCGTGGAGATGAACAGGGCCACCCACTTGTAGTTGGGCGGGAGGTCGGCCGGCGACCCGGTCAGCCTCACCTTGCGGTCGTCCTTGCCTGTCCTCACCCCGTCCAGCAGCGCCATCGCTCACCTTTGTCATCGATTACGACCACGTGAAGCTACCTTAACGTATACGTCAACGTCGTGCCCGACCTCCCACCTGCGAGATCGCCCACCAAGATTGATCCGGCCGGCCGGACAAGGGATCCCCGGTTGGTGTCACACCTTCGGGCCGGTCGGCGTCAGAGGGATATGCGAACGGAATGGGATGTGATCGTCGTCGGTGGCGGGCTGGCCGGACTGACCGCGGCGGCCACCGCGGCCCAGGGTGGCGCTCGGGTGGTGGTCCTCGAAGCCCACGGAACCGGCGGACGGGCCCGCACCACCGAGCGGGAACGGTTCACTTTCAACATGGGAGCGCACGCGCTCTATGCCGGTGGGGTCGGGGCCGGGGTGCTTCGCGCCCTCGGTGTTACCCCCCAGGGAGCGGCGCCACCGTTAGCCCGGTACCGGGCCCTGGTCGGCGAGAAGACCCACCTCCTGCCGACCGGAGCGGGGAGTCTGATGCGCACCGGTGCCGTCGGCCCCCGGGGCAAGTCTCAGTTGGTCAGGTTGCTCAGCGGGTTGCCCCGCATGAAGCCGGCCGAGCTGTCGGTGACATCGGTGGCCGAGTGGCTCGTCGGCCTGCGACTACGACCGGACGCCGAGGCCTTGGTCCGGGCCCTCATCCGCCTCGGGACCTACACCGCCGACATCGACCAGTTCAGCGCCGACGCGGCCGTCTCCCAACTGCAGCTGGCCGCCAAGGGAGGCGTCCTCTACCTCCACGGCGGATGGCAACAACTCATCGATGCCTTGGCCGGGCCACTGGACATACGCACCGGCTCCGAGGTGCTCGGGGTCGACCGGGCCGGCGACGGGGTCGAGGTGCGCACCGGGGAGAGGACCGTGACCGCCCGACAAGTGGTGCTGGCCACCGGGGGCCCGGATGCGATCCGCCGACTGCTGCCCGCCGACCCGGGGTGGGGGGACCTCGGTGAGCCGCTCACCGCCGCCTGTCTCGATGTGGGGACCAACACCATCCCCGAGGTGGGGTATGTGTTGTCCGTCGATGACCCCATCTACGTCACCGTGCAGTCCCCACCCGCCCGTCAGTGCCCCGACGGACAGGCCGTGGTGGCCGCCATCCGCTACGGGGCCCGCACTGCCGACGAGGACCGTGCCCAGCTCGAGCGGCTGGTGGCGCGGGCCGGGGTTCTGCCCGACGCGGTGGTAACCAGCCGGTTCCTGGCCCGCATGACGGTGACCGGTGCCCTCCCCCGGGCCGTCACCGGCGGACTCAGCGGTCGCCCGACGGTCGTGGACACCGGGGTGCCGGGGGTGACCATGGCCGGCGACTGGGTCGGCCCGGACGGGCTGCTGGGCGACGCCGCCCTGGCCAGCGGTCGGGCCGCGGGCCGCTTGGCCGCGCAGGAGGATCCCGGCTCTTCCACAATGGTGGCATGAGCATCGGGCCGGCACCGACCCCCACCGACGTCTTCGAACGGGAGCGGCCTCGCCTGGTCGGCCTGGCCTATCGCATGCTCGGTACGGTCACCGATGCCGAGGACGTCGTCCAAGACGCCTGGCTTCGTTGGCAGTCCGTCCGGATCGACCAACTGGAGCGACCCGAGGCGTGGCTGACCACCGTGACCACCCGGGTGGCTCTCGACCATCTCCGCTCCACTCGGCGCCGCCGCGAGACCTACGTGGGACCGTGGCTGCCCGAGCCCCTGGTGTCCCCGGCCGGGCCCGAGGATGCCGCCGTGCTGGCCGACTCGCTGCGCCTGGGATTCCTGACCGTCCTCGACCAGCTCACGCCGGTGGAGCGCGCCGTGTTCCTGCTGGCCGATGTCTTCGCCGTGCCGTTTGCCGAAATCGCGGCCACCGTCGACAAGTCGGAGGTGGCCTGCCGACAGATCGCCAGCCGCGCCCGCCGGCGGGTCCGACAACCCACCTCCGCCCGTGACCCCGACGCCGATCGCACCATCACCGACGCGTTGATGGCTGCCATCGCAGTCGGCGACATCGCCCAGGTGCTGGAGCGGTTGGCGCCTGACGTGGTGTGCGTGGCCGACGGCGGCGCCACGCGGCGGGCGGCCAGACGCCCGGTGATCGGCGCCACGCGGGTGGCCCGGCTGCTGGTCAACCTGGCCCACCGCTACCGCGGTGACATCGAGGTGCGAACGGCCTCGGTCAACGGTGACGCCGGCGCTGTCATCGTCGTCGGCGGGGAGGTCGACGTTGTCGCCGCCTTCGAGATCAGGGACCACCGGGTGGTGGCCATCCGACTGGTGCGCAACCCGAACAAGCTGGCCCATGTCGAATGCCCGGTGCCCCTGGAGTGAGGGGCGCCGGTGGTGCCCGGCGCCATGACCACCGTTGGTGAACCGAGTTCGCTTAACGTCTTGGGCGATGACCATGGGGACGTCCACCACTCGGCGGCTTCGGCCCTGGGCCGCACTTGGGGCGTTTCGGCCCTCGGCCCTCGGTGCCGCGCTGTGCCTGTTGGCCGTCGGCGGGGTGCTCGCCGGGTGCGGGAGCTCGCTCATCGGGTCGGCGACGACCACCTCCCCGACGCCGACCGGGGGGGCGGCGGCGCCCACGGCGCCCACGGCGACCACCTCGCCGCTCACCGGCGAGGTGGCGGTGGCATTCCCCGTGGTGGCATGCACGACCGCCTCCGGCGCACCGCTCGGGAGCTCGGGGTGGAAGCCCACCATCGTGTTGGCCCCCATCCCTACCGCGCTGGTGGGCACGGTGGAGTTCTACTCCGATGGCGTCCACACCGTGCTCGGCCCGAACGGATGGACGTGCGCGCAGACCCCGCCCATCCAGGGTGCCACCGGGCTGGTGGTCTATCCGCCGGGCGTGACCGATCCGTCGCTCTTCGGCAACGCGCCGGTCGGGAGTGAGGGGGTCTTCGCCACCTTCGCCATAACCGACACCCCCCATGGAGTGGCACTGGTCTGCCCGTTCTTCACCGTTCCCCAGTGGCAGCAGAGCGAGGCCCACTGCAACGGCACCAAGCCGTTCGGCGAGCAGAGCACCATGCCCACGCCGGACGTGGCATCGGTCACCGACCCGGCCGGCGTCCCCGGCAGCCTCCAGGGTTCCGGGGGGGACCACCCGGTCACCGGTGCGGTCATCTTCCCCCAGGTGATACCGGCGGTCACCGACGGGTCGAGCGTGAACATCGCCGTGGAGTCGTGCGCGCTCACCAATACCGCACTGTGCCCGACCATCCTCACCGACTTCGAGGTGAGGGAGTTTCCGGAGCCCATCGCCACCTGATCGGTACCCCGTTTTCGGCGCCGGAGTGACCCTCTCCGCCCAAATGGTCACTCCTCGTCGGTGCGTGCACACCCTCTGCGCAATCGTGGGACAGGACCGATCGCGCCGGGTAGGGTCGGCGGTGACCACCATCCGCGACTCGTTCTTGTGGAGGTGGCCGTCGACAGAGGGGCACTCGGTCGAAGCCGAAGGTTTCACCGGGGTTACAGACTCTGCAGCGTTGCCAGACGCCGCGGTTAGCTCTACTGGAGGCAGGCCATGGTGAGTGATGGGGCATCGGGGACGACATCGCCCGACGGGGATTCACACCCGCTGGATGGTCCACTGCCATTGACCGGCGACGGGCGGGGTGGCCGGTCCGGTGTGGCAGGACCATCGGGTTCCCTGTCCACGCTCGGCGCCTCGGGAGTGGCCCGGGTTTCCTCCACCGACGTGGGCGCCCATCAGCAACGGGCCCGCATGACGCGGTTGCAACGACTGGCCATGGTGCTCGTGCCGGTGGCCGCCGTTCTCATCCTGCGAGACGTCTTCGACCCTGGGGCGACGTTTCCCACCCCACACATCCCGGCGTCTCTGGTACCGCTCATGCCGGCCATGGTCCTGATCACCGTCTTGGCACTGGTGATGGTGGTTCCGCTGTTGGCCGCCGGGCGCTCGCCCCACGTCCTCTACCGGCCTGACGAGATCACCGTCGGCTTCGACGACGTGCGTGGATCGGAGGGCCTGGTAGAGGAGGTCACCAAGACACTCAACCTCTTCCTTGCCCACCAGACGTTCGCCGAGGAGATGGGCGGCTCGCCTCGCAAGGCCATCCTGTTCGAAGGGCCACCGGGGACCGGCAAGACCTATATGGCCAAGGCGATGGCCGCCGAAGCCGGGGTGCCCTTCCTGTTCGTGTCCTCGTCGGCCTTCCAGTCCATGTTCTACGGGCAGACCAATCGCAAGATCCGGGCCTACTTCAAGGCCTTGCGCCGGCACGCCCGACGCGAGGGTGGAGCAATCGGATTCATCGAGGAGCTGGATGCCATCGGCGGCTCCCGCGGCACCGGTGCCCGTCACGGCGAGGGCATCCCCGGGGTGGTCAACGAGCTCTTGATCCAACTCCAGTCCTTCGAGCAGCAGCCGGGGTCCCAGCGGCTCAAGGGTTTCCTCATCGACGCCGTCAACACCTGGCTGCCCGTCCATCGACGCCTGCGCAAGCCCGAGCACGTACCGGCCAACGTTCTGGTCATCGGCGCCACCAACCGGGCCGCCGACCTCGATCCGGCCCTCCTCCGGCCCGGCCGTTTCGATCGCAACATCTACTTCGGCCTCCCCAGTCGATCGGGACGCCGGGACATCATCGACTACTACCTGGGGAAGAAGGCGCACGACGCCGAGCTGGACGACCCGGCCAGGCGGGAGACCCTGGCCGCGCTCACCGCCGGGTACTCCCCGGTGATGATCGAGCACCTGTTGGACGAGTCACTGGTGTGGGCGCTGCGCCGGGGAGCGGCGGCGCTGTCGTGGAACGATCTGCAGCAGGCCAAGATGACCGAGGAGATCGGCCTGGCCCAGCCGGTCGAATACACCGAGGCCGAACGGCGGACCATCGCCACCCACGAGGCCGGCCACGCCACGGTGGCCTGGCTGGTGGGCAAGGGGCGCAAGCTCGAGGTGCTCACCATCATCAAGCGCAAGGAGGCGCTGGGCCTGCTCAGCCACTCCGAGGAGGAAGAGCGCTTCACCAAGACGAAGTCCGAGGTCCGGGCCCTCATCGACATCGCCTTCGGGGGCATGGTGGCCGAGGAGCTGTTCTTCGGGGAGGCGTCCACCGGGGTGGCCGGCGACCTCCAGGCCGCCACCCTCAGCGCCTGCCAGATGGTCGGCCTGCTGGGCATGGGCTCCACGCTGGTCTCGTCGGCGGCCATGGAGTACCCGGCCGGCGGCATCGTCTCCAAGGTGCTCTCGACCGACAGCGGCCGGGGTGAGGTCGAGGAGCTGCTGGCCGCGGCCAAGGCCTCGGTGACCCAGATGCTCGGCGATCACCGCAACGTGGTCGAGGCCCTCCGGGATGCGCTGCTCGAACGCGAGGAACTGATCGGGGACGACATCCTCGAGGTGATCAGGGGGTCTCAGCCCGGGTTGGCCCGGGTGGGAGTGCCCCATCCCGACCCGCTCGGTGGCGGCAGCCGCATTCCGTTGGATGCCCCCGCCCCACGCGCCTGAGCGATCGTCCTACAGCAGGCCCTCGACCTGGTGGACGTCCCCGCACGGGACGCCGAGGGCCTCGTGATGGTGACGGACGGCATCCGCGTCCGGGGCCTCGAGCAGGCAGTACACCTGGCCCCCGGGATTGTGGAACAGCTCCACTTGGCGGACTCCGAACTCGTCGGCCGTGCCGGCCTTGGTGTCCTCGGTGATCTGCGTGATCGCCTCGGGCGGTAGCTGCAGGTCGGCATGGAAGTCCATGAACGTTGGCATTGCCGGTCCTCCTCGTTTGGGTGCGAGTAACCGTAACCCAGCGGCCTGAGCGGGGCCCGAGAGATGGTTCAGCCGTGCTCGGCGCAGTTGCTGCACCGGCCACGGAAGACCACCTCGAGTGACTCGACGGTCATCCCGTAGCGCTGGGCCGGCGGGAGGGAGAGTCCCTCGACCCCCAGCGGCTCCACATCGAAGGTCAGCCCGCATCCCTCGCAGAGCAGGTGATGATGACCGGGCCCCACCTTGGGGTCGTACCGGGTGGTCCGTCGGCCAACCGGATCTCGCTGATCTCACCCATGGCGACCAGCTCGTTGAGTGTGTTGTAGACGGTGGCCAGGCTGACCTCGGGCACCACCCGACGGGCGCCGGCGTGGACCTGATCGGCACTGAGGTGCACGTGCTCGCCGTCGAGTGCCCGGAGTACGGCGCGGCGCTGCGGGGTGATCCGCCAACCCCGGGCCTGCAGACGGTCGGGCAGCGCCACCGCTCCGGTGTCCGATGCCGCCGACGGTGCTGCCACGTCAGCCCCGGCGGTCCTTGACGCCCTGGGCGATCCGTTCGCCGAACTCGGGATCGGCAGCGCGGAAGTGGGCGATGCTGCGCTCGATGATCCCCTCGCCGACCGGACCCGGCGACACGCCGGCCAGGCCGCCGGCGATGTTGTCGACCAGCCGGGCCTGGGCGTCGGCCGGCTGCAGCCGGTAGAGGTCACCGGCCTGGGTGAAGTCGTCGGTCTCCCGACGGTCCCACTCGTAGGTGCCGGTGGCACCGCGCACCTCGAGGGGGGCGGCATAGGGCTGACCGGTCTCGACCGGGCCGTCGAAGCTGTTGGGCTCGTAGTTCTTGGCCCGACCGCCGTTGCCGTCCCCGGCCATGAGGCCGTCACGTCCGTAGTTGTGGGCCTCGGTGGCGTGCGGGGCGTTGACCGGTAGCTGGGTGTGGTTGATCCCCAAACCGGTAGCGGTGGGCGTCGCCGTAGGCGAACAGCCGCCCCTGGAGCATCTTGTCGGGCGAGGGGCCGATGCCGGGGACGAAGTTGCCCGGGTCGAAGCCGGCTTGCTCGACGTCGCCGAAGTAGTTGTCGGCGTTCCGATCGAGGGTCAGCCTGCCGAACTCGATCAGGGGGTGGTCCTCGTGGGGCCAGACCTTGGTCAGATCGAAGGGATTGACTCGGTAGGAGGCGGCCTCCTCGTTGGTCATGATCTGCACGGACACCGTCCACGACGGGAGGTTGCCACCGTCGATGGCCTCGATCAGGTCCAGCTGGTGGCTGTCGGGGTTGAGCCCGGCCAACTCGGCCGCCTCTGACGAGTCGAGGCACCGGATCCCCTGGTCGGTCTTGAAGTGCACCTTGACCCACACGGCGTCGCCGTCGGCATTGGCCCACTGGTAGGTGTGGGAACTGAACCCGTCCATGTGACGATACGAAGCGGGGATGCCGCGGTCCCCGAACAGCCAGGTGAACACGTGGGTGGCCTCGGGCGAGTGCGAGAAGAAGTCCCACACGTTGTCGGGCTCTTGATGGTTGGTGAAGGGATCGGGCTTCTGCGAGTGGATGAAGTCGGGGAACTTCAAGGGGTCCCGGATGAAGAAGATCGGCGTGTTGTTGCCGACCAGGTCGTAGTTGCCGTCCTCGGTGTAGAGCTTGACGGCGAAGCCGCGCGGATCGCGCACCGCGTCAGCCGAGCCCCGTCCCCCGGCCACGGTGGAGAAGCGGACGAACGCCTCGGTCCGTCGGCCCACCTGGTCGAGGAACCGGGCCCGGGTCCACCGGGAGACGTCGGCGGTCACCTCGAAGGTGCCGTGGGCGGCGGAGCCGTTGGCGTGCACCACCCGCTCCGGTATGCGCTCGCGATTGAACCGAGCCAACTTCTCGAGCAGGTGCTGGTCCTGGATGAGCACCGGCCCGACGGGGCCGGCCGTCTGGCTGCGCTGGTTGTCGACCACCGGGGCTCCGGACTCGGTCGTCAGGGTCGGCTTGGGCATGGGATACCTCCACAGTCAGTCGGGGTGTGCGGGAAAGGAACTCTTCCAACTTTAGAGAGATTCTAACTTCCCGTCAACACCGTCCGACCGCGGGTTGCACCGTGCCATCGACCGCCCTGGTCACCTCACCAGAGGGCATTCCAATCCTCGGGGGTGAGCCAGCCCACCGGGGCGTCCGCCGAGTCACGAGGGACCGGGAGCGCCTCGGTGTCGATCCAGGTGGGCCGGTCGAAGCCGGCCCGCTTCCAGTGCCGGAGGGGTACCGACTTCCAGTCCCTGCTCTTCGATCCGCCCTCGGAGTAGCCGGGCCGAACCAGCAGATGGGCCGGCGAGCCGGCAACCACCACGCACCGACGCGACTTCCCCTCGGGCTCGGGACCGCTCGGGTCCGCCCGGTCGAACGCCACCCAGGCAAAGACCACGCCGGCGACCCAGGGGTCGTCGCGGTCGAAGAGCTCCTCTTGGACCGGAGTGAGGGTGGCGCGGCGGGTCAGGCGGGGAGCCGGGCGGCCGCCCACCGGTGCGCCCGCGGCGGGGGCGGCACCGGAGCCCGCCGGTCGCTCCGAGCGCTCCTGCTTCCGGGCCCGACGTACCTGCTCCCCCGCCCGGCGCGCCGCCTCCATCTTCTGGCGACGCTCCTTGGCGTCGTTGCGCTTCTTCAGCCGCCGAGCCTCGCGCTGCTCGGGGGTCACCGCCCGGGCCGGCTCGTCCACGGCTTCCTTGGCCGGCCCGGCGCCCTCGAATGCGGACCGGTCGGTCAAGCCATAGCGCTCGTCGCCGTCCAGGATCTCGAAGCAGAGATCCGACGCCGGCATCCCCCCATCGGCCACCGAGGCCAGCATGACGGCGATGGTGACATCGGAGTAGGAGCCACCCACTTCTTCGAGCGCGGCGAGCAGGTGCTCCCTGGTGGGATCGTCCGACTGCTCCCCCAGCGCCTCGATGGTGCTGGTCAAGCAGGCGTCGGCGATGGTGGCGGCCACGATGGGCAGCACGGCGCGGTACGGGGCGGTGCCCACCGCGCCGACCGGGTCCCGATGCTTGCGCAGGGCATTGAGGGCGTTGGTCACCGCGGTGGAGACGCCGAACCGCGAGTCGGCGGTGACCGCCAATGCTGCCTTCAACTCGTCCCGGCCCACCCTGGCCACCGCCGCTCGAAGCATGATCGAGCGGGCGCTGTCGGTGATGGCGCGCTCCATCCCTCTTCCTTTCGCTTGGGTCCGCTCCCGAGGGGGGCGGCCTCCGAGTGATCATCATCGCAGAGTGCGGTAGGCACCTCCCGCCGATGCGATCCGGCCATACTGAGCCGATGCCCCCGGACCGTGGCCGCACCTGGGTCGATCGACGGGCGACGGTCACCGCGCCCGGGGCCGGGGCACGGCCCGCCCGGTGGGGTGGCCTCGGCCCGTTCGTCACCTTCATCGAGGTGGAGCGGCCCGACGGCCTGGTGGCTCGCTACGAGTCTCGTCGCCAGCGCAAGCACGTCGCCGCGGTCTCGGCATCGGTCAGCACCTGGTGGGCCCCCGGGGCCCGGGGATGGTGGATCGGCATCCTCTTCGCTGCGGGGTCCGCCCTCTTCGCCGTCGGGGCCCTGCCCGGCTACGCCGGCGCCGTCGGGACCCGATCCGACTCGATCACCTTCTTCGTCGGCTCGGTGTTCTTCACCGCGGCCGCCTTCCTCCAGTACCGCGAGTCGGTCGACGCCGGTACCGGTGGCGGTGTGGGTGCCGGGACCGCGTCAGGGGGCACCCCCCACGGGTGGGGGCGGGTGCTCGTCTTCCGCCCCGGCCAGATCGACTGGTTGGCCTCGGCCATCCAACTGGTCGGCACCCTCTACTTCAACGTGAGCACCGCCACCGCCGTGCGCATCGACCTGAGCGCCCACGCGGCCCATCAGCACGTGTGGAGGCCGGATGCGCTCGGCTCGGTGTGCTTCCTCGTCGCCAGCGCCCTGGCCTGGTTCGAGGTCTGTCACGGCTGGGCGGCATGGTCTCCCCGGAGCCTGGCCTGGTGGATCACGGTCCTCAACCTGGTGGGGTCGATCGCCTTCGGCGGATCGGCAGTAGCGAGCTACGTCGTCCCGACCACCGGCCAGATCCGAAATGCCGAGCTGTCCAATCTCGGGACCTTCATCGGGGCCGTGTGCTTTCTGACCGGGGCCATCCTCCTGCTGCCGGAGCGGACCGAAGCGCCGGTCGGGCCCGCGTCGTCGCCCTGACCCAGCCTGGTCACCTGCCGCGCAGGGGCAACGGGCCCCCGAAGTGGTCGTGGAGCACGGTGCGCGCCGCATAGACCCCGCACATCCCGTGGACCCCGCCGCCCGGAGGGGTGGAGGCCGAGCACAGGTAGACGCCTTCGAGCGGTGTCCGGTACGGGTTCCACTGCGGGGTGGGCCGGAGCAGGGTCTGGCGCAGGCCGGGTGCGCCGGCCCCGATGTCACCGCCCACGAAGTTGGGATTGCGGCGTTCCACCTCGGCGGCGGTGGTCGTGGAGCGGGCGATGACCAGATCGGAGAAGCCGGGGGCGAAGCGCTCGATCTGGGCCTCGATGGCCCCGGTCATGTCCACCGTCGATCCCGACGGCACATGGCAGTAGCCCCACAGGGTGTGCTGCCCGTCCGGCGCCCGGGTCGGATCGGCCACGCATGGCTGCACCACCAGGCAGAAGGGTCGCTCCGGGTGGCGGCCGGCGATCACCGCGGCCTCCCCGGCCGCCACCTCGGCGGCGGTGCCGCCCACATGGAGGGTGCCGGCCCGGCGGCAGACCACTGCGCTCCACGGGACCGGGCCGGACAGCGCCCAGTCCACCTTGCACACCCCCGGCCCGTAACGAAACCGCCGAAGCGAGCGTCGGTAGCGGGGCGGGAGGGCGTCGCCGGCCAACGTGGCCAGGCCCTGCGCCGAGGTGTCGAGGAGCACAGCCGTCGACGGGGGGAGCTCCGACAACGAGGTCACCCACTGCCCGGTGACCACCGTGCCACCCCGCCGTTCCAGCTCGGCCACCATCGCCTCGGTGATTCCCGAACTGCCCCCTTCGACCACCGGCCATCCCATCCCGTGGGCGGTCAGGGTGAGGATCAGTCCGAAGGCACCGGTGATCGGCGCCGACAGCCGGGTCATCGAGTGGGCCCCGACGCCGGCCAGGATGGCCCGCGCCTCCTCGGTCTCGAAGCGACGGAGCAGGCGATCGATGGGGAGCAGCCCGGGAAGCCCGAATCGAGCCAGGCTCACCGGGTGGCGGGGGAACGACCGCAGGGGGCCGACCACCGCATCGGCGATGTCCTGGGCATGGTCCACCAGTGGGCCCAGCAGCCGTCGGTAGGCGGGACCGTCGGGTCCGAGCGACGCCGCCGTCTCCTCCACGGAGCGGAAGGCGGCGGCGGCCCGTCCCCCGTCGAGCGGGTGGGCGAACGGCACGTCGGGGTGGCGTAGGGAGGCCCGAAGCTGGTCGAAGCACGGTTGACGGAAGAAGGGTGCGGCCGCCACGAAGGCGTGGACAGCGGAGCACACGTCGTTGCGGAACCCGGGCGCGGTGAGCGACTCGGTGCGGCACCCTCCGCCGGCAGTGCTCGCCCCTTCGATGACCACCACCGACAATCCGGCGGTGGCCAGGGTGACTGCGGCAGCCAGGCCGTTGGGGCCCGAGCCGACCACCACGGCGTCGAGGGCGCTCACCAACGGGCCACGACAGTGGGCTGGGCGTCCATCTGCGCAGTCTTACCCGGGATGGTCGCCGGGGGGTCGGCCGGCCGGTCACCTCGCCGGGGCACGGGCTACAGATGCGTGGAAGATGAGCCGACACTTCGGTGTTGAAGAAAACGGAAAGAAGCCCCGAGGCGCCCACCAAGGCAGTCGGGGTGCAGGTGAAGGCATCAAATGCATTGATCGGATACGGACAGGATTGGAATGGAAATGGTCGAGGAGGCAGAGATGGTTGGGGAGCAGAGCATCGAGGACACGGGAGCGCAGGACAAGCAGGTGACGCCGGGCGACATGCTGCGGGCACTGCCCACCGAGGCCCAGAAGCGCGGGACGCGTTTCGTCTCGGCGCAGGCCATGCAGGCGCGGCTCTTCTCGGTGTACGACGCCGCCGCCGCCGCCGAGGACGCGCTGGCCCTGGTACAGGAGCAGCTGACCCTGACCCTCAACCGGGGCTACTACGACGCCGCCGAAATCGAGTCGATGGCCGACCAGCTCGATTCGCTACTCGCCCTCGAGTCCTTGGATCTGGCCGGCGACGACCTGGTCTCGGAGGAATAGCCAGCGCGCCACCCCACCTCCGGTAGCGCCACCCACCACCGGTACTAACCGGTGATCTCCTTGACGGTGGCGATGAGATCGACCGGCCGCTGGTCACCGGTGGGAACCGGGATCACCTGGAGGTGGGTCACCCCGGCCTCCTCGAAGGCGGCGATGCGCTCGGCGACGTAGCCGGCCGGGCCGCACAACGAGGTCGTCTCCAGCAACTCGTCGGGGACCAGCGCCTCGGCCTCGGCCTTCTTGCCGTCGAGGTAGAGGTCCTGGATCTTTTCGGCCTCCGCCTCGAACCCGTAGCGGCGGACCACGTCGTTGTAGAAGTTCTTCCCCTTGGCCCCCATGCCGCCGACATAGAGGGCAACCATGGGCCGGGAGAGATTGCGCAACGCAGTCACCTCGTCGCCCTCGCCGATGGCCAGCGGTCCGCCCGCGGTGATCGCCAACGGTCCGAGCGAGGGATCGCGCCTGGCCCGGCCGGCGTCGAGGGAGGCGCCCCAGACGTTCCGGGCCCTTTCGGGCATGAACAACATGGGGATCCAGCCGTCGGCCACCTCGGCGGTCATGGCCACGTTCTTCTCACCAAGGGCGGCCACCCACACCGGGATGGACGGCCGCACCGGATGGGCGATGATCTTGAGGGCCTTGCCCAGCCCGGTGCCCCGATCGGCCGGGAGCGGCATCTGGTAGTAGGTCCCCTCGTGTACGAGTGGCGCCTGGCGTGCCCACACCTGCCGACAGACCTCGATGATCTCGCGGGTGCGGCCGATGGGTGCGCTGAAGGGAACGCCGTGCCATCCCTCGATGACCTGCGGGCCGGACGATCCCAGGCCGAGGTGGAAGCGCCCCTCGGACAGGGTGTCGATCCCCGCCGCAGTCATGGCGATCAACGTCGGCGTCCGGGTATAGATGGGCAGGATGGCCGAGCCGATCTCCACCCGTTCGGTGAGGGCGGCCAGGTAGCCCATCAGACTGGGACTGTCGAGGCCGTAGGCCTCGGCCACCCAGACCAGGTCCAACCCGGCCTTCTCCAGCTCGCCCACTTCGGCGGCAGCCCGGCGGAAGCCCCCGGAATAGCTGAGCATGGTGGTGATCTTCATTGGTTCCCCTTTTGTCGCGGTGGGAGGCGGCCCTCGCCCCAGAAGCGCACACTCATCGACTGGCTGGCGGTGGCCAACAGCGAGCCGCCCTCGGACCACAGGTAGGCGACACCCTGTCCATAGCCGTTGACCAGCGCCTGGATGCGGATGTCGCACAGTACCCACTCGGTCGGCTCCAGACGGACCACTCGCAACGTGTTGTCGAGGCTGCGGGACATGACCCTCCGGCCCAGCGGCTGGGACACGCCTCCCGAGACGTAGTCCCCGATGATGGCCAGCGTCGCCGCCGACGGCTCGAGATGACCGGGCAACCGGGCCCACAGCGCGCTGGTGGGATCACCCAGACCGCTCTGGCCGGCGGTTATCTCCTCGAAGGTGCGCCCTTTGGCCAGGCGCACGTCGATGCGATCGAAGATCGACGTGGAGGAGAAGTCGGGGAGCCGACGCGGCGGGCACTGGTCCGGTGGAGGCACCTCGGGAGGGGTCACCCACACCCCGCCGGCCTCGAGGGAGCCGGGCGAGCCGACGGCGGCATTGACCGTCAGGATCTCCTTGTCGCCGGTGGTCCCCACCACCCGGCCTTGGGTGATCCGGCGCCCCTCGGCGGCCAAGGTCACCGTGAGGTCGAGCACCGAGTTGGTGGGGGCGTAGGACAGGTACTGGGCGGTCGACCACACCGTCGGACGGCCCGACGCAGCCTCGAGGGCGACCAGCGCCGCGCCCAGCCCGCATCCCCCGAAGAGGAAGTTGCCGGGGGTGGTCAACTCGGGCACCACGGTGAGCCGCCAGTGCAGATCGTCGTCGACCGGCTCCATGCCAAGGAACTGTTGGGCGTTGGTCACCCGGTCGGCGTCCGGCCGCCCGCGGCCACCCGGGCACCGCTGCCAGTGCCGGTGGGCGACGGTCTGGTGCCCACCGGTGCGGCCTCGGTCAACTGCGCGGCACCTTCGACCACGGCAGCTCCTTGTCGACCCGGACATCGCCGGGGAGCCCGAGGATCCTCTCGCCGAGGATGTTGCGCTGGATCTCGGAGGTGCCGCCCTCGATCGAGTTGGCCCGTGACCGGATGAACATCTTGCGGGCGGACCCCGGCGGCCCCACCAGCCCAAGTGCCGCCGCCCGGCGCATGGTGTAGTCGTAGCCGATCAGCCCGTCCGCTCCCAGCAGGTCGATGCACAGCTCGTAGATGCGTTTGTTGACCTCGGCGAACATCAGCTTGGCGATGGAGCCTTCGGGCCCCGGATTGCCCGCCTTGCGGTTCTGGCCGGCTCGCATGTTGGTCAGCCGCAGCACCTCGGCCTCGATCCAGCACTGCATGAGCCGCTCCCGATCGACAGGGTGCTGGCGATACCCGTCGCTCTGCCAGATCCGTACGGCCTCGGCGATGGACCCCGATCCACGCGTGGGCGAGACGCCGCCCCCTCCGATGGAGGTGCGCTCGTTGGACAGGGTGGTCATGGCCACCCGCCAACCCTCACCGACGTCACCGATGCGATCGGCGTCGGGAACCCGGACCTCGGTGAGGTAGACCTCGTTGAACTCGGCCTCCCCGGTCATCTGGCGCAGCGGGCGCACTTCCACGCCTGGCGCGTGCATGTCGAGGGCGAAGTAGGTGAGGCCCTTGTGCTTGGGCGCCTCGGTGTCGGTGCGGGCCACCAACATGCCCCGGTCGGCAATGTGGGCCAGCGTGTTCCACACCTTCTGGCCGATGATCACCCACTCGTCACCGTCGCGGACGGCCCGGGTGGCCAGTCCGGCCAGGTCCGACCCCGAGCCGGGCTCGCTGAACAGCTGGCACCACGACTCCTCGCCGGTGAAGGTCCGGCGCAGGATGCGGTTGCGGAGCTCGTCCGACCCGTGGGTGACCACCGTCGGACCGGCCATGGTCAACCCGAAGAACTCCCGGGCCCCGGGCGGCGTGGCCCCGGCCTCGCCCACCTGGCGGTCGATCTCCCGCTGGAGGTTGGGAGCCAGGCCGAGCCCCCCGAACCCCTCGGGGAAGGAGACCCAGGCCAGGCCCAGGTCGAACTGGCGGGACCGGAACTTCTCCGCCGGGGCGCTACGCGGGTCGATCTCCTCGAGCAGCTGGGAGACCCGATCGTGCACCAGCGACGCGTCATCTGCCATGACAAGAACATAACGCGCCCCATTGCCGGCGGCTCCGCCGGTCCGCCCACTGCCGACCAACCGGGCCGGCGCTCCCCCGGGTCAGGGCTGGAGGCGGGTGATGCGCCAGCCACCGCCGTCGGGCGTGTAGCGCAGGCGGTCATGGAGACGGTCCTCACGGTTCTGCCAGAACTCGTAACCCTGGGGCCTCACCCGCAGGCCGCCCCACCACGGGGGCCGGGGCACCGGCCCGCCGGCATAGCGGGCCTTTACCTCCTCCACCCGCCGGTCCAGCATCGAGCGGTCGGCGATGGGCTGGCTCTGGTGCGAGGCGTGGGCGCCGATCTGGCCGCCGGGGGGCCGGGTGGTGAAGTACGCGTCGGACTCGAGATCGTCGGTGCGCTCGACGGTGCCCTCGATCCGCACCTGGCGGCCCCTGGGCTCCCAGTAGAACAGCAACGAGGCGTGCGGGTTGACGGCGAGCTCGTGACCCTTACGGCTGTCGAAGTTGGTGTGGAACACGAATCCGTCCGCTCCCCACGCCTTGAGCAATACCATCCGGACCGAGGGGTGGCCGTCGGGGTCGACCGTCGCCACCGCCATCGCCTCGGGGCTGGCCACCACGGTGGCGGCGTCGTCGAACCACCGCCCGAACTGCACCAGCGGATCGGGATCCACCCCGTCCTCGAGCAGCGGTTCGAAGGGATCGGCCATCGCTCGACCCTACCGGGGTCGTCCACCCACCAGGGGTGGCGGGTGCGGGCCCGTTGCCGATCCCCCGGTGCACAGGCGCCAGTCGAGCGGATGGTTGGTAGATTCGCGCGTCGTGGCCGGTCCCATCGACGTCGACGCCGAACGAGCGGCCACGCCGGGGTGCGCCGGGGTAGTCCACCTCAACAACGCCGGCGCCGCCCTGCCCACCACCACGACGGTGGAGGCGATGGTGGAACACCTCCGACTCGAGGAGACCATGGGTGGCTACGAGGCGGCCGCCGCCGTGGCCGACCGGTTGGCGGCGCTGCGCTCCTCGGCGGCCTGCCTGCTGGGCGCCGAGGACGGCGATGTGGTGGCGACAGGATCGGACACCCAGTCGTGGACCAAGGCCCTGTGGGGGTTCGCCCTCGGCGGACGCATCGGGCCCGGCCAGTGGCTGGTGGCCGACCGGATCGCCTACGACAGCCACTACCTGGGGTTGCTCCAGGTGTGCGAGCTGACCGGGGCCACCATCGAGGTGGTGCCCAGCGCCGACGACGGCACGATCGATCTGGAGGCGCTGACCGCCGTCCTCGGATCGGGCCGGGTGGCGCTGGCCTCCATCACCCACATCGGGGCGCATCGGGGGTTGGTCAATCCGGTGGCCGAGGTCGGTGCCGCCTGCCGCGTGGCCGGCGTCCCCTACTTCCTCGACGCCTGCCAGAGCATCGGACAGCTTCCCGTGGATGTCGGCCACCTCGGCTGCGACGTGGCCACCACCACCGGCCGCAAGTGGCTGCGCGGCCCGCGGGGGACCGGCCTGCTCTTCGTCCGGGCCGCGTTCGCCGAGCACCTTCGACCACCGGGCATCGGTGGGAGGGGGGCGCTGTGGGACGACGCCGATCACTACCAGTACCGGCCGGGGACGGAGCGCTTCGTCGACTTCGAGGTCCCCATCGCCGCCTACCTCGGGCTCGGTGTCGCCATCGACCATGCCCTGGCCCTCGGCATCGACGCCATCGCCGAGCAGGTGGGTCACCTGGCCGACCGCCTGCGCGACGACCTCCAGGCGGTGGACGGTGTCGCCGTCCACGACGGCGGCGGGCCCCGCTCGGGCATCGTGACCTTCACCGTGGAGGGCGCCTCCCCGGCCGAGGTCAAGGAGGTGGCGTCGGCGGCCGGGGTCAACGTGTCGATCAGCGAGGCACCGGCGGCCCGCCTCGACATGGTGGACCCCCACCCCACGACGAAGGTGCGGGCCTCCCCCCACTACTACAACACCGAGGGAGAACTGGCCCGCCTGGTGGACGTGGTGGGCTCCCTGGCCATCGGCTGACCGGGCGTCGTCGGGCCGGCGCTCAGGTCAACGTGGCCAGCACGTCGTGGGCGGTCTGCTCACCGGAGCGCACCGCGCCTTCCATGTAGCCGTTCCACACCGGCGAGCACTCGGCCCCCGCCCAGTGCACCAGGCCCACCGGCTCGGTGAGGGCGGCACCGAAATCGCCCCACACCCCCGGCGTGAAGTGGGCGCCGTAGCAGCCGCGGCTGAACTCCTCGGCCATCCAGTCGCGCTCGATGTACTCGATGGGTTCGCCGGCCCGGGAGCCGAAGTAGCGGACGAAGCAGTCCACCGCCGCGGCCCGGCGCTCCTCGAGGGACAGGCGGGCGGCGGCTCGGCCGTCGTTGGCCTCCATGAACCCCATCAGCACGCCGGGCGTGCCGCTCGGTGGTGAGTTGTCGAAGGTGATCTTGATCGGACCCTGGTCGGATGCGGCCTGGCCGGTCAGCCCCTGGGCTCGCCAGAACGGCTCCGGGTACACGGCGTAGAGCTTGATCACCGATCCGGCGGGGAGCCGCTGGGTGAGTTGGTCACGCCACGAGGGCAGCGCCGGGCGGTACTCGAGGCGTCCGGCCAGGGTGGGGGGAAGGGTCACGATGACCCGGTCGGCCCCGAACGCCTCGCCGCCGCGGGTGGTCACGGTCACCCGGCCCTTGTCCTGCTCGATGCCGCGTACCGGGCTGTCCAGATGGACCTGGTCGCCGAGCTCGGCGGCCATGGTCTCGCTGATCCGAATCGCGCCCCCCACCACCCGGTCCTGCTGGGCGCCCCGGTCCGTGCTCAACAACCCTTCGAGGTCGGTGCCGGAGTGGGCGTAGAACAGCGCGTGCAGGGCTGACAGGTTGCCGCTCTCGGCCGAGAACACCGCCTCGGTGGCCACCCGGAAGTAGTCGCGCGCCGTCGGTGTGCGCAGATTGCGGAGGATCCACGTCTCGAACGTCTGGTTGTCCAGCGCCTTGGCACCCGGTGCCGTCCATGGCTGGTCGAGCGGTACCTTGTCGGCCAGTCGCTTGAACCGGGTCAGCCCCTGGAACAGGTCGGCCAGCACGAAGGGGTTGAGCTTGGGCACCGCTCCCCGCTTCGACGCCATCCGCGTCCGCTTCCCCCCCAGCTGGACCACGTGCTGGCCGGTGTTGTAGGTCGGGAACGTCTCGAGCCCCAACTCCTGCACCAGCGCGTACATCCGGGTCTGCGTGGGGCCGAGCCACTGGCCACCGAGTTCGACGGGCGTCCCGTCGGCGGTGTGCCCGCCCTCGGTCCGACCACCCACCCGGGACCGGGCCTCGAGCACGGTCACCTCGGCGCCCGATCGGTGCAACGTTCGGGCGGCCGCCAGTCCGGAAAGGCCGGCGCCGATGACGAGTACCTGGGTGTCGGTCACGAGACGAGCTCCTCTTGGATGTGGGCGGCACGGTCGAAGGTCGCCCACGACCGGCGCACCCACGCCGGCCGGCTGTCGGGCAGGCGGGCACCGGCCACGTCGGCCAGCCACTGGCGCTCGATCTGGTCCGCGTGGGCGAAGGCCGCCCCAGGAGCGGGGGGATCGGCGATCCAGGAGGACTCGACCCGGTCACGGGCCCGTCGGTAGCGCGGCAGCAGCGTGGCGAAGGCGTGCATGGTGGCGCGATGGAGCAGCTCGTGCCGCCACCACAGGGTGCCTCCGTCGAAGACGTTGGTCGGTGCGGTCCCGAGGTCGAGGGGGACGTCCACCGCCAGCGGCTTGAACAGCGACGTGCACGGTGCCGAGGTGGCGGTGGCCCAGTGGCGCGTTCCTCCCCGCAGGTCCGACACCCACGACGCGGTGGTCTGGCTCGAGGCCACCAGCCCACCGGCGTGGACGCAGGGGGCGGTGAGCCCACCGTGGATGGGCGACCATCGGGGGGTCGGGGAAGCCCCATGGTCGCGCAGCGCCGCCATCAGGTCGCCAGGACCGGTGGCCTGGCAGGCCAATGGCTCGGTCCGGCGGCGGCGGCGGGAGGCGGAGGCCACCCAGGTCCGGACCGGGTTGGAATGGGCCTTGGCGAACGACGGGATGGTCAGCCCGTTGGAGATGCTCCGACCGGGTCCGCGCACCACCTCGGAGGCCCAGTGCCGACCGGCGGTCTCCAGTACGTAGGCTCCCGAGGGGTCGGCCACCAGGAAGCTGTTGTCATAGGTGAACTCGGGACGCTCGTAGCTGCACGGTCCCCCTTGTCCGTGGCGCTCGAGGAGGTCGACGATGGTGGAGACCGCGCCCGCCGCGGTCGTCGCCCGCTCGAGGGCGAGCCGCAACAGGTCCATCCCCACCAAGGCCTTCTCGCCGGCCGGTCCCGAGGTGAAGACCGCCTCGTTGCCGATCACCACGCCGTGCTCGTTGGTTCCCATCTCCGCCCCCCACATCCACCACGGCCGTGAGATCAGCACTGCGTTGGTGTGTCGCACCTGGGGCACGTCGATCCACGTGCAGACGACCGTGTCGGCCACTGGATGGTCGGCGGCGGCGATCCACTCCAGGAGCTGTGCCTCATTGGGGTCCCGGTCGCTGTTCTTGGCGAACAGCACCCCGTCATCGGCGACGGTCACCAAGGAGTCACACATCGGTCCGCACCGGCGTGCGGTCTGGTTTGACATCCCGCCGACGCATCCTTATAACTTAGGACCCAGCTCCCGGCTTGGTGTCATGCGCATGGTGGAGAACCACTCGAACCCGGCCTCGGTCGCCCGACAGCACCCGTCGTCCTCCTCGCCGGAGGTGGCCGGGCCGGTCCACCGTCGAAGGCCAGGCACCGCCGGCGGATGATCCTCGACCTGGTCATCGAGAACGCCCGAATCCTCACCGTCGATCCGGAGCGGCCCCACGCCTCGCGGCTTGGCGTCTGGGGCGGCCGAGTGGCGGGCCTCGACGAGGAGCTGGACGGGAGCCAGGCCCGGGCCACGGTGGATCTCGACGGTGCCACCGTGGCACCCGGGTTCCACGACGCCCACTGCCACACCACCTCGTTCGGCCTGGGCCTCGTCCTGCTCCAATTGGATGAGATCGAGGGGGTCGAGGCGACCCTCGACGCCGTGGCCACCTACGCCGCCGGGCTGGCCCCCGACGAGTGGGTCATTGCCTTCGGATACGGGGCCGGGCTCCCGCCCGATCGGTATCCCGATCGCCACGCCCTCGATCGGGCCGGTGGCGGGAGGCCGGTGTGGTTGACCCACCTGTCCGGCCACTCGTGCGTGGTGAGCAGCGCGGTGTTGGCCGCCGTCGGCATCACCGGCGAGCCGGGACGGTCCGCCCGCGGCCGGGTGGTGGTCGACGAGGACGGGGAGCCCACCGGGCTGATCGAGGAAGCGGCCATGGACCTGGTCAAGGAGCACGTGGGACCGTCCTCGGTGGAGCGGATGGCCGAGGCCATCGATCGGGCCACCGCCCACTACCTGACCGAGGGGATCACCGGGTTCACCGACGCCGGCATCGGGTGTCCGGGCATCGACCACACGCCGGTGGAGTTGGCCGCCTACCAGCTCGCCCTGGCGACCGGCCGCCTGCACACCCGGGCCCAACTGATGGTGCACAACGAACTGTTCCACCCCCTGGCCTCCCACCCCGACGATGCCATCGCCACGGGACTCGACCTCGGGGTCCACACCGGCTTCGGTGACGACCGGCTCTCGCTCGGAGCCATGAAGATCTGGGTCGACGGCTCGGGGCTCGGCCACACCGCGGCCACCACCGGGCCCGACGGGCGGGTGAGGGGAAGCTTCGACAACGACCCGGCCCTGCTCCGGCAATCGATCATCGACGGCCACCGGGCCGGCTGGCAGGTGGCGGCGCACGCCATCGGCGATGCCGCCGTCGACCTGGTACTCGACGCCCTGGACGAGGCGGCCGACGGTGGGCCCCATCCGGTCCGGGCGGGGAGGACCATCGGTCACCGCATCGAGCACGGGGTAATGATCCGGCCCGACCAGGTGGCTCGTCTGGCCCGCATGGGGATGAGCGTGGTGGTCCAGCCGCTCTTCGTCACCGAGTTCGGCGACGCCCTCGCCGACCTCTTCGCCGGCGAGCAGGCCAGTGGGAACTACTTCCGCATGCGCAGCCTGGCCGATGCCGGCGTGCACGTCGTCGGCAGCTCGGACCGGCCGGTGGCCAACGGGTCGCCATTGAAGGGCATCCAGGCGATGGTCGAGCGGGCCACCGCGGCCGGCGGCGTGTTCGGGCCCGACGAGCGCCTTAGCGCCGCCGAAGCCCTGGAGTGCTACACCGCCGGTGGGGCCCGAGCCCCATGCGCCAATCGGAGCAGGGATCCCTGACCGCCCGACGGGTGGCCGACCTGGTGGTGTTGGATGGCGACCCCACTTCCGTGGACCCGGATCGCATCGGGGCCATCGCCGTGGTGGCCACCATGGTGGGAGGCCACGCCGCCCACGACCCGGCGGCACTGTTCGACGACGTGGCCGCGGCGGAGGCGAACCGGCCCGACAGGTGACCGGCGGGCCGGAACCGGAGGGAAGGGGGACGGTAGCCTGGCCGGGCCGCATGAAGACCGGAGGGCGAATGACATACACGGAATGGCCCGCAGCGTGAGCACCTTCGACTCGTTCGACGGCACCACCCTGTCCTATCTGACCTACGGGTCGCCGGGCGAGCGGCCCCCGGTGGTCCTTCTGCACGGGTTCGCCGCCGACAGCCAGGCCAACTGGGTTGCCCCCGGGGTGGTCGACGCACTGGTCGGGGCCGGCAGGCATGTGGTGGCGGTCGACGCCCGCGGTCACGGGCGGTCGGAGAAGCCGCACGACCCCGGGGCCTATGCCGGCGACGCCATGGTCAGGGACGTCCGATCGCTCATCGACCACCTGGGTGCCGAGCAGGTCGACGTGTGCGGGTACTCGATGGGCGCCCTGACCACCTACGCCCTGGTGGCCTCGGAGCCGCGGGCGCGCTCGGCGGTGCTCGGTGGGATGGGAGCCAACCTCGGGGGCCGGTCGATGGCCGAGCGGGCCCCGCTCATCGCCGAGGCATTGCTGGTCGACGACCCGGCCACCATCACCAACCCGGTGGCCAAGGCCTTCCGCGCCTTCGCCGACTCCACCGGTGCGGACCGGCACGCCCTCGCCGCCATCCAGCGCTCGCCGCGAGCGCCGATGGCCGACGGCACCGCCATAACCGTTCCCACCATGGTCATCGTTGGCGACGCCGACACCCTGGTCGGCTCACCGCAGCAGTTGGCGTCGCGGATCCCCGGGGCCACCGCCGAGGTGGTCTCCGGTGACCACCTGACCGCCGTCTTCGACCCGAGGTTCAAGGCGGCCATCGTCGCCTTCCTCGATCGGGTCGACCACCACGCCGGGGGCTGACCACCTCGTCCCCACGACAGGGCGGACCAGTGTGGGCCCCTCACCGAAGGTCGGCGGCGCCGGGGCCGGCCGACCACCCGGTCATCTCGGTGATCCGGAACACCAGCACGTCGGCGAAGGACTGGCCGGCGTACTGGCGATACTTGCGTCGGAGCAGCGCCTCGAGCGACGAACGCTCCTCCGGGGAGCCGGCGATTCGCTCGAGGGTGACCCGCACCCACCACAGTCGGGACCAGTCGGCGGCGACCCAGTGATCGCAGAGCAGCACGGCGCGGGGATCTCGGTCCAGGTTCCGACTCCGTTGCAGTTGTACCGACGCCTTGGGCTTGACCCGGTCGATCGGAACCGCCACCAACTCGCCGTCGACGGCGAAGCACACCGGCACCGCGTCCACGCCTCGAACCGGGTGCGAGGTGGCCAGCGCCCCGTGCTCCGACCGTTCCACCAGGTCGCGGCAGCGGTCCTGGCTCAGCTTCATCGGCCCACCGGTACCCTGCGTCCGCTAATGGGGCTTGCTCGGGCAGGTGACCAGGTGGTCGTCGACCACGCCTACCGCCTGGAGGAAGGAGTAGATGATCGTCGACCCCACGAAGGTGAAGCCCCGCCGCTTCAGGTCCTTGGCCATCCGGTCGGACAGCTCGGTCCGGGCCGGCAGGTCGGCGGTGGTGCGGGGCCGGTTGACGATGGGGGCATCGTCGACCCATTCCCAGAGGTAGGAGGCGAACGATCCGTGGGCGTCCACCGTCTCGAGGAAGGCCTGGGCGTTGGTCACCGCGCCCCTCACCTTCAGCCGGTTGCGCACGATGCCCGGATCCAACAGCAGCGCGGCCAGCCGGTCGTCGTCATAGCCGGCGATGCGAGCGGGGTCGAAACCATCGAAGGCCTGGCGGTAGTTGGCCCGCTTGTTGAGGATGGTCGACCAGGAGAGGCCGGCCTGCGCTCCCTCCAAGATGAGCATCTCGAACAGGTGCCGGTCATCGTGGGAGGCGACGCCCCACTCCTCGTCGTGGTAGCGGCGCATGGCGTCGGAGCTCTCGGCCCAGTCGCAGCGGCGGCTGTCCGCCCCGGCTCGCGGTCCCATGGGCACAGGGTGGCACGACGTATCGTCCGACCACAACTTTCTGCCGACGACGGTGCCGGCCGGAGGGCCGGGCGCCGTGGCCAGGGACGTCGTCAGCCCTGGCCGGAGCCCATCGCCCGGCTCACCGCTCGAGCCTGATCGAGTGCCGCGCCCACCACCTCGAGCAGAGAGGGGTGGGGCCGCCCGTCGGTGAAGTCGGCGCCGGTGGCGTAGACGACGGTGGGCACCGTCCAGCCTCCGAGGCTGGCCACCACCGCCCGCCCGCCGGTGTCGAGGGCGAGGAAGTGGGCAGGCGAGGCCGCGGTTGCCGCCAGTACGACCACGGTGCCGTGCAGTGCGTTGGTATCGAATCGATCGAGAAAGGCCTTCATGGCCCCGTTGTAGGTGGCCCGGTAGACCGGCGTGGCCAACACCAGGGTGCCGGCGCCGGCGGCGGTGGCCACCGCATCGTCGACGGACTGGTCCTGGCGGCGCCCGAGCAGGGCGTCTGCGGGCAGGTCGATGAGATCGATGAGGTGTCCGCCGCCTCCGATCTCGAGGGCGGCCTCCGCCAAGGCCCGAGTCTTGGATGTCGGCGAGTCGCCGCTGCTCACCGCGACCAGGGGACCGCTCATGATGACGACGTTACCGGGTGATGCGTCGGCAGCCCGGGTGGCGCCGGCACCCCCACCGATCGCATCAGGCACCGGCGCGATGATGGGGAATGGACTCGCGCCTCGTGGCCATCGACACCGCCGGCCGCACCATCATCGATCTGACCGTCGAGCTCGAACGGTTCTGCGCGGACCGCGGCGACGGCCTGGTCAACGCCTTCGCCCCCCACGCCACCGCCGGGTTGGCACTGATGGAGGTGGGCTCGGGCTCCGAGGGCGACCTCGAACAGGCCTTGGCGCGAATCCTGCCCAGGGACAATCGGTACCGGCACCGCCACGGCGCCACCGGCCACGGGGCTGATCACCTCCTTCCGGCCCTGGTCAGCCCCTCGTTGACCATTCCCGTCCTCGGCGGGAGACCGCAGCTGGGCACCTGGCAGAGCGTGGTCCTGGTCGACACCAATCCCGACAACCGCCATCGCCAGATCCGACTCAGCTTCCTCGCCGGGTAGGCGGGCCGGTGGGGGGCCCGACGTGGGGGAAGAGCGAGGTGGCCGCCCCGAGATCGGGGGCGGGATGGAATCACCGTTGCGCATCCGGTGTTTGCCAGTGAGTGCCGCAGCGAGGAAACGCCCGACGATGCCGCTGATCAGAATCAACCCGAAAGTCAGCGTGAGCGTCGTCTTCGTAGCCGCCATGTTCATGAACATCATGGACATCACCATCGTCAACGTGGCGCTCCCGTCCATCGGCCGCCAGTTCGGTGTGTCGGAGACGGCGCTCGACTCGGTGGCCGTCGGCTATCTGGTCAGTCTGGCCATCTTCATCCCTGCCGCCGGATGGCTCGGGGACCGCTTGGGGTCCAAGCGGGTGCTGCTCTTCGCCATCGCCGTGTTCACCGGGGCCTCGGTCTTGTGCGGCCTGTCCGACAGCCTTTCCCAACTGGTGTTCTTCCGGGTCCTCCAAGGGGTGGGGGGCGGAATGCTGACCCCGGTGGGCATGGCCATGCTGTTCCGCACCTTTCCCCCCAACGAGCGGGTGCGGGCGTCGAGCATCCTCACTGTGCCCACCGCCATGGCCCCTGCCATCGGCCCCGTGCTCGGCGGGCTGTTGGTCACCAACCTCTCGTGGCGGTGGGTGTTCTTCGTCAACCTGCCCATCGGGATCGCAGCGTTCGTCTTCGGGCTCATCTTCCTGGAGGAGCATCGCCAACCACAGCCGGGGCGGTTCGACATCCCTGGGTTCGTGCTGTCGGGGGTCGGGTTCGCCCTGGTCATGTACGCGGTCAGCGAGGGCCCCGACCGGGGCTGGGGCAGCCTGCAGATCGTCGGGAGCATGGTGCTCGGAGCGGCGCTACTGGCCTGGATGGTGCGGGTGGAGCTGCGAGCCCGGCAGCCACTGCTCAAACTGCGCCTCTATGCCAACAAACTGTTCCGATCGACCAGCCTGGTGCTGATGATCACCATGGCCGCGATTCTGGGCGTGCTCTTCGCCGCTCCCCTGTTTTTCCAGATCGCCCTCGGTCTCTCCCCCCTCCAGTCCGGCCTCAGCACCTTCCCCGAGGCGATCGGCGTGATGGTCGGGGCTCAGATCGCCAGCCGCCTGCTCTACCCGCGGATCGGCCCGCGCCGCCTGGTGGCCGCTGGATTGATCGGGATGGCGTGCTCGATGTCCCTGATGTCGCTGATCGGGGTGGACACCACACTGTGGTGGATGCGAGTCCTCATGTTCACCATGGGGATATCGATGGCCCAGGTCATCGTCTCGTCCCAGGCGGCCTCGTTCGCCACCATCTCCATCGCCGACACCGGTGGCGCGTCATCGCTGTTCAACAGCCAGCGGCAGCTCGGCAGCGCGCTGGGCGTGGCCCTGGTCACCACCGTGCTCGCCACCGTGGGGACCACCCACTCGGTGGACGGTCACTCCGTCGCCAACCTGGCTGCCTATCACGCCGCCTTCCTGGCCGCGGCCGCCGTGGCCCTGGCCGCATCGGCGCTGGCCCTGACCATCAACGACGCCGACGCCGCGGCCACCATGGTGCGCCCCGGGGCGCACCGCAGCCGGGCCCGACCGCCAGAGCCGGTGGTCGCCCTGGACCCGGCTACCTGACGGGCCCGCTGTACTCGAACGTCCACGGCAAGATTTCGCTCGGCTCCTCTCCCTGGATCATCGGCGCTGTCCTCCATCGCTACCACGCCGCCGCCCACCGTCACCCTGTTCGTGAAAGAGTGACGGCACCCGACCGCCATCGGAACAGTGGAGCCCCCGCCGGGGCCCCAGTCCACCGGCAGGTCCGCGCAGCGAGCGAGGTCACCACGTGCCCACCGTCACCACCGATGGCGTCGACATCTATTACGAGAGGCGCGGGAGCGGTCCGCGGCTTGTGTTCCTCAACGGGTCGGGCGGGACGATCGAGGGCTCGGCCCTGTTGCTTTCCCTGTTCGAGGGCTCGTTCGATCTCCTGGCCCACGACAATCGGGGCCTGGGTCGGAGCAGCCCATCGGCCGGGCCCTACGGCATGGCCGCGTGCGCGTCCGATGCGCTGGCGGTGATGGATGCGGTGGGATGGGCCAACGCCTGCGTCCTCGGCGTCAGCTTCGGGGGAATGGTCGCCCAGGAGCTGGCAGTCAGCGCACCGGAGCGGGTCGTGCGTCTCGCCCTCCTGTGCACCTCGCCGGGCGGGGAGGGTGGCGCCTCGTACCCATTGCACGAGCTGGAGGGCCTGTCCGATGCCGAGGTGGCGTCGGTGCGACCCCGGCTGCTCGACACCCGCTTCGATGATGAATGGCTGGCCGGGCATCCGCACGACCGCCGCCTGGTCGAGATGATGGCGGATCGATCGGCGGCAATCGGTCCGGACGTCCGGCGCGGCCGGCACCAACAGTTCGAGGCGCGGCGAACCCATGACGTCTGGGACAGGCTGCCGCGTGTCACCTGCCCAACTTTGGTGGCCTGCGGTCGCTTCGACGGGATCGCTCCCCCGGCCAACAGCGCCGCCATCGCCTCACGCATCACCGGGGCCGAGCTCCGCACCTATGAGGGGGGCCACGCCTTTCTGGCTCAGGACCCCCGAGCCGCCGCCGATGTGGTCGCCTTCTTGAGTGACCCGGGATCGGCGGGTCCCGTGTGATGTCGCGGGACATCGCTGACAGATTCAGTCAGTACATCGCTGACACTAATCGCGGCGTCGCCCGGACGGTCGGCCTGTGCCTTGGTATCGGCGAGTGGTGTTGATGGTGAGCCGACGTAGGAGTCCTTGTTGGCCATAGATGGCGAGAGTGAAGTCTCGGGCTGTGACGAGGACTCGCTGGCCGGCGAGGCGGCTGTCGATGCCGACCACGAAGTCACTCCAACCGATGTGGCCTCCTTTGTTGACCGTGTGGATGCTTGCCCTGATCGGTCCGTCGATGGCCGGCCCTGGTTCGGCCCGGTCGCTGGCTGCCCACTGTTCGGCTGGCGTGGCGCCCCGTAGCGCTCGGTGGGGCCTGGCCTGGTTGTAGTGGTCTCGCCACCGGTCGAGCTGGTCTTGCAGTTCACCGATGGAACTGGCCGCCGGTTGAATCCGCAGCCAGGCCTTGGTCGTTTGATGCGACCGTTCGAGCTTGCCGCAAGTCTGAGGGTGAGCCGGACTCGAGCAGATTTGGACCACCCCCAGTGAGCGGAGCATTCGTTCGAAGTCGGCCTCGCCGTTGCGACTGAGCCGTCCGGTGAAGCAGCTGCCGTTGTCATTCATGACCCGAGCTGGCAGTCCCCAGGTCTCGACGGCCGTCGTAAAGGCGTCCCATGCCGCTTTGGCGGTCGGACCGGTATCGACCCGGGCCGCGACCAGCGCCCGGGAGTGGTCATCGAGCACGTCCATGATCCACACCGTCTGTCCGTCAGCCAGCGCCCAGGCCGTGGCGTCGATCTGCCAGGCGTCGTTGGGCCGGGGCCAGACAAACCGCTTCCAGGCGACCTTGGGCCGCTTCTCCGGCTGGGGAGTCACCATCCCCCTGCGGACCAGCACCCGGTGGATCGTGGCAACTGACGGTGGTGTCTCGCCTCGACGGGCCAGGTGGTAGGCGATGGTCTGGGCGCCGCACTCGAGCGGCAGATCCTTGCGAAGCCGGATTATTGCCTCCTCTGTCGCATCGGAAACGCGGCCCGGCGAGGAATGCGGACGGCGAGAGCGTTCCACCAGGCCTGCCGGTCCTTCGGCCTCGAATCGCCGTCGGTACTTGTACAGGGTTTGACGGGAGATCTCCAAGTCGCGGCATAGCGCCGTCACCTTCAACGGAACCCCGCTCGAGAACACGGCCAACAACTTCGCTTCCATCGTCACCACTCTTTGCGCCATGCCCATGGGCTACCTGGCGACAGCTCAGGTGTCAGCGATGTCCCGCGAGAGACCTGTCAGCGATCTCTAGATACTCAACAGATCGGCGGGTCCCGAGGGGTGATCGGTCGTGCTCACCGGACGGCTCCCTCAGCCGGCGGTCAGCCGGCGGTCAGCGTGAGCGAGAACGCCTGGGAGACCACCGTCGCCTTCCTCCCCTTGCCGAAGGTGGCGGTGATCGACAACGGGTAGGTCCCGGCCACATCCCTCTTGTTGGGGGTCCCCGACATGGTGGCGGTCCCATTGCCCTGGTTGCTGAACCGCAGCCCCTTGGGCAACCGGGATGATTTGATCGAGTTCGGGACACCGGTGGTGGTGACGGTGAACGAGAAGGGCTGGGCGATGACGGCCGAGGCGCTGTCGGCGCTGGTGATGGCCAGCGTGACCGTCCAGGAGAATCCGACCGAGGCGTTGGCACCGGTGCCGTCCTTGGCCGTCACCAGCGCGGCGAAGTTGCCCTGGCTGGTGGCGGTCCCGGTGATCAGGCCGCTGGTGCCGTCGATCGAGAGTCCCGGTGGGAGGCCAATGGCGCTGTAGGTCAGGTGCTGCCCGGCGGTGGCGTCGTCCGCCACGATCTGGAGACTCACGGCCGCATCCAGATCGGTGCTCTGGTTCCCAGGGTTGTCGACGCGGATGGTGTCGGTGGATGCACCGCCGCACAGCAGTGCGGGCAGTGCGGCGCCGTTCGGGGTGCCGAGGCCGGTGGCCATGTCGTAGCCGGCCAATGCGGGGTAGGTGCCGCCGTTCCGTCCGGTCAGGTCGTTGTCTCCGGTGGTGACGTCGTTGAAAGAGGAGGGATCGAAGGCGGCCGCCAGGTACAGCATGGGGTTGGCGAACCCGATGTCCTTGCCTGTGCAGGCCTCGGACGCATTGGAGAGGGCGATCAACGAGGCCCACAGCGGTGCCGCCAGGCTGGTCCCGCCCCAGGGCCCCCATTGGCCGCTCACGTACTCCAGATAGGGAAACGGCCCGGCCAGGGCCGAGACATCGGGGACCTCGCGACAGTAGGAGCCGGCGGCGGCCCCGCAGGGAGCGCCCGACGAACCGGCGTTGACCACCCCGATCGAGGCCGCATCGCTCTGATAGGACGGCATCTCCCACAACGAGGACACTCCACCGCCACCAGCGCCCCAACAACAGGTCGGCCCGTCGTTCCACGCCGTTTCGGTGGGCGTGGTGCCCGTCAGCGCCGTCCAGGACACGCCTCCGGCACCAGTGACGAAGGGCTGGCTGGCCGGATCGTCCACCGCCAGGGTGTCATCGGAGTAGCCGCTGCCCAGGCAGTCCTCGGACCCTTCATCGCCCGAGGCCGCCACCACCGTCTGCCCCTGCACGGCAGCCTCCTCGAAGACGGTGCTCTCGGCCTGGGCACTGGCACTCCCCGAAAACGGCTCGCACAGTCCCCACGACGTCGAGACCACCTTGGCCACGTCCTGAGCCACAATCGAGTTGTAGGTGTCGTAGCCCCCGGAGTCGGTGTTGGGACCCTCGTAGACGACGATGTGGGTGGCGGGGGCGAAGCTCAGGACCTGCTCGATGTCGACGTCGGCCTCGCCCACCCCCGAGTGGGCCAGGGGACCACCGTCGACGTCGACGGTGGAGACCGGGGTGGCCGTTCCGAAGCACGACTGGTAGGCGGTGATGTCGCCGGCGCCATACCCCTGGAGCTCATAGAGCGCCACCGTCTGGCCGGCGCCGAGGTCGCCCTTTCCGTAGATGCTCGAGAACCCGTAGGCGGATGCCACCACATTGGTGGTGTACGCACCCTCGGTGACGCCATCCGCCACCGCGGTGGAACACGGCTGAGGCCCCCCACTGCCGGCCTCCGGCCCCGGCGTGGCCAGGGCACCGCCCGAGGTTGACCGCCGGCTGCCGGGCGTGGGCAGGGTGAGGTTGTCCAGGCCCACCACCGTCTGGACGAGGGGCGCCACCGTGCCAGTCACCTGGGGAGCGGTCGTGTTGGCGAAGGCGATTCGACCCCCTGGCACCCGATATTGCTCGAACCCGGTCGAGAACGCGGTCGCCAGTTGGCCGGCGGTGGCTCGCACCGGGATGCTCAAGCCGTTGGCGCTCACCGACCCGGGATGCAACCCGGCACCGACCAGCGCCCTCTTCACCGACTCGATGGTTCCCGCACTCGGTCCGAACCGGCTCACGAACGCTCGCTCGCTGAGGTAGTGCCGATACTGGCTCGAGCCGGGTGTCGACACCGCCGACGCGTAGGACGTGAGTTGCGTCGGATTTCGGGGCTGAAGGACGACGTCGACGCGGAGGGGGGTCGTGCCCGAGAGCGGGGACACCGCCACCGCACCGCCCGGGAGGCGAGGTGCATGGCCGAGCCGCACCGTCGACGGCGTGGCCACTCCCCCGACACCGGCGCCGGCGCTGCCGGCCGACGAGACGATCACCGTTCCCACCAGCGCCGTGATCACCGCGGCGATGCACCGCAGGGTCCGGTGGGTCCTTGCCGCGCCCGCTACCGAGCACGTGTCCTGGCGATTGCTCAAATGTCCCCCCGAGTCGAACGCACACGGCAACCGAGCGGTGCGAACACATAGAGACCGCGGGCTCCGACCGTTCGTACCGCGGGCTGACGTACCCGGTCAGTGTAGACCCGACCGGAGCGATCAGGCCGTTCCCCGTGGCCCAGCGCTCACCGGGGCCACCACCGGCATCCCGCAGCCTGGTGCCGGCTACGCCGGCGACCAGGTGGGCAATTCCGGCGCCATCGGAAAATCCCCACATCCGGGTGGCCGGTGGCACCGAAGAGGTTCCAGCACGGCCGCCGACAATCCGGCCGGTTCGACCTGAATCACACCGCGTTCATCAGTGTGCCGTTCCCCGCCCAGGAGGTATCCATGAGTGAAGTAAGCCGTCGAACGTTCTTGAAGAGTGGGTCGGCGCCAAGGTGACGGTGGGAGCCATCTCCGCCATCCCCGGGCTCCCCGCCCTTGCCGGCGCACTCGAGACCCAGGGCCCAGCCGATGCCGGCGCCGCCGACGCGGCAGGGACCGACGTCGACGTCACCGTCACGTCGATGGGGCTCACCGCCGGCCGGACCGATCTGACCGCCATGGGGACCGAGAACTATCTGGCCAGCTTCCCGTACCTGGGAATCCCCCACTCCGGGTTCACCGCCCTCACCCAGGCCGGTTGACCGTGGAGTCCGCTACCGTCATCGAAACGCAGCCTCCGCCCAGCGGTGAGGGGACGGTCGTGCTCGACATCGGGGGTGACCGGGGAGCGGCGGTGATCTTCATCCCGGCGTCACTGGAGGGATTAGAGATCGAGATCAGGCCCGCCGGGGAGCGGTGGACGGGTGCTCACACCGGCATCCGACGGCGCGAGGTGCAGGACGGGGTGCGCTTCGCCGCCGTCTTCCCCAGCCTGCAGGCCGGCCAGTACCAGCTGCGGGTGAAGGGCACCGGGGCCGACGCGGTCATGAGCCTCGCGGTCACCGGCGGGGCGGTCACCGAGGCCAGCTGGCCCACCGATCTCGAGGAGCCCCAACAGTAAGTCTCCGAGCAGTGGGCCGGGTCGCCATCGCCCTTGTTCAGGTCGGCGTGCGCTTCGCCCTACCGCTCAGCTGCTTCGGCTGGCTCTGGCGCCTGGGAATCGGGTACGGCGACGTCGACGGGTTGAGCTCGAGGATCTGCTCCGAATTGCACTCGTTGCTGATCGGAGGCGACGACTCGTCGTCAGACACCACCGGGAGGTTCGGGACCCGGTAGTTCGGGGATCCGGCCGACGACCCCGGGAGCACCGGGAGCGTCGAGGTCAGGTCGCCGACGGTGGACGCCCGCCAGCTGGTGATGTTGGGAACGGTGGCCCCGAACAGCGTCTGCAGGAACAGGAGCTGGGACGTGTGATCGAACACGTCGGAGCAGACCCACCCCCCGGCCGAGAAGGGCGACACCACGATCATCGGGACCCGGACACCCAGCCCCAGGGGGCCGGCGATGCCGCCTGACTGGGTCAGAGTCGTGGGACTTTGGTTGGTCAGGTACTCACCCGTGGTCCCCGCCGGGGCTGTCGGTGGCGGGACGTGGTCGAAGAACCCATCGTTCTCGTCGTACATGATGAAGAGCACGGTGCTCGCCCACACCTCGGGGTTGGAGGTCAGCGTGTCGAGGATCTGCTGGGTGTACCACTCGCCCAGTTGGGCCGGCGCCGGAGGGTGCTCGTCGTAGGAGTCGGGGGAGATGATCCACGACACCTGGGGCAGGGTATTGTTGGCCACGTCGCTGGCGAAGTCGTTCGGACTGGGATTGCTGGTCAGGCCCCCACTGACGTTGGGCCCGTAGTAGCTGAACGCATTCATGTAGGCGGCCGACGTCGGGGCGGCGTTGGCGTACTGGTTGAAGTACAGCAACATGTTCTTGCTGATGAACTCTGACGAGCCCGGTTGGTAGAAAGATCCGTAGGGGTTGTAATTCTTCCAGGTGATGTTGTTCGCCGTCAGCACGTCGGGCATGGTCTCCCACGTGCACGTCCCCTGATAGGTCGCCTGGGCGGAGTTGGTCACGATGATCGGGCCGCCTTGCACCCCAGCGGGGTCGAGGTTGGCCGAGATCGCCATCAACCGGTTGGGGTGGGTCGGACCGAGCACCGAGCAGAAGTAGTTGTCACAGACGGTGAACTTTTCGGCCAGGTCGTAGTAGAAGGGGATGTCCGGCTTCTTGTAGAAGCCCATGGTGTTGACGCCCAGGTCACCCTCGTACTCGGACGAGGTGTGGGTCGACACGAACGAGTCCATCGCCCCGCCGTTCCACGAGGCATGCTCGGCCGGCCACGCGTGCGAGAGGTCGTAGGTGCACTCCGCCTGTTTGTTCACTGTATCCATGTGGAACGGGAGCAGCTCACCGGCTGGCTCATGATTGGCCGGCGCCGCAGACCACGCCTGAGCGAAGGCGCTCCGGTTGTTGGTGTCGTTGAACCCGGTGACTCCCCGGAGTTCGCCGAAGTAGTGGTCGAAGGACCGGTTCTCCTGCATGAGGAAGACCACGTGCTTGACAGCACCGAGATCACTTCCGGCCGGGGCGATGTCCAGAGCACGGCGAACCGACTCGGCTCCGGCGGCGCCGACGTGACCCATCTGGGCCAACCCGAGCGCCGCTGCACCGCCGACTCCCCCAGCCAGTACCTGCCTACGACTGTATTCCCGCTGCGTCATGTCATTCCCCCTGTCAATTACCAACGGTGTAACACAGTTTTCCGGATTGTGCCGGAAAACTGATTGTGCCGGAAACTAATAGGGTGCGGCCCTGCCTCCCGTGCCCGGAGGTCGTCCCGCAGAGTGCCTCCTCCACCGATCAGGTGGGAACCGCCCCCACCACGTTGTTGACATGGATGCCGAGGCCGGGCAGCGAGCCGAGGTTCTCGGCGTCCCCGAAGCTGAACACCCCACCGTCGGACCCGATCAGGTTGTAGCCCTGGCTGTCGGGG
>Ga0182018_10000088_pt1 | contig 107071 bp, 162 predicted proteins | sample 812P2MmetaG_FD_120490 | JGI IMG/M metagenome (GOLD analysis project Ga0182018, IMG submission 120490) | Permafrost microbial communities from Stordalen Mire, Sweden - 812P2M metaG | ecosystem: Environmental > Terrestrial > Soil > Wetlands > Permafrost | place: Sweden: Stordalen | collected...
ATCAACAGAGCAGCAACACCACACAAGAAGAATCGCCACATACTTTCCTCGCTTCCTGCACCGTAAGGTGCATTAGTGTAAACCCGGCAGTAAGAAATTACTACCAGATGTTCCTCGCTTTGACGTGTACTCAGGAAACCAACGAAAACTGAAAATCAACCAGATCACTCGATGAGTCCTCTCGATATTGCGTAGTCAATCAGGGGACCGAAACCGATTCCAAGGAAGTCTTCCTTGTTGCCGATATCGAAACGTTTTTCACGATTGTAGAGCAGGTATTTTTTGCCGTCAAAAGAAACGACATACAAACCCAACTCAAAACTGCCCCAATCGAGACCGGTTAAATCGACTTTTTTTTCAAGGAAGCACCGACACCGATTTGTTTGGTTCTTATGCCGACTTTGGCAAGTCTTTCTTCCATCAAGTTGCTGTTGTAATCGTCACCAGTTGCGATCAACATCACAATTCCTCCCAATTACCAGTATTTCTCTCTCAGGTCCAAGAGCCAATTGTTCAGTAACTGCTTGTTGCCGTGTTCAGGAATCAATGACATATCCAAACAGAAACCAACTGCTTGAATTTTCTCTTCCATGATTTTCTGGATGTCGCAGGCGGCGAACTCTTCGCACCTAATCTTCATCAGGAAGTCTCGCTCTTCGCCCTCTTTCCAAACGACAGGCTCACCACCCATTGCAATCCGTTTAGCGTCTTCACTCAGACGCACGATATGGTAAGCCCATTTCTCGTTGTACTTACCGGTCGCTGTGTTGAGACGTTGACCGTTGATCAGTCGTTTCATTTGGCCAGTCATGAAGCCGAGGTATTGCTTCACAACATCCCGGCTCAGAAACTCACGACGCACGAGTCTCAACGTATACCATTCAGGCATCGAGCGGCACAATCGATCCGTGAACAGCATCTCGATAATACCAGGATTACCCTTCAACAGCAGGTCGCAGAACTTGCCGACTTCATGGAAGCTGTGATCGGGACGTTCTACCTTGTCCTTCGAGTCTTCGGAATCGTGTTTCCACGTTTCCGGTGGACCAGGCTCTTGAGGTAATCTACACGCAAGTAGGCCACGAGTCGGAATGATGTAGACGCCGGAGAAATCGGTGTCGCTGGTTATCTTCTCACAATTATGCGAGCGGCTGCCCCAGACCTTGGAGAACAAGACCTTACCGGGCGGCTTGAATCGAGCAAGGAAATCAGCAAGAACGTCCATCACATTTCCTCCGATAGTGAATCGCGAAGACGTGCAGCTTTCATGTCTTCTTCAAGATTCCCGGTGAATTGGTCCACATTCAGGCCAGCTTCGCCGCGAAGGTGAGCCATGACGCGTGACGCGATGTGATCGGCGTAATCGTCGAGAGCCTTGGTTATGGCTTTCCGCTTGTCCGAGTGGTAGGGTTGCGGATTCAACAAGTTAGCCAGTTCCTCAGATACTTTGCTCATGATTCGATTCCTCGTGAGGGTTCCCTCTACTCCATTATACCATAATTCTTGCATTTTGTCAATGCCAAAATGCAAGAATTATGCTAGTTTGATTCGATTTCCATGATTCCCAGGATCAGGATTTGCAATCCGATGATAACCAGCAACCCTGTACGGCTAGGAAAGAGTATTTCCACAGCCGCCAGGAGAATGCTGATTAGGCAGCAGAACGGTTTAAGCGCGCTGACGAACTTTCGCACGACGTACTTCCCTCAGTTCTTTGATTCGTCTAAAGACCACAGATGAAAAATTGGCACCATCCATGGTCATTGCCTTATTGATGAACCGACCTTGTTCTTGGACCGGCAATCTTGCCAGAACATAGGCATTGCAGACGTTGATTTTGTCTAAGGTCACGTATCGTTGCGCGGGAGGCGATAGGTTTTCCAGGCCGAGACGTTCATTAACCCATTCTTCATCGACATGCAGCGTGCTGCACAGATGCGACATAGACATCAAGTCATCGTATTGCAGAATCCGTTGCAAACCTTTGCTGAATTGTACCGGTCGAATATCCTTGACCGTTTTGCCCAGCATGATTTGAAAGTTCTGGACCTGGACATCAGACAGTTCGATCACGTTTGCCGGAATCGCCTGCATTCCGATGTCGCTGGCGGCGGTATACCGTTGAAGACCTTTGATCAGGCCGTAGAGCAGATTACCAGTCGTGCGGTCTTTGACAGGACGCACGACAATCGGTACGATGACACCGTATTCCTTGATGCTCTGAACAAGCGACAGATACTCTTTCTAGCTTCGGTCAACATCGCGAAGAGCAACAGGATTCTCTCTGATCTCTCTGAGACTAATTGCTTTGAGTGAGTAGTTCATTTGGTTCCTTGGGTGGTTGTAGAAGATTAAGAATCTTCTTAGCAATTGCTTCCTCGTAACAGACGCAGACGATCTTGCCACCCACATTACGAACAACGTGGGTAGCGCCGAGTTGCTTGTACTCAAGCATTTTCAAACCTCTTCAACAGTGCTGCAAGTATGATGTCTCTCCAGGCATCGTCCTTGCATAAACAGACCACTTCATCAGTGCCTACTTCTTTGATTGCCGGACGGGTGTGGTCTTTCCCCGGAACAGGCATTTCAAATTTAACAAATTCCATTACTTGTGCCTTTCTAAGAATTTTTGCATGGCCGGTGAAATTGGTTTTTCAATGCCAAACAGTCCGTAATCTCTACGAAACTGTGGCCAAAACCTGGCCAGCAATCCTTGGTTCCGCAGGAATGGATGAATCCAGACCCACGACAAGTTCAGCTGCGGAGTTGCTTCGTCTCTAAATCGAAAACAAACACAGCCGACAATCGCTCGTTCCTTGCCCCATGATCTGGAAATCAGAATCACATGATCACAGATATCCGTATCTTCATTGTAAGCATACTGTCGAAAATCATAACCCATTTCCCGACGGAAATAACCAGCTAAGACATCGGCAGCCATACGAACCTTATGCGGTGATGCGTTTGTTACTTTGATTAATTCGTATACAATGCCGTGAATTTCTGGCATATGAAACAAAGGCACACGAATCACCAGTTGTGATACTTCTTCTCCGCAAATCATTGTTTCCTCCAGAGCCATTTCCAAAGACGCACGAACCACCACTCACGACGCCCGAGCCAACACAACTCAGATTTGGTAAGTGGAATCTCGCCGCAAGGGTTAAGTAGGTCCGATACAATGAAATCAACGGTTTCTTCGTGGCTCATCGGACCTACGATTCTTTTATTGTCCACGGTGACTGTTATACATCGGCGAGTCGAAGAATCTTGCATACATCCTCCCATTGGACACCATCATTCCACAGACAGATGAGTCTCTGTCCGGTTGGTAGTAGTGAATAAATGCAAGTTGCCACTTCTTGATATTCTTTCTGGTCAGGATAACATACCCGCATTGCGCCAAGTAAATCCCAGCCGGTTGCCTCATGGTCCAATACTCCGCATGGCTTACCGAATCGGTCCCTGGCCATGTGACCCTTGATCCAGTTACCGTTGTTCAAGAAGTCTTTGATTTTCATTGTGATCTCTTGGATTTCCACTTGAAAGTTAGAACCGTGACACCTTGGTCAACCGCAAAAGTGACCAACAGGTCACCGTAATGGTCTCTGAGAAGCTTTTCAAGGTCTTCACGTTCTTCAAATCTCTCGCTGACGGTCACGACGTATCTGCCTCGATTCGCTGCTTCTCGCAATTGCTGATTGCAAGCGGCTAAGAATGTATTGAATTCATCGAGACGCCTGCGGGCACGATCTTGTGCCATCAATTCTTCGGCCCTGCCTGAGATTTCAGACAGGAATTCTTTCGTGAGTTTTTCCATTAAAAATGCACCTGGGTTACGAATGTTCGGAGCGGAAGGTCATTGTGATTTTTCTCATCATATATGTCCTTTCCGTATTGAACATATGTCTTGCGGTACGATTCGTGGTATCCTTCACCTGGGTGGTAAGGTTCAATCTTCGTCATGAGATAGCTGCCCTTCTTGAACCCACCGTGCCCACTATCATCGCCGTCATAAGGAAAGCAGATGAAGTGGGCACCGATTGGCAAATCTTCAAGTCTTGACGGCCGTGAATAGCAGTGCTTGAGAAAGTCTTGACCGTCCATTATTGTGACCTCGGTGGTTCTGCTTCGTTGTTTTTGATGTTTAAGTGGTTTCCTACCGAAAGATTCTTGATTGCCTCGTGGCGGCGTTCCGCTTCCTTGTGGTCGTAGTATGCTTGCTTACCACGAGGATTTGCTGCTAACATGCCATCTTCGGCTCTGGCAATCAGTTCGTCGTTAACAGCTTGCAGCACGCGAGGCGAAGTCATTACAGAGTCTTGTTGCACTTCTTGTGCAGTCAAAGCCCTGTCGAATACCTTGACAACGTCAGTCGAACCAAGACATTTGTCGCCGCGGAAAGAATCGGACAAAGTTTCAGACCATTCCCAGGTCGGGTTCTCAACCTGGATAAATAGGACCTGGGCGACGGCTTTCTCCGGACTGTAGACGTAATCCGTGTCTGCAAAATTTCGGAGAATAACCATCCACTCACCACGATAATCAGAGTCTATGGTTCCGGCCATATGACTCAAGCCAGCGTTGCCGGTGCTGCTGCGGTCGTCGATCAGGGCAACATAACCGCTGGGAAATTCCGTTGCAAAGCCAAGAGGAATCTTGACTTGCTCCCCCGACTTCACTACACCAAGCATGGCCGGATATAGATCGTATCCCGCCGAATGGTAAGCCTTTGTCGGCAGCTTAGCACCTTCACGCATCTTTTTGATTCGGACGTTGTTCACGAATTATTTGAGCGGCTTCTTGAGCTAACTCAATTCCCATAGTTCTCGCGGCATTTAAAACGGCTGATTGTAACTGTGTCTCAGTAGGCGGTAACGATTTCAAATCTGCTTCCGATCTTCCTACGTTACCGTAACGATGGAAGAAAATGATTGCTTGGTCGTATGTCATTTGATCATCTCGATAAGTTTCTCACGACACGTTTGTTTTGGCTGAGTTTTAAGCAACCAATACTTGGCCGCTAGCAGCACTGCATCACGAAGTCTTGACTTTTCAGTAGCAAGGATTTGCAAATCGCCGTTTACAATGGCTACTCGGAAGCCGTCACAGTAAGAAGCAAATTGAACCTTGTAATCGGGATCATATTCCTTGACAGCTTGCACCAAAGTTTCAAGCACTCGGAAATCGTCATGTACAAGTGAAATTGTGCAGCTTGTAGGTTCCATGTTAAAGTCCCCCGTGAACAGCGTTATTCAGTGCATTCCATTTTGATTTGCAATCGGTGTATTTGAGCCACGACTCTGCACACAATGACACAGCATCATCAAGTGCGATGCCGTGTGCCCCATGAACCACGTCGCCCGTATGTGCCCGAATGCCGCAGAAGAACATTTTGTCATTCATGTGCATGACAACTTCTGCGTCATTCGGACACCGTTCGTGCATAGCTTCAACCAGAAGCTTTAGAATCTTCATGCACTTTTCCTCGTAGGTTTCTGCCCATCAACCAACAATTCCGTTCGAAAAATATCAAACGATTTTGGTGCATCATAGATGAGCTTAACCTTGCCCTTTCCGTAAGCCACAATCATTGTGAATTCTTCTCCCATATGAAACACCTTTACCTTCTCCTGGTCCTTGCGGTCAATCACGAGCATCGTGCACGTATCCTTTGTATTGGAAGCCAGCTAAACGAGGAATCGCTCCACCCCACAACTTGAGAAATTCCGAGTATAAGACCCATCCACCTTTGTAATTGGTCAGATACACGTAGTCGTTTTCCTTCTCGCGAATTACGGTCCAGTGGCCACCTAGTTCCCCGTCCTGGATTAACACAATCGCAGGTAGGTGAGCCATAATCTCCATCTCGCCGTGCATTTCCTCAATTTGTTTGTCACCCCAACGCTTGCAGATTTCATGCACTTGTTCGGGGCTTGTTCCCAACCAGCCGAAAAGAATGTCTGGCGGGAATTCTTTCTCCACCGTCTTCATCAGAATTTGATTAGACGGGATCAGGTCGTAATGAGCCAAAAACGTACACGCTGCGGCTTGGCCGCAATCGTAGTCGTTGTCATTGACAAATTCAAACATCACCCAAATCCCTCTCGATCTTGTTGAGGTAAATTTCAATGATTACAATGCCGATAACGCGACGTAGAAGACCGTCACTAATCTTAGGAATTAGAGTTTCCAGTTGTTCTACGTTCTCTTCAAAATACGCCCACTCACGATCATTCCTTGCCTGAACAGCCGAGGCTTTTTTGGAGAGTTCCATGGCCTTTTTATCCAATTTCATCTAGTTGCCTCCCGAGCATATTGATGCTCAACTGTAAGACAACCAGCATTAACGCACAACGTAGTACCGAGCCATCCTTTGGCATCAATTCGATTAGTGCCTCTAAAGCATCCTTATGTTGTTCCATCTCACGCCACCACTGGTCAATGTGGGATTGGTGAACCGTCTCGTTACGTTTGAGAGATTGCCAATCTGACCTTTGCTCCGGTGTCATCATTCTATTTCGTCTATGGTCTTTCGTAGACGATTCAGCTTGACCTGAGCATATAAAATGGTCAGGTAGCTGTGCATGATCCCACTCGGAGCTATGCAGCCAAGGGTCTGCTCCAGACTTATGTAATTATCGTCCAGAATCTTCCACATCTGGTCCAGGTGTGCTTGTTGAACATTCGCAGACGCAACCAATAATTCTTTCAATGCAATAACCTCCAAATACAAAACATGAAAATTGTAACCATGACGATTATGATTAACCATTCCATAAAAAATGGTGGTATATCATTCGGGTTTCCCTTCATTGGGCCATACCTCTTTGCGAAACTGATTCCAGCCCCGAAAAGGACCAGAACGCACGCCCGTAACCGATGCTTGAGCCACATGTTCAAAAGGCGACCGATGACCAAGGTCGCCGGAACCTTTGATCATGTCTAGTGCCAATGCCAAATCCTTCTCAACTGATTTACGTTTCTCACCATGCTGCACATAACTGACTCGGGCACAACGAGCCACTGAGACCTTCTTTGCAATGTCCAATTGCAAAGCCTGGTCGTATGTTGCATAGATGTGTTCGTGGTCATCGTGTTCCATGTATGGCATATGCCAATCCTGGAACAGTACAGGCTTCGGTGTCGAATTAAGGATTGCTTCCTTCATCATGCCGGCGATCTGCTGGAAATGAATCTCAGCATCCGGGTGGCACCGCTGGGCAAAGAAGTTCTTCCAGTCTGTACTTGTCATGACGACCGTAATCCACATCCACGGTTCCGTCAACCGATTGCACAACGACTTGTGAATTCCAAGTTCGTGAATCTCCTGGGCAATCTTGACCATATAGTCACGCCCTTTGAGCCACAAATGTTGAGCGCGGAGTATAGTGGCATTGTCCACTTCTTCTCCAGTTTGCATTCCCTTCTGGTTCTTACCCCATTTGATGGGAATGACCGGATCGTTCTCGATATTTGCACACATCGTCGGCCACGGGATCGCACGGGAAGACCCTGCGTTTCGGGCACGGTCACGATGCGTCATAATCTCAGAATGGATGAACCTCGGGTATGTCGCCTCAAGTGTGATGAGTCGCGTTTCGCAAACCGAATCAGCGATTATTTTGCAACTGAACATTGTTCCTCCGGAAAGTTGAAAACAGCAAACTCACCAAAATTCCTTTTCGCAGAACGATCATAGATTCGTGCTGCTTCCTCTTCGTTATCAAATACGCCAAGATGGACCTTTTCATCGTTACCAACTCTAATCTCGACTAACCATTTTTTCTTGATAGGGTGCCATCTGACTCCCTTATATTTTGATGTCTGGCCAGAACGCTTAGATCGGTTACAGTTCTGTTCTTGCTGCGTGGCAGGTCGAAGATTATCTCGTTGGTTGTTTTTCTTATTTTGATCTTTGTGGTCTATTGTCTGGTCGTCTTTTAAGACTAAGCCCATTCTTTTTGCAATTAACGAATGCATAGAGACATGCTGATTACTAAGTTCAACGTAGCCATGATTAAGACACCAGAGAAATTGATCGAGGTAATCAAAATCCTCGTCACTGCAAAGAGCGTAACTGTAATCACTCAACTGAATACGCTTCACGAATCCTCCCTTAAGGAATCATTAACAAGAGCCTTAGCTTCGTCATCGGTCCAGTCAGTATGAATCCAAATAGAGAATTCATCAACAAGATAATTAACGCCATCCCCGGTTGGCGTCCACCGTTCTTCCGTGACTAACACGATCTCCCCATCTACGCGGTAGATGTGAAGATAGCTAAACATGAATTTCCCATGAGAAGGTGATGGAGAACTTCCCATTCTTGTCGAGCGGCTCCGGGTTGACTTCATAGAAAGCAGACACCAAAAATGAAATCATTTCATTGCTAGGCCGCGGATCGAAGAATCGCACCAACTCATTTTTGCCGCTCTTGGCGGTCTTGACGAGTTCATCTTCGATTGAACGTGCCCATCTCTCGCACTGTTCATCAAATTCTCGTTGCACTTCGTCGATTTTGAGCTGAATTGCTTGCTCGGTGTAGTAGCCGAGTCTGGCGACAAGACTTACGGTGTTTTCTTCTTTCATAGTCCTAACGCTATCCTTTCTTCGTGGGTGAGTTTCTTCATGGCGCCGCTGACGATTTCATCGCGAGCCTTGTCGCGTATCTCTTTCTCAAGACGTTTATTGTCACGCTCCTGGTGTTCTTCCCACCAAGTTGCGAGATTCCTTGCATCTTTGTTATGACCATCCCACAAGAGACGCGATTGTTGGTCTTCTGTGAGCGTCAGAACCATGTCACACAACGTCCGCGTGTAACCATCAACACGGTCAGCATTACCGTAGTAGTTCTTGGAATCCGCGATGAGATCTTCCCTGACGTTGAGTTTGAGGGCTGTACGCAGATATACGAGAAGGCCAGCTACACGCCGACTTTCAACCTCTCGTGGACCTGCTTCCATCCCATGGCATTCACATGGCATTAGATATCAAGCTCCGTTACGATTTCCATGATTTCCTCGTAGGTTCGGTGCTTTTGGTCATTGAACCACGACACAAAGCCCTTAACCTTCGGATGACGCGCCACACGTTGATATGCTTCATTGCTATTGGTCTCAACGTATCTGTTGTCATAACACCTAGCAATCGCACCATCAAGACTCCAACTGACAGCCTCATCAGCATTCGGGTCACAGGGCTTTCCTTTGGAATCACGAGCCTCAGCTTTCGTTGTCCACCTGTTTGGATGGCACAGTAGTTCCTTTACTGTCATACTTACTCCTAATCAGGCTACACACGACATCCCTGATTTCAAGTATAGCGCACTTTGGTATTGACAAGATGAAACGTAGACCATTTGATTCTGGATTCTGGTCCATACAGATGGTTATGAATTCTGGATTGTCAATTACAACCCATCCAACGGCTTCGAGCGTCGCTGGACCGCCGATGTCCTCTAGCCAATGTGTGCCTAAAGGCATCATCGACGAATCCAGATACTTGATCCAAATCTTATCCAAGCTTTATCTTCTTCTTTTGTGCCTCGACTTGCTTGCCCAAAGCTTCGGCTTCCTCAGGAGTTGAGGGTTGGACTACCTTGCCGTTCTGACGGTCGTATTCGCTCTTGATATACCCGGTCACGGACGCGATGAAAGCGATTCCTTCTTGCTGAGTCTTGACCGGTGCCATGAGGATTTTGCAACCACGCATCATGGCTACGACGGCCAGCTGCATGATCGGCTGCTTCTCAGCATCCTCACCGACTTTGAAATCCTCGAACGTGAACGCGTCGATACCTTCTGCATTAATCGCACTGCCATCTGCTGCCTTCAACCAAAGAAGCATGAATCAATTCTCCTAAGTAACTTTAAAGGGTCGTGTACCTTGAGCAGTTTTAATTAAGACAATATGCTCGTGACTCTTTCCCTCAATGAGAAATTTGTACACAGCAAGTGCCTTAGCAATAACATGAACATCATCTTTCGATTTAGAGCGTTTCTTCAAATCGTCGAAACGCTTTTCGTGCTCATCATCCAAGTTGATTACGATTGCTCGACTAATCTGTTTCTCCTAAAATCTCGGCCAGTCGACTGAGCTTCAACTTCGCTGCTTCCCCCTTGTCGAAAGTTTCCACATCGACACACTCCCCATCGACCAACTGTGCAAAGACAGTATGGGCTTTGTAGGTATTTTTGATTCCAAACTTCACGATGTGAAGTTCATTAACCAAAGTATTGCCATCAGAGTTCATTACCCACATACTCGTCTCCCTGGTAATTCTCGATCAAAATCGCCTAGCGAACGAAAGAACTCAGCGGTGAACCGGCCACCCGTAGCAGCCGATAAAACTTGATTGGTCGCATGAAGCTCGACGCAATGCTTATGCAGCATTTGTCTAGGGATATACTGCTTGCCAATTGTATACAACCGAAGATTCTCGAATTTGGGATCAAGCAATGGAGCCATGACGTAACCTCTTTTGAAGATTGCGACGCTGACGCACGACACGTTGAAGGTTTTCAGCACGTTCCGCTTCTATGAGTCGAAACGTACCATCCATGATTTCATAACAATGTAGACCCATCTTACAGATATGGTGGCTTGTTTGGTACGGCGATCGTAGTCGTAGACCAGGTACGTTCATTTGAGTTTGTCCTTTAACCACCTAACACCTTTGTTGAGCTTGCCGGCTATTTCCTCCAAGGTTAGCTCTGGGTGTTCCTTGATTAGCCGAAGCAAGCACTGTTTGTATTCCGTCTTGCTCGTCTCAATGTGATGATGCGGAGCGAGAAGTTGAGATTCTACAATCTCTCGCTCAGTCATCGTATGAATCGTCGCTGGTATTTCAAGAATTCCTAATTCACGACACGCACGAACCCTGTGCCGCCCATTCAGCAACTTGTAATCGTTGCCGACCAGGGCGACATCTATTGGCATCAAGACGCCAAGTCGCTTGATGCTATCGCGAATAGCGAAGTAAGTAGCATCGTGCATATCTTTCATGGATGTCGAAAGAATCTTGTTAACTGGTATTATGGTAATCGTTTCCTCCCTTGCCAAAAATCCTCAGGTTCTGGTATGACCTTCACTGACCTTCACTCGATACGTATTTTATACGTACCAGACGAAACATTGTTCCACGGTGAACCAATGATTCTAAGTTCAAGCTTACCACGTGGTAAATTTGTAGCAGTAAAGAAGTCCCCAACTACAAACTCTTTGTTATCAGAACCACGACCCATGAGAGCGCCAGCCGGATATATGCCACCTTTACCGGCCGTAGTGTAGCCTTTAGGGCCGCAGACATATTGCCCTGGACCTTGCGGCCAAATATCTACTTGCCCTGTCGCATTAATCGTTACGTGACCGTCAAAGACCTGGCCGACTTCTTGCCATTCACTATTGGCAGCATCAAGTTCGACATCACGTTCTGGTTGTTTGCATACGATTAACTTCACCTGACTCATCTTGATCTTGAGCGGGCCGAGCGACTCACTGACACCTTCGATCTCAGTCTGCTTGATTTCACCGGACATATAGCCGCTTGATATGGCTATGCTATCGAGAATCGGTGGCCGGTTACCCATGCCATCAATCAGTTGTTGGACACGTTTATTTATTTCCTGGTCAGGGTCTTTCTGCAATGGCTGGATGTATTTCCACGCACCACGAGGATTGTCCTTGAGAAATTTGGTCGAAGACACGCGATCGCCGTACTTCTCATTGCCGAGACTTTTGACGGCATTGATGAACTGTTCCGGATTATCGACGTGGATACCAAAGGTAATATCTCGCGCCTCTTTGAGCGGAATCTTCAACGCTCCATACTTGGTCTGAACGTCGAACGCAGTGTCATTGTTTACTTTCAGGTTGACACTGCTCCCGTCCAGTAGCGTGATCACTAGAAGCAGGTACATTGGTGCATTCCTTTTTGTAAAAGTTAATCAGGTCATAGACGCCACGCATGACGCCTGACACATGAACTTTGTTGAGAAGATATCCTTCACTGGTTTTATCTTGCTCACCCGCCAATCTCCGAAGTTTTGCCTGGAGATCGTTCGCTATCGTCTCTGCTATCGAACAGAGAAGCAAGGTCGATGGTTGCGAAGACGCCGTTATGTTCATAATCTGCCGGGTCAAGTAGAGTAATGTTTAAGATACAACGACCGTCAGGAAGTTCCTCTGGCACAATTTCGTATTGCCCTAGGCTAATCATCAGATTCAAGAGTTACCTCCTGGTCCGGGTGGAACTTGAAGATTCGGTCCGAAGGGTAATCCTTTGACGGTGAAACATTGTCCATGATTCAGTTTGTCAAGTTTCATAGGACTGCATCCTCCGCATGAAGCATTGCTTTACCTTTGTCCACCGTGACATACGTTCCTGGTTTCTCTACCCAACAACCAGTGTTGAAGTAGCTATGATTATGGAACTTGATGTGCGTTGGATAGTGAGTATGTCCGCAGATTACTGTGTTATACTCAAGACTCAATGCACCCTTGGCTACCTTGTCGATACACTTGATGAACTTCTTTATGATTCGCTTGGCTTTCTTTGCCAGCTTGTGGTCTGGATCAAGCCGTTGCAAACCGCCGTAGATGAAGTCACCAACGTACTCGATAAGTGGAAACTTGCCAAGGAAATCGTCCCACTTATGGCCGTGAGTAATATGGAAAGTATTGCCATCGTCTATGAACGTCATGTTCTCTACAAACGGTACACCAAGTACCATGCTGGCTTTCTCGGCTGATTCTTCATGGTTGCCGGCAATCAGAGTCTTATTTGACCAATCGCGAATTGCATTCAACACACGCCAGTGACTCTTCTTGAACCTCTTGAAATTGTAGTCATCAATGAGGTCACCAGCCACGATTAACTCAGTTGCCGGGTCAATAGACTCAAGGAATCGGAGGAACAGTTTCGCTTCGCAGGCTTCCGACCCCAGGTGTAAATCCGATACGATGAGTTTCATAAGGAATCTCCAGAGTCATTTCTGCCACGTCAGAACCATCGTTTTGGCTGAGGACCTCGACAACGATTTCCTTGTCACTTACGCTGAGTCTAACGAGATAGTTATCCGAGACAGCAAACACATCACCTTCACAGATTACTGCTCTGAGTTTGGGATTCATATTTCCAGCTTTTCCACAAGGGCCACCACGTCATCGAATCCGTGAGTGTCATTCCACCCACCAATACATTCCTGACCAATTTCTTCCCTGATGGCTTTGAAAATTCTTTCTCGGTCGTCATATTGAGGGTAGAACATGTACACGGCACCGTAGAGGCATAGACCGCAAATCTTAGATAGATTGCTAGGACTGCAACCTGTTTCTTCGCCATTTGCATCTACGGCGGCATGTCTCTGGCACCAACACTCAGGACTTTTGAACCAATTCTTGATTAGCATTGAAGTACCTGTGAAGTTCGTTTGTGACGTAATTCAACGTCGGCAACGCATGTAAACGATTCCAAGGTCGCGGGACTTGAATCGCCGGACCACCAGCCTCGATCCACGCATCCACGTTCTTGTCGTAATCGTCAATCAGCAATTTGCCAGGAGCAGCAATTGCTTCCTTGCCTGAACCTACCAATATACGACGCGTGAATCGTGGCATATTCTTACGAACCCAATACAACTTACCATCGACACACCCAGGCGTTGCAACGGGACTCGTCAGCAACGTAATTTGTTTCTCAGGCACGTAGCGAACCAATCGACCAAGGATTGCACTGGCACCAGTCATCCAATCCAACTTCGCCCAGAAATCGTAGCCGAGTGGACTCCAGAATTCATTCGGAGTCATATTGAAAATCTTATCCAGGTGATAATTACCCAAATTCACTTCATTGCTATAAGGATCGTCACAATTGAAGTGCTTGCAAATACCAGCAACCAAATCTACCAGCACGCCGTCCAAATCCAAGAAGATCTCAATCTTCATACCCATGCTCCAACAAATCGTTGAGTTCCTTCGAGTCGCAAGTAAAATCGATAGGATTGCCGCCCATCAATTTGATGGTACAATACCCGTCGTGAACTCCGATTTCCTCAATCCGAGAAACATTGATCCACCTGTTCCCTAGCACTAAGAAGGTACTTTTTCCTAAGCCCCTTAGCACTACCACATGACCGCCGTGTCCAATGGAATAATCTGGTTCGCTCCGCTTCACTTCCGCTGTTTCTTTCGGCATATCTGACCCTAGTGAAAATTCTTGCTTGTATCTGCCGGATACGTTCACGGGATACACCAACACGTTCGCCAGTTGTCTGGAGTGTCATTTTCAAAAAGAAACGACACTCGATAATTAGTCGCTCTCTAGCGGTAAGCAACTCCATGAACCACAAAGAATCTTTTTCTACCTCTTTGTGTTGATCTCGACCGATTTCCGGTACATCAGTCTTAAGTCGACTAAGTTCGACCATTATCTTCGGTGGTGGTAAAATTTCAGTCTCTTGAACTTCCGGTATGTCCCACTCAACGCCACCAAACCCAGTTTCACCCCTCAATCGTTGTTGCAATGCAGCTCTACGTCTTTTGCTGGTGCTTGATGGAATACGAATCAAGTCGCCAGTTATCTGAGCTTGAGACATGGCTTGACGCACGCACCAGTGCATGTGTGTAACCAATCGTGTACCGAGCTTCATGTCGAACGATTCAATGGACCTAAGGATTCCAACCATTGCCCATTGAGCATAATCCTCATCATCCATGCCTTTGCCGTTATACTTCTGGGAGAGTTTTACCCCATAACGCATCAGCGACATGACAAGCTGGTCTCTTGCTTCCTGGTTCCCCCGTCTCGCTTGGCGAACCAGTTGGCGTTCCTCTTTCACTGTCAGTTGAGCGATAGAGTGTATTAGGAGATTCTGCATAGTCATCGTGGTTTTCCTGTAAGATTACGTCTGGCTCTGCATCCCATTCGAATCGATAAAGCGTTCTGGGGCAACTGGCAAGTTCGGTCGCGAAGCAAGCGTCTGGGAAGAATCCATCTGGACGCATGAGGACGTATTCTCGTCCATCGAGTTTGAACATGGTTCCGAAGTGGCAGTCTCTAAGGTACATCGTTTCTCCCGTAAGCCGTTAAAAAGGCTATCCACGTAATCAATGGCATGTTCGACGGTCTCAAACTCAGCCAAGAGAGTACAATGAATGCAATCGTAAAACCCCTTCACTTCATACTTCTTGCTGTCGTCACTATAATCCGTCATAACAGACATGATGCGATCCAGGTTCACTATCGAACCTTTGGTACCTTTGATCCAGTTCATATGATGCATACCTCCACGCCAGCCTCTCCGAACAATTCCATCGACAAGTCCATGTCTTCTTTCCATCGCTCCAGCTTATCGGCAGGAATCGCTGGTGCCACATGACGCTTGATTCCGGCTGTAATAACCATGGATGCGCAAGTTGAGCATGACATGAAAGGCCACGTATATAACGTCGCCCCATGCAGCGATTCCCTTGCGTATAGCATTGCATTCCGTTCGCAGTGCATGATAATCTTGTACTTCAATTCTCGATTGTGAAGACGTTCATGCGTGTCTTCAATGCCGGGCGGGAGTCCATTGAACCCTATAGACACGACACGTTTCCCGTGCGTAATGACAGCACCAGTCTGGGTGCTGGGGTCTTTGGACCATTTGGCGATGAATTGTGCTAGACTAACGAATCGGTGGTCCCACTTATTGGTCATAGTTCCCTGTAGAAAAGATGGAAAACGGTATTACGCATTTGGAAAGTTCCTAGGAATTTGTAAGCATCCAAGTTGGCAAAATTAAAGCCAGTCTCAACCTGAAATACTTCAATTGAGACTTGTTTTTCGGTAGCATGGACAGCAACCCACATGACCAATTGGTCGTGCTGCCATTGCACGCTAAGGATTTTATATCCTTCCGGCAATTGCATGAAGTTATTAACTTCATATTTCCAGATCGTTGTATTCTGCATCGATTTCCTCCGGATCATCTGGAACAGTAATTAGTAAGGTGTTTCCCATGGTTCAAGCACCAATACTGAACAATCAGGGTGCAACACTTGTTCCATCTCGGTGTCAACAGAATCGCGATCCTTAGCGAAACAACAAGAAATTTCACGCCAACCCGTCTTCTCAAAACGCATCCAAATGTGGAATGTCTTGAGTCGCGGTGACTCTATGACTCCGCGAATCAAGAATACAATGACAGTAATGGTGGCTATGATAGCCGACATTACCAACCACACGATTATGAGGATCATGCTTTCCTCCAGTACCGGGCTTCTTTCGGAATCCCGGCATCAGTCAGTTCTCGGTAGCGGAACGTCACTTGACTACCGCGAGGGAACTTTTCGTTTGTGATCCATGATGGAACTTCTTTTTCAGGGTTCGCTGTTGCCCAATCCTTGGCCGCAAAAGCCGTCTGGTCAACTTGATAATTGCCAAATAACTCACGTTCTTCTTCCTTGAATCCGCTAAGCTCAAGACGATGGCCGTTGTACGTCGTAATCAAGGCACCCATCATGCCAAGTAACTTGCTGCCCTTGTCAGTCTCACGGCCAGTCGTGTAGCCAATCACCGTGGCTTCGGCGTCTTGGAACTTCTTGACCTTGAGCAGATTATAGGATCGCTTAGGTTCCCACATCGACGTTGGCTTCCGAAGGATTAACCCTTCGCCGCCATCGTTGGTGACATTGGTCAGATACGTGTTCAAGTCGTCCAACGCAGTTTGCGTTGCAAACGGCAACCGAATCTGGCCTAGCAGTTTCAGATTCTTGGTCTCGACAAGATACTTCTTGAGAAAGTTATTCGTGCTCTCGAAGCAATCCATGAAGACTTCGCGGACCTTTGTTTCTTTCTTCCACCACGGATAACAACCACGGAGGTAGACTTTGTAGGTCTGGACCCGAACATCGCCATCCATGAACAACAAACACGGTGGCGGCGAATCGAAGACCTGGTAGATTACACCATCCCACTCATGGCTGGGATTCAAGTGTTTAACGATGCCTGTCATTGTCTGAAACGAGTTGCGGCCGCACCAAAGCTCGCCGTCCAAACAAAAGTCTGGCAGAGCATCCAAGAACCAGTCGGGGGCATGGAGGATGTTACCATACCTCGTCCACAGACCGGTCGCAATCGGTGTCTCAACATACCGGGCATCCTTCTCGGTATTAGCATACGGGACTTCTGACGCAGGAACCCCGCGACTTCGACCACCATCCCACCACGCACGCATCCCGTCGAGCTTTTCACTGACAAACCAACCCGCAATGGTTTGACGTTGCTGCTCATACACATGAGCAAGTTGGACATAATCACGTTTCAAGCTGTCACGGCTCGCCATATTAGATTCCCCTAACCAAGGCAAAGGAACGGATGTTCGATTTGTGAATCCAGCCATGCAGGAAAAGCATGACATAGCTTTTATTGCGGTCTTTGAACTTGTCAAGAACCACTTGACCGTTCTTCGAGATTATCCTAACCTTCTTTCCTCGTGGAGCGGCAGTATGAAGGCTCATTTGACATGTCCTATGTAAAGGGCAAAAAGTTCGTCCAAAATCGCTTGGACTGCCAGGAAATCAGATTCATTGTGCGTGGGTGTGTATCCAGCAAGAGTGCATCGTTGATTCTCAGCTTGAAATCCAGCCACAGATATTTGTGCATCCGTTATGGCTTTCAAGCAAAGCAAGAATTCTTGATTCATGAGAAATACACCACGATGAAAAAGAGATACAAAACAGCCACAAGGACTGCGACTACTCCGTATAACCAAATTGACTTATTCATAGATTCTCAAAAGCCAGAGAAGACACTGGAGGAACGCTGCGATTCCCCACAGTGTCAAATAGAGACGCCTCAAGGCATTTCCCTCGGTCCATTGATGGACAGAATCTCGTTGTGTTTGAGATATCGCTTGTGGCCGTTTGGATACACGATCCAGGCGTCTCCCTTGCTAATCGCAGGCTTCTCGTAAAAGTTGGGGATTTCAAGACGAGGTTGACTCTGGGCATCCGCTTTGAACAAGAAGACGCCAATGGCAAACAGGGCAACGGTAAAGATAATCGTTTTCATTGTCTGGTTCCTTTCAAAAGTGGGGAGGGTGACAATGGCGTTAGCCACCCTCCCCGTCGGGTGCGGTCCGGGACCGCAGTATTACCCTTCGCCTCCAAGCTCATTCCACCAGCCATAGCCGGTGAGATCGTAGCCGTCAAGAGGGTCGGGATAGCCGTCAAGATTACACGGCAACTGTTGTTGTTCTTGTAGCGGTTTCAAAGCCGCCTGGAGCGGAAGTCGTTGGTGTTCCATCGTGAGCCGTTGTTGCTCACGAACAGCCTGAAACGGCAACAGTTTCGGGGTGGCGTCTTCCAGAGCCGAATCAGAGAAGAAAGGTCCATCATGAGCGAGCCGCAAAATCTCGCGGCAGGTCTCGATTCTCAATTCCACTGGTACGGTGGCACCGGTGCTGAACGATCCCTGAACATCCAGTGCCGTCTGGTGGATCGCGTCTGCGATTGGCTTAATCGCTTCGTGCAATTCCAGTCGCTCGTCATAGTTGAGTCCACGTCCTACGCCAAGCGCCACTGACACTTGACGCATGTGCTCTTTCCTCGTCATTCTTACACTTCCTCGATTTTTAGAGAATGCGCTGGATTCAGACTGGGCGCGTGTACCTAACGTACACACCACTCACATGTTACATATCACACTCTCCCTTCTCTGAATAAGAGTTACTTTTTGTGTATCTCAAACGGGAAGATCGGAACCGTCGTTCCACCTTGCATAATCGTTTGAGGCACAACACCCGTCCAGCGGGACCGCCAAACGGTTTCCATCTCAAGACCCTTCAACGCCAAGATCAAGTCCTTGGTCTTCTCAAGCTGTGCATAGCGATACGCTTCGGCATCAGCTTCGGTCCGAATTGCCAGTGACTTGGCTTTCGCAACCTCGATCTCGACGTTTACCGCGGCGAGTCTTGCTTTGGCTTCACCTTCGGCTCGTGCAATCGAAGCACGAGCTTACCCCTCAGCTGCCATGATGAGGGTTTTGTTGTCAATCTCTTGGTTCTGCAACTTCGTTTGTTGCTCGACTTTTTCCTTCTCTTGCATTGCCAATGCCGCAATCTTCAACTGTTGAGCTTGGACGGCATCGTCAATACTCTTCTGAATCGCAGGATTCCGAGGATGGAACCCGCCGATCATACCGAGTTTGGTGATCGCGATTCCACGTCGTTTGAAGAATGGGACGACATCTTCTCGAACTGCTTCCACCAGTTCGTGCTGTGTTCCACGTAGCTTCTCGAATGTGTATTTCGATGCAAAATCCGAAGTAACAGCCTGGACACGAATCCTAACTTCACTGTCCATGATATGTCCGAGTGTATCACCTTTGTAATAATACAAAAAGTGCTCAGCACCTTCGGGACTCTTGTCGTCGGATTCGGGGATGTAGGCGGTACAGTTGAAATTGCAACCGAAGGCCATTCCATCTTTGCTCTGGGCAGAGATGGATTCGTCGGTGGTGTTGGTTCCTGTATGATGCTCACTTGTCCATTCCTTTCCGATAGTGGAGCGATCAACCTTGACGACACGTTTCTCGTCCAGGTAGTTGCCCCACACGTAGAGCCAGCCAGTCTGGTTCCACTTTTTGGGAATCTGAATTCGTTTGACGCCAATCTTGCCCTCGCCCAACATCTTGATTGAATCGACGTGCTTGATGCCGCCGGTGCCATCGTCGAGCGGAAGAAGGAAGCCGGTTTCGTTGTTCTCGATTACCTCGAACTTAGGTGTGTTGTAAGGTGGTACGAAAAAGAACCACACAATCAGAGCAACGAACACGATGATTCCAGCAGATACTGCCACCTTCAATTGAAGTTTTTGAGTCTTTGTCATCAGTTTCCTCAAGAGTAAAGAATCCAACATCGGGGAGGGACCGAAGTCCCTCCCCACGACCTTAGGGAGCCGATTGCACTCCCTCCCTAAGACTCCATTACAGAGTCGAAATCATAAAGCACCCCTTTGTACGCGAGTACATAAGAAGCCAATCAACCTACTCACCACAACAAGCCGGGGCCATTGCCCCGGCTAAAAGTATATGCGGAAGACTGCGGTTAGACTCGCTTCATGATTATATCCTCCATACATTGTTTTGGTTTTGCGGACACATGACACACGTCACATGAATCCGAGGCGCGCCCGGCGGAGGTCAAGAAAGAAGGTTATACGTAGCAACAATTGATGCAATTGTCATTTGATTGTCCTTTCTGAAAATAGGGTGTAACTGGAACACGCTAAAGCGGCATCGCGAAGTGCTTTACGGGTCCTTCGCGGAAGGACTCAATCCGAAAAGAATCATCGTCGCGAGGCTCAGCGTTGCCTGGTAGTCCCCCACGTTTGGAGACTTGGGCGTTTTCTCTACTGCACGTTGGGCAAATCCGATTAAACGGACTTGTCGGTTGAAATGACTTCCCGCATTTGTTGCAAGGCTTCTTCATCAATTCCTCCGGAAGTAACGTGATTGGCGACAAATCGAAGAATCAACGGATGAGTCTTCAACCATTCGCCGGCATTGGAAATCTTTGTCAAGCTAATCTGACGAGCGTTGTTCAAATCAGCCTGAAATTCAGCGTAACCATCCTCCAGGTCCTTGACTTGAATATCGTTGTCAAGAGAGTGAGCAAATTGAAAGAATGGTTCAAGCTGCTGAGCCGTGTACTTGTTTACGATGCCAGTGACGAAATTGACAAACGACCCGTGAAGAAACTGGTCAATTTTCGTCAGAGTGTCTTGACCCGTCGTAATTGCATTATAGAGTTCTGATGGATTCATGACCATCCTTTACAACGACATCGATCGCGATTCCTGGCGTACCGATATCTTTTTGAATAAGTTCCTCTTTCCGTTGAAGAACCAAGTCTAATCCAGGACGTTGGTCGTACACATGAACCACGCAATCGTGGACTGAATGTTCCATTGTAATTCCGCCATCTTCCAAAATTGTCACTATCATGCGATGCCCGCCCACAAGAGATAGGGATTGTGTTCCCAGGTGTACATTTTACCACAATCTTCCGTGAGAGTTGTTCCGTCCCAACGGACCAATTTGTAATCCCAAGGTGTCCTGGCTTTGTTAGGATCAGGTTTCACTACCAAGAGATTATTACTGGTCGGTATGCAAAACGGATACCAGTAAATCTTTTGTTTGGGTGTCGCAGATAGTTCCAATATGTCAGCTTCGCAAAGCACACTCTTGAGCCGATCATATTCCTCCTGGTAGACCGGATTCCCCTTGAGTTGTTGCAGGTACTGGACAGTGTTCATTGTATCCCTCAGGCAGCCATTGGAAAATCTCAGGCAGCACGCCAGGGTGCCCATCCCTGTGTAGACGAATCAGTTTCCTGATTCTTGCCAACAAGATCATCATCTTGTCTGGGTTGTACTTCATGGTGATAAGGTCTTCATCGACCTCGACTATGTTGCCGGAAGCAATCCTCTCACCACCTTTGACCACGTAATATTTTGGGCCTACGAATTCCATGGTTGCACCTTCCTGCAACAATGGCATAGGATCGAAGACACGATACATAGTCAGTCTCCCGTCTTTGAAGTGCCCAGAATCGTCGCCAGCGAAGATGCCGTGAATCATTTTTCCTCCACGTTTGGAGAATCTCCATGTCGTGGTCCAGTTATTGCGTCCAAGAATTCTTGGTGCCACGGAACAGAGAACGAAGCAGCATGTGCATGCCCTCCTCCTCCATATAATTGTGCAATTGCAGAGACATCGATTCCCGTATCGTTGCTTGAACGAAGAGAATACACGAATCGTTTTATACGATCTTGGTTGAACCATACTATGGCAAATGGACGACCAAGCCCTAACTCATGACCGATTTCACTTGCGAGAACTGTTGAGTTGACACTCATCACCTTGTGCCCATGGAATTCGATTTCGCGGGCCTGGGACACAGCCTGGCGAATGATCTTTTCTTGGTAGCGGATAATCGGTCGGCCTTCCTTGACACACGCATCACGACCCATCAGCACAAACTTCTCGCAGTTGGCCAGTGAGAAAGCGTAGCTTTGGATGCAGGCGTCAACTTCTTTGGATTCGGGGAGTTCCCATTTCCAAAGATCACGATCTCGGATGTAGGGGAGAATCCACAACATCTCGCGATCAGGTTTGAGATACTTCCAAGCGAGTGTCGCGCCAGATTCATCGTTATCGTCGATATACGAAAACGGATAATCAGGCACGAAGCCTTCAAGTTGTTCGCGAGTGGATTTGTGGTGGTCGATGACCAGAAGGGATTTCGGATGTACGCTTTTGAGGATCGCAATGTCTGGACAGTAGTCCACACAAACGATTGAGTCCTCATCCGAAATTTGAGGGAGTTGTTCCTGATACCGGACAGGTATCAGGTCGGCACCTTTGAAATATGATTCTGCGATGTACGCTGCGAAGATTCCGTCGGCGCAATTTGCGTGGAAGAGCAACTTAGTTGACATGATTAAGTTCCTTCAAGTCGTTAAGGACTGCAAATTCACCAAAAAGTTCAGTCACAGCATTGTTGTATGCAATTGCTGCTTCTAACTCAGTGTTGAAAGTTCCAATCGTAATCTGAACGCCATTTTCGTAGGTGTAGGCTTGATAACCTTTACCCATTGGTCGAATGCCACGAAATCGTGACTGGTTGTTTCTTTGTAATCGATTCCTTCGATTTTGAGAAACTGTAGCCATACGTAGATTATCTTTTTGACAATCTGTTCTATCTCGATTCTTATGGTCTACTTGTTTACCATCTTCATAACGACCATCACGTTTCATTATCTCTATGTGTAAATAGAGATCAACTCCATTTTCTTTTCGACGTGCATAATGCCCTGGAGTATACGTCCAAATCCAATGATTAAAGAAATCGAAATCATTGTCATCAATTTTGATTTCGACAAAATAATCCGTTATCAACGTCTTCATATTTCGTCGAACGGTTCTTCTGTATAACCCAAAGTGAGTAGATGGTCGCAAAATTCGTACATCAGAGCAGTAGTTTTCTTGAACCACTCTGACCTACGGTAGTGAAACGATTCCACTTGAGCATTGTTGAAATTTGGCCACGGAGCATTCCATCCTTCTGGTTTGCCAGGCCATACTTCTAGTGGACCGATTTTGGATTCCATCCAGGTTTCCATTGCAGCGTGCATATCGACGACCGGGCCAATAAAGGCCCGGTCGTTAATGAGATAGATCATATCTCTCCCTTAAACGTGGTCGGGGGACGTTTCAATCCCCCGCAAAGGCTAATCAGCTTTGCTACCAGCAAACATCGTTGGGTGAATTACTTCCAATTAGATTGCCAAGCTCTAAGCCACCCGGACACCTGAAAATCATTGGGACTCGCTGGTGCGAATGAAGTCGATGATCGCTTCGGACCACCCGCTGATATGGGTGAAGTTGCCGTAGCCGATTCCATTCTTGTCAGCACTGATGTTGATCAGGTAGTTCTCGTCACCGAATGCTTCCGCGGCGTTGGGATCGCACTTTGCATTCATGCCGGTTGCACAATCCTGCTCATCCGTAATGACGATGACGCGAGCCGCTTCGCCGTGTTCCTGTTCGCTGACGTAATCCATGCACTGAGTCAAGAAGATGCCACCGTGGCCGATTTCAGATTCCATCTTCATCTGGGCGAAAATCTCACCCAGAGCGAAACCACGACGCGCCGGAACCTGCTTCGTGGCATGTTTTCGGCGTTCATCAGACCCAGCAGTCGCATAGATGACCGGGTCTTCGGCAATCTCACGAATGAGAATCGCCAAAGCACCAGCAGCGTCCAATCTGGTCAGGTCACTCTTCTGCGAAATCTGCTTGCCGTGCATGGAACCAGACACGTCTATGATTAGGACGGTCTTACCAGGCAGTTTTTCGACCTTGGCAACGCATCGAAGCATCATATCTTCGATCATCGGTTCCCATCGCGGGCAAGCACGAGCCGCCGAGATGAATCGAAAAGGCAGAACGCGGTCGAGAGGAACGTGCTTCGCGTACTCACGAACCAGGCCGGCGTCCACGCCAGACTGTTCCATGTTGCGAAGATTCCGAATGAAGGCTAAAGCGTAGAGCTTCTCTTCACGCATCAACCGCTCGAACGTCTCTTTCTTGTCAGCACCCGCGGAAAGTTCCGTTTCCCAAGTGTCGGGCGTCTGGAGCGTGCCGGCGACCAATTTGCCGTACAACGATTCCGGATGGCGAAGAAGAATTTTCTCGTGGCCGTCCTTGTATTTCCGAGTGTATTTCTTGGAACGGCCGTTGCCCTTCGGTCCCGGATTCGCGTGACACAGGAACAACACGTCTTTGAGCTTGATCGCGTTGTTCTGGTTGTCGTACTTCGCGAGACTGTACTCGTTGAAGTTTCCGAAAGCCGCAGCGAGACCCTTCTTGACCTGGGCCGCAATCGGACACTTGCCGTCTTTCCAGTAGATCGAGAGGAACTAGGCCAACTCGTCGGGCCGCTGAATGATTTCAGGTAGGAGTTTGCTCAGTTGTCCCTTGTGAACCGGCAGGCGAGCCATCTCGCGTGCAATCAGAAGCGGAACGTGCCGGAGTTTCTGGACAGTACGAGCTTGAATTGCGATTGCCGAGACCCGATCTGCTGGGACTTTGGCAATCAGAGAGCCGATGCGGGCGGCGATCTCTTCACCGGATTCGTAGAAATTGTCTTCCCAAAGCATACACGCCATTACGGAACGCCGAAGCTGTTCCTCAGTGTTGACGCTCACCGCACGAGCGCCGCCATGTGTTTTCACCGGCATTTTCGGTTCCTCCAGATTAAGGGATATACCACAAAAGTTGCAGGGATTAAACGATTCAGGGAGACATCATCAAAAGAAGTACCTGAATCTTACGCCACTGCAAGACAGATTCGGGGAATAATTGACTACGGTTATCCCAGGTGTCAGGGTTTACAGCCCTGATCCTTGGGACTTCACTAATCAGAGAAGTATCCGTTGTCTACGCCACCGAAAGACAGATGACGGGAATTGACGATTTCAGTTTTGGCCCTCTCGGGCGGTCTTTTGCTCTACCTTGGTGAGCTACAGCCAACTTGCGTTGCTGTTGGGAGTCGAACCCAATACCTAAAGAAGTAACTGTAATCTTCGCCACGTCAAGACTAACGACTCCAAAGGATTTACGACCTGTTTTATAGCGTCGTGAAAAAAGCACCGGGGATTAATCGGCACAGTTATGTCCATTTAAGGACACTCTAAGCAAGAAGTAACTGTGATCCTATCGCCACCGGATTGCAGATGCAGGGATTTGTCGCTACAGGCTTTCTGACCGCTGCTCTTACACTGAGCTATGATGTCCGATCAGGACACCAGTTGGAATCAAACCAACGACCCGCGGTTTTCTTTGAAGTAACTGTAACTACGCCACTGCAAGAATCAGACCAACAACTACGCCAGCAGCAAAAGCTGCTATGATTACCAGTAGTTCAAACAGCAGAAAACAACCACAACTTTTGTTGATCTCTTTTTCAGTCGGAATCAGATGACCAAACATTGAGCTATCCATCGTGTCTCCTGGATGTGGGGATTATTCACTACGGGGTAGCAGTGTTGAAACTGCAACAGCTTTCGCTGTTCTAACCGAAGTAACCGTAAGTAACGCCACCACAAGATTAAAAGGCTCATGTTATCTGTTATTCACCTTCGACCTTCGCATCATGCTACTTCCGTGGCAGACCACGCCATGAGCCTGCACCGTTGCCCATCCTCGGTGTACGGTATCGGGGATTATGCGATTCAGTGCTTTTTAGAAGGAAGTAACTGAATCTAACGCCACCGATGATTTAAGAGGGTTTTGTTTACGCAGCTTATCCCTTCAAGTGAGGGTTGCCATAGATGGGTCCCCGCTGCGTGGGCTAGGCAGTTCATGTGGCCGGGTTTCCCCGGCCCCGCGAACAATCTAAGACCCTAACCATCATTAGAAAGATTCAAAAGTCCGGGAATAATTTAGCTTCGGTTTTTCGTGTTGATGGTAGAAGTAACCGAAACAATCGCCACGGAACTAGCGTAGGTGGTGAGTTGCTTTAGGCCAGGTTGTTACTCACAATCGCTGTCTGGCCACCTTTGGATTCGTGAGGGCGGCTACACGCCGCCCTCGGCTTAATCAACAACCTCGTGCCTCATGCTTCAGCGCGAGTGTCCTGGACCGGTCTAGACGATACAATCCTTGTGGGATTGCAATGGGATTTGAACCCATGTTTCTCGCAGCTTTGAGCCAGGGATTTTGCGATCACGGCGGGCACTTTTAACAGAAGTAGCCGTAATCTGTCGCCACTGGTTTGCGATTCGATTCTTGCAAGTCTCTCTGCCTAGTCCATTATACCATAAAAAAGGTATCCTGTCAAGAGCAAAAGCAAGAATTATCGGAGGAAGATTCGATTTCAGATCGTAACTTCATAGTTAGTATCAGTAATCGCAGCAGGCACACCCTTGATGCACTTGTTGGGATCAAGGTCATTAGCGATACATTGCTGAATCGCCATGTCCAAATCCCCACACAAGCCGAAGGGTGTAATCCACCACACCTTGAAATCGATAATCTTTTCGACCTTCCCAGGTTCGATCTCGATTGTTCTATTGACTAGGTTGATCATGATTTCGATTCCTCAAGAGCTTTTGCCAAAGCTAAGCCACTGGTGCCGAACATCAACAAATGAGCACACACAGAGACGATTAACTTTTTGCGTTTCACGTCCGATTCGTCACGCATCTTGTCAGCGTCGTCACGTTTCCGGAGAAGCACTTCACGTTCTTTTGACGCACGACTCAAGCATTCGTCGCGATTCTTCACGATAGCAGAGCGATCCGCGATGATTTCTGACACACGACTCTCTGCCGCCCTCTTCTCTCCAAGAAGACTTGAAATACGGCACTTGGATTGCTCAACCGATTCGCGAAGAGCATTTCGACTTTCGATCATCTTCGCCAATTCGGCTTTCTGGCGTTCAGTCTTAGCCGTAAGCTCGTTATTTATGGCATCGGTCTTTTCTGCGGTCTTCTTGAGTCGGTTTAATTCGACTTCAAGATTGTGACGTTCGCCGTCGATGTTGGCCGCAAGCCTCTTGCCGTCCAAGATTTCCGCTTCCAGATTGGAAATCTTATATGCCTCAGAAGATACTGCATCGCGGCTTTCAACAAGCCGCTTGTTTGCCCGTTCGGCACACTGCACAGCTTCCTCAAGGAAGTGAATCTTTCGATTCAAATCAGCAATCAGAGGGTCGTCCTCGATCTGGTTTTGCAGTTGGAGAATCCTGGTATTCTGTTGCTGCAATTCCGTTCGTTGGTTTTCAAATGAAGAACGAATGTTATTGGATTCTTTACGAATCCTGTTCAACTCTTGCTCAAGATCACGATTCTGCTTATCAAAATCGTTGAGCTTATCGTTGGTGACCTTGTACCGCCCTTGCAGACTTTCGAGATTCTTTTCAAGACTTGTAATCTTCATCTTGGAAAATTCCAAGTCTTGAGCCAGACATTTCGAGAGTCGGAGTTGTTCATTCTCCGACTTGAGCGCCCTGAAATCGATATCTCGACGCTCCAACAAGGTAGCACTATACAACGCTGCTGCCTTGTTCTCATGACAATCGATTTGAAGAGTAGCAATCGATTTAGCCTGATCAGCCAGACGATCACCCTGACTCTTGGTTCCTTCCACGAGGCGGTCGATCTCGATGGTCTTGCCGCGGATGACTTCCTCAAGACAACAAATCTGTTGGCGGTCTGAATTGTCGAGAAGATTCCCGATACGTGTACTCGCAGAAAGAAGCTGATCGTCTTTCCTCTTCAACTCTGCCCGTAATAGCTCAATCTCTTTGATCTTGTCGTCAACACGAGTCTTCTCTTGCAAATGCTGTAGCGTTCGTTCCTTCAACTCAGCTTCTCGTTCGTGAACCAAATCAAGACGACACCGAGAAATCTTTTTCTCGTGATCAAGATTGGCTCTATTCGTCTCGAAAGAATCGAGCATAGCGTCTGATCGTTCAGCATCACGCTGATCCCATTCGTCGATCTCAGCCTGCAACTTCTTGACCAGGTTCTTGAGTTCCTCGTTCTCTGTTCTCAAGTTCAGAAACTGCGGGTACAGAATCTCCCGCGACGGCATAAGGTGGTACCGTAAGGTGAGGTCCGATAGTTGCTGCTGTAAATCCTTGTTGGTCTTTTTCTGCTCGTGCAACTCGTGGCTGCGTTCCGTCAGCTTTCGCATATGGGATTTGAGTCGCTCCCTCATGCCCAGGACAGCTTTCTCCAGGTTGATGATTATGAGTGATTTGCTCATCGGGAATGTACCTTCCAAAGTTAGAATGTGATTTCCTTGCCATGTGCTTGAAACAGCCAAGACACACATAATACTTGTAGCCATCCCTGCCGCGCTGAAAGACCTTGAAAGCCCCTTTGAGCTTATCTCCGCAGAATTTGTTTTCGCACCAGCCCTTCATAGGGCGTTTAATCAACTTGATCAGCATTAGGTTCTGCTCCTGGGTCTTCGGGCGGTTTGGCGTAACAACGAGAGTCGGCCAGAATCGGTTTGACACGTGCCAGACGTTCTGCCTCAGAGAGGTCACGACGAGCTTCTTCTGCCGCACGTTCCTTGGCTCCGAAATCCAGAACTGGCAGAGGTTGATTTTTGAGACGGAGCGTCCTCTTTTGTGTGCCAGCCATCAATGCGTAGAATGCATAAATCCATACTTTCTTCTCTTCCTTCCTGTACCGACTCGGCTTTACCGATTCCATCGGTACAAAAAGAGGCTTCTTCCTTGTGTCGGCGAAACGAACCATTGGATTTCTCCTAAAAGTTACAATCAAACCTTCCGTGACAAGCTTAGGTATGTAAGTCATAAAAGTCTCGGGGGTGGGTTTCGACCCCACAATACACCTTGGCCAAGGCCGCTATACATTTGCGTACCCCGATTCGGCCTGAAAGGACTTGAACCTTCAACCTCCTGAGTATCAGTCAGGCGCTCTGCCATTGAGCTACAGGCCAGTTGAGTCGAACATTCGCTCTGCCGGGATTCGAACCCGGAACCGTCGAGATATAAGCCCGACACTCTGCCATTGAGCTACAGAGCAGTGAACCCGGCGGGAATCGAACCCGCAACATTCTGATTAAGAGTCAGACGCTCTACCAATTGAGCTACGGATTCAAATTTTGGTTTGAAGATTGGTTCGATACCTTCCGCACAGCCACGTAGTATATAGACTGGTGGCCAATCCGGTTTAATTGTTGTCAGTCTAACAGAAGTCGGAAACATGAATCACCAAATGGGACCGGAGGGAATCGAACCCTCATACACCGGATTAAAAGTCCGAGACTCTACCATTGAGTTACAGTCCCGGAAGGATTCGAACCTTCAACCCTCGGATTCAGAATCCGATGCTCTACCGTTGAGCTACAGGACATCAGCGCCGGTTGGATTCGAACCAACGACCAGCGGATTCAAAGTCCGCCGCTCTTCCATCTGAGCTACAGCGCAATAAAAGAGTTGTGATTAGTGGTGGTAGCCGCAGTTGCCTGGTGCGTCCTGACTAATCACATACAGCCGTTCTCAAACGTATTGTCTCATCGTTATTTACCGGCTTACTCAGCAGTACCAACGGGACTTGAACCCGTAACCTTCCGGTTGACAACCGGATGCTCTAACCAATTGAGCTATGGTACTAAAAGCCGGTAGGACTAGGAATCCTACCGGCATGACCTCAATTATATGCCGTCTTAAGTAAAGCCACTGTGGTAGCCTAGCGGCGAAGTAGTCCGCTGGCGTACCTGTAAGTGGTAAACGTATTCTACGGGATGGTTAATCTCCACCTGTCGAGGTCGCAACAGGTATAGGAGAACACGAAGCAGATTAAACACGAACGAGTACCTTGGTGCCGCGGGGAAGAATCCGATTCACAGATCGCGACTGCACGAACACGTCGTAATTGCCGTGGTTGCCCGGATCGACCTGGGCGTATTGGCCTGCCGGAAGACCAATCAATCCACGAGCTTCCGGACCACCGTAGACGGACTTCTTGCCCTTTTCCTTGACGAGGACTTCCTTGGTGGGTTGCACCTTCTCCGGCTTCATCAGCTGGTAGAAAGCATTGCCGCGCACATACTCTTCGCCAGTCTTGGTTTCAACGAAAGGCCGAATGATGTCCTCGGTGATGACCTTGAACTCCCGGAAGGACTTGCTCAAGTCCGTAAGCAATCGCTTAGCGTTGCTCGGAACCTTGCTCGTGACCTTCTGGAAGAAGTTCTTCGTCGCTCGCTGACCAGACGTGCGGCCAGCGTAGAAGTTGCCCATGGCGTCTTGAGTATCAGAGAACGTCTCGCGGGTGCCCTCGTCGGTTTGTTCCCATTCCTGGACGTTATCCTCAGGAATCCCGAACTTACAGCAGAAGGGAGTTTTCTGACCCTTCGGCACCTGGAAGGTAAAGGTCCAGTTACCGCGTTGCTGATGCTGACGGAACAGCGATTGCAGTTGCTGCTGGTTGTACCGTACCGAATGGTTCTCCTGGCCGTCAGTGATGACGAGCAGGACAAAACTGTCGTCGAAAGTGACGCCAGTTTTAACTTCATCAAGTTGTTCCGTGGCGAAGCCGACGGCGTCTAACAGAGCCGTGTAGCCCTCGGTGCGATAATCGTAATCATTCAGCGGCTCGAGGAATTCCGGTCGAGCGTTGATGAATCGCGGAGCGTGGACGTGGGTGCTGAAAGTCAAGAAAGAAACGTAGTTTTGTTGACCATCCGGCGGATTCCGGAACTTCTCGGTCAGGGCGTTGTATGCCTGAACCGTTGCCCGTTTGATCTGGGTCATGGAATCCGATGCATCAAGGACGACGCAAATGAAGTTGCGAAGAATCTTCTTTTTGTTAAGCCGAGCCATTTGAATTTTTCCTCAGAGTGAACCATAAACGTAGGCAAAGAAACGCTCTTTAGCCTGCGGTTTTGAGCATCCAGTAGCGAGAGCAAGGATGCCGTAATAATCTAGAAAGAGACTGCCAATATAATGCTTTTCAAAAAGGATTATACTGACAGTCTCACGCGTAAACGGGTTGACGAACTTGTCAACTATGATCATGCCGGGACCCGGTCCTTGAAGAAGGACGACAAATCGACGCGGCTGACCGTCTGAACCACGAACCGCCACTCACCGTCGATGAGAATCTTACGGATGCCTTCGACGGGAATCGTCCTGTAGCCGCTCTTATCCATGTCGTAGACGCAGAGCGAGTAGTTAGCTTGGAAGTCCACGCCCTCTTTCGAGGGATTTTCGACGAGGAACTTCTTGACGCCGGTGCGACATCGCATCAGACGCAGGACGCCTGGGTCCGTTCGTTTTTCAAATTCGATGGAGAAGATTTGGCCGTTGGTTTTCTGAATGAACTTCAACGCCGATCTCAATGACACACGCTTCATGACACTTTCCTTTCTGAGTAACAGTTCGCTACTCAACCAGTTCGATTGAATTTTCGAATATCCGTTTCAATTGATCAGTTATCCTGTAATCAATGGCATTCTTCGCAATCGAGAAACGAAGATTACCATTGTCGTGCCGCATCGTTGCAGCCTTCCAGTCACAAAACATCTCGACAAGATCGAGAATGTTCATATCGTTGATGCCATCCTTGAAGTGTTGCGGATGATGCCGGTTGACAGCATAATGGTGGTCAAGAGCGGGTTTCAATGCCAGCTTCGCAGCATCATATTCAGGCGATCCAAAAGTTAATCCGTGAAGCTTTTCGGTCTGCTCCGCGAAATATGCAACCTCGGGCGGGTGCATTTTGGATTGATCGTGATCGTTGCCGCGATGCAGCAAACCGATCACAATTCTATTAAGTAAGTTTCGGACGTTCTGGATATGCTCCAGCGTCTCGCAGTTCGTTTCCCGGATGTTCATTAAGCCCTCGACACACAGTAACCAACCGGCAATCGCTTTCTTGTGCCGGTGCAGTTTGCGGGACGTTCCCCAAACAGCTTCTTGAATTGATGACGTGCTTCGCCTTTCGTGGCAGTGTCAAGCAACAGGTCCTTCCCGTCCTTCTTCTGAGTTGTCTTGTTTTTCCGATTCCAACACTTGAACAGCATCAGGTGCCTCACAGATTTCCTTGAACCGATCCAACCATTCCGTGAGATACGATTCATGATGTTTGAAGACCTTAGCCATAAGGTCTACTGCGCCTTGAATCCTTTCGCCGACTGCTTCCATGCGTTCAACAGCTTCGCTGCTTTTCATTAGCCCTCCCCGCCGTGTTCATGTGGCCATGACCAGTCTTGGTTAAGAATTGCAATCAATTCATCCCCGGTGATTACAATATCTTCCTCATCCAAGATACACAAAATTTCTTCATCCATCTCTCATCCTCGGCTTAAAAAGCTGCTTCCAACACCCTGGACAAAATCCAGATATCAGCATCTCACGATAATGCCGATCCATATGAGGAAAGCATTCTTGAACAGATTTCTGACTCCCGAGGAACGTCTTTAGTTCCTCAGGAGTCACTTCTAACGGAATCCAGTCTCTACAACAGACGCACTTTGCCTTAATCACGGCATGTTCATCAGTTACGATTTCAACGTCGATCTTCATCTTTACCTCGGCCTTGGGTCGCCACAATGCTCAAAAACTTTGACGTTTGTCGTAACTTCTTGTTCAACGTCGCCGACTTTGAGAATCTCTTTCTTGTGTTCAATGGTCAAGACTTCAAAGTAGAAGAAACTGAACTCATCACGCTCAATTCGCACGTTGTGGTCGTCACAGTAGCAACAAAGTTCGAGAAGATTTTTACCTTCCCAAACCGTGCGAAGAGCTGGTTTCGGATCAAGCCGAGAAACTGCCTCACGACCCGACCGATGTTGTAATCGGTAGGTAAGCATCAGACCAAGCAACTCTTCTGCTTGGTTCTTTGTCTCAGACTTGGCCCAATACGTGGCTCGTGGGCCTTTGTCTACCACCTGGATGGCGTAGACGATTACTGAATCACCCTGCTTTGCCTCTTCCTTCCAGCCGCCATCATCATGAATTTCAGCATCCAATCCACAGTAAAATGAGCGCTGGCGACTGTTGTGGAAGAATACTGTGCGTTCGTGTCCAGGAATCTCAATGAACCCGAACTTCCCATTCACATCATAGTGAATGATCGTTCCTACCATAGACAAACTCCTCGATTAAGTGCAACCATCGCACATTGTTACATGATCAATCATTGATCACTCGATAAAATTGAGTTCGTTCTCAGCAATCTGCTTGTTGATTTCATCCTGCTTCTCAACAAGGTATGCTTTGAACTTACCCATAAACGCAGTGTAGCTCACCCCAATGAACTTGAACAGATGAAAAAGTTGCAATATTTGCGTTGTCTTCATGCGTTCATAGAAATCGTGGAGCGGATTCTCTTTAGACAGAGAAGGTATCCACACCCCACAGCAATCTAGGACCTCCATATCCAAAGTTGCACAACCAGTGGATTCCATGCGAAAACGTTTCATTGACGCATGGACGCCGCGGACGAACTCTTCATGTTTTTTCAAACATGATTCCTCAAAGAGGATCGTAGACCTACGCTTACCGCAAACACTACAATGTAAGTCTGATTTGTTCTTGCATTTCTTGCAGACTTTAAGGGTCTTGAACATGGCCATTTTCCTCAATGACTTCCTCAGTAGGCCAATCTGGTCTAATGGCATACTGTTGCGTACCGTTATCACCACGAATCGCGTCAATCTTCTTGAAGATTTGCGATCCAGGAATCGCTGCCTGCATGACGCTATTAACCAACTGGAATTTCTTCCCGATGGCCACCTGACTGAATGGAATCTGTAGTCGCTTTCGCGCTGGCGAGTTCATGTTCCTCCCAACATTGTTCACAAAACGGACCAGTGCCGTTGTCGTCGTAAATAGAACCATCACCAGCACCCGCCTTACCTGTTGGTTCATCACACAGGTAACACAATTCAAGTTCCATTACCAACCTCGGCACATTTTAGCGAAATCGTCATCACCCATGGATGCCGATTGCAGATCAAGAACAGAACACCGATCCTTCGATTGCTCAACCGTCATGTCTCGGAAGACGTGATCACTTTGAACCACGTCCCAGATATGCTGAGCAATCGCGAACGTGTTCCACTGGAATGCTTCACTGATCCTCAACCGATGCTCCGCAATTCGGATAACCGGATAAGGTTGACGCGGCTTGCAGGCCAGTTGGTCGATGGCAACGATGAAATCGCTACCGATTTCATTACCGCACAACCAACCGTAGATTGCCAACTGTGTTGCCCAATCTTCCTTGAGTTGCTCAAGGAATTGGTCACGATTGATAATCATACCATTGTGCATATACGGTATGCAGTCTTTATGAGGACCACAATAGTCCTGACCACGAATCCGCATATAACCAGGCATAGGAGAAACAGGACTTCGACTACAGTATCCATTAACCTTCCAGTCGAGCGTGACATTGTTTCCACCTGCATTGTTGAACGAGCAATCTGGCTTACCAAGGAAGGTAACACCAGAGAATGATTTAGTCACACCTTCGCGATGACCATTGACCACGCCTCTGACTTCAATTTCAAATCGTGGAGTTCCGACAGCCTGGTTGAGTTCGATCATCAAGTCAGCAAGAACACCAGAATCCCTATAGACTTGAAAAGCATACTTGCCGTTGATCAAAGCCCAATCCCGATGATGCTTCTCAACTTGAGCTTCGAACAATGTTGGGAAGTCAAAACGAGGATCGTTACCTTTGCCAAACAAACTTTCGTGAATGTAACTTTTGGCGTAGGCATCAAAAGCAGACCCAATCGACATCGGTTGCGTCTGCGGTTCTCGGCTTGGACGATTCTCGGATAAATATCTCAAGTAAAAATCTTGAACACTTTTCTTGAAGACCGCAATCGAGGTCGGCGACAAATACTCAAGTTTTCGCAATTCTATCTCCCAGGCTTGTTGAGTTCTTTTATTTCATCAAACAGGATTAGTCTTCTAATTCGCGTTTCATCAGATAAACGACGCCCATCAAATAAGATAGGTAATTTTGCGAATTCAAGAATAATCTCTGCTTGTCTCTTTTTAACAAAGAGATACGGTAAAAGCAATTGGCAAACAACGATTACTGAATCACCACACGCTACAAGTACCGATATATCTTTAGCTTTTGGATTGCTCGGAATAACTAAAAATACTGTTCCTACTTTTACAATATCTTTTAATCGGTGTACTGCCTTGTGGTATGTATTAGTCAGTTTGAATATTGGATAGACTACACCGGAATCTTTCTCTCTTTCTTGAAGATTTATGCAACCTTCACCGTCAACGAATCCGGCAGCCCAGACAACATCAGTCACCTTTCTCACCTTTCAAGAATCGTTCTTCAACCTTGCTTAGGTGAAGTTGAACCCATTGTTGAGACATGCCGAGAGTCACAGCGATCTCAGCTTGGGTGTAGCCACTTTTCCTCAAGTTGACAATTTCCCGTTCGTGTTTCGTCCTGATAGCATTTTCGAGCGTTTCATTCAAAATCAATAGACTGAGCGTACAGGTCTCGACCTTCTGAGGCACTTCTTGTTCCTCTCCGATTTCTACGTCTTTGAGCCTATGCAAACAAAGGGTGCTAATTGGAATCCGTATTAACTTATCGTTGTACAGGAAGTTACCACAAGCACGATTGATTCTGAACGATAGATAATTGGAGAATGGAACAGTGTCATACCAACTTGTTTGAGCATTGTTTACAGCTTCCACTAAAGCTAACAACGCTTCTGATACCAAATCTCGCATCTTTCTACGAGCGAACCATGTGTACCGGCCAGCGATATACACAGCGAGATGTATGTGACCAGTAATCAGTTCATCAATTACCGATTTATCACCTTGTTTTAATAGTGCCGCCAATTCAACACGTCTCTTGTGAGCAATAGGGGGCGGCGTCTTTGTGCCGAGCGGATCAGAAATCGAGCGTGGGCGCAATTTCTTGCCAATCAAATACATTCATGTTCCTGAGAGCCAATCCTTTTCCTAATCTCAATGTTCCTCAGCATTGTACGTTCTTTGGCATTTGGGCCAATTTGTCCTTAACTTTGATCCATTTCTCTTCCTCATCCTTCAAGCCGAGCAGGCTCATGGTTTGTTCTTTTTCGCTCGCAACAATCCATAAGGCATCCATCAATTCGCGCCACCCAAAGGATTTTATTGCAAAACGAATATTTGGTAGCGCTGGTGAATACGGTGGAGGCAACTTGTCGAATACCTCGTAATCGTGCATAAGTTTGGGCGATTCTTTAATCTTGCCCCAAACTTGCTCTATCGTTTGGTCTTTGAATCTTTTTTTGGTCCACTGGATGAATCGCTTGACACGATTACAATCGAACATAGTTTCCTCTGGAATCGAATCTAATTCATCGCGTTGTCCATACAACGGGTATCCCTTATTATACAATAGAATTCTCGTCGTGTCAATGTATTTTGACCATTTTATTTGTGTACAATTGTCTACTGACAAAATGACACAATTCCCGCGGCGCGCCCGCCTTATATCAATTGCTTTCGACAAGTCTAATTAGACAGCGCTAACGTCTGAATCAAATCGACTAGCCCACCATTTAGATTTGATTCGATGAAAAGCTTGGATTTGGAAATCATCTAGGTCTTCAACTCTAGTTGAACCTTGATTGCAATCGACAACCTCGCCATTGACCCACGCAATCGCATGTCGAGCGTGGTCTAGCCGTAGACCAGTAACTACACCATCACTATTGGTCATGATCTTTATGAACGAATCATGAAGCGATGTGATGACGCATGACTCTCGACCACTGATTAACACTGGTTGAGGCTCGAACGTGGTGCAAACGAAACCAAACCGATCCCCAAGATGAATCAATTCTTGGGGATGGAATGCACGGCGATTATACGGTTCAGGTTGGTCAGGCCAAACAATCTCTGAACCATCATGACCAATAGCTTTCACGATTGCCCAATACGGCCACTGAATCACGTGCGCCCACGCCTGAACCAAGCAAGACCAAGGTGGTGGTTTGATAATCATTTGCTTCTCCGCTTGTTTTTGCCTTTGTCAGACTTTGGACGACGGCTACGATTCTCTTTGTCGTGCGGCGGACAGATGGTACATTTAAGATTTCCTTTTTTGTACCGTCCGTTTGCTTCTCGGTTGTCGGCGGTATTTTTCATCAATGCTCCTGATTACGTCGTCACCAATTGCGACACACTGATTTGTGGCTTCACACCAGGAAGTTTTGAAATCTAACAATGGACAACAAATTGCCAGTTTCTGTATATCCATTTTGAATGCAAAGTACGTATTCTTATGCCATACTCCGTTGGCATAGACCCACAAGCCAGGTTGATATGGTACACGACAGAATGGCCAGCCAAATGCTAAAGCAACCGGTCGTTCGTCCTTGAATGACAACTCTTCACAAAGTTTGACTTCACGAGCATTCGGCGTAATACCTTTGACTTCAATCCAGATTTGTAATCTTGGCATGAAGAAGTCAGGAAGGTAGTTTGCTGTAGGTAGTTTGAAGAACCGTGACTCGTAGGTCCACGGTTCGTCAAACATATTGAAAAGTGTGGTGTACTTTGCTTCTAATTGTGAGCGAAATCGTACACCACAGTATTTCGTCGGTTTAGCACGAATGCGTTTCACTTACATTGCCTTGAAATAAAGCTGAGTAACGTATTCCGTTTCAGTGAAGCCAGGGTATGTTTCCTTCATAACCTGTAGCAATCCTTCGTAAGTACGGCAAATTGGATCGTGTTCAAAGCACAGTAACTCTTTGTTCAAATCGATGAATCGAGTGTACTGCACTGTGAGAATTTTGTAATCCTTGTCAACAAGAGTGAAAGACATACTTTCACCAGATTCAAACCACGCCTTGATCCATTTGGACCCACGACGCACGGTAAGGTTCACATCATCCCTGAACACAGGATTGTTGAACAGTAAAGGAATCAACATCAGTCTTTCTCCAGATAAGTAGCTCCGACACACTTGAAACACACACGACCTACGTGCATGTCTCGACGCTCAACCATCGGCTTGACAACACAACCTTCTCGATAATGATTCGCACTTCGCCACTTGCTGGGTCCATCCGAGTGACCCACGACGCACGAAAACGAGTAGGGAACCGCTTTGTCGAGAATCGGTACCCACGGTAGTTGATCAGCAAGATTCCTCGCAGCAATAGGGTCAGCAAATTCGCCATCAAGCATGATGTCGAATGCAGCGAACATTAACGGTTCATTATCGGTCGCACCGTAGCGAAGATTCTGAACCTGACCAAACACTTCGCCGTATACTACGGCACCTGGATGGTTGATTAACCAAAACTCAAGACATGGTGTTGCACTGAGAGCATTCCACCAAAGATTACGTTGCTTCGGTTTGTTGTGCAACCTGTCGAAAATCTCTTGGACACGTGTCTCATCGACTTCCCTGAACTCAGGAGGTTGACTTGGAACAAGTCTTACAAATTGTGCTGGTGGCATTTCAGGCGTAGCTGTTGCGTCCTTCTTGAAGACGTGCTGGCGCAGGAACTCAAGAGTGATGTGATCGTAAGAAGGATATTCTTTCTTCCACTCATTACGCGACCCACAATGAATCTGCCCATCACTATAGACATAACGAGCCGAGCAACCATGAATCTTTTCCGTAATCCACACCGGCTCACCCTCGGTGAACAAGTTATGATACTTACGGAATGCATCCACGTCGTACTTGACCGTGAATACAGTCGGGCCTTTGGCAGTTTCACCACCAGTAATCAGGTTGTCACTCTGGACACCTGGAAGCGGTGGCTCGTAATGCGTGACGCCTAGTTGCGTAGCAACGTCGTCACCGAGATTACTGCCTTCCGGAGCAGGGACCATGAGGCCGTAGCTAACGACTTTGCGAAGCTTGATCGCTTTAACTCGGTGTGTTCCGTCGGCTTTTGGCTTAAGGAAGCTGAATTCTGGTCGACTGGTATCGACAACGGAATCCGGTGGGAGGTAAGCGCCCTGTGCCACGGCTTGCCAGTCTGCGGTTCGGACGACACAGGTGTAACCACCAAAGACGTTGACGATGGATAGTGAATCAGCATTAGGGTGTTTCTCCAACACGATTGATACGACTTCAACCTGATGCGTAGAATTACTCATTACCACTCCCAAGCCATTAAAGGTGAAACGATTTCCGCTTTCCACTCTTCATCCATATTGTTGTCTAACCATTTTTGAGCCGTTAATACGGTTGACATAGCCAAATGATTTGGCATGATTACTGAAAATTTCATTAGAAATTTGTCAGATAATCTGAGCGCAGTTATTTCATACACGTTAGGTACTACGACGCTCACGTTGCTTTCCTTTACGACAAGCTCCACACTTGAGGCCAGGCATCACGCACCGGCCTAGAAGTAGCCCTAGAACAATATCTAGGGCTACGTAAACGATTCCAGCGATTAAGAGGTACTTTTCCATTACAGTCTCGGCGAACAAGAAGGACACGAGCAACTAACCATATGAACACACTGCGTGCCATCTTTCCTGCGACCAGTGCCACCACACTCTTGACACCTTTGATGTAGGCATTCGCTATTGTTGAATATGCCCAATGGTAGTAATCCTTGATACCCTTCCAGGATTTTACGATCAAGCCACAGCATATGTTTCTTACTGGCTTGCGTAATGTAATCATCCATGGCGTACCTCGCATGTAGGACCTTCACAGTAACGTTCGTCGATGCCATCAGAACCACGCAACTGCGACCAGTCAATTGGTTTGATGTTCATCAAGCGTTCGTTGTATTCCGTTTCGCTGATTCCTTCTTCCGGCGTCTGGGCGTAAACACCCTTGGCCGTATGCGGAAGCATTGCCACAGATTTTGTCATCGGAGCAATAGAACTGAGTACAGGCTCGATATCGTCTTCTTCGTGGTTAGGATCAAACTCAAAGAGTTTGACCTCAACGGCAACCTGATTGAAATTGAACGTAGCTTTATACTCGTTGAAACTCGACACCAAAGTCCGCTTGTTCACGAGGATTTCAGATCGTTCTTTCTTGTTCAGGTATGTGTCCAACGGAGGACACGTCTCTGCCACGAACTTGTCGAAGTTAATCCACAAGTGGTATTTCATGATCCACTTCGGACGGAAGTTGAGCGTATTGCTCACGGCGTTATCCGACCACTCACGTTGAAGAAGAACCAACATAGCCGCTTGTTCCCACAAGCTAACTTTCTTGAAGTTCTTCTTGAACACTGGAAACTCGAAAACGTCCGTCTCATTCGGCTCATTGATGTCTACCTCATGCGGGACGTTGGCCCGAAGCAATAGAGGTCGGAGAGGCGATGATCGTGAAACCCGTACGCGACGGAGCATAAATTCGAAATTCGGTCGATTAAAACCTGAATTCTCTCCTGGCAGATTCGGTGTAGTACCTCCGGGTTTAATGGTGGTAACTCGGATAGCCTCTGGAACTCCTGCCTCAGAGTTGCACCACTGATTGATGTATCGTACCCTTTCGTAACCATTACGCAGGTTCCTGATAAGTTTGTGGGTGCCGATTCCATCTTGCCAACCCGAAACGTTGATAATACCAACGCCGATCCGTCGATTTCGGAGCATGACGGCGTTCGTCTCAAGCCGATGTGTGGGGAGCAAAGTAACTGTTGAAGCGTATAAGGTTGCATATTCAACCGCTTTGAGCCACGTTGCATCATCACCGCACCGGCAAGGAATCGTTTCAACCAACGTGCAAAGCTCTTTATTCTCAAGAGGTTGTTCACCGCACGGGTTGAATGCGATTGCTTTATCGAGACGTAATCCCTCCATGGATTTACCAATCCGACCAAAAGGGAGATTGACCTTGTTGATATAGCCAGGTTCGCCGTTTAGAATGACTCGCTTGGCAATCTCCCCTAGGCGCTCAAAGTCTTCCGGGTTTTCCAGGAAGACTGAGTTGTTACTCATGTAACCCCACGCCTCACGGTGTGGGTATTTGGCGTATTGTTTCAGGTCTATGATTTCGTCGATTTCTCCGGCACAAAGTTCTGCACTTCGACGAACATTACCCGCAACGACGCAGCAACCAGTACAATTGGCAAGATCAGCTTTGAGAAGAACCGAATCATACCATTCCTCACAGGCATACATTTCAAAGAGTTCTTCAATCCGTTTGTGGAACTTGATGAGCGGACCAGCACCCGAACACACGCCGCCAAAACCACGAATCAATGCGCCTTCCGGGCGGATATTGTCGTAGATGAACTTTGGCTTTGGGAGACCAGGTTCACGGTACGCTTGCATCAACACGAGCGTAGAATCAATCCAACCCTCACGAGAATCATCAATGACGTACTCGTAGGTTCCATGCGGGTTGAAGATTTTGAGATCGTCCTGACGTTCAGGAAGGAATCCCACACCAACGCCGCACATGAGCGCATCCATCATCCAGTGGATGTCTTTTTCGAACTCTTCTCCGAGAACCGTGAAACCGCAATTCTGCAATGCCATGCTGCCGCGATTGTAGACAAACTCACTACCCATGGCCCATAGACCGCGACCCGGAGGAAGCCATTCCATCTTGAACATGCTGACAGCAAAGTGACGAGCGTAATGCTGCCAGAAAGATTCATCCCACGGAATATGGTTCTTGACGTAGTGATCCTTACGAATCGAGAACGTCCCCTCAACGACACGAAGAATGGTGTCTGGCCACCATTCTTGACACGTTTCAGCTTCTCCCTTAGTGTCTTTGACACAGTTCGCACAATACTCTTGTTTGTACGAATTTGACCATTTGATGTTTGGTTGACGACAACCCTTACAGATGTTGCGACTGTAAGTACGGAAGTAAAGAAACTCACCGAATCCGTTAAATCCGAAGTTCGGGGTCATACCCCGGATTTCCTCCGTCGTGGATTCTGCCAGCTTGAACCGTTCCTTCACGAACATCATCTTCTCCCAATAGAGCGTGGGTGATACCTTGTATTTTGAGCAATTCACGACGCAGTTGTTCTTCGAGGACGACCATTCTGATGAGCGGATTCTGAATCGGTTCGACCTCTACATCTTCACCACAGGAACAGAGAGTCCCATCCTGACGCAAACAAGCGGTGAATTCTTTACCACTTGTCTTAACGTAATACTTACCATCAGACTTGAACCATGTACCTACTTTCACAGCTTTGAAAGGAAGAAGATTCATGACATCTCCGGAATTGGGCCAAATGATTGCACGATGTTTGTAACTGGTTCTAGTGGTATTTGTTGCAATGCTGTGTATGCGACGTTATCGATTACACGCACATACATTTCAGGTCCAAAAGTACGCACAAGAATCCACATTCCATCCTTGTCAGGCTTACCCACGACCCACCTTGGTGGTGGCACGTATTCGACACCAGCGGCTCGGCATCTCACAAATCTTGCACAATGTTCCAACAACACAAGTTCATCTTGCTTTGGCGGTGTGAATCCTTCCGGCAACAATTGAAACAGCTTGTGCCAATCTTCGTAACACTTGTCATCACCGAATGTGTCACGAATCTTTCTTATCTGGTCCATCAGAGTGTTGAGCGTACTGATCACGTTTTCTCCAGAATCAACTTGACAGTGTAATGTTCATCAAGACGGCGGATTTTAATCTCACCACCATCATACTCAAGTATGGCGTAGGGCCGACCGCATTTGGTCTTGCCCACGCCATGACAAATACCTGTAGCATGATACTGGTCAGCCGATTCCACAAACGGACATGGGAAGAGGTTATCCATAGCGTTCCTTTTTGGATTGTTCCCACTTATGCAAATCAGCCTTGATAGTTGCATCTGGCGGTGGTAATCGATGTTCAGGCAAAAGCCGTTCCGGTGCCACACGACCCAAAGCTTCCGTAAGCATGTCAGCATTGCTGAATACTTTCGTAAGAATATCAAGCTCCTGAGTCTTCGATTGAATAAGACCATACATAGTCTTATTCTCTTGCAGCAACTCTCCAACCATCTTCCTGAAATCCTCCCAACGTGCCTCAAAACTATCGGGAGGGACAATGTTCAACATGTGAATACTTTCTGAAATGAATCCAGCCGCTTGGTGTAAAGAATCCCCAATCGCGATACTTGGTTGTGCAGAACACCAAGGTGTACGCACGCTTACCTTCTGGAATGATGACTTGATGTTGCCACGACGCACGACGAAATAAGACTGAACCAGGTCCATGCCATTTCTTCTTTTTGGTCTTGTCCACTTCCCAATAACCACCCCAAAGGATCAGGGAGACAAAATCCCAAGGATGATTATGTTGGCATTCATCGTCACTATCGACGAAGATGTGCAGATAGATTCTGAATAGCCAGCAGCGAATCAGAATCAATCTCCACATATATGGAATTTCGTCGCCTCTTGTAATCAATTCCCATTGAAACATCTTCATATGTGTCTCCAGGTGTCACGGCATAATATGTGATTGACGTTTTGTTTACTCACGCCAAACATTCTTCTGATTTCAGCTTGAGTTTTTATGCCGTATAATGCCCTAATTTTAAGAACATCCGATTCTATTAAAATTGAATTAGGAGCAAAACTTCCTTGGTTATTGGCCCTACCCTCAAGGAATGCGTGTTTCATATTCTCTGATTTTGTGCCAAGAAATAAATGATCTGGCCTGACACAAGGTGGATTATTGCATTCATGACAAACTTCTAACTCTTTTGGGTCGACATGGTAGTGCATCCAATAAGAGATTCTTGTAGCTATGTACGTTGTACAATTTATATTTTGACAACCATAGCCTCCCTTATTCTTATAACCTGTCCAAAGCCAACAATAATCCGTTTTATTAACTTTGTCCCAGAATCTCATTATATTATTCATAATGAGAATCGGCATAGGAAGATGACCAATCATAACAACCCTTCTACATCATCTGCTTTTCTATGCGTGTTAAAGATGTAATCCACGAAAGGTGGAAGAACTATGCAGTAATTAGATGTAGGATGCAGGTGATGAATGTAATGGTTGTTGCGAAGATACTTGAATAATCGAGTCTTACAATACCATGCACCTATAGGACAGTGCATCTCACGATGTATTGTAGTCCAGATTATTCCATGAATCGTGATCACCGCCACCAGGATAATCCCTCCCAAAGGATTGAAGTACATAATCGTTCCCCATACTGGAGAAAACTCGACTAATGTCTTACCTGGATGAAGCTCAATATCTATGTGATGGGATGCCGGATCAGTATCATGGTCGAAGATTTTGAAGTATCGGCCATGGTGGAGGATAGCATGTGCCTCCATCGTCAGGGCGAAGAAGGAAAACTTCTTCCCAAGAATCGCATTGTGCATTAACCAACGATGCACGATGTATTCAAAGAACGCCATCGCAATGACGCTGCCCGTAATCCATAGCAAGATTTCCATCACGCCCTCGGTGGTCTTTGAGCCGAATTTGTCCGACCAGCAGGAGGATAAGGTGCCGTCGTTGTACGAGGCGCCTTGGTACTGGCCTGATCGGGTTCAGGTTTCAATGTATCACAAAGAGGTTCAACTTTCTTGAACTGACGAGCGATTTCAGCAAGCTGAGCCACAGCCGCATCTCTCTCTTGTGTGACCATAAAAAGAGAGGCACTTACGACCTGCAACTGGTCAGACAATTCACGAACCTGATCAGTCCAACTCTGAGCAACGCGATTAAGCTCTGCTTCAAGCCGATTCGCATGGTCACACGCCGCTTGCAGCAATACGGTTTCCAGAGACATTGTCTCTCCTAGTTTTTGAAGATCGGAAGGTACATGTGCCAATTGCTTGGCCCAAAGAGTTTCTTGATTTCATCGTCCGAGTCAGAGACCAAAACATAGATACCGACGCCTTTACCAGACATGATTGAGAAATCATGAATCTGTGCTTCGGTAAAATGGTAACTCAGAGGATTCTTGACTTCAATCCAACGTGTGCCGTATGAGCGATGGCACGCATAAAGATCAGGAAATCCCTGCTGGTACATATTACCATGTGTAGATTTCACAAACCAACCACCTAAGGTCAGTTTGTCAATGATCTTTTGTTGAATCTTGTGTTCAGGTCCTTCATGCTTGTTGCCCCGAGGTTTGAACGCGTTCATCGAATCTCGCTTTCACTAGGCCAAGTAGAGCGATAGCCTGACCCAATTTCTCATCGGGTGCGCCAGTTAAAACTTCACGCAAAAGTTCATCAGCACGACGAACCAGATAGTCGTTATGGGCATCAGCGACGATTTTGAACCATCCTGGTTTGTTTGGATCAAGAGCGCAATCACTCAGCGTCTTCTTGATCCTCTTGATTCCTATTTCCTTTTTTCTTGCGGCCATGTTGAATGATCTCCCTGTACTTGGTGCGAAGCCTTTTGAGTGCCTCTTTAAGCAACAACTGCTCACGGAGGTCTTCGATTTCCATCGCTTCATAGCGATCCCATTGATCCTCTGGCAGAAGCTGTCGAATCTCTACCACGTCCCTCAACTCGTGGACCATGATATCATCAACCATTGCTTCAATTGCAGCAATGAATTCTTCATTGCCCAACTCCATCCTTTTGGTTTGGCGGTCCAGCTGCTTCTCTGTCACGCCGCTCATCCTCAAGAATCTTTCGAGCATGTTGCCTCAGTTTGATGTAGGTGATAAGCTGTTCCTTTGAAAGGATGTGATAATCTAACACACCAGCATGACGAGCAGTTCTTCGTAACGCCATGACACTCATTGTCTCGATTCCAGAATCACGAATCTTGTCTAAAAGAGAACAGAACAACTCACGCTCGCCTTTCTCAAGGTGAGCGTAGAGTTGTTCTTGTTGTTCTGGTGTCGCTTTTTGGACTAAAGATTGCGCCTCATTCGTTTGGAGGTAGTAATCCAAACTCCGTGCTTGAAGGTACTTCTTCCTTGCTAATACCAGGAACTGTTGTAGGTTCTTCATTGGAAATCCTTAGATGCTCATCATTGATCGTGAAGTACCTGTTAAGGAATCGACACACAGTTATGTGAAGAATATTCTCTTCCTTGGTAAACGATCTCTCACACAAGATTCCGGATAACTGCCCACGAGTTTGATGAGCAGCCGTCATACCATCAAATGGTGTCATTTGTCTGCCCAACTATTTAACCCTATCTGCCAATCCATTTTAATCAAGGGCACCTTGGGTCGAATCGATTCCACCGATTCATTCACAACACGCTTCACTTCTTGTGAATACTCTGGACGAGTAACACACATTACCTCATCATGGATATTCATGGCAATTACTCGCCACTCATTAACACCATGAGGTTGAATGCCCCAAATGTTGCGTTGCAACTTCTTTGTTGCCTGGGCACCCGACGACTGAATCTGATGATTCGCTGCCGCACGCATTGAGCTAGACTGAATGTTAAATGCAGCAGCAAACAACGCAGACCGTGTGGCTCCCTCTGCCAACTGTAATCGATCTCGCCTTACGACCCGTATCCGAATGTCCTTCCAAGATCGCGGTGGTTTCTCTGCAAGATCGAATAAGGCTTTGCAGATACGATTCTCAAGAGTAAAGTATCGGGGAAATCCGAACAAGGACTCGATCTTGTCAGAAGGTTCATGCCATTCAACCTTACTTCCAATTCCTCCCGGTTGACGCATTGAGCAAAACTGATCGACGATTCGCTGACGGGCAACTCCGACTTGCTTAAATTGTCGGCCAAATTCGATAAATGCTTTGTTAGCTGTCTCAAGATCGACGCCAAGACGAGATTGGAGGGTAGGTCCTTCTCCACCGTAAAACATTGCGAAAACAGCGGACTTTGCTCTGGTGTACTTGTCATCAGCCGTTCCCTTGGTTGCCTTCAAAGATTTATAAGTATGCTCGGGATACACATGAACCCCGAACAAAGCATGAATCGCTTTGCCATCCTTATCACAGCTTGGGCAATAGATTTCATTCGTCGGACTTATTGCTTTGATCTGCTTGCAGATTTTGCACGGCTTTTCATTCGATGCCGTTCTCTCACGCTTGACGCATTCTGGGCAGTAGATGTCCCCTTCTTCGATGACCATCTGCTGGTCGCAGTATTCGCAGGTGAGTAGAGCTTTTCGCAAATCCGGATCACCGTAGCAAGCCTCTGCAAGCGTGACTTCAAATCCTGCAAAGTCTCCACCATCAAGGGAGAACCCAGGCCAGGCAAGAGGAAAGCAGGATCTAACTTCTTTAGTTTTGTTAATGCCTTGCGCATTAAGTCCATCTGTTCCTGACATTCTTGAACTGAGAGCACCAATGACTTTAAAGCTGGCGTGGAATCTCCCGGCAAGCAAGAGCTTGTCGTAGAGTTCGATTTCCTTGCAAGCTTTGCGAGCATCGAGGACCGCTTGCGCCCGGTAGGCAGCGGGATGCAGAATCTTTCCCGTGGAGTGGCAGTTTTCACAAGCAACCTTTGGTGTTGAGATTACACTCTTAACAATGATTGGGTCTTGCCCGGTTAACTCTTCCGTAAGTTCCCGAACATCTTCACAACACTCTTCAATGACAATCTCAGTGATTGCATTCTTGTTACACACTGGACATGGTATTTCCAGTTTTGCAACCGTCTCAAGTAAGACCTTTTTGGTACTCCCCTTGAGAACTACTTTGCAAGCGGGTTCTAAGAGTTCATTGACGTAGTGCTTGACTTCCCTCGCACCGGTGGGGATGGCTTTCTTTTTGGCGATTGCTGAAGTTCGCAAGGCTCGGAGTTTGTCGAGATCGAGCTTGAATCCACGCCACCGCACAGCAGCGACCATGCAAGCCAACTCAGAATCATCGTCACCAGGATCGGGACGCCCAAAATGATTGTATAACCCGCGAGTGTAAATAACGTCGTCACGAGCGTACTCCCTAGCAAGGTCGTTGAAAGTCCAGTGATTGATGTGGTGACGGATTACTTCCGGCCACGCCTCACGATCTTGATTCTTCTTGGATTTCTTGCCAATCTTCCTGGCAAAAGGTACGGCTTTCGCGAAAGGTGCGAATCCGTACTCAGCTGGCCACCATCGACGATCTACCTCGATATCGGTAAATCGTAATACCTTCTCTGGCGGGATGTTGAGCGCATCGACAGCCAGAGCTTTTAATCCTGAACTGGCTTTGAACTTCAAGACAATGTCTTTGAAGTCAGGGTTAATTATTTTCTCTTCGTCTACAATATCGTAGACTTGCCACTTTTTTGAAGAACGATCCTTCTTCCGTGCAAAGTAAATGTCCTTCAATTCGATTCGTTGTTCCAACTCATGTGCCAACTGCCAGGCCAAAGCTGTAGGCACGCGTCGGACCCGAATATCTCCACGATCCATCGTGGATTGGTAAGGGCCTTTACGAGCGTGTAACATAAGGTCACAAGCAGAAACAGGCTTAACGCAAGGGCCATCGCGACCCAAAGGCTCAAGCTCAGCAATCTCAGCAACAATATCTTCTGGAATCGCGTCATGATCATAGTGAAGCGAGAAGATAGTGTAGAGCTTGCACAGATGGAACCAGTCGAACGCGAGGTTGAATCCACAAACCCCTCCAGGGTGGTTAGCGAACATTTCAATCAAAGCGAGAGTCTTGCTGATCGGTTCCGTCCAGACTGAATACAATTCAATAGGGCCGTCATCTTCGGCCCATTGAATCAACACAGCCATGCCGTGCAATCCGCATGTTTCAGTATCAACGAAGATCATTCTATTCTCGTTAAAATAAGTTGAAAAGCTTGAGCCTGCGTAATCTTGTTTGGGTTACTGCACTGTTTGTTGATATCTGCTCTTGTCAGATTCTTCTCACCGCATACCAGACATACGCCAACAAACTTTTCACTTTTATGATTAGTCCGTTTAAGAACGTGCTTAAAATTGACCACCAGAATCTCCAATCAATTGGTCGCACAGAGTGTGTCCGGAGTAAACACTTGATTGAGGACGGCGAGAGCCTTCACTTTAGTTGGCTCAAAAGCCTCAAGCAAAGCCTCATTATTCTGCAATGACGATGATCGAATGTACAATTCGATGAATGTCAATGCTGCTCGGATGGATTCAGGATCGTATCTCATTTCTTCTTTTCCAAAAGTTCTCGAAGTTCGGCCCAAGTAATATTGATTAACGGTTGTGCCACATCTGTATGGCACTTACAACTGATTATGCGAGGTAAATACTGACGCATGGTAAATACCATTGGTGTCAGACAAATTGTACAAGTTCGAAAAGGTACGTCTTTCTCTGCCATTAACAGAGCTTTCACATAATCGAAGGTCATGACTAATCCTCAGGTAGGTCACCAAGATAGGTCAATGTCTCACGGCTAAGAATCCCATCATTAGTCCATCGGCCGTTGAGTGTCCTTCCAGTAATCCGGTATGTTGAAATACCGTGCAACTTACCATCAGTCCAGCTAACAGCAAAATTGTCACCAGTTTTGATTCCCACTCCCTGAGTGGTCACATTACCGGCTACATTGACAAAATGATATGAATCTGCTTGCAACTGACGAATGACGCACACGCCATTGTATTTGATACTTTTCTGAGTACCAGTTACAGTGTAGATTCCTTCAAGCGGAAAGTTCTTCACCAGAACTTGGGGTTCCTTCGTTTGGACCGGGTTACACAGAACCAGAATCGAAAGCACGAGAGACGTTATCATTGGACGGGTCCTCTTCTTGTATGGTGTTAATTCTACGTGATGTCCCGGATTCTTGAGAACTGTTCTGAAAGATAGATTGCCGTCGGCGCGCAGGTCCACCGCATGTGGGGCATGTGTCCGACGACAGGAATTTCTCGCAATCGACGCAGTATCTCACGATTCGAATATCCTTTTGACTAACTCATCAGCCAAGACGTTACAGTCAGCCAGAGTCGTCAGATTTGCTGGTGCCTCGCTCAACTGATCGGCGAGTATGATTTCGGCGATGCTCGCCACGTAACCTTTCCTCATTGAGAGATCATCCTTGAATGCTTCCTTGAAAGCATCACGTGCCTGTTTGATTGTCGGCACTTTCGAAAACAAGCTCGCTTTTGCAACCTCATCAATAAGAATGTCAGCAAAAGCATCACAAAGCGATGGGTCCATTACCTTACGCCTGTTATTCGGATGCGTACACCACGACTTTGCGGCAATGCCGCGTGCTACGTCACGGTTCACTTGTCTTTTCTCCAGTAAAGTTGGGGTATTCTTCCTTGATAGATTCAAAGAAGTCTTTTGTGCTAATCGCACCACCCGCCCAAGACAAGGTACGAGTAACAAGATTAGGGCCAATTTTATCATAGACCATATCCAAGACTTCGAAAATCTCTCGCATGTTGCGAGCAGTCTTGGTGGTCAAATCGTCCGTGACAGCTTTCTTTGGCTTGGCTGGGACAAACAATTGTTCATCTTCACCACGAGCCTTTGCATCCTTGATTCGCTTCACGGCGTCGATGCGACCTTGCCGAGAAGGAATCTCATGCAGCATCTTGATCTGGTCTTGCTTGAGCAGACCTGCTGCAACCTCCAATTGAATATCAGGTTCCAAGTCCAGTATCAAGTATCGAATCGATACCCAACCAGTAGACTTGCCGACTTCCTTGGCAACCTCACGCAACTGCAAACCTGCTTTGCGAAACCATTCAATGGCTTTCGCTTCTTGAAGCATGTTCAAATCTTTGCGTTCAAGATTCTCGATGATGTTGAGTGCGCGGGCATCCAACTCACTCAACTTCTCATTGACGGTTCCAGGGATGTCTGTCCACTTCAAAAGTTTGCACGCGAAGTGCCGACGATGACCCACCACGATCTTGTAACGGAAAGGTGGGAAATTGTACGGCCGCACGACAATCGGTTGCAAGAGTCCTTTATCCCTGATGGACCCAACCAGACTCTCAACTTCATATGGCGCAATTGGACCACGACAATTGAAGTTGGAGTCTGAGTAAATGTCTTGCATCGGAATCTGCACAAGCTGCATGTCAGTTCCCCATTGTAGAATCGCCTTCACGAAGACTAATATCGTCCTCATTCCGCGACTTAAAATAGTCTCTGAGGGCATCACGAAGTTTCGGTTTGCCAGACGTTAGTTGGTAAATGCCTTGTGAATCTTTGAATATGTCGGTGTACGGATCGAAGTCACAATCACGCAGAATTTTCCACCGATGTTCGTATTTACGCAATACCTTGCTACCGTGGAAATGGTGAATCGCATGGCAGTCCACACATCCAACGTTCTTGTTGACGAATCTGGCAGCACGATTTTGCCAGATTTTGATAGAGTCGGTATAGCGTTGCCCAACACTGTTCATCTCCCTGACATTAGGATGAATATCAGGCTCACCAGCAAGGCCAAAAGCCATATGCCAATCACCTGAACCAAGGATGCAAGTGTCAAGAAGACCGCCACAAGCATTAAACGCTGGACGTTTCCACGCCCATGCCGCACCGGTCGTGCCGATTCCACCACGACTCTTTATAAGTTGGCTTCCGGTGGCTGCTCCATAATACAAACCCTCAGTCTCGGGGATACCCTTCTGTACTCTTGAGAGTACCTCTGGTGTCAACTCACCAGACACGAATCGTGAGCCAAAGCTCTTGAGAATCCGAAGAGGTTTGTGGTCGTGCGTCAAGTCGCAATACGTGGAGAACATCTGCACCCAATCGTGGTGCTGTAGCATATGGATGGTTTCCAATGCCACGTCATAACGCGTGAACGTAAAGTCGCCATCGACATACGCCCCATATCTCCACTCAGGATCAAACCGTGAGATTACAGCATTGAGAATATTCTCTTTGTGCCATAACTCATGGTCTGTTCTCAATTGCACATCGAAAGGATTGCTTGTTGATGTTACTTCAAACGGACGATCACCGTAAGCAAGTTCACCAACATACAATCGTACATTTGGTAATGCGGTGATGTGCCGTCGAAAATCATTAAACAATCGGATACGAGTCCGCCACCGAAACGGATTGCTATAAGCAACCGCAACGTGCAGAGTTTGCTCTGGTGCCCAACTTGCATGAGCGGGCGTGCTGTTTGGATGAGGGTGTCCGTGATCCACAGTTTTCATACTGCGATGCACTTCTACCCCATGGTTGCTGTAATCCATTTTTTAACACTCGCAAGGTATCATTAAAGATACTTCTTTGTTATCAAACCAACACTTCCCACATACAAGAACATTAAGATCAGGGTGCAGGAAGGGTTGAGGATGTTCACACTCGTATGGACAATGCCCATGAGAACAATTCTTCGCGACACACCAGATTTGGTAATCGCTCATTGAGAACGTTCCACACCTTCAAGGGCCGCTAACTGTACATTCATCTCACCCAATGTTAGAGATTGAAGTTTTCTCTTGTTACGGAGATTATTCAACACCAACTCGTCGGATGACAAATGTACAATGTCGATAATCGTAGCACCACGGTTCACGTCCATGCCCATACGGTGGATACGATCTTCTGATTGTATACGAGATTCCGCATTGAAGTCATTGGAGTAATAGACAATCGTGGGGCTGGCGGTAAGTGTAAGTCCCATGCCCGCAGCCGAAGGCTGTCCAATGAATACAAGACGCGGAATCTCGCTATTCTGAAACAGCAAAAGAAGTTCTTTTGCAGTACCAGGAATACTTGAGGTCCATCCTCGACCATCTACGCGAATCCATTCCCATTGAGCTTTCTTTGCTATTTCGACGCAACGATCAACGCTACCAGTAAAGCCGGCATACACGACAAGTCTTCCCACTTCATCATGTTCGTCGAGTAGGTCTGACAGTACAGCCTCTTTCGCGCATTCAACTTGCGTTGCCGTCCGAGTGTACGCCGTGCTTTCTCCAGTGCCATCGCAATGTGGACATGCCTTCTGAGTTTCCTGAAACGATCCCTTCGGAATCTCAAGTCCTTCATATTGTCTCCGCATGATTTCATCATACTGGTCGTCGGGACCAATATACATGAAGTCAATTACAGTACGGTCGCCCTTGCACAACGGACACTTCTCAGTACCGATTGCAGTTTCGTCGTATTGAAATCCATCGGAGAGTTCACGGAGAAGGGTCAGCGTCTTAATCGCTGAACTACCTGTAGCCGTGATTAGCTTTGCTGCATTGATAATCGCTTGCGTTGGCTTGACACGGATCAACTTGTACTGCTTCTCTGGCAGGTCCAAGCAATCCTTCTTAAGCTTGACCAGAACCAAGCCGTTCATCCGTTTGTACAGATAACTGACTTCATTCTTGCTCGGAGCGTATGCGTGGTAATCCTCTTCACAAAGATTAACTTCGCTGTGAATATTATCGTCAGCGAATTTGCCGCACACCTTGCACTTGCGTTCGTCATCCAGCCAGGCTTCAAGTTTCGAGTAAACACCAGCCACGCCCTCAGCCTCTTTCATGATAGCTAATCGGCGGCGGAACTTCGCCGGATCGCCCTCTTTAAGAAAGCCGGGACAAGCAATGTTACAAAGACTCCACCAATCAACGGGAGACTTTGGGGCAGGGGAACCTGACATAAGAATGACATAGCCACGGTCTCCCCAATGGTCACGGATTGCATCAGCCAGAAACTTAGCTGCCTGAGTACGCTGCGCAGTATGTGTCTTGCAACGACTGGCTTCATCTAGTACAAGCCCCTGCGGTGGCAGTTTGTCTTTCGGCCAATCTTTGAGCAGCTTTGTTAAGCCCTCATACGTGTAGAACATCGGCCGGATGATTGCTCCCCATTTGTCAAATTCAAGTTGCACCGAATACATCGCAGACTTCGGTGCAATCCAAAACCAATCTCGAGCTTGGGTGAGCAAGAGCGATGCTTCCATCGCTTCGATTGTAGCAAGTGTTTTACCGCAACCCATCTCGCCTGCGATTACACAATACTGGCGAGACAATTCAAAGGCCGCAATATCAACCTGGTGAGCGTGACAAATCTCACGACGCGCATCGAACTTAATTATCGGCTTATCGAAATGCGCGTAAGGATTGCCACCAGTCAGATATTCGAGTTGAAACCGATTATGCTGAGAGTCCGGGAGAGACCACTGCTTAATCGGATTAGGTTCCTCGAAACCGTGCCAACGTGTCCCCTCAAGAGCTTTGAGTTCCTCAGTAATCTTCTTGTTGAAACCGTAGGATGCCCAAAGTTTTGCACCCTTCTTTGTAAAGGCAACCGGCACCTTCATCTTGCCGATGATTCGACCTTTCAGATCGACCATATCGACACCGATTTTAAGTTCGGTTCGAATGCCTTCCTCAAATCGGAGTGTAGTGAACATTGACAACGTCCCTTAAAAGTTCGTAATAGCTTTTGAATGTTGATTGTAGTAAATCACTCCAATCCGCAAGACACACTGTGCCTTCACGAGAACTTAGTGGAGTGTAACCTTCAACTTGAGTCCTGAAACACAAGACGTAAAAATCATCCGCACCACTAGGTGCTTGGAAGATCAATTTCTGTCGAACAGCAACAAGGCCAGTCTCTTCACGAAGTTCACGAGCGGCAGTTCGCTTAAATGATTCGCCAGGTTCCATTTTACCTCCAGGTAGAATGAAACCACGACCCTTTGCACAATAGATGGAAACAATCTTACCATCTATCTCAACAAAACTGACACAGCCGATCTTCATTCATTTCTCCAAAAGCTTGTAAGAGCCGTCTTTCAACACTGATTTACGATAATCAGAGAACACCTGACTCAATCCTCGCGATTCCATATCCGTGAGGATTGCATTCGTAAATAGTCTGAATGAGTTGAGAGCAGAATCACTACAACCATCCAGAATGGCAGAACGCCATTGTTGAAGATTCCCACTCACGACGCCTAATTCATTATCCTGGTCCGTTGTAATATTCAGTCCCGATTCCCAAACAATCTCAAACATTTCACGTTCTTTACAATGAACGAGATATGAATAAAATTCATGCCTGAGTATCGAACCAAGATTTGAAAAATTACAAGGAACACTTTTGAAATCAGTCAACGTCGCAAGTTGTGCCAATGGATGTTCTGGCGAGATTTTCAAATCGTCAATCTTCAAGGATTTATTGAGCTTGTGTTTTACCACACTCAACAAACCTTTCATGTCGATCTGAGTCTTACCTAAGAATACAACATTCATTTTGTGCCCATTAGTCGATTAACGACCAATACGTTGTTGGTTCAACCTTCTTATCGGCAATGCGAATTGAGGCAGTATAGTTGGACCGGCCGGAAAGTTAAACACCTTGCCGCTCAACAAGTTGTAACACATCGACCGGTCCAGATTTGATGAGTCAGGAATCGAACCTGAACTAGGGTATGACCCTAGTCACCAATGCTCACCAACGCCACCCGTAATAAGGATGGCTAGCTACGCAATTAACGAGCGCGATCATTGTCGGTAGGCGCTGCTATTTCAACTTCAGAATCCTTCGGATTCGCAAACTTCGTTGCCTGGTCCATCATGTCTTCGACCGATGGAAGATTGGCAAACTGTGTCGAGCAGGGCGTCACGACAGGGCCGTGCCACATGTACTTCTCGGTCTTGATGAGCTGAGATTTCAGCGTCATCGGCTTGGGACCGTGACCCTCGGTGGTCTGAGTCGCGCCTGCAGGACAGAACGAACGGATGTTCGGGGCTTCGCGACGGCTCGTCTTGCTGTTGCAGTAGAACGTGGCAAAACACTGAGCCGGAAGATTCGGAACCCAAAACATGAACTCGATGCCGTACATGCAGCCCGAATCCTTGACGCCGGCCTTTTCCTGAATCAGGATGAAAGATGCCGACTTCGGATTGTACTGGCTGACGATGTTACCGTCGAGAATCTGCATGGCCTTGAAACGCCAGCCAAGAGGCAAACAGTCGAATTCCTTCGTGAGGTCTTCGATCTTGTCTTTCTGGCGGACGAGACCGTAGTGACCGATTCCGATGAGACCTTGCTTGGCCGCATTGGAATTGCCGCCGTACAGTGAGATGTACGGAAGGTAGGACGCGGCGGTGACTACGCCAGCCCACGCTTTGTCATCTTGAGTGTGTTTGGAAACTGGAAAATTCATCGTAGCAAGTTCATTCGACATTGTCTTGTTCTCTGTTGGTGTTATAGGGAGCCGATCACAAGATCGGCTCCCCGCGATTTACTTCGAGCAATTGTCAACCTTGCCACCCGGCTTGCTCACAGGACCAGACTTGGTCATGGGAGGGCCAGCTTGCTTGGTTGCGGACGGCATTCCGGGTGGCTTGATCGGGTTGCCAGCCGGAATCGTTGCGGTCGGTTTCGCCATGGCAAAACACTCCTGAAATGTGGGAGGGCGTCCCCTCCCAGGGTTGAAAAGACCGGCAATATGCCGGGGACAATAGAACCTGGAATCTACCAGGTAAAGAATCTCGCCTCCGCGAGATTAGACGGTGGCCGGAACGCCCTGGAGCTTCGCGACTTCCGCTGCGGCTTCTTGGGCCTTGCGTGCGGCGCGCTCGGAAGCTGCGTTGGTCCGTTCGACTTCGGCGGCTTTCTTGCGAGCCGCGTCCTTCGCCTGTGCGGCTTCGATGGAACGCGAATCCAAGTGGACGCAGAATTGAAGGCCAAGCTTGAAGCCCTCTTCGGCAGTCTTGGCGCCGGTTTCGCGGACAAGCTGAGGACCGAACTGAGGGGATTCCAACTCGGTCTTGATCTCGGCGGTCTTGCGAGCGCGAGCCACGGCGACGAATCCTTCGGCCTGGGCCTGGCGACCTTGACGACGCGCGGTGTCGAGTTCCTTCTTGCGGGCCTGGACGGTGCCGCCGAATTCTTGAGGCGTCATTTGCATGGCGCGGTCAACGAACGCGGGTTGCTCGTCTTCGGGCAGCTTGGCGAGAACGTAGGCATTGGACAGGTTGATCTTGCCGGAATCGACCAGCTCGGCGATCTTGCCGTTGAGCTTGGTGAGGCCGAGCCGTTCCTTGAGCCACGTGTCGCTCTTGTGGAGCTTGCCCGCGAGTTCATGGAACGTCATGAGAGGATTCTGACCGAGCAGCCGTTGCAGCGCCTTGCTGTACTCGACAGGCTTCGTCTCGATCTTGTGGATGTTGCCGATGATCTGTGCTTCCTGGACCTCGGCGTCGTTCATGTTGAGGACTTGAGCCGGAATCGTTTCCTTGCCAGCGTCAAGCGATGCAGTGTAACGGTGCAAACCTTCGATGATGCCGTAGAACATCTCGCCGGTCGTGGCGTCCTTCACTTCGCGCACAGCGATGGGATTGATGACGCCCTTGGACTTCACGGATTCCAGAAGACCCTGGTACTGCTCGGTCTGGCGGTTGACGCCACGCAGCGCAACAGGATTCTCGCGAATCTGTTTCAGCGGGATTTCTTTCAGATGCTTGGACATAACGGACTTCTCCAGAGAAGAAAACTAAGAATCGAAACAGGAATCAAATCGATTTGATTCAACGCTAGAAAGCGCCTCCATAATAATATACTCCAGCGACCTAAAATTTACTAAAAGAATATTTCCGCCGGGTCCACGCGCACGGGAATAATAATGGCGCTATTTTCCTTATTATTATTGCTCTCTTTTCTATCTCTTTTATGTATTACCTTTTTTCTCTTTTTATACTTCCCGTATGAAGAATAAGGGCAGGTAATAATAATAAGCTAGAAAATTATGGTAAAATACGCTGTGTTAGAGTATATTATTATGAGGGCATTCTTTAGAGCCGCAATTGATTCGATTCCTACGGAGATTCCGCTCAAATGAAGCGTAGTGAGGCGATTAAGAATCTGTTGGTCAAGAAGACTCATGCAGACTTGGCTGCACTGTACAACAAAGGAATGGAGGTACAGTTCAACGTTGCCCAGGATGGTGGCGAAAGGACCGACAAGGATTACAAAGGTCGGATGTATCACAGCTACACAGATGGCGAGCACACCTGGAGTCATTTTCGGATTCCACGCAACGCGAAGACAGTACCAGAAGATAATGATTCCGATGTCCACACCGACCTATACACGCACGCAGAAGGTGTAGGTATGACTGGTTGGGATTGGCAGAATCAAATGTCGCGTTGGGTGGCATACGATTTTGACGCCATGACTGGCCACTCAGACAAACACGCTAAAAAGATGACTGACGTTGAGCTTCAAAAACTCAAAGAAGTCGTATCTGAGATTCCGTGGGTCACGATCCGCTTGTCAACATCCGGTAAAGGTATTCACCTTTACGTATTCGTGACTCCAGTTGGAACCAAGAACCACGACGAACACGCGGCACTTGCACGTGCGATCCTTGGCATGATGGCCTCAATCACAGGTTTCGATTTTCAATCGAAAGTTGATACATGTGGTGGCAACATGTGGGTCTGGCATCGTAAGATGGCTGGGACTCCAGGACTCAAGTTAGTTAAGCAAGGGCAAGAACTTACAGAGATTCCTCCTAATTGGAAGGATCATGTTCGTGTCGTTAGTGGAGCGGGTCGTAAAACTGTACCACAATTCATCGAAGACCCGAATGCTAATCCTGCATTGAAGGATATGTTCGAAGAAATCACTGGTCAGAAATCTAGGACTCCACTTGATGAAGAACATAGAAAGCTGATCGCTTTCTTGCATGAAAATAAAGCATGTGGTTGGTGGGAGCAAGACCATCACATGTTGATTACGCACACAATCCACTTACGCGAGGCTCATGAAAAACTCGGCTTGAAAGGGGTTTTCAAAACCAATGCGAAAGGTGAAAATTACGGTGCCGACCATAACTGCTTTGCGTACCCGCTTAGACGAGGCGTTTGGGTTGTGCGACGGTATACTCCGGGCGTTGCCGAAGAATCGACGTGGGACCAAGATGGGCAAGGATGGACTCGATGTTATCTCAATCGAGAACTTGACCTCTCAACTGCGTGCCGCTCGTACTCTGGCGTTGAGCATCCAACGGGAGGTTATATCTTTCGAGAAGCGGAAGTTGCAAGTAAAGCAGCCCTTCTTCTCGGATTGAATATAAAGATTCCATCTTGGGCTAACAGTCGCCAGACTAAGATTAAGGATCACAAAGATGGTCGTTATATAGTCTCTTTCGAGAAGACTGTACAAGACCGTCCAGAAGAACTGACTGATTGGGTTGCTGAGAAGGGTTCTTGGGTGAAAATCTTTTCAGGTAATACTGCATCTTCAACTGAGCAAGATGTCGGTAACTATGATGAATCAGTTCGTCATATAATCTCATCTGGTGGTTCAGACTTAGGTTGGGTAATAAAATCTGAACGCTACTGGAGAGAAGAACCAAGAGTCAATATTCTTGATTTCCTCAAGGGTACCATAGGTTTGAAAGCTCAACAAGCTCAAGCTGTTATGGGCACAGCAATCGCACGACCTTGGCAAATTGTTTGTCGGCCTTTTGAAGAAGAATATCCGAAGACAATTGAGGGTCATGAATGGAATCGAAAAGCACCACAATTGAAGTATCGACCATCAAACTCAGATACTCTGACTTATCCAACATGGTTGAAAGTTCTTAATCATTGTGGAAAAAGTCTCAATGATTCTATCTCTAAGAATCAATGGGCAAAGTCAGCAGGAATCTTAACGGGTGCCGATTATCTCAAGGTTTGGTTAGCATCACTCTTTCAAGAACCGATGCAACCGTTACCGTATCTGTTTTTCTATGGGCCACAAGATAGTGGAAAATCTATCTTATACGAAGGAATCCGAGAATGCCTTGTAACATCTGGCGTCGTGCGTGCAGATAATGCACTAACGAACGCAGCAGGTTTCAATGGTGAATTGGAGTATGCAATTCTGTGTGCAATCGAAGAAACGGATATGCGACAAAGTAAAGTTGCGTATAACCGAATCAAAGATTGGGTCACGGCACGCGAACTTCCCATTCATGCGAAAAACCAGACACCTTACGATGTAGTCAATACTACGCATTGGATTCAAAATGCGAATGATTACATGGCGTGTCCGGTGATGGGTGGTGATACTCGTGTTGTCGTGTGTTATGTAGATGAACTACAGCCACAAGATAAGATTCCAAAGAAAGCGATTCTGCAATCTTTGGAGAAAGAAGCATCAGATTTCATCGCTGCCTTGTTGAACCTAGAGATTCCAGATTCGAATGATCGTTTGAATGTTCCAGTAATTTCAACTGACGAGAAACTGCGAGCAGTAGCTGCTACTCAGAGTCATTTGGAAATGTTTCTTGAAGATAAATGTTTCTACTGTCCAGGAGAAACTGTCCCATATGGAACATTCTTCAATGAATTTGTAACTTGGTTACCACCAGACACGGTACAAAGTTGGCCAAAAATTAAGGTTGGCCGCGAACTACCAAGACAGTATCCAAAGGGTCGAGGGACCAATAACATCGTCATGGTTGGTAATCTTTCATTCACGAAGCCCGAAGAAGGTGCCCCTGCTAAATTTGCGTTGGTATGTAAAGATGATAAACTCGTACCTAACAACGGGTGATCACCATGAGTATCAACGACACCTTCAAGAGTCTCAACCAGGTAGATAAAGATTGTCTAATGTACGCATTTGATAATCTAATTGCTCAATACGTCAAACTTCCAGATAATCGTTTCTTTGGTTGCCACTGCGGTGACGACCCTGGATTGATTGTGGAAGAGACAAACGGTTATTGGTTCTTAGGGACAATCAAATGAAGATAATCGCGTTTGGTCATAGGAAGAACGTCGGCAAGGATACTGCGGTACGATTCCTCAGTCAGGAAATTCGGTTGAAGAGACCTGGCTGTAATATCATGGTGGTGGGCTTTGCTGACAAGGTGAAGGACATTGCTTATCAGTTGTTCGGTTGGGCTGGTCTTCAACCCAAGCATTACTACGATAAGCACTATGATGAGAAGGAAGTAATTCTTTCTAAGATCAATCGCACTCCTCGTGCTTTATGGATTCACATTGGGAATTCTATTCGCACGAACGACCACGATTGGGTTTGGTCTGAATTCCTTTTCAACCAACCAAAGGTGGATTATCTCTTCATCAATGATTTACGATTCCCGACGGAAGCGGAATATATCGTGAATCGTGGTGGCTGGGTTTATCGTATTGACCGTCCAGACCAACCAAAGGTTACGGACGGTGCTGACGATCCACTCGAAGATTACAGTAAGTGGAAAGGAATCTTACTCAACGACAAAGGCATCAAGGAATATCACGCGACCGTGATGACTTTTCTGCCATTCATTTTGGACGAAAGAACCCAATGAGTGAAGACTTGATGCGGATATACGCTGATCTCGATGACACTCCAGTTACGAGAGAAGCGTATGTCCGCTCACCGTTCAACTACCCCGGAAACAAACGAGAATCTCTTGAACAAATTTTACCGCTCTTACCTTCTGGTGACGTATTTGTGGATGTGTTTGGTGGCACTGGTATTATCACACTTAATCGACGACCATCCAAGTTGGATGTCTTCAATGATCGCTGGGCTGGTATCGTCGCTTTCTACCGCTGTATTCGCGATCCTATTCTTCTGGATCAACTTACAGAGAGAATCAAACTCTGCGTCCATGCTCGTGAAGAGTTCATGTGGTGCAAAGCCACCTGGGAAAATTGCCAAGACGATGTAGAGCGTGCCGCTCGTTGGTACTACATGGTACAGACAAGTTTCGCTTGTCGTGGCAAATTCTTTGGCAGAATCCTAGGACCCTCGACACCCATTAGTCGAAAGATATTCGAGAATCTCGAATGCTTTGCTGAGGTTCATCAAAGATTCCAAGATGTGCAGGTGGAGAACCTGGACTTCCGCGAATGCTTTAAGGATTACGATTCTCCAACTACGGTGTTCTACTGTGATCCACCGTACTATGAAAACAATATCTATGCAGTAGGGTTCACAAAGCAAGATCACCTGGAACTGCTCGACAAGATTTTCAAGGCTAAAGGATTTGTAGCCTTGTCAGGCTACATGAATGAAGCCTATTCCAAGATGCCATGGGATAACATACATTCTTGGGATCGCAAAGACAAGATGGCTACGATGGCCACGAAGACTGAAACAAGCGTCGTGGCTGGTCGCGAGGACATGGACACTCGTAGCGACAAGATTGAATATCTCTGGATTAAAGAGGCTTACTAATGGCATTAATCGGAGCTGGTGCAGTATTAGTGCTCGTCATCGTCCTCGGTTTTTTGTTCTTAGCGAAGCCACCGTGTCCTCGTTGCCACAAATTCAACACGCTCGAATTGAGTAAATACAGAACTCTAGGGCGTGTTGAATACGAGTATGAATGCTGCGATTGCCATTGCGTGTTCCCAATAATAATCGAGAACTAACATGCATCTCATGAAACATCTCAATGGCCACCTATTGTGTGCCATTGACACTGAAACTACGGGAACTGATCCGCGTAAGCATGAAGTCATACAAGTTGCTGTAATTCCGCTTGACGGATTACTTCAACCGGATGCTGCGCGACTTCCGTTCTTGTTAGACATGGCGCCGAATCGGCCCGAGAATGCTGACCCTGCGGCAATGGATTGCAACAGACGCAGGTTGGCGGAACTTATCTTGAGAGCGGTAGATCAGGACAAAGGCTGCGATTTGTTTGTTGAGTGGGTAGAGCGTCAGAAACTCGGCTTCAACAAACGCATCATGCCTCTTGGAGCGAACTGGCCGTTTGATCGAGAAATGATTAAGGAATGGTTGGGGCCGAAGACCTTCGAAATGTGTATCGACTCACAGTTTCGTGACGTTCAAAGCACCGCGGTCTTCTTGAACGATCTGGCGTCTATTCGCGGGTTGCCTTACCCATATCCGAAGGTGAACCTTGGTTACTTGTGTAATCAACTTCGTATTGAACGCACAAGTGCGCACGATGCGACAGATGATGCACGAGTCACGGCTGAGGTCTATCGTCGGATGTTACAGGAGTTTTACTCCTAGAATCCTGGGCTTACTTGATTTGCTTGCTAACCAGGAAGCTTGCGTTACACCTTATCAGGTATAACAATGGCTTACGAATCCCCCATCAAGATCACAGAGATTACCATCAGAAAGCCGCAATATCCGGACAGCCGGTTACTGGCATTCGTGACAGTGGTCTTCGAGAACAGTTTCGCAGTCACGGACTTGAGACTGCTGCAACTTAAAGATGGACCTTTCCTCGCGATGCCTTCTAAGAAGGCATCAACACCTTGCCCGAAGTGCAAACGAAAGAATACTTTCGATTGCCGCTATTGTGGCAAGTGTGGATTGCTTTTGGAATTCAAGGAAGAAGAGCACTTCGACGTGTCGTTCCCAATCAATAATGATTTCCGCAAATTCATGCTGGAATCGATTTTGAAAAAGTACAGAGAGGAAACGCCAAATGCTTGAGGACTTGTTCCTCGACGCTTACGCCGAAGCCAATGGTAGTGACAGAAAGGAAATTGCCATTACACTCGTACTCGCCTTAATCGGATTGGGTATGGAAGCTGCTAGCTTCTATCTTGATCATTGCAAGCAACCCAAAAAGGAAGTCTTGCGACAAGCTAAATACCCAACCCTGCGTACCAGACTTCAATTCAGAAAGTTTCTGGCACACATAGATTACACAGGCGATCATCATCTTGCCGAGTCTGTAATCTTCGCCGTTATGAAGAAAGCAGATATCGACGACGTATTGAAGGAACTAGAAGAACCTAAGGCAACTTGGGTCTTCTAATCCTGTGGTGACTGAACTCAAAAAGGTGCGAGACCAGATTGTGAATCTGGTATAAGCGGGTTCGACTCCCGCCAGTCACACTGAAAGTCCCCAAAAGGTTCTTTCATCTCGGCTCCCTCCCCTAGACTCGGTGTCTAGGGGATTTGCCGCGTTAGCTCAGTTGGAAGAGCAGGGGTTTTGTAAACCCCAGGTCCTCAGTTCGAGTCTGAGACGCGGCTCTCATGCCCTATCGTCTTACCTTTGACAAGGCAGCCGGTAGGGCCAGCGGTGGGTAAAAGCGTCGGCGGGTCTATACCACCACGTTGATTACGAATCGAGAGGACCTTGTCAGGGTCCATGTCGTATAGGACGGTGATCCTCCCAATCTATGCTCCTGCCTAGTAAGATCCTAGGGAAATGCAGAGATTTAATCTCGGTAGGACTTCGGTCCGAAGTGGGTTCAAGTCCCACCAGGAGTTCCCTTTACGCCTCGTTCGACTTCTGGTTGAGGTCATCAGGTTTTCACCCTGAGTAGGTGGGATCGAAACCCACACGAGGTAATCACGGGATATAGCTTGAAGGCCAAGCACGCGGTTTGGGACCGCGAGTCGACAGTTCGATTCTGTCTATCCCGAATGTAGATTATGGGCTTGTAGTTCTAACGGGAAAACATCGGATTTGCACTCCGAAATTGAGGGTTCGATTCCCTCCAGGTCCACTGTATTGCTCGGTAGTACAATCGGTAGTATGCCTGGCTGTTAACCAGGAGACCTAGGTTCGATTCCTAGCTGAGCAGTTAGCGGTAGTTTCCACTTCATGGAGATGACGCCGCTTCGAGACCCACGGTAGCCCAAAAGCAGAGGCACCCTGATACAAAAGGGTTTAAGTTGGAGGTATCGAATCCTTCACGTGGGTCCTATAAAATAAGCCCGCATAGAATTCTATGCGGGCTTTTCGTTTTGAATCGAATCATTCTAACATTTATTTTAACATTGCTATTGACAAGCCGTTAAAAATATGTTATAATAGAGTAACAGCGGACACGCTCAGGAATCGAATCGGAAATGATTACATGGCAAGAAAGGTAGAAGTCTAACATGGACAACAACAAGAAAATACATATCGCTGAGTGTAAAAAGCGATTCGAGCAATGGCGTCAGAATCACCGATTCATCATTCGGTACGTTCGTCACGCTGCAAACAAACACCCATTCGCCGTTGTGCTGGCTTACGCTGATAATGGCCAGATTCGAGTAGGGTTCAGTAAGTGCAACAAGACTGATGTTTGGAATCGCTACATCGGTCTGCTGAAAGCCATCGACGATGGCAGGTCTGATAATGCCCGCGTAATCCCGATGCGAATCATGAAGGAAGTCCACGAGATGATCGATTTCGCGCACAGCGACAAGGGCCGTGAGTGTTTAGAAGTGGCATAAGAATCGAATCAAAATCCGAACTATTTTGGAATAGGTCTTGACAAGCGCGGAATTTTATGTTATAATAGAGTATGAGCCGAAGGGCTAAAGAATCGAATCCCACGCAACTGGAATCTAGACGCGAGAATTTAGATTCCTGAGATACTGCTTAGTTTCTCGCAGGAGAGTACCGTTATGAAATGGTTTCTTGCGCTCGTTGTTTTGGGAATCACCTGCATCGACGTGGAAGCAGGTCCGATTCTCAACTGGCTACGCTCCCAGCGTGCAGGCTATGAATCTCCGGTAACGTATTACCAAGAGGTCGCGACGCAGCAATCGTGTTGCTGCAACGATGGCGTCACTACGACACCGCTTCAAGCCGCACCAACGCCTGAGCCGATTCAGGTCGCTCCAATGAACCAGCTCAACACCGACCGCCAGCGCCAATCGCAGTTCGACAATGAAGTTCAACGGCAGTTACAACTGCAACATGGGTCGCAGCAACAGATTCCGCCGGTCGAACGTCGAACTCTGCCCGAACGGCCGCTATCGAATCGTCCGCTTTCCGAACAGCCATTCCCGAATGAGGCGCCAGCGCTTCCCAAGTAAAGGGAGGTTCGCAATGAGATGGATACTCGTAATCATTATGCTCGGAATGATTGTGTATGAGGAAATACCAGTCATAACTCCGAAACCGATACCGATTATAAAACGGTAGCGAAAAAGGCCATGTAGCATCTTGCTACATGGCCTTTTTCGTTTTCACTCGTCAGTGATTTACAGCTTTTTGAATTGTGCCCAGAATGCAGCGTTTGGCGCGCCGAGACCGGTGCAATAATCATAACCAGGGCCAGCCTTATAAGCACCGTTAGAACCCTTGGTAATGTCGGTCATCAATTTAGACGCATAGGCCGTCTCGATGAAATTCTTGATACGTTGTGTCGTGTTGCTTGCAACACACGCAACGCCACCAGCTAACATTGGACCAACAGCCGACGTGCCACCAAAGGTGTTCCAAACACCCTTGATCACGATTGGATATCCGCTGTTCGGATCAGCATCCAGAGCCATGTCTGGAACACCACGCATTGTGCCCAAAGACTGATAGGCTGGTTTTGTGTAGAGTTTGGAAATCCCTCCACCACCATCTGCCCAAGCCTCTTCGTCGGTAGTGATGGATGTACCACCAGCAGCTACCGAGTGTGGCGAACTTGCCGGGAAATCCACGTTCGAACCTGGATCACCATCGGTACTGCCGTTGTCACCGGATGCAACGAAAACAGGAATGTTAAGATTCTTGCACGCAAGAATCGCGAGATTCATTGCCGTGTTGTCGCCGTTGGCTTCATCGGAACCCCAACTGATTGTGCAAGCAACACAGGTGTCCATCGCTGCAACCGCTGCGACTGCGTTGGCAAAAGAGTCGTCCGTGTTTTGTGCGAAAAAGATTCGAATGCCGACTTTGCCGCGAGTAGCGCCGATGATATTCTGGATGTCGAGAGCATTCTCTCCATCGGCAGAATTGGGATCACCTGTATAATCATTCTTGGCGCCATCGACGGAATAATCACGAACATCAGGACGCGGCAAACCGTACTGTGTACAGTATGCGACGATATCAGCCCAAGCGTAACCACCACCAAGGCTGATGATTGCCACATTGACAGGATGAGAACCTGGCACAGGGAATCCATACCGTTCAGCCAGAGACACACCCGAAAAGCTTACATGTGGCTTTTCAGCCTTCGGGCGTTTGATGTAAGATTTCATCTCTACCTCCTGGGAAAAGAAAAGGCCGTGGAACGATTCCACGGCCCTTATTGATTACAGCGTTGGTGGTGTCTCGTACACCAAGATGCAGCGAACGATGCCGACTGTGGCAGTTTCGAGTGTGCCCGTCAAGAGGCAACACAGACTGTAAGTCACTTGACTTGCATTCAAACTTGCAGCGTCACCTGGGACGTTGCCAATCTGATATGCTGCTGCCAAGTTAGCAGCACCAGCCAACAGAGAGTGTGGCGCCGAGCCTTCGAGACCGATGCCGAGGGAGGTACCAGTGACACTGGTGACTGCCGTCAGAATCTTGAAAGCCGCCAACTTGACCTTGCTGCCGGCCGGAACAACTGCGATTGGCAAATTCGAATTGCCGCCGCTGACAGAGAGGTCAAGAGTCACGTCGACGCGAACTTCTTGCAGACCAGCCGGATCAGTCATGACGCGAGTACGCAGACCATCGAAATTGAGTTCGACTTCCTGCCTGGTGCTGATGGTGGTACCACGATTCGGATCGGTGTAGGTACCGTAATTCACCATCTTGATCACGTCGGCGTAGAAATCATATGGAGGCAACGCAGCTGCCAAGCAAGCAGCGACTGGTTGACCGTTCAAAAACTTCATGTTAAATCTCCCGTTTTGTACAAGTCTGACAGTAACTCGGATTCACATAGAGTCCGATCAATGAACAACTATCAACGATTTTGCTTCCCAAAGGACATTTGACACGGATGCCAATTTGACGAAACTTGCAGGGTTTATATTCCAAGACAAACCGATAAGGATCGGATGGGTCCCGAACATAACCCGGCTCACTGAATCTCGGTGGCATACCTCGACATGGAAACACAATGTCGAAGCCAACCATTCTTGCACCAGGTGGAAGATTCATGGTGATATCCCGGTATCGTAAGGACTTGGAGGCGGACTTGGATACTCGAAGCTATTAGGTATCTCAGGTGTACCATTAACATCGACATACGGATCAGCATCAGTCCCAGCGTGCCAAGATGCATCATCATCGTAACCAGAATCCCAGCCGACTGCTTCAACTTCATAACCTACAGAATACACTACACCTATTGCACCAACAAAGTTACCAGCAGTTTCATAAAATCCAGAAGCATCTCCTGGAAAATTAATTTGATGTGCACTCCATTGCGGACATGGTAACATATGGTGTCTAGTGTGTGGTGTATACCAATAAGTTCCTTCAAGACCAGTTGTTGTATCTAATGTTACAAATGACTGAGTATAAGGATTTATATCAGTGATTACTGATGGTTGTCCAGGGCCAACACCGAATGCTTGGATGGTAAAATTAACAGGACCACAACCGAAACTATATACGGTGTTCCTATTCCAGTAGAAAATAGTGGGGCCAAATTGCTCTGATGTTGGTAGGATACCATCTGGTCCAAAGCTAGATGCATACAACACTGTAACACGAAGTCGAATATCCGTTTGACCATCCGGCCAAGGACATTTGTCGATTCTAACACGCCTTCTAAGCATTGTACCTTTTTTGCCAAAGTATGACTCAGCATTGGCAGTATTCATTCCAAATCCACCTTCAATAGCTAGTGCATTGCTAGCATTTTGAGTGGTAAACAGATGACCAGTCAGTGGTGAGGAACTAAAGGGAGACAAAATAAAAGGTTCTGATTCTGGTGCATGTAGGGGGTCTACATAACCATGTTGAGACAATGCTTTAAACATGCGTGCAAGTATACCAGCAGAAACTGTCTGTGAATCGGGACTAATTGGATCGCCGAGATTCATTTATACCTCCCAGACCAAGCAGTACACCAGATTAATTCTGGTGTACTGCTTGAAATTAGCCGACCCACACGGGCACCTGCATCGTGTACTCTACTGCACTGTTAGGACCACCATCTGATGGATTACCGTTTGAACCTTTTCCAGTACCAGAATCCTTTTTAGTACCTTTAGCAATCAATGCCCAGGTACCGGCAGGTACATTGTCACCTGTGATCTGCAATTGCTTAACGAAATTAACGACTTGTGGTGTCCCATTGAGACCTTCCATATAGACGTTTACAACGTAAGGTCCAGAGCCAGAACCACTCTGAACAACACCAGGGAATGTACTTGCACCAGGTGTTCCGGGTACAAATAAGTACGAAGAATTAGTCTGAACTCTTGCAGATGTAAAAGCCTGAGCAGCAGCAGTCAAAACATCAGAAGCAGACTGTACTGCGGCTAATGCATCCGTTGCTGCTTGTTGTGCTGCTTGTACTCCAGTCTGGGCACCACTGTTACCAGGATTAGCATTAGCAAAAGCAGTAGCAGTAGCCGATGCGGCACTAGCTTGTTGTGCTTTCTTCAAAGCTTGTTGTGATGCGACCATAGCAGCAGCGTAAGCTGCCGCTGCTGCCGCTGCTGCACCTGCGTCACCAGTTGTCCAAACTAATTGACATACCATGACCCATGTATCTGGTTCCACTGGTGTAGAATTATTTTCTGCATCATAGGAAGCATCAACTGCGGTCCATGTAATCGGTGGCTGCGTAAGTCCTTGTGTATAAGCCTGAGTTACATAAGACCCTGGTTGCGGTGGAGTACCAGCAGTTGTAGGTCCAGACACGATCTGTGCTGGAAATGTAACTGTTGGCGTTTTCGTCGTCGTACCTGCTGTCGATGTGGAATCAGCAGGTGCTGTTGCATCCGCAGGTGGAACTAATCCTGTTACAGGATCAGTCGGTGTTGGCTGAAATGGCAAGAATCCTGGATCAGTACGACCATCAAGATTACCCATTGGTGTAATTGGTGCCGGTGGTGAATTCTCAGGTGGTTCTGTCTGACCAGGAGTAGGGCTACCGGAATCAATAGCCTGCCTAATTCCTTTATTCATAGGGAATGTGGTTCCACCAGATGGTCTGGCAGATGAAATATCACCACTCGCTGTGATACCTGGCCCGCTGCTTCCTGGTTGATCAAGGATAGTAGGATAGAATAAGAACGTACTATCCACTGGCCATGCAAAATCATACTGAGTCATTTCACCAAGCCGCACAGGCATCCATACTTCAAACTCAATTTCCATAGTATCAGAATTAAGATGCGTACTGTTTATCAAACCAGTAATCATCCCTGTGCAAACCCAATTACTTGCAAAGTTAATTGCAACAGGATCAAACGATTCCAATTGAAGTTTGTGCAATGGTGTCTTGAACTTTACCAACTTCCATGTATTGGATTTTCGAATCAACCAGAAGGTTGCAGCCAAATCAACCATACTAGGATTATTGTACGAATACCAATCATAATCCTGAATATGTAGACCATACTTTCCTTGGTTATTACGGAGAATGACCTTATCTGTACCGCTTCCTTTCTCGCTATCACGAAGTGGACCGTAATCCATTTTGTAACTGGCCATCAATTTCGTGACCAAATTCTCCGTAGGCGTGCAATCCAATTCAAGAGAACCAAAGATGATATCATCCAAAGTAATCGTGTCAACAGCATCCGGCTCAGGCACCAAGTATCGCATGTAGAATATACGATTCTTGAGCCAAATTGCGCATCGTGCTTGATATGCAATCTCACCTAAAACTTGAATGATATTTTTTCTGTCAAACAAGCAAAAGTGGCTAGCAAAATTATTTACTTGAGCACGTACTGTTGCAAAACTTGCTGAATCAATACCAAACTTGGTATATGTTTGAATCAACCAAGTAATGATATCAACAGTATTTGGACCAACTGGTGAAATCAGGTCGGCATAGATTGTATCTTCCCAACCCTCGTCCCAATACGTCATTGGTCGAACCAATGTTATGACTGTTGCTAAGAACGGTGCGACATCATAATCGCCGAACTGTTGAATAGATACGTCATAATAATGATTGTTGGGTAACCCTGTACCAGGTGTCAAAATATTGTCACCTGCTGCAAATCCTGCTAATGCAGTATTCACACCAACGAACGGATTACTACCGTCAAGAATTTCACCAAATGGTGTTGCAGCAGTAATATTACCTAATGTGTCACCAGTGCCACCACTAGGGATGCTCGTCAACAATTTCGTTTGATTGAAATCTCGCGTCGCATACAAACCTACAACAGTGCAAGGCAGCATCGCTGCAATGTATCGTGTAGGGAGCGGACTTAACCATTTGATTGCAGTGCCAGCCTTGATAAAAGCAAAACCACCACCATGCACAGTTATACTGACAGGAGTTGCAGGTTGATCAATTTCTAAGTTTCCATAGAAATTGTAGATACCAATCTGACCACCTGAATATGAATAAGTGACAGGAACCTTTCTGGCAACTGATATGATAGTCATAGTGGAATCACCACGACCATCACTATTATTACGAGGCGTAATTGTAACTGTTAAAATCAATGGTCCAACTTCAATCAATGCTGTTTGATTTTGTGGGAATGTACTTCCATTAAATAACGTCACTGACGTTATTTCAAAACTCTGTTCTTGTCCAAGTTGACGTTCAAGCCTCCCAAGGTCGTTATTTATTGTATTACCTTGATCAGCATCTGCTTTCAATAATGCATTGTTGGTAGCAAGATTAACATCATCAGCTTTTTGAATAGCATCTGTTAATGCCTTGCTATTAGCGGCATCTGCGGCATCGGCAGCAGCAGAATCGGCAGTAATTTTGTCTTCTGCGTCTTTTTTTGCCTGGGTCAACTCATCACTAGGCGACCCACCAGCTTGTGTGATTAAATCGATTTCCTCTTGAATCACTGCCAAAGCAATCGTATCAGCGGTCGCTGTATTAAGACGATTTAAATCTAATGCAACTTGTGCTAATGTAAAAGCATTTTCTGCATCAGTGCCAGCCTTTGCTTGAACATCAGCAGCTTGTAATGATTTCGTTGTCTGATTAGCTGAGAAAGCACTTTCCTGTTGAAACAGATTGAATAGTTGTGCATTAAGTGCTGGATCATGAACACCAAAACTATCCATAATAATCGCACTGGACACAATATCAAATCGAAGAGACGGAACTTTCAACGGTGAACCAAAAGGCAATGGCCAAGCTTTGCCGATTAAATCATCAGGTAGTGTGGGGAAATCACCTTCTTCGGCCGAGAATCCAATTTCTTGATCCTCGACTTTAGAGATTACCTCAAAACTCAGTGTACGATCTTTCTCGCTCCACGCAATTGGAGTATTGACGTAACCTTCAAAAATGATGAATTTGTCATCGAATGAAAGTTCGGTGAACCATTGATAGACATTAACCAACTTAAAATGAAAATCTATAACATTATAGAGATTCTTAATCGTCTGGTCGATATCATCAAGTTTGATAGTAATCGATTGTGAAGAAGAAGAGCCGCTTATAGACACTACATCTTCAAGGTGACCAAGCTCAAGAATCTTGCCTTCTAATTGCGGCAAATCAAAAAATGCACCACGGTCGCAATAGAACCAACTGTGGGCGCCATCCCAGATGCATTCCACAACGATCAACGGTTCGCCACCGCGTGCCGTAGTAATCTGGGCCATTGCATTCGCACTGATGTTTCTCATTCTAACACACCTTGATACTCAATGGTTACGTCGTAAGACCCGCAATTCATGTCGCTAGTGCATTTCACATCTGGAGCCGGAGTTGAAATGATTCCAGTCCAAACATTGCCTTCGTAATCGATCAATTCAATAGTTTGACCGACAGTCTGTTCAAGGAAATTCAATGTGTTGGCTGCATCAATACGGCTAATGTTCTTGAACGTCCAGACCAATGTTTCAATGATCGGCCAAACTGGATCAGAATAGATTTCTAAATCGCCGCCGCGAGTTTCGCGTTGGATTCTTAAGAATTCTATCCTGTCAATATTACCAAGTTCAGGTGCCTTGAGACGCAGATTCAAAGCACCACAACTATACGTTATTCCTACTGGAAGAGTAGTATCAGGTACAGCTATATTGTAACTGTTGACAGCATCCGTAATAAAATATACGGCTACTGATACTAACGTAAGTGCTTGCGAATCCGACCGATTAACAATCAAAGTCGGATGGGCAATTTGTGCTAATGCAAATGCATTTGCTACGGCTCGACTAGGCTTAGCATTTTGACTGATTACTAATATGTTCCGACCGTACTGTGGATTGACGCTTGCGCCAATCTGAGTCAAGAACAGAGCGTTACTGAGATCAAAATATTGCGTGTGTCGTGGTGCAAATTGAGAAATACCTAATGCTGAACTTACAGATAAATGTAAGTTCAACGCTGGCTGCACATTTTGTTGAAGCACTAAAGCTTCAACAAAATCAAATACACCTTTACTAATCCTGGCAACCTGAGTGATTACTAAAAATGTAAAAACTCGTTGAGGCGGTCGTGGTGGTATCTCAATTTGAGTCAAGTTGAGCGACGTTGATACCGAAATATTCAGAGTCGCCATATTAGCACCTTAGAAAAATACCGGGTGGCCTTACGACCACCCGGTGGTTACAAACCGATTACGCAGACGTTGTGTAGGTGATGTTCAACTGATCACCAGAACTTGTAGGAACAGGCGAACCGAAAGGTGCCGTCGCCCACAATTTACCTGTCGTACCGGAGATGGTACTGTTACTGCACACGAAGATTCCATAAATCGTGCCACCAGAACCATTGATGTTGAACACGGCTGCACTGGCATTGGTCACTGTTCGCACACCGTCGGAAGCAGTACCAGAACCCCAAGCAACGCGAGTAGATTGCGAGTACGCTGTGAATTCTGTCCAACCAGCGTGACTGCCCATCACGTCACCAGCGGCCAAAGCCGAGAAGCCGGAGTTAGCGATAAATCCGATGTACCACGACGTATTGGCAATTTGCGTCGCAGTGTTGAACATGACATTGAACAGCGTATTCACGCCTTCGTTCGTAATGTCATTCTTGGTGAAGTGCCTTCCCAAGAGCTTGCCACCACGCAAATGTTCCATGCAGATGGGGTTATTGAAACGCAGACGACTGCCAAGGTCACGATCCTTTTTGGCCGTGAACTCGACCTGTTGCTGCATCGTAAACGATTGAATCATTTTGATTCTCCGAGTTAGATGTTACCACGCCGCTGTTCACGACGTATTCTGCTGTAAACTGCACGCGCAGTTTTGTCTGGACTATCTGCACCGTTCACATTGATGTTCATGTGACCGATGCTGTTGTTGACTGTACCACCCGTGGCGTATCCACCGCCTCTTGGCGAATCTCCACGATTCATTGAAACCAATTGGGAATAAAACTGACGACTCGAATCTGGATTCATAACGAACTCACCAACGCGAGCGTTGATTCGTACATTATCTGGACCCATAGCCGAGAAGGCATTTCCAATCAAACCACCGCTTGCGAATCCTTCCTCATCTTCATTAGGTACTGAACCGTTGAAGATATTCGATCTGTCACCTACTCCTGGAGAATTTACTGTTAGAACACCACCACCAACAGTTGTTGACCCACCGCCAGGACTTGGCAACGTATACGTGCCATCTGCATTTGGTTTCAATATATTTGGTGCCTTTGGAATATACAAATCCTCAGGTTTGACACCAAACATACGAGCAACTGCTGTAATCGCATCTTGCGAATTCTCAGTATCACGACCTGGTGAATATTGAAGCATTCGTTGCGCTGTTGCCAAGTTTGATTGATAAAGATTACTCGAATTCACAGCAGGTCCAAATTCCGATCCATTACCTGCTATTGAATTTTGAGGACCGCCAGCACCAAATGGTCCACTACCAGTACCAAGTGAACCAGAACCACGTGAACCAGAACCACCGCTAGCACTGACACCAACAGCAGGTCCTGGGGCAAATGCCGGTGCCGTAGGATGATGCGATGCAGTTGCATGACCAACTGCACCTGTTGCTAGACCATCCATAGCAGTAGCTATCATACCAGCTATGCCACCACCATGACCTGGAGAAGCAGAAGCAGTATCACTACTACCACCTGCACTTGCTTGTGGTCCAATATTACCGTCCGCATCCATACGTGACGGGCTTGGTGCTGTTGCACCACGCGGTGTAGTCGCACCACCATTCAAAGAATCCCATAAAGCTTCCGCACTACCAGGTGCTGGTGCAGAGGTTGGCGTTGCTCCTGGCGACCCAGGTGCCCTCAACGAATCAAACATCGAAGATGCTGCATTCATACTCTGAATTCGCATCTCTCTAACTACTGCCTGCTCTGCCTGCAATCGCACTACATTTGCTTCTCTCAGATTGCTGACCGTTGTTCTTCCTTCTTTGATGATACTTCGATCAGCCATCGAGTCACTACGATCTGGATTCCTTGCATCCTTCTGATCGAAAATCTTCTGAGCAATGTTAAGCAAACGTTCCAACGCCGCCGCAGCAAGCTGCATGTTTTCTGGCGTCTTATCTCTCTGTGCTGCCAAAGCAGCAGCATTATTTGCAGTTTTAGCATTACGCAACTCAGCTTGGTCTTGTAGACTGATATTGTCCCACGCCGTCAAGTGAGTATGTCCAGCAATCTCATTGCCAATCGTTTGAGAATCAGTTAGACCCTTATTCTCCATTCGATTAGCTTCTGATGCATTCAATCGGCTTTGTGCAATCAATTGAGCACTGCTCTTGATTTCAGCAATAGCAGCATCAAATTTCTGCTTAATCTCGACATGCGCTTGCATAGCATTTCGTAATGCTAATTGTGCGTCTACGTGAGCATTCAATGCGTCACGTGTACGACTCAAATCTGCATCGGATGGCGCATCACGATGAATCTGATCGCGTTGCTCGCGACTAATCTGCCCGGCCCTGAGCATCCTATCGGCATTATCCGGACCAATCCTCGCAGCCCTAGTAAGCTCGGCCATCACCCTTTCTACACCGCGCGTTAGACTTTCATTTAACGCGGCACCACCACCAGGCCCTGCAAACTGAGGATTAAGTTCCCCACCATGCTCAACATTGTTTTGACGGAAAAATCTACTTGTAGTAAGTGATGCTTCTTTATTAGCATCACGTTGAGACTTAGAGGCATCCTCTGCTGATTGTTGACGTTGCCTTAGCATTGCCTGATAAGCAGCTTCTCGTTGTGCCGAAGCAGCATTTAAAGCATTTGCACCTGCTTCACGTTCATCGTTGAATGGATTATATTGCTGTGCACGTCCAGTCAATCGTCCTTGCAAATCAGCATTACGTCTCGACCGCGCAGCTTCGGTATTAGCAATCTCGTCGTTAATGCGTAGAAGTTCTTCTTCTTTACGGCGAGCAGAAGCGATACTAGCATCATCGCCCTTTCTATACAATTCAGCTACTTCTGCTGTCACCCTTGCAGTACGATCACGAAGTAAGGTAAGTTGATTTGCAGAATCATTATTTTGCAGCTTATTTAAAGCAACAGCATCTCTTGCCTCTGTACCAGCATGTTTTCCCTTGAAAGGGGAAACCATGTGCGAACTTCCTGCCGTAGCCAAACGATGCTTGAAAGCATCCTGATCAGCCTTATCGGCAGCCTCACCAACCCGCTTCAAAGAGTTAATGATTTCTGCTTCGGCCTTCTTGGCTATGCTTTCAAAATCACTAAGCACTTTACTTAAAGAATGCATAATGCCTTGAGCCGCAGCCTCAGCCTGCTCTTTCATCTGACTTGCAGCTTCCCTCGCCGACTCAACGGCTTTCTGGGATTCCATTACTTGCGGTTTGAATGATTGAGTAACAACCTGTTCTTGCATCCTTGCAGTGCCTTCTGTTTCCTCCCGCTGACGACTCAGACCAGCATTATAAGCTGTTTCATTTGCTGCCCTAGCCTCATTTAACTTCCTTGTTGCCTCCGTCATTCCAGCAAGTTGGCGATTTATTAGGCCCAAACCTTCGCCAACCTTACCCAACCAGCCAGCCCAAATAATAAAGCCATTAACAGTATTAACAATCACTGGTGCCCATTTAGCAATCTCAGTACCGATTGCAATAATCGGTCCAGAAAATTCACCAAATGCTTTGAAAGCATCAAGAATCTTAGGACCAATTTCGGTTGCGAATGCTGTCGCAATCTTATTGAACTCAGCCTGGAACGTAGTATTCTCACGAATGACTTGTCCAGCCCGCGCAGCTTCTGCTGCAAGCTCTTCACGATTATTAAGAGGATTTTCTCCCCTACTTAATTCTTCGCCTAATGTCAGAGTACCAAGGGCGCGACGCGATGAAAGTAATTTTCTAGCTGACTCGCCAGTTTCATCCATTCGTTCGGCTAGGAGTCTTAAAACATTACCCAATCCGCCATCAGCCGCAGCCGCTTGAACACTGACATATCCGTGATTCAGAAGAATCTTATCAAATTCTGCTGTTCTTCGTTCAAGCCCCGTCAATGTGCCTTGCAACTGAGACATTGCATCGGCGCCGGTTGAACCGCGTGCTTTGAGTAGCTCGAAAGCATGAAGCATGTCCGGCAAGGTGATATTCAGACGAGCAGCACTTGCACCTGTATTGCGAAGTGTATCACCAATTGACTCAAGATCACCACCGTGTTGTGCCACATGGAACAACTGATTCATCGTGTTGGCAGCTTCACTTGTAGGAAGCCTGAAAGCCTGCATTATGCCACCTAAGGTGGACATAGCTGAGCCAGTCGATATACCAGCCACCTGGGCTAATCGCATAGCCTCAGTCAACGTGTTCATGTCTCCGGCCGATTGAATGGCTCCAGACTGAACACCTTGTCTTGCTGCTGATGCTACCTCACCAATTGGCTGATTGAACTGATTAGCTCTCTGGGCCATTTGCTGGCCTAATTGCTGCGTATTACCAACATTTTTATTGAGGGCCTGAATTTGGCCCATTTTTGCTTGGAATTCAGCAGCAGCCTTGACAGCTTCTCGCATACCGGAAGCGATGTCAAGAAAGACGTGACGAATCGTTGTAACTGCAAGCAAACGAGCAATGCTGGTCGCAGTAAGTCCAAAAATGCCGGCAGTTTTCTTGGCAGCATTTCCAGCATTATCAAGTTCTTTAGTAGCTTCTTTTAACTTGATGCTGACGGCTTCCCAACCCTGTGCCGTATTCTTCAAAGTACCTTGTATCTGCTGACCAGCGCTATTGATTCCTTGAAAACCAATCTTTAATTTTTCACCAATGTCATTGACTTGCGTCCAAGTTTTAGAAAGCTCGAATGATGCAGTATTGATTCCAGAAAGCGCACCACTAGCTTGTGCTGCACCGCTGACGACACCACTGGCATCAAGCAGGATTCTTTCAACTGTATCAGCCATTTCTTATCTCCGTCTTTTCGATGTAATCCGAAATCGCTGGCACATCGTCCAGTAAATTTTCATGCAGATAATTAATAAATGCCATGTGACCAGCGGCGAAACTCAACCAAGGTGAACTTGGCGTATAAGGATTCGCACTTGCATCATTGATGACATAATACAAGATTGAGGCGGCGTAATTAAATATAAATACGCCATCTTCTTGCGTGAATACCTTATCTGGAGCGGTTGAAAACTGTCTAGCATTTTCAGGTGTTTTGGGTACTTTGCCACCGGAATCGGTATAGTAAGAAACCTTACCGTTCAACGGGACGTTGTACACTTTCATTCGTCTCTTGTCCAATTTCCTTCTGAAAGATTCTGGACTAGAGGAAGCACTCAAACCAATAGCGTCTGCAAGATTAAGAAGGCTTCCGCGTGCAAATCCAGTTTGGACTGGCACGCGGATTAGTACAGCCTTCGCAAATTCTCTCGCGGCATTCCTCATTACAAGTTGAATAGCTTTAAAGAATGCGGCCGTGTAAGGCTCTCTCTTAAATCCAAACTGAAACAGTGTTGATTTAATGAAAGGCATTATATCCTCATTCCAATCTTTGCAAATTGTAACTTCTCTTCGGCTTCTTCATAATCGCGTACTTGACTATACGCAATCATTCGAGCTTTCGAATCGGCGCCGCAACCATCCCAAGTATCCTTAACATCAGGGGGTAGGATTCCTATACGTTCGCAAGCCCGCCAGATGGCGTAGTCACCTGTCCGTCCGCTGGGGACGAGGCGTCGGAGACTCGTACCGCTTGCGATTGTATAAAACGGTTCCGTGCTTCCTCAATCTTCCGCTCATTCAAACAGTTTGCAATCATGCAACCCTGTGTGATGAGGTTCCGTTCGATAAGACTGAAACCGGCATCCTGCAATTCCTTCTCGAAGTTCAACCACGTATCAGGGCGATTTATGTCAATCGTATCCCAGGTAAGCCCTTCCGTAGCTTCCAGGGACTTGATAAACATGTAGTAGGTTTGAAGCCTCGTTTTGTTGTTCAGCGCAGTGACGAAACTCTGATCGCGGTAATTCTTTTCACGACCAGTACCGGGCTTGATAATCCATGGAGCTTCCGGTTCTGGACACAGCTTGTTGAAAGTCTCATAATCAGCCACAGCCTGTGCCTTGAAGATGATGTCCTCACCGTTACCCCGAGGGATAACGATGAGTTCAACATTGAGACTTTTGATTTCCTTGCCCTGGATACGCATGACTTCTCCGTTAGTGAGTGATAACTTGGTTGAACGCGTCCTTGGCCACACGAGTGACCGTCGGTTGAGTGAGGTTGCACTTCGCCGTGCACGCGATCATACCGGTCTTTGCATCGTGCTGGAGTTCTTCGTACCGGAACTCCGCGAGGTCGATGATTTCATTGTCCACGCCGGGGCACGGTGGGACATAGTAGATTTGCAATCGGACGCAATACGGTTCGCAAGGATCGACACCGGCCGTCACCCAACCAGCAGCCTGGCCGGTTTGCTTGAGGGCGTCTTCCACCATGATGGCTTCACCGCTGGACGACTTGATGAAGACCCAAGCGAACTCAAGTTTGATTTCGAGTGGGTCTTCGTCACCGTTTCGCACTGCATCCAAGAAGCCACGATTCTTCTTGTATTCGCGTGGCTTCTTCTCGGTCCACGTGCAGTTACCGTCGCCCAGCTTCACGTTCAGGCTGTGCGGCTGGATGGTCAATGACTGATCATCCTGAACACCCACGGACAAACCAGGAGTGAATGTAATCGAAGTCGTGTTGCCATCCGTCTCGGTATGCGCCGTGACGGTGTAAACATTGTCGTCAGGCAGACGATTCGTATCCGTTGGTACGATCTTGAACGTGTCACCAACGCTCCAGATGCCAGTGCCGGTGTCGATCAACATGGTCGTCGCAGCAACCGCGTATGCGTACACACCAGTAATCACTGCGGCCGATACGAAAGTGATTGGCGCCGAGCCGCTTGTTTCCATACTGTTATCGGAGTCGACCGTAATCAGATTGGTTTGTGGCTCACTTGCCAAGACGCCAGCAAATGTCACAGTGAATGGACCAGCGCCCGTTGTACCAGTCACAGTAACGCCACCAGCACCGATTGTTGGAATACTTACCAACGATGCCTGGAGTCCAGCAGCAGTGTAAGTGCTAGCCCACGCAACTGTGGACTTTGCGCCGAGGAAATCAAAATCAGTTGATCCGGAACCACCAACAGCCGTTGCGCTGAGTGTCAAGGTTTGGGTGGCAACAGTGCCAGCGTTGTTCACGAGGAACGAGCCAGCTGCAAGGCCGGGGCCGATGTAGCCGTCGTAGATAAAGACGTTCGCGTTCTTGAGGTCGAAATACGCGCAAAACGTCTGAACCGGAATACCGGAAAGAAACTTCATGTTCAAACTCCTGTTAAAGATCGAGCCACATGTTGTAGTGGGCTTCGATGATTGATTGTGTAATCTTCACATCAACATCCAGTTGACCGAAGTGGGCTACTTGAATAGCGTTCTTATCGTCCGCTTCAAGTTGAAAACAGCCAAGAAGACTCTTGTCGTCACACTTACCCGTGCCATACTTAAACACAGGAATTGAATTGGCGTAAGCAGAATAAACAATCCCAACTGTTGCATCATGCGCGTAGGCGTTTACCTGATCCAATTTTGTCGATACTAAGAAGTTAACAATCACCTGATGGTGAGATGTACTCAAAGTAATCGGCGTAGAGATAGGCCCATTAAAACGAGCTTCGGCCCATCTGTCCTGCTTGGTGATGTAATTGCCATCCTTGTCAACATGCTCGTTAGTCTCGATATAACACGTGACACCTTTCCCTTTGATGATGTCCGTGAACCATTTAATCATCGAGGCTCGCATCCACCGTGGCCAGTTTTCATTCATTGTTAGTGCCCTGCCTTAAACACACCTTGGAACAAACAGGGATATTAAGAACTTGAAAGGGTTCCAAACCTTTTGTCTCTTTCAGGGCCATTAAGAATCCATAATCGCCCATGAGGTTAGTAACATGACTAACTTGGTATCTGATATCCTCAGCAACCATGTAGTCATCAACCAGCGGTGTAAACGCAACTGGTAGATCCATCGCATCCAAGATACACATACGAATGCCAACATCAAAGTAGCCACCGTATGTGAACGCACGATTTTCCGCAATGAAGGCTCTTGAATAAGCGAACTTTCTGGAATCTTGTTCAGACATGATAACAGCTAAGGGAATTTCAATTTTCGTTCTGGTGCGACAAATCACACCTGTAGCTGTATCAATATCTTCACTGGTGAACCGATAGAGGTCTACCGGAAACCCATAATCCAGTTTCAGCTTATACATCACGTTCTGGATGTAGCTCAACGAATTCATTGGATTCATGCGTCACCTATTTAGTCCTAATGATCTCCAGCGTCTTGTTCACCAATTCTCGTAACGGAGTATACAGCTTCGTTACAGATGCCTTAATGATTTCAGCACCAAGGTTTTGTTGATTGCTGTAAACAACAACAGGTTTGTTTAGATTCATAGGCTGATCAGCTACAACCACATCACATGGACTATGCTCATCACCTATGAATGCATCGAACCCTGATGCATTTAATGCCGACACCAACATTGTTCCTGCTTGTGCTATAATACAAACACGAATCATTTTGGTACTCTCCGTTCGAGGTCTTCGACTTGCGAACGGAGAATTGTGTTAGCTGCTTTCAATTTTTCAATTTCGGCAGAATTTTCATTCTTCTCTGTTTGCAATGCAACAATCTGCTGTTTCATGTTCACGTTCTCCATCAACGTTGCGATATGTGCAGTCTGCATATCAAGAATGCGTTGCTGGACTTCCAGCAACTTAGATTCAAGTTTGTTCGATTTGTCAATTTGATCTTGACTAAGTTGACGATAGTTTTTGACAATGAAATCGATGTCAGATTGGGATTGAACCGTTTTATCCTTCTTACGGTTTGTGACCCACTCAGAAATCTTAGGCAGGAGAGCCCCTAAGCCAGTCATAACAGTCATCAACACGCCAACCCAAACTGGATGAATTGGTTCCATTTTTATACTCTCGTAAGGAAACACTCAGCTGGATCGCGGAGAAACGGTTTCAAATATGACCAAGCCCGAAAACTAGGGATACCAGCACGCATGTAATCAGGAATGAAGTCACGATTGAAAGCAGTGCGAACACCGCTAAAAGAGTGACTCTCCGTGGCCAGCAAGTCTGCCTCGCGGTCAGGATCGTATCCTTGAATTAGCTTCATAGCTATTTCATAGCAAGCATATTGAATGTCAGTTGGGACCACTGTGTCAGCAGCATCGTCCAGAGAAGCCAACGTTACAGGGATACCAGATTCATTCACAACGATCTGGGTTGGTGATGCAATCGGCCCACGTGGAAACTGATGTACTTGAGACGGATCGGTTTTATTTCCAGCAAAATTCAACCGATCAATCATCTGCGTAGCTTCATGCAATGCGGATCGTTTGTCGTTACTATTCGCACGTTTCCAAGGTGTACTTCGAAGACGATTATCGAAGTAATTATTCGCATCTGACAATGTCCCATAAGCATCCAGAAATTGACTATTGTCAATTGTCGGAAAATGGACCGGGAATAAATTATGCAGCAACGACCGAACAAGATTGTTGGCCGTTGCTGGGCCATGCGTCAACGTCAAAGTATTCGTCAGTGATTCATTGAAAGTTGACATTTAGTTAATCCTCACACCTTCAAAATCAAGTTCGACCGAATACCACTCACCACATGGAGGCGTTCCATGTTTTTCAGCAACCAAATCAACAGGGTCAGTGAGGAAATTTACATTCCACATTTCACCCTTCCAATTGGTCATGTTGACTCGTTGAGTAAGATTCTGCAACAAAAATACTCTAAGTTCATAAGCTTTCTTGCGAGTGATTATGAACTTGTATTTCAATTTTCTTGAAGCATTCTTTCGAACATAGGTGTATATGTCGCCAGTAATGGTTCTAAGAATCTTGATAGCACTTACAGGTGCTTCTGCATCACCTAACTCTGGGTTAGGTAATACGATTGTTGAAAACCTACCAACGATTGTTGTCGACCTACCAGGCACTGGACAACATATGCCACCACCCTGGCCACCCATCGTATAGATGAGGTTTGATATGACAAGAAAGCCACCTGTACCATCAGGTATATGATGTTCAGGGAAGAACATCAAAGTGCTTGTCACACTTCGCACAAGATTCAAAGCAACACTAACGCTATGAGTTAGCGTCAAACTCTGACTTATATGTCTGCTCTTGAAAGCGGCATGAACTACAGCTTGAGCTACCGTCAAACTTTGATTTATGCCAGTCCTTGCAAGTGCAGTTGTAGTCTGAATTACGACAAGTGGTTGCGTTATCGTCCTATGCAAAAGCTTCTGACTATGCACAGTCTGTGCAATTGTCAAAGACTCACTTGGGCTTCGCGGCCTAATCAGTGGTGCAGATACCGTCTGAGTAAGTGTCAAACTTTCAGACGAACCATCACTATGCGGGTCATAAGCTGTAACCAAAGTTTGAGTAATCGTCAAACTTTGAAAGAAGCCAGACGACTGAGTCTCAGTTGCAGATTGCGTAATCGTCAACGACTGATTGATACTTCTCGGCTTGAACTGGAAGTAATCAGCAACACTTATGAGACTGAGACTATTCGAAGCACTGTGACCGAATGTACTCCCAGATCGACTGAGAGTTTCTGTAATCGACAGACTTTGACTGGCCTTTTGATTCGGAGTTTTATAGATAGCACTTTGAGTAATGGTCAAAGTGTTACTAGCTAATTCGTCTCCTACCTCAATGGCATTCTGAGTAATCGTTAATGTCTGAGTGACACTACGATTAAACACACCCGCTCTGACGACAGATTCTGAAATTGCTAATGCGTCAGTGTCAGTGCGATGGAATGCACCTATTCTGACAACAGATTCTGCAACCGTTAATGCGTCAGTTGTTGTTCTTGGTTCAGTTATCAGTCGTACAGCAGATTCTGCAACTGCTAATGCGTCAGTTGCAGTAAGACTGAAAAGACTGCTAACGCTAAAGAAGTCGTACTTCTTTGGCTTCTGCCGTAGATTCCAGCGAGTTGCTGGATTCCACATGTTCGTTACAACATTTTGTGGCAATGCGTAATTGTAGATTCTTGGGTCATCCATGTGCCCAATGAACCAATCACCTGTGTTAGATCCATCCGACAATGCACCGAAATATACCTGGCTTGCATTCGTTCCAATGTTGCCAGTTACGCCAAGTGTGGCATCAAGCTGACCATCAACATAAATCTTAGTGTTTACACCATCGTAGGTGCAAATAACAAGATGCCATTTTCCGTCAATAACATTGATGCTGCCTACGAGTTCATTACCAGCCTGGTAGGCATTGTTTGTAGAGATCAACCAGTGCAGATGGCCTGTGGTTGCCTCGGCGTATATTGACCAAGAATCATTTACAACACCCCACATTGCTGCAAGGTATTGAATTCTTGATGTGGCGGTTGAATTAACCCAAAAAGTTACAGATATTGCATCAGTTCCTTGCAGCAATCCTGACGAGCTAACTAAGTGTGTATAGCTCGTTGCACCGTCATATGTAAGTGCAGTTTGCCCACCATCTACACCAAAGACCCAAGAAGGTGTATCTAAAGGAAATATCTGTCCAACATCGCCACTGCCGGAGAAATCATACAAGTTACCGGAACCGAAACCACCAGGCCCCCAGAAAACTAATCCTGGTGCCTGGACACTATTTCGATTCAACCTAAATGGAAATAGTGGTTTCATTGGTTACCCTTGTACGTAAACGCCTTTATAGGTGACTTGATGGCCGCTACTGGCAAGAGCAATACCAGAATTCTGCGCAATAAAAATAGTCCAGTATCTAGGCATAAAGCCAAATACACCAGTCAATCCTATTGGTGCGAATGGATTCACCTGATTAGCAGTAATCGCTACAGCCAGTGAAGTTATCAAATACATACAACCACCTTCAATCTGTGAAGAGGTTATTGTTTTGAGATTATCAGCACCGGTTAAAGTATCTGGCCAAGTTGGTGTATCATCAATAGCTGCTACTGCATTGATTTGAATTGATCGACCATATGAAGGCGATCCTGAACCATTCTTTATAAATCCTGAAACTCCGATTTCAAGTGGCGCACCTGTTGCACCATTATCGACAGCCAAAGCCTCTGCACCAGACAAAATAAGCGTGTCACTTGCCAATGAAACCAAACTCGTATACGTCATGTTTACAGAAGCTTGGAATGCGAATTGAAAGTTGACGTTCTCTTTGAAATCCAACCATCTAGATGATTCTTTAACTCCACGAAGATTGCGATTCCGTGAGCTAAATTCAATTCGATGGCCACGATGTTTATACTCCCAGGATGTCATTTCCCTAATAAGTGGTGTACCTGGGGTTGTACGAATATCGTGGAATCTTTTGCAATCAAGGCAATATGCTCGAAAGGCCATATCCATTTCATTACCCTTGAACGTAAACGCCTTTATAGGTGACCTGGTTTCCGCTGGCATTAATCGACTGTCCAGAATTATGAACCACAAATATAGACCAATATCGTGGCATAACTCCAAACAATGCAGATAACGCAGTTGAAGCCACTGGATTTACTTGACTTGCAGTGGCAGCTATAACCAGAGATGTTATTTGTCTCAACCCAGACGATAACATATTTGCATTACTAATCGTCTTGGTTGCATCTGTACCGGCTAATGTATCTGGATAGGTTGGCGTATCATCAATGGCTGCATAGCCAAACATATTGATTACTTTGCCAGCAGTTGGCGTGGTGCCGCTGTTCTTGATTAACGCTGAAACTCCGATTTCAAGCGGACATCCTGTTGCACCATTATCGACAGCCAAAGCCGACGCACCAGCCAAAAGACTCGTATCACTGGCTAACGAATTTAACGTTGTGTACGTTAAAGCTGCCGAAGAAACGAATGCAAATTGGAAATTGTTGTTCTCTTTGAACTTCAACCACCAAGGTTCCTTTCCAATTTTCTCATATTGGGAATCATCAAGATCGCGAGGAATATCACGATCTCGTGAACTGAATTCGATTCGATGCCCGCGATGTTTGTATTCCCAAGATTCCATTTCCTTAATTAACGGTGTACCCGGGAAAGTACGAATGTTGTGGAACGTTTCGCAATCGAGGCAAAACGCCCGAAAGGCCATCGTTGGCCCATTACCCGACTTGAGTGTGGACATTTTTTACCTCAATACGTTTGTGTGAGACTCAGATCATTACCAGGATCATCTACTGCGATTGCGTTACGTGCAAAACGCACCCAATCAAAGAAACGATTCATTGGTGGATTACCGTTTTGCAAAACCAAAGTTAAGTCAGAAAACAACAATAACATAGTTAAAGCGTTTTGGACATAACCCAACTTACCAACCATTGTCAAGGTTGGTGTTCGTTCAGTAGCGAATGTTTGTGCAATATACAACCACGCAGGATCAGGAATCGGTGCCGGATACACAGTGTTGCTAACATCAGCAAATGTGTTAATTGCAGATGGAGAAACCACATTGGTTTGAAGATTAATCCAAGTGAAGAAAGAATCATTCAAACTATTGGGTATGTTGAATGATACCTCTTTACCCAATTCAGACATATCTCCTGGCAAATTAACAACACCTGTCGATGCAACTGAAAGCATAATCGGTGTATTTGCATTTGCAAATACTTGACACAAATACACCCAATAAGGGTTAGGAATCGTTATTGGGTACATAGCGGACCTCAGTGTAAAAATGACGTTTCGGTCTCGCTCCACAAAGTGGAATCCCCGATCACGGCGTCAATCCGGCCTTCACAACGTCAAGGCGAGACATCTGAGTCGCGGGAGCAGGATTCGAACCTGCGTCGGACGGCTTATGAGACCGTGCTGGGACCTCTCCAGTCGATCCCGCGAACATAAAGCCTGGTGGCTCATAGAGCCACCAGGTAATCTAAGCCACAAGGACTTAGTAATCCCATTGCTGGGAGTGGTTAACGAGTTACGCCAACATGACAGCGCCGAGGTTCGTGTCGAGGGTCTTGATACCGGCGAGGATATCGAGAGTCACACGCGTGCCCTGGGCCTTGCCGTCGTAAGTCAACACAACACGAACGGACAGGCCGTTGTAGTTGACGTTGGCTGCGGCAGCGCCGATTCCCTGGCGAGGCAGTTCCATCGGACGAGTCACCAACGCGATGGCGTTCCGGTGGAAGGCGAAGTTGTATTCGCCGGCCGGGGACAGATTCACATTGTCGCCGTCATTGATGGCGACTTCCAGCGAACGATCCAGAGTAACACCAACCAGCGCGTCGACCGCGATAATCGTGTACACGGCGTTCGTGCCGACAACACCGAAGGAAACCAACTGGCCAACCACAGGAGCCACGGTGAACACGTCGACCGTGATTTCCTTGTTGTAACCAGCCGGATAACCAGCCGGGCTGACAGCCTGATTCACCGCACCCACGACGTAGTTCGTGATGATTGCATCGTCAGCCACAGCCGCCTGGAGAGGAGGCGTGAAGACGAGTGTCGTCACCGAAGAAGTACCACCCGTGATGACACGGTGAGGAATCGTGTCGCCAGCCACCGTGAACCACATGTTCGCAGTGAAGTTGGTTGTGCCGGTGTCGATGACCATCGTGGTCGCACCAGCGGCGTAGCCACCGGAGTAATTCACGAGGTAGGTGATGTCAATCGAGTTGCCAACGGCAACGGACGACTGGTGCTGGCACATGTACGTGTTGAAACCGTACTTGCGGCCGATGAAGGCTTCCTGCAACGCCTGGCCCTGGTCACCGACCTGTTGAGCCTGCGTGAAGATCGCCAGGTTCAAGAGTGTGGTTTCCGTGGTCGGAGTGAGGATCAAGTTTCGGCCATCGACGTAGGCCAGATTCTTGTTCATCTTCTCGCGCGTGCCGAGGATGGCATCCACGCCGTTGGAAGTCGTCATCGCATTCAAGTAGCCGTAGCTGTTCGGCATGAAGTTCGCGACCTGGCCGAGAACGACTTTGTCGAGGAACTGCGCATGTGCCAACATGGCTGGCCGCATGTATTCGGTCACCAGGTCCTTGAAAGACTTGCTGGATTCCGAATCGTAGATCACGAAGGACACGTGGATCAGCTGATCCAGCACGACCGGGACGTTGGTCGCCGTCGCATCTTGATCGGTCACGTCTTCCGTGCCGGTCTTACGCAAAGCGGTGAACTTGGATGGCCGACGCGTATTGACCGTATCGCCGTAAGAGGCGATCAACGGGCTGAAATCGCGGTGGACCAGGTTCGCTGCGACCATGTTTTCCTCAAGGATGGCCAGGGATTCCTGTGCCCACATCTGAGGAACGTACGCGCTGTTGTCGTTCACGCAAAAGGTTTGAACCGCAACAGCATTCAAGAATTGCAACATTTTCAAATTCTCCGAGTATTAGACCTTGTTAAGGCCCGTTTTGATACGATAAGCCCGATACTGTTCTGTAGTCATCGTAGATGGATCAACTTCGCCGCCCCTGCCGCCGCCACTACGATTACCGGCACCAACGCCGGCAGTTGCAGTAGATTCGAACAGGTAACCGAACCGAGGATTCTCTTTCATCTTCGCGACAACCTCGGGGACAGTCAGATCGAGATTGACAACCTTGCCATCTTTGTCCTTATCGACATACTTCGTCTTCGGGACAAATTGACCGGTCGCTTTGCCTTCGTCATCAATCACTTCGACCAAACGTGTCTTGGGTTCCAACATGGCGATCAATGCGTCAGAGTCGAACGCCTTGTGGGTAACCGCCTCACTTGTGATAGCTTGCTGGATTTGAGTCGTATGGAAACGATTCTTCCAGGAGTCACGATCCTCGGTGAGTTCTTTGGTCGTGGTCTCAAGCGTCTTCTTGAGTTTTTCCTCAGTCTTGGCAGCCAATTGTTCTTTCGTCAGAACGCTGTTTTGCAAATCTTCGATCTTTTGCGCCAGGTTATGACGCTCTTGATCGTTCAGGCTTTTCGATTTCTTGAGTTGTTCAAGTTCAGCAACGTGTTTGTTAATCTGAGTCACGTGCTTACGGCGATCTTCCGCCACGATCTTGTTCACTTCATCCTGAGTGAACGACTTCTTCGCAGCAGCCGCAGCGTCAGCCTTAGCCTTCGCCTCTGCCTCTGCCGCCTGTGCTGCCGCAGCCGCTTCTGCTTCCGCAGCCGCAGTACCGTCGTCTTCGCCTTCGCAGTAAGTGTAGACCAGTTGCCCATTAAGATACATTGTTGAGAACTCCGAAAACCCTACATAAGTAAAACTCGATGAGACGTAGGTAATCTTATCAAGCTTTGACATTGGCACCGGCAGCATTGCCTCTTACCGGTTTGCCTTGTTTCTCTTTCTTACTTGCTTGAGGATCAGTACCACTGTCACTGATTCCACGAGCTTGAGGATCACTACCGGGCGGGTCACCAGCTGGCGCCACCTGTGGTGCCGGTGTCTGAGCCGCTTGAACTCTAGCCAAACGATCAGCATGGTCCTTCTCAGCCTTCTTCGATTCCCCGTCAGCATAACCGCGAAGTTTCGAAGCTGTTTCTGTACAAACCAAACCATTCTGTACGTCGACGGTAATCACATCCGGGTCGCTACTCAACCCAGGTGCATTATCGATTTCCTTGTAAATCTTAGTCATGACTTCCTTGGAGCTTGTAGCACCAAGTAAGGCATTTGCCAGTTTCTTACCAACATTCCGTTGATAAGTTTGACTTGGCACTAAGGTCAACATACCACCCAATTGAGTAGCTTCATTGCGACGATCAGTTTCCGTCCGAAGAGTATAGTTGTCTGGATAATTAACCGTCGCAACCGGCAGATTCTTCTTTTCATACATAGACCATATGTTGGCGATCTTTCGTTCGCCGTTTTCCAAGGTCAACCCGATGTAACTCAAACCGGATTCCAAAGTAGCTTCATCCTTGGTCTTGGATTCAGCCGAAGCCATCCTTGGGCCTTTGAGATTCGCAATCGTCAAATTAAGCAGTAGTCGAATCTCAGCCATCAACTGAGCCTGTTTCTCCATAGATGCCCTCATAGGCTCCGGAGAAGGATTGATAAATGCAGGTGGATTCAACCCTCGTGGATATTTTCTACCCTTACTGACACCAACCCTGACTTCTTCATTGCCGGCTACACCAGAGCCAGCGACCTGTCCTTGCGTACCATCATTTCCAGGACCGCGTAAATGAACACTATCAGCACGCGGCTCGTATTGCTCAACGTAGAACGGAAAGTTCGCTTTCAGAGCATACGACATATCTGCCGAAGCCAAATTCAGTAAAGCAATTTGGTAATCGGCGATATTTTTCATCAACGAGTCTGAAATCTCGAAGAGGACAAAGGGGACGATTGGTAGCTCAAGGACAATTGGCTTATCAATTTTGTTTCCGAGTTTGTCAACTGGCTGCGATTTTTCATCGTAGAACGAGACGAGGATTGCGCCGTCTTCCCGCCATATACGCCGGAAACGCTCGGTGTAGCTAGTCGGGAAGCCGAAGTCCGGGTCGTACTCATAAATGTAATCCCTCAATAGGACCGCTTTAAATTGACTCGGGTCTTCCGCGTCATCAAGTGCCCAAGCCCGAATGTCTTCTGTGAAGTAAGTGTACAAGTATGGATGCTTGCCACTTACATCGGCTAAAGATGAACCAGGCTTGAGCGGTGGCATATCTACATAGACACCCACCTTTTTCATCTTTAACATTTCTTCGAGGACGTGGCAACCAATGTAATAGTTCATTGAACTACCACAAAGGTCAACACCATTTTGACGACCTTCACAAGCTTCTTGATAACTCTTGCTACCACCCACTCGCGTCACATCAGACATGCGTTGGTAGATGGAGTTCTTCACTTCATCTAATCCGGCTTTAGCGAAAGCAGGACAGTATGACATATCTCGACGTGTCAAGAAGTCGCTATCGTCTTCACGATTGCTGAACTGCTTGAGGTATTTCAAGATAAAAATGTGGCCTGATTCGTAAGTATATCGCCATTTTATCCATTGCTGCAACATCAACTCATAATCTGGGTGAGTAATGTCTGTTATCATGCTCATGTTGAATCACCCTTTAATCAGACAGAAAAGTAACTAACACTGTCACCATTGTTCAATGCGATAAAGAACAAGTCCATAGTTACAGTTTTGTCGGCTGGAACGAAGGTTGTTTCACTTGGATACAATATGTATCCATTACTACTACTTACATCCGAACCGCCCATGTAAATAGGGCCTGTATTGTTCTTATCGGCTTTAACTTGGATGCCGATTAAAAACATGTCAACAACGAGTTGTGTCTTTGAAACATTGCTTAAAGCAACATTTCTACCTAAAAATCTAAACCCCATGGGTATATTCCAAGTATGTAAAGAGTCATAAAACTGTTGCTGACAAGAGCAGCATTTGGACCATTACCAATTGCAATGTCTGATTGAGACAAACTGTCTGTTGTAATTCTATTACCAACAAACAATCTTATGACAGATTCAGACATTCCCAATGATTCTGTTGCAAAAACAGTATAGTGCCCTGAGACAATGCTTGTGTCAATAACTTCTGATTCAGTCAACGAATCAGAACTAACACGTTGGCCGTCGAAGATTCTTACAACTGATTCACTAATGCCTGGAGTGTTGTGAGTTGTTCTAAAACCAACAAACAATCGAGCTACAACCTCAATAACAAGCAAAGAATCAGTAGCACCACGGTAAGCACCAAAACCCTCAGACATTGATTCGGAATCAGATAAAGAATCCGTAGTAACCCTCAATAGGTGACTACTTTTAGTTGCCGATTCTGATAACGACAATGAATCATCTGGCGTTCTCAGACCAACAAAGACTCTTGAAACTGATTCAGACAATCCTAGATGTTCAGTTGTTGAGCGAATACCAACCAACATCCTATGAACACTTTCCGAATCAGTTAGTGAATCAGTTGCAGTTCGATATAAACCAACGATTCCGATTACTGATTCTGAAAGTGTTAAAGCATCGGTAGCTGCACAAATTAGACTTTGTCCAGAAGATGCAGATTGAGTGTTACTAAGGGCATCAGTAGTTGTACGGTGACAAACCAGTATCCTACTGGCAATTTCAGAATCATGCAGATTATCTGTCGATGTTCTATGACCAACAAATAATCTTGTCACTACTTGTGAAACTGTCAAGGAATCAGTTGGACTTCTGATTGCAATCAAAGTCTTTCTTAAAGACTCAGCAATCGTTAACGAGTCTGTTGTCGTTCTCAATGCAGCTAAGATTCTCTTCAAAGATTCAGCTAAAGCCAATGCATCAGTTGCCGTTCTATGGGCAACCAATGATCTCGATACAACTTGTGCTGATGTTGGTGCATCAGTTGTTGTTCTATGTGCGACCAATAATCGTTTTACTGATTGAGCGATTGCAGTTGCATCTGTAGCAGTTCTCAATGCGAGTAGAATTCTACTCACTGATTGAGAATCCGAAAGAGCATCAGTTGTTGTTCGATGACCAACAAATACCCTATGTACTACTTGAGAATTTGAAAGAGCATCTGTTGTTGTTCTGTGTGAAACTATTGTTCTTGTTACTGATTCAGAAATAGTTGGTGCATCTGTTGCCGTTAATCCTATTGGCAGTAAAGATGTATCTGAAAACGGCAGATCAGAAAATGCACCATCCGTCATGTTAACCTCTTAAAGCTGCTAATGCTTTTATTGCATCCGCTTTAATAATGCCTTGAACTTTCATTTTCTCGTCCGTCGTCAAAGAAGCCCAAGTTGCCGGCGATGCTTGAATTGCCAATGCTGCTTGCAGAGTCAATTCTTTAACTTGTACGGCTAAACGATTAACTGAATCATGAATATATGGTCCTTGTTTTCCTGGCATAGCAACGAGTTCGACATCTATCGAACCGTCAGTCCATAGTCGTGGTTCTGCGACATGTTGAATGTCTGTTAATCGTCCATTCAGAAGTTTGCCGTAAATCATAACGACTCCACATAGCCACCTATGTAAACATCTCCACTACCGCCACTTACAAGGTAATCCAAATACTGAGCACCATCGCAACTAACAAAACTCTGTGTGCCTGTTGAAGCACCAAAAGTAGGACGAGTAGTTGCTGTATTTCCAGCTGCACGTTTACGTAAATATGTAAAATCGGTAGTAGAAGCTGATGAAATTTCAGCAATAACTTCTGTAGCTGTCGGTGGTACCCATGCATGACATCCTAAATTAGTCCACCCTGTTTGAGTTCCTCCATTTAATGCCACTGTATTGGTTGTTGAATCTTCAAACGCATAAGTCCGATCAATGCTTAATCCAGCTTGATCGAACCAAACAACCTGAGCAGAAGTATTAAGACGAACAGAACCGATTCGACGTATACTTATTGCATAGCCAGTTAATCCGTATGGAGTTGTGCGTTGTGTTGACCAATAAGCAGTGGTACCAGAAGTTCCTGACGCAATGAAAACATAAAGATAAATCGGTGAGTTGAGGCCGCTAACCGAACACAACTGACCAATCGTATATGTTTTGCCACTGAGTGTTCCGAATGTAGCTACTGCACTTAGAGACGTATCAGTGATAATCTTCAATACGGGAAGAGGACCGCCACCTGTAGCAACACTTATTGAAGGTTGCTCAATACAGTTGGGTGTCTGTCCTGTGAAAGCCGTTCCAGGTGTAGCACCTATGGTCAAAGCCGTATCAGATGCAATTGCAGTGATAGCATAATAACCTAAAGATGCTGTACCGATTAAATCGTTGACAGCAAATTCACTCATGAATTTGGTGCCAGTACCAGTTACAGCAGTAGAACTGCTAGTAATCGTTCCAGTACAAGTACGCACACCAAATGATGTGGTGAATGTAGTGCTTGATCCTGTAGCGACTGCACCAGATGTGCTTACTGTTCCAGGACCAGTAAAAGAATCATCACCAAGAGCAGCACCAACATTAGCACTGCTAATCGTATAAGTGGTACCACCAACTACTGAGATAGCGGCTGCACCATTTGAATCCACGCACATTGAAGTTGGAGAATTCTTATTAGGAAATCCAACCATAACAGTGGTTGTACTAATCCAACTTAACGGTAACCCATAAATAAATCCACGTTCAGTCATTGCAAGTTGAGCAGGAAGTGAAAGAAATACATTGGTATGGCTACCAAGTGTAATCGCAGTACCCGCTCCACTGCTTCCTGCTACGACTGTATTTCGTGTAAGTGTAGTTCCAGATAAGGTGTATGTCCCAATACCGACTTCCCAATTGCCAGTCGGATTACCGTTGGAATCTACAGAAACAAGAGTATAATAGCAAGTGTTACCATTACCAACCACACCGAAGGATTGGTAACCTAACACTGCTCCAGCTAGTGTAATCGTGCCCGTACCAGTAGTAATGGTAGTTTCACGAACACGATCATACCAAACTGGAGTAGTCATTGGCTATAACTCTTAACACCAAGCGTTTCATCCGCTGTCACATGCACGATCTTCGTCTCTCGTATGGTTGATGGCCACGGAACATGCACAACAACATCAGCTTTGGTTAATCCAAATTTGCCAAGTTCAGCTGGTCGCAACTCGGCCAAAATATCCCAATTGTCACGGTTAATCGTTCTTATGCCAGTTATCGGGTGGAATGAAACACCATGCCCGCAGACTGCACAAGAATGTGGATGTTGAGCTTCGGCAGCCTGCCCGGAAGTCTCAAAGTGACCACAAAATCTGCAACGAAAAGCATACTTCATGTTTACCTCAACCAGAAAGAGTCACGGTGTCAGTCACAGTAAGTGTATCGCCGTTGCCGACAGTTGCAGCTTGATTCAGGACCGTTTCAAGGATTACAGGATCAGCACCAGCAGCAGTCAAGCAGAGAAACAGACCCATCTTCACGATGCTTGTAAAGCTGCTCGTAACACTGAATGCCTTCTGCAACGTAAACGTCGCCGCACCATAAGTGTGAGCATACGTTGCCAAAGCACGAGTACAACCACCGCTTGTGATTTCACTCGCTAGTGCAGTATCGGCAGCAGATGCCGCACCGGAATCTGTTGTCAGACCCATAAAGCGGATCGAAGCTGGACCACCAGCACCGATTATGAATCCATTCGTATTGGCAGGTGTCGTACCGAGACCATCAACAGCTGTCCACCATTGGTCCAATGTGAGGATGGAAGTTGTATTGGACACGATATTTGCATAAACAGGCGGTGTACCAACATTGGTCACCGACGCATATACTCGCTTACCTGCAAGACCAAGTTGTGGCGTTGCAAGATTGCTTGCAGTCCAAGGTGTGCCTGTGCAAGTAAGAGTCGATGTCGTAACATTGGTTGCTGGTGTACCTGCACCGCCGGCAGGAATTGCACCAGCCAATGCATCAGCTTGCCAATCTCGACCAATGTTGGTCAGAAGATTGAAACTCGATCCGAGATTGGTTATCGACCCATCTCGATGAGTAATAAACGCATGAACTTCATTGGGTCCCATGCGCAAGCTATTAACTACAACACGACCACGACGAATCTCAAGAACGCCACCATCATTACAATGGTTGATTCTTGTGAAAGGCCAAAGTCTTTTTGTCAATGATTCGAAAAGTTTCATTGTATCCCCTAAACAGGTACGCTGGACATGTTCTGTGACTGCCCCACATTGAACGCAAATGGCAGAGCAATCTCTGCATAGTTACGTGCATGTGCCAAGTGGTCTTCGTCTCGTTCCTTCTTGACATACTTGCCAACAGGATTACCGTCCTGATCTTTTTCATACACACGCACCAAAGCTTTTAGGTGCATGATATATTCAAGATCAGTATCAATAGGAAGATCAATGCGTTGAGCCTTGATACGACCTAATGACATATCCAGCCAAGATGTACGGTCCACCGTAATCGTCGGCTCGGATGTATTCATTGTACCATCATCGTTTTTACCGACGTGGATTTGCTTACCTTGAACACCACGACCATAGAAGCACATCTTGACGTAACCCCAGAATCTCGATGCGAACTCAAAAGCCTTTCGGCGTTCAGGATTAGCGTCGATAACACAGAAGTTAACGCGCCATTGTCGCATCAATACATCAAGTTCTTCAAATGTAAACACTTTGCCCATCGTAATGACGCGGCAATATGATTCCATGTTGAGGTCGTTCTTGACATAGGGCGGTGGTTGCCACATGTCAATTTCGTAGTGAATCCATTTACCAACGTCAACACCCATCGTGACAACATTGGTAACTTTTGTTTCACACTTTTTGTAGTTCTTGAAACAAGCTTTAATCATTTCATCAGAAAGCTTGGCTCCAGCTACAGTGTGGGCTAATCCGCCCTTAGAGTTCCAGTATTCTTGCTCATCAGCAGGGTTGAATTCTGCCTTAATCGCCGCTTGTGCCAACTGATATGGCGTTACTGTCGGCGAGTATTGCTGATGGATGTAGAATCCACGCTCTTCTCGGTCGGTGTAGCTCTTGACCCACATGCCACTTGCAAGCCACTCGAACTTAGTCTTATGTTCAAGCTTAGCTTTGCATTGCAAGCAAATCAAGTGTGAGTTTTTCAAGTCAGGATCAAACAGGTCTTTACCTGTGATCACCAATGACTTAGGAAACTCAAGTTCAACCATCCGGCTACAACTAGGACACTTGAAAAAGAAGTGTTCCTGTGTCGTCAAGCCGTACAAATCGTCGATACCAAATGTCGGTATCGTTGGTGTACTAATCGCCCAAGCTGACTTAGTCAACTGGCCAGACTGTCGTTCCATAGCCAACGGGATGTTCTTTTCCACCATCTCGTCGACTTCGTCCATCACTAAGAATCCGACTGGAATGGACTTGAGTTGAGATCGACTTTTACTTCCTCGGATGTATAAGTTAGTTGGCCCAGCTCGCTTATGCCCAATGTTCTTGACATCGGAGAACATATTGGAAAGGTGCGGCGATAATTCGAGGGCAGGGTCAAATCGTCCGGTACTAAAATCGGAGGCATCGGGAGTCTTCGAGGGAAGTACATAAAGACAATCCACCCTTTCAATGTCGATTTTAAAGAATGTGAGGTTCAATACACATTCAGTATAACCCATCTGAGCCGACTTCTTACCCACATTGAAGTCCGCCGTGGAATCATGCATCTCCCTAAGCCAAGGATGATGCTTGAATCGCCACGGTCCTGGGAAGTCCTTGCCTCCCAGGATTCGGTACTTCTCAGCCCATTGAGATGGAGTAGTGATTGCTTTCCTACCCAAACCGGCAGCTATCCGTTCCGCCATCTCACGGACAAGATTGTGAGTAAATTTAGACATTTATAGGCTCAGCTAAGGTGTTCACTTCCGTGATGCTCTTCAAGATGCGTTCCGATACTCCCTGTATCTTATCAGGAGGACAAACCTCACCAATAATTTGAATAATCACATCACCGAGCATCATCACAGTAGATTTGTCAAGCAAGGAACCGGTTGACAATTCAAGTTTGTGGCAACTCGCAACAACTTTCTCAATCTTCATTGCCAGGTCGGCAATCTTGTTTGAGTAAAGAAGTAGCTCATTATCACTTTTACAGAGATTAACTGTCTTCTCCAGTAGCATACGGAGAATGCCAATCTCTTCTCGGAGCGATTTTACTGAATCATTATCAGCCAGTTGGTTAACACGATGCTGATAAACATTGAGTTGGTAATTGCGTAAGGCTGTTTTCTCAGCCACCTTGTTGCCGATGCCAAAATGTATCCTGCAAAACTTCTGGCCTTCAACGGCTTTAAGATTGCAAGCTCCATTTTTATTGACACCTTGACAACATTTAGGGTCGTCAGGCTCACAACGCTCATACACAGATGCTTCTTCTACTGACATTTTTTCTCACTTTGAATGGAAGCCACTGTGATTACACGGTGCTCAATATGACCAATGTGTACTGATAGATATTGGTCACACCAAACGTCGTAGCCAAGCTTGATGACATCTTCACAGAAATTGATATCCTCACCCCACTCACGACCATCCTTGTATCGCATTTGAAAATATGGCTTTTCCATTTTCTCAAAAACTTGCATGTTAATCAGCAAACAGCCAGTTGGCATCTTTTTCATCGCAAGAAGATGCTCACCATTCTGCACTAGGGGTTCACCTAGTACATCGTAAGGTGGCTGTCGTTTGCAATAGGTGGCGCCAACAATGTCTTTGTTATGGCTTAAAAGAACGTCTATGACGTTGCATGGGAATGTCATATCAGAATCGAGGAAAAGCAAATGCGTAGCTCTTTCTTTTTGTGCAACATCAACAATTGCATTTCTTGATTCTGTTATGTATGGAGAACGCCAATTAGTACACAACTTATTGTGTTTGTCGTAATTCCATATAGCCAATGTAGACATCCAGAAATCAGCATCAACTTGCTGACGTGACGGAACGCCAACCAAGATTAACATAAATCTCTCCAAAGCATGATGAGCCAACAACCCAAAGCTGTACCAATTGCGCCAGCCAAAGTAATCAAAAATCGCTTGTACCATTCCTTGTAATCAACAAACCATGCCGAATAGAAGAAATTCATTAGATGGAGAGTAAATGCTGTAGAACATGCGATTGCTATCCGACCTTCAAAGGAACACCAGCAAGTGCCATGCCCACAAAATATCGGCAATACATGCCAAAAGAACTATAATAAGACACTGTATTGCCAGTTTCATGGAATTACTCAGCTTCTAAAGCCTTCTTTATGTTCTTAGCATGTACGCTAAATCCTAATCCATTCTGTTGAGTGGCCACATTGATGCCAAGTAACTCACCGTTGATATTGAACAACGGGCCACCGGAGTTACCAGGATTGATGCAAGCACTGGTTTGAATCAAACCGTGAAGCGTTATGGCTGTCAGTTCCATATCACGGTCAAGGCCACTGACGATACCGGTCGTTACCGAATTTTTCTGACTATAAGGATGACCAATAGCGATTGCGACCTCGCCAATGAGCGGGTCGAGGCACAATTTTACTGGTTTTAGCTCGATTTTGACCCTCACAAGAGCCAAATCGTAGTTAGGATCGTCGAAAATCACTTGGCCATCGACGATTTTGCCGTCATTTGTGTATATTTGTACGGTTGAGTATGCCATTACAACGTGACTTGCAGTTGCAATCACGTCTTTACTGACAGCGATTCCTGTTCCTCGTGCTCGTTTTCCGATTTTCACTGCAACAACGCTATCGTAAGTGTCTTTATACACTTTCGATACATCTGTGCTGCGTTCAGCGGCACAAACTGGAAAAACAAGCACGAAGAACAGGAATAATCGCTTCATCATCACACCTTTGCATTAGCATTGATGTGGCCAGCGTAGCCATTCTTGTGGCTATAGAGGAATGCTTGTGCAGCCCTCATGCCGCCCACATAGCCCTTTTTGAAATGCCACGAATCAGTTCCACACAAACTCGGTAGAACACGCACCAAGACGCCATCAATAGTCTCGGCAGAAGAATAATGAGTCTCTTTCACTTTGTGATAGTGACCAATCTTCCACTCTCGGTGTTTAGTTCGTGCCCAAGCTTGCGGCCAAGCACCAGCCATAATCGCTGGTAAGGAAGCATGTTTTTCTTCATTGCCGTGAGTGTATGCAAGTAGGTTCACACCATACTCAACATGTTTTCTCGGCATTTCGGTCGCATCAATCGTGACATGAGGCGTCTGCCGATAATGCGCTTCAAGAACTTTGATTAGATACCAAGAGGTATTCCAATCGTGATTACCTGGAACCCACAAAACATCTACAGGTGCGATACCCATCAACAGGTCGATAAGATTAATAAGAGCTTTCTGGCCTGTTGAAAAGATCTTGGCTAGACGACCATCAACATCTTGTGGCGTCCCGGCTGTTGTCATGTTTGCAGGGCCATCAATATGGAAGAAATCCTGCCCAATCGGGAGAACAATCTTCTCAATATTGAAGTTTCGTGATTTTTCAATCAACTCGTGGGCCGCGTCACTAAAGATTCGCTCAGCGATCTTCAAATCGTAATTCTCGCCTGTTTCGCGGCCCCAAGCGAGTTTACCAAAATGATGATCCCAGATGCTTACTTCAAGCATATAAGGATCAACGTGATGCTCAAATTTATGCGGCTCATATTTGTGAGCAGGAATCTGAGCAAGGAAGAGCTTGACGCCCTCCTCAATCATCTTCGGTACTTTGCGGCGAAGCCAAATCTTGACTTGCCATAATTCCACGGCAGCCAATTGGCGTTTCCAATGGTTGTGGTGTACTTTTTGTGACTCGACACGGCCAACGCAATCCCACTTGTTGATCATGTGTTCCTTAACTTCCCAGATTGATAAATCGACCTGAGCAGTTTTGAGAGCATCAGCAATAGTCCGAATAGTCGAACTCTTGCTGGTGATTACGACAGCATCTTCGGTTTCCGTTTGTTCAAAACCCTCTTCGGTCGGTTCATTGTCAGTTTGATTACCAAGTGTTCGCCACTTGCAATCAATCTGAACTTTGGTTCGGCCCATACGTTCGGCGATGTCTTTTGATGTCAAGTCTTGCTGTTTGAGCAGTTTCAGTGTATCTTCTTCGGACGCAGACCAAGCCTTACCGGCCATACGAAATCCTCCAACTGAGGAAAGAGTTAATTACATCACTCTGAGCCGCCCCAAATTCTACCTGTTGGGCATTTTGGGCACTCAAACCACCCAGGCGTCAAAGGATAGAGAGTATGAAGGATACCCATACGAATCCTTTCTTGGCTCGTATAGACATTAAAATCAACACGAACCAACTTGCCATTCTTTGGAACACCGACGATGTATCCAGGTTTTTCACCTTGGATAGCTTTTACTTGGACAACTCGCCAAGGTGTGTTGACCAAGTGAGTGACACCAGCAACCTCAATGATTACTGGTTGTCCATCCTCGATAGCCTTGGCATAGATTGCTTCCAAATCCATTGGATGGTTACAATCTTTGCATACACAAGTTCCAGTTGTAACGCAACCACAAACACATTTAGCGTTTGGATTACCTTCATTGCAGTTCTTACAGGTACATTTCCCTGTAGCAGTGCAACTGCATTTACAACCAGAATCGAGAGAAACTTCCGCAAAGGCGAAAGCAGCTTTCGCCTTTGCGGACATTGAACTCTCACCGTGTACGACGATTACTGCACTAAGCAGTATGATCAATACTCCGATGAAACGAGTCATTGGCGCTCCTTACGCAGCCGGCGCAGGAACCGGCGTTGGGAAGAACAGGGCGAGCAACGCGGCGATAACGCCAGGCCACAAAGCCGTGTTACTGAAAGCCGCGAAGATTTGAGGAATCATCGCGAACAGAGCAGCCCACGGAATCGTAGGCAGCGTAATGGCCTTTGGCGACATCTTCTTGGCCAAAGCGATCACATCATTGATAACTTCGAGGACCGTGGCCTGGGCGCCAGGATCATAGCCGACCATCGCACCGGCGAGGGCTTCGTGGTGTTCAACGGGAACATTGTTTTGAGCAATGAACTTGGAAATCATGGTAGTCACCTTTCACTTTTTGTGGAAACCCATAAGGGTTTTCCTGAGGTTGCATCGTTTCTGAGTCAATGGACTCAGTTTGCCAGAAGAACACAATTCTCCTGGCGTTTTACCTTGAGCCTTGGCGGTAGCTGTTAGAGAACCAGGATTCTCAATCGCTTTGCCAATGAACTTTTTCTTTGGTTTCATTCCGGTTTCTCCGGAAACATTGCGTGATGATCCGTTGTGGTCAAGTCCATGCAACCACATTCGGGGCATACATCAATGTCAGCGGTAGTGATTGGATCGGCCGTTACTTGCGGCACACCCTCTGAATTAATTGAGAGGAATGATTCATTCATTAGTTGTGCGCCGTTGCGTTAGGGTCGTCATATGGTTCGGCCGGGTCAGGCAGATCATCGAAGAAGAAACTCCGATGAACGTTCTTGTTTGCCGTCTTCTCCGTCTCGAAGATATTGGCTTGATTCGGCGTATGGATAACCATTTGGCCGTTGCGATTGAAATTCGCATCAGGCTCAACTTCTTTCCGTACTGCCGGCAAGTCATTGAACTTGACGTTGTACTGATTCATCGGATGCTCAGCACCCGGCGAATATGCTTGGTCTTCATTCATCAGAATGTCTCCGCAAAGAGAATGTGATTATTCTCGTCAAAGTAACGCACAGTTACGTTAGCTTTGTTGATATCCATAATGGCGAATGAATGGTAATAGCGAATGCCATCATTACCATAAGTAATCGGTTCACAAGGAATCTTACTAACAAAGTAATTCTCCCTGAGCAATTCTGGTACACCACCAGCACCAACTGTACGCATCCGTTTGATGCCCATATAATCATGGTAGACAGCTAGTCGATGTTCATGACCCGTGAACCAAGCCGCCACACAATCAAGATTACCAAGCTGATTTGCAACAATGTTGTTAACATCTTGGAATCCTGAAAACGGTTGATGATGGCTCAATAGAATCGTTTTACGATTCAAAAGATTCTTAACCCAGAGAGCTTCTTCTGGATGAAGATGAACTGGTCCTTTATTGAATCTGTCACTCCAACCAGTATTCATGCCAATAAGTTGGATGAATTTATTGCCGAGCGTAAAGTGGCAACTGTGTTGGCCAATCATGTCTGTAGCGTAGTAATAACCAGTACCGCCAGAGTAGGCGTCATGATTACCCATCAATGTGAACCACTTCGTTTCTGGTATTTCCATCAAGAGCGGCTGCAAGAATCGTCGATCAACTTCATTCTTCGTTCCTGAGTAATAGATGTCACCCAAGTGCATGAAGTAATCGGGTTTGTATGTTCTAATCTGGCTGAGAACATTTTCTGCACTCTCAGTCCCGGTGCCCCAATCGCCAACAATTGCAAGAGAACATGACTCCGGGAGTGTGAACACTCCCGGAGCTAGACGGTAAAGTGCCTCAACGTTGAACAGATACGCAAATAGAGTTTTAGCCCACCCCAAATCGAGTTTGGAGAATTTGAAGTCATCTTGGATTGACATCAAAATGGACTTAAAACGACTACGTATCGGAGTGAAGAGACCCATGATTACGCCATCTTGTTAGGTTCTTTGGCTTGATCCCAAGTGTTACCCTGGGCCGTAGTGACAATCTTCACACCATTGTGCACAATGGTGCCTTGCATACCAGCGATGGCTGCATCGTAATCCATTTGTGGACCACCGCTACAGGCTTCCGGCAAAGGGCCAGAGCGGTTCTTCGACATGTCTTGGTTGCACCAAGTCTTGTCGGCGTAGCCGTTCATGAACTTCATTTGATTTCTCCAGTAGCGGTACAAGAATCAACCATCATCCGGCCAACACCTGTCCGCCGCACTTTGGTGTCGGGGAATGTCAGTGTACCTGTAAACGTCCTGCCATCAATGATAATCGTAACGGCTCCGGTTACTTCCTTAGCAACCATGAACTGTCCTTCACGATGCACAGGTTCAGGTGGAATGATTACAGTAATCGTTCCACCTGTCCGGGCGGGCTGACCGTGAACTGGCATAATCGACAATCCGATTGTCAACACAACAATGCCAGCTAGATAGATCACCAGTCCTTTCATACGTCATTACCCTCCAAAAGCCAGCGTGCCACAAAGGACACGCTGGCATGAGTTGTTAAAACACCCAAGGAATCATGTCCGCAAGGAATCCGTCGAATGCGGAATACGCGAACACTTCTTGCTGGTCGCAAATATACTGCATATCAGCTTTGCGAACCCAGAATCCACCGCCTGGAGCGCCGGAGGGGCAAATACCATGGCATAACCAACCCCAGGAATTTTGAATCCAGAAGATTTCGCCAAGGTTTGGATGGTCCCAATATGCCGACACCGACATCTGGTGGTTCCATGTGGTTACTCTTCGATTGAGCAACACACCACTGGTAACACCTGGCGACATCTGTCCGCCCCAATTGGACGCACAGGTAACGCCATACTTGTTGACGAGAGCATCACGAACATCATCCGTTGTACGCATCAAAGCAGTCGTCTTGACAGGGTGAAGCTTACCCTGAGTGACATACTGAGCGGGTGCACCATGGTCACCCCATGCACGATCGATTGCACCTGGCCAATTCAGTGTCTTGCCATCGTCATCATACGTGTACTTCTCAGCATTGACATCGAAGTCAATAGGAAGAACACCGTACTTGACTGCGGCTTCGGCACAACCAGAACCGGTGCCACCGTCGTCATTGTCACCATTGCTTCCAGTGATTCCTGCACACACGCGACCCATGGCATAGCCATAAGGTTCGTAAGGCATGACGAACTTCTGCGACGGATCGAGCAGAATCTGATTCAGCATCGTGTAGGCTTCGGTCTTGGCTTTGCCTTGACCAGTACACGAACCAACGTTTTGATAGAAACAAGGCAGGTCTTTACCGAGGACGGAGCGAGCAGCGTCCCATAGACAAACCTTCTCAACCGCCTTGAAATTGCCCTTCATTCGGAAAGCGGGCATAGAACCCATAATCCGATTATGTTGGTCATTTTGATCGGTAGACCGCTTATCAGGATGCAGCCAACCTGCTTCCAGGTGCTGTCCATCTTTGTACATTATTGCAACTCCGGAAGTTCGACTGTCTTGCCAACCAGGGCATGTGTACAGTCATTGTGGTAAGTAATCTGACCATTGGTCAGGGTGAAGTGGCAACAATAGATTACGTTGCCTTCATCAATAGCACGAATGTTGACACTTTTGTTAAGTGTCGGTGATTCAAAATTACCATTGAATACCCAACGTGCATCAACATTGTGTCGTTGATGGCAAGCTGGACATTGAAGCGTGTAACCGTCTCCGGCACGTTTGAATCGCATATTTACCCTCTAAAAGCCATTGTGCCACAAGGACACAATGGCAAAAGGTCTTATTTGACTTGCCTTAGCAGGACAGAGATTCGCTGTAACTGAGCGACGAGCTTCTCCCTGTCGAATGTACCAGTCGTGAATCCGGTCATCTCCGCCGCAATCAACTTCTGCATCTCGACCAGTTTGCCGTTGCATCCAAGCTTCTTGGCAACCTGACTAAAGACGGTTCCGAGTTGAGTGTACGTCGTGATGTCGGTTCGACCCTTGGCAAACGCAGCACCTTGATCGTAGAGTTCAATTAACTCTTCAAGATGTGTACCTTTGTCCTTGTCTGCATCGTAGGCCGATTGCAAACTCTTCAACAGATCGGTGGGTTGCGGAGGCAAATCTCCGATTACCACGACCCACGTCTTCATCTTGTCTTTGGCGTAACTGGCCACAACGTAGTAGGTACCGTTTGTGTAACCAAGCAATCGGAGCTTGATCACTTTCACATCGTCGTTGTGTTCACGAATCAACTCACCATTGACTGGAGGGACAACTACCCAACCGAGGGCGTCGCCGATGGTGATTGTTGCCAACTTGCCTGCTGGCATTGTCACTGATTCCTGTCCAAACCCGATTCCGCTGAGGACAAAAAGAAGCAATGTTGCGAAGACTTTTTGCACGGATTTCTCCCAAAAAAATTAAGATGTCAAAAGCACTGTCTCTATAGTAATATACTCCACTTGGCGGGAATTTACCATACGAATAAATTGGCCGAAACCCGTGCAAAATAATTATGACACACGACTCTTTTTCCAGTGCAGATTTAGACAAGGCCAATTTAGAAATGAACCACGACTTTTTGATTGAATAATTTTTCAGAATTTTTATAGTGAGGATTACGATTCATGAATCATGAACCACGACTTACGAATCTTAGTTTGACCCTCCCTCCCTCTGTGCACCTTAGAACCATAGAATCATAGAATCATTTGTCGTGCGTCATGCGTCATGCGTCATGTCTCCGCGATCTGTGAGATTTGTAATCCCTTTCTGAAAATTTCTAGTAGCGATATAGTGTGGGGCGGGGGCGGTGTTGCAAAATCATACATCACTATGTTGATAAGATTAGACCCACCGGGGACGTGGGCGCCTGTCCACTATGGGAACTAAGGGTTTCCACGTATAGCTATTTCCGATAGACAAGCGCTTGCCTATCGGTTTAAACCGCATCGATCTAAATCCTTTCTAAGTAAGGTATTGTGTTCGTTTCTCTATTAATAATACCTTTTCAACCAAATAAATGTAAAGTATTCTGCAAAATAACTTGCATTCCTGCCCTACGTGGGATACTATTTAATATCTGAGAAGTAACCCAAACAAAAGGAAGTAAAAATGAAAAGTATCCTCTTCTCTTGTCTCGCGTCCGCTATCGTGTTCAATGTGCTTTTTCCTAATACACTTGCGACGATCCGCGCGATTGTCAATGTGTTCGGCCCCTTGACCAAATGAGGTTTGAATATGTTGCTCACTTGTGTTATCTTTGTTTTCTGGTTTCTTGCCCTGCCCTATGTTTGCTTAGGTCTTCATTACCTTGCAAACGAATATTTTGGAGTTTAACTATGTTATACGGACTTCTCATTTTCGGCGTTTTTATTAACCTCATTTACAAGGGGTTAATGTCCTTGCAACGTAGGGGAATTATTGCCCTATTGCTAGTCCTGTCCGTTGCAACGTCAAGCTATGCTGCAAAGGGCGCTTCACGAAAAGTATCGTATACGGTGCCCGGAACGAATAGAACGTATACGTTGACATATAGCGCGCCGTCCGCGCATATCATCTCTCCCCTGCCACTACGAACTATCGGCGCGCAGCATATCCCTACGAATAGCAACGGTATTTTTCAGGGGAATAATTATCACAAGAATGATGGAAGCGCTATTTTCAACGCAGGCGCGCCAAAGTAAACGGACAGGACAGAAACGAATAAAACCGCCTGGACTATTCCAGGCGGTTTTTTATTGCGCCTGGCGTTCGGCCCCGCCTGCCAGGAGTCTACCGCCTGGCGTTCGGCCCCGCCTGCCAGGAGTCTACCGCCTGGCGTTCGGCCCCGCCTGCCAGGAGTCTACCGCCTGGCG